>Ga0255779_1006342_pt1 | contig 10744 bp, 5 predicted proteins | sample 011ome_21_FD_179977 | JGI IMG/M metagenome (GOLD analysis project Ga0255779, IMG submission 179977) | Coastal salt marsh microbial communities from the Groves Creek Marsh, Skidaway Island, Georgia - 011508AT metaG (version 2) | ecosystem: Environmental > Aquatic > Marine > Intertidal zone > Salt...
TTTGCGATTGTCGGAGACGACGCGTAAAGTATAGTAAAGATTGTAACGACGACGCGGTATTCGCGCGCGCGATGATAAAGCGGCATCACACGAGTTCCATTTTTCTTCATTTTTCTCTCGTCGTCTGGCCTCTTGAAAAAATAATGCTCATCAAAAGCGCGTCGACGTCGGCTTTACTGCCGTCCTTTACGACGACGACGACCAAAACAACTTTCCTCGAGCGTTCCCTTCGGCGCCGCCGCGAGTGTCGCCGTCGTTGTTGTCGTTCTCTTCTCGAGCGCAAAAAAAGCACCACCGCGAGCGCGGAAGAGTTGCCGTCGATTCGCGTCTTATCTCCACCTTCTTCTTCTTCTTCTTCGAAGAATTTTGCGAATAACAACGCGTATTCATCGCTTTCTTTGGTGTCTTCTCCTCGCGCGAAGACGAAGTCAACGCAAGAACAAAGTCAACCATCGAACGTACCGATTGCAATCGCCATCGGGTTCGGTTTTTTGTCGCTCTCTGCGGTGTTGTACCCGGCGGCGAAAGCGATGGAAAAAGCGATGATTGCGACGGAATTGGCGATGCATGAAACGACGAAATTGATGGAAAAAGACGCTATGCGCGCGTTTAACGAAGGCGAGCAAGCGTCTCTGGAATGGCAAGAACTCGGTAAAGAGTTGAGGTTACTGTTGAAGAACATCGAGCAGTGGGGTAAACCTCTCGTAGGGGACGCGAATAGTTTAGAATCGTTCGATTTGAACGCGTTGGGAGAATCGATGAAGGATAGTTTAGCGGAGATTTTGGAGAAGAGTTTGATCGGCATCGGGAGTAACGGGATGGATGGTTCCGGAGGGCGACCGCAGCTCGGGGGGATAAACTTGATGCAGCAGTCTTTCGATGAGAACTTGTTTAAATGGCAAGACGCCATCACGGACGTCATCGAAGATTTGACGAATCTAAGACTGGAAGCGGCGAGCAAAGGACAAACGGCGAACGAGGAAACCTTGAAGAGGGCGTTGAATCAAGCAAAGATTGCCTCGGAATCGTTCTTAATTAGTAGTGGTAATAGCAGAACGAGTGGTGAAGATAGCAGCAGAGGGAGCAGTAGCGTCGGTGGCAGCAGGGACGATGAAGAGAAGGATCCGGCAAATTTGATTCGAAAAGTGTCGTCGTCGTACGACGAGCAAAGCGACGATTTCGACATTCGAACGCGAGTGGCGAGCGAAAAGTTGAAAGCGGAAAGCCGAGCGAAACAAGAATCCATGGACTCCTTTTAAAGTGATTACGGTGGGAGTTGACATTTTTTTAGATAGACATTGTAAAGAACACATTTGTACACAGCAGAGCAGAGCGCGCATTTAATATAAAAAATCATGCTTTTACAACTAATTCTAAAATAAAGCTATCTAATCGCTACATACGTTTCTAGGAGCTGCTGCTGCTGTCGCCGCTTTGTCTTCTTCGAAAGTCATTCTTTGGATCTGGACAATTGACGCAGATAGTTTTCGGATCTGTTCTCTCGGGATGAAAACATACCGCTCGCGGGAAATTCTTCTTGGTGCCTTCGTCGTCGAACAGTTTGGCATACTTTGAATGGTCCAACGCGATTGAGACGGGATTCACCGTTCTCAGCGACACGCCTTTTGGTTCTTCTCGAAACAAAATCCGTCCGTCGTCGCGGTACCACACGCAATCACCAGCGTGTTCGTATTGAAACGTCCACTGATTTGCGTCGATGGAGGAGGATAAAGAGGTTTCCAACACGTCCTCGGGTATCCAAATTCCAGATTTCGGCGGCACGCGAGCAAACACGTCTTGTTCGTTGACTACTCTTAAATACCCGTCCATGCAATTATTATTAGTGTTACTACCAGTCGCGTCATCATCTTTCTCTCTTTTTTTGTCAAAAAGCGCTTTGAAATTTGAGTCCCCGACCCTCGGTTGCCCGAACGTAACGAGCGATACCTTCGCGCCCAACTTTTTAAGCTCCGCGTTATTCCCTAACCTCGCCGCGCATAACGTAGCCATGGCTCCTCCTAACGAATGGCCAGTGATTACAACTCTGGGCAGTGATAGCGAAGAAGAAGTCGTGCCTTTTCTCTCCTCTTCCTCCTCTTCAATCTTCCTCTTCACTCTCTCCAAAACGTCACTCTCCACTCTCTCTCGCACGATTCCGTACGCGTTCGCGTACCCGGCGTGTACTTTCACCCGCTTACTTTTATCCGGACAATCCTTCCATACGACTTGCCCGGCTTTCCCGTTAATCTTACTCTCGCGAAAGAACCCTCGCGTCGGATTCGGCGTCGTGCCTCTAAAAACCACCAATATCCAGTTCGGTTCTTTCAGTGAAACAATCAGCGTTCGGCTCTCCGGTTGTTGTTTCCCGTCCTCAAAGTCCTCGCCGCCTTCGCCGCCGGTCGCGTCGAAATCCAACCACGTCCTCCTCTCGCGCTCTTTCTCCTCCACGACGCACAGCGAGAGCGCTTTTTGTCTCAACTTCTCCGGCTCGTCCGTGATGACGAACTCAAATCCAAATCGACCGACGTCGAAGAACTCCTTCGTATTCTTCGTGATATCTTTATCCAAGAAACCTTTTGCACCGCAATTCCAATAAGAAAGCATGGACGCGTTCGCGCATAACTTCGCTCCGGAAAACGAGAGCGGGTGGAACGACAAGAGCGCTGCTTTTTTCTTCGTCTCGCTCTTCTCGTCGCTGGAAGAAGAAGAAGAAGAAGAGGACGACGACGACGAAGAAGAAGAAGAAGAAGAAGAAGAAGAAGAAGAAGAAGAAGAAGATGTAAAAAAAGAAGCTGGGCGAAGAAGAGAAGAAGAAGAAGAAGAAGAAGAAAGACACCCTTTCCTCCTTCTCGCCATCAGCGCGAACAGCGCGTTCGTTCTCGTCGCCGCCGACGTCGTCGTCATCGTCATCCAACGCGGTAAAACGTGCGCGCGCGCAGCTCTCTCTCTCTCTTTTTCTCTCTCTCTCTCTCTCTTATAAGAAGTAACGAACACGTTTTTGTTTAGGGTTTATGATAAACCCTAAACCTTTTTTTTTCCCGGGAAAAAAAGGACGTTTTGGAGAGCACTCTGCCCCTGCGCCGCGCTATTAAAAAAGACGAAAAGAGAAGAGAGAACGTCTCGAAAAGAAGAGGGAGAAGAAGCGCGCGCGAGAGAGAGAGAGAAGAGCGGTTGTTTTTCTCCGATTTTCTCTCTCTCTCTCTCTCTTCTGCGGCGTTTTGGATCCACACAAATCGCGAGCATCGGATTTTTCTGATTATTGGGAAAGAGAGTGAGAGAGACACACTTACACTAACACAAAACGCTATCATGTCTTCTTCTTCTCAGAGACTGCTGCGTCGACTGGTTGGACGATCATCTTCTCCTTCTCTCGCCGCCGCCGCGGTTGCCGCCACGACGTCGTGCGCCACTTTGGCGTATCATTATTCGGACGACGATAGCGTCCACGCGGTTCGGAGGGTGATGACGGCGACGAAACACTTGGTGCCTGTGTATTTCGATTATCGAAGGCACGTGGCGAGGGTGAATAAGATCAAGAGCGAGTTGGATTCTTCTTCTTCTTCTTCTTCTTCTTCTTCTTCTTCATCATCATCTTCTTCTCCTGCAATGACACAATCGTCGTCGTTATTGGAAGAGTTGCAGCGCGAATCGAGGCAGGAGCTGTGGAGCGACGTCGCGGTGCGCTTGCGAGACTTGGCGAGAGAAAACGGAGGCATTTACGTGAAAGCCGGGCAGCATCTGTGCGTGCAGCCGGTGGCGCCGCTGCCGTTTCGGCAGATTTTGCGGGTTTTGATGGATGACGCGAGTTCGAGGCCGTTCGAGGAAGACGAGAAGACGTTTAGCGAAGAGTTTGACGGTTTGAAGCCGAGAGACGTGTTTTTAGAGTTTGACGAGAAACCGATTGCGAGCGCGAGTTTGGCGCAGGTGTATAAAGCAAAGACGAAAATGGGGGAAGACGTGGCGGTTAAGATACAGCAAAGACCTGTGGCGAGGTTTTTGTGGGTCGATCTGGCGACGATTGAAACGTATTACGCTGTTTTGGGGTACTTGATTCCAGGTTTACGCTTCGCGTGGCTGGCGAAGGAGACGCGCAGGCACATGACGGAGGAGTTAGATTTTCGATTAGAGGCAAAGAATTGTAAAGATATGGGGAGATTATTGAAAGAGGAGTGCGGTTTTAAGGAGGAGGAAGTGACGGTCCCAAAAATACACGATAGTTTGAGCACGAAACGAGTGTTGACGATGGAGTTCGCGGACGGAACGAGAGTCGATAACGTGGAGAAAATGCGAGAAAATAAAGTGGACGCGTATAAAGTCGCCAAGACGATTCAGGAAGCGTTCGCGACGTTGACGTTTGAACACGGATTTGCACACGGCGATCCTCATCCGGGAAATTTGTTAGTCGATAAGAACGGAAAAGTGACGATATTGGATCACGGCGTCGTGAGACGATTAGACGAACCGACGAGGGAAACGTGGTGCCAAGTGTGGTTGGCGTTGATTCGAAACGACGAAAACGAGATGCGAAACGCCGTGGAAAAGTTAGGTATTAATCCAGAAATGCACAAGTTTTTCGGGATTATCTTGGCTTTAGCGCCAGCCAGAGTGATTGAAGACCGGTTCAAGAAAGCAGATTCTTCTTCACCTTCTTCTTCTTCTTCTCGTGCCGATGAAGTTGTCGTGACGGAGAATAAGCGAGCCTCGACCGAGCCGACGACGACTCGAGAGAAAGAAACGAACAATGATAGTTTATCCATGAGCGACAAACGCGAGATTTTCAGAACGGTACTCAAAGTGAAATTGGAAGACCAGAGTAAACTATTCGAGTCGCTTCCTAGAGATTTGCTCATGGTGCTCAAGGCGAACAATTTACTTCGATACGTCAACGAACAACTCGGATCGCCGGTGAATCGATATCGCATCATCGCTCGAAGCGCGAAGAATGGCCTCGAGAAACGCGAACGGATGAAGAACGACGCCGAACGAGAGTTGGAAATCAGCAGCGCGAGAAAGAAAGGGTTAGGTTATCGAACCAAAGAGTGGGCACGAACAGTGAAAGATCGCGGATACGACAACGTCATGGTGATGCTATTACCCGCGCAATTATTCTTCACGAGAGGCAAGCTCGCGTGGGCGTTTTGGCGTTCCTCGAAAGCGGCAAAATCGTCCGCAATTCTCAGCAGTAAGTCAACAGTAGCATCGACAACGACAGCGGGGACGACGACAGAAAGAAAATCTAGTTAGTTACATAGCAATAGCAAGTCATTTAGTAAAAGTACACGTAGTGAATTTTAGGTTCTATACACACAGCACATTTTTTTGTTTCGGAAGTTGTGAGCGCGTTTAAGCGATGCTTTCCGCCGCCATCTTCTCCAAAGCCTGGCGCTCTATTTCCTCCAAGTCAAAATCCTCATCTTCTTCCTCGCTCGCTTCTTTATCTCCCTCTGAATTATTATTACTATTATTGTCTAACGATGCTAACTCGCCGTTCGCTTTCTTTTTCACTAACTCGTACACGCCCAAATCGCTCGCCGACGTACCGTTCGCGTCCCTCACCTCTGGGTCCGCCCCTGCTTCCAGCAAAACTTCTGCCACGTCTACTTGCTCGCAAATCGCCGCGTAATGCAACGCTGTTTTTCCTTTCTCATCTGCTGCCCCTATATCTGCATCCAATTGCATGAGCTGAATCGCGATCGCCACGTCGCCGGTATCGGCGGCAAACATTAGGGGTGTTCGCCCCTTCGCGTCCCGTTGATTTGCATCCGCTCCGGCTCGCAAACATTTCAGCAACTTATCAAAATCACCCTCTTTCGCGGCTTTAATCAAACTCGTCTCCTCTTCCTCATCTATTTCCCCATCTTCGCCTTTTAATCGTCTCATCGTCGATTGACTCCTCCCAAACGCACCTCCTCCGCTTTTACTTGCACTACCGTCGCTCTTCTTCGGACTCGGCAACAACTCCAAATCGTCCAATCGACTCTCCAAAACCTGCACGTACATCCTACACGCGTCCACTTTCGTCATACCTTTATGCTTCATCCACTCGGTAAACTTCGCGTACTTTTTCACGTCCAACCGAGTCGGTCTCACCTTCACGTCGCAATCGCCTTTCGTCGCTTGCTTATAGATGCCGTACAGTTCTAAGATGCAATCTTCCGGAACGGCGCCTTCGGCAATCCTCGTCGCCGCGTACGCCGCCGCCGCTTCAAACCCCGCAATGGCTTCTAAATCTTTTCGTGCGGTAGTAGTTCTAGTAGTAGTAGTAGAAGAAGAAGAACCAGCCTGACCTCCTCCTTCGCGTCTTTCGTTTTCCATCACGTCGTCGAATCGGTCTCTCGTTTGTTGAAATCGAACCGAAGATTCGTTCAATTTCGCGCCGTTATTTTTGCTCGTCCCCCACGCGAGAAGCGGGAACTCTTTCTCTTTCCTAAAAAATCTTTGGGTGATTTTGATCGTCGCGAACGCGCCGAGGCAGGCGCACGCGAACGAGGTCAGCAGAGAAGATGCGGAAGTAGCAGACCCTCGGTTTTCCATTTTATTTTTACTCTACGCGTACTTGAAAAAAGTGACGCGCGAGCGAGCGAGCGAAAACTCCTCAGAAAAAAAAAATAATACTAATAATAAGCGTAAAATAACACACGCAGTAATACTCAAATACCGAACAAACCACCGCGCGAAATTCTCGCGGAGATACTCGCGTTGGATTCGCGCGTGGGGGTCCTCGAATTGTTGTTGTTGTTGTTCTCGTTCTCGCGCTGTTGTTGGAACTTTTTTTCTTTCGCTGTTTCTTCCTCTTCTTCTTTTGAAAAGTGTATTTTTTTGAATACGCGGAAAGAAGAAGGAAGAAAAATGTCGTCGTTTTCGCGCGGTCGGAGAAACGCGGTTGGTGCGAAACCGTCGCGATTCGCGATGGTTTGCGCGATCGCGATGGTTTTGTTCGCATCGCGGGTGGTTTCGGGCGCGACGGGTGGTCGCGTCCTTGTCGACGAGCGCTTTGGGAAGGAAGAGGAGGAGGAGGAAGATACAAAAAAGTTTTTGTATCGAAGAGGAGAGGAGAAAGAAGGAGAGGTGAACGGTTTCGACGCGCCGTTCGGGGACGTGAGCGCGAAAGACGTGCCCGAGGCGGACGTTGGTGGGATGAGCAACAACTGGTTCGCGCCGAGGAGGGCGTTGCAGGTACGCGCAAGAAAAGAGAGCGCGTTTCGATGAGCGTTTTCTCTTCTCATCTCGCTCTTTCTTTTTGTTGTTAACAACCCACACGTTCGTATCAAAATGTTTTTTCTCTTGGAATTTCCAAAACCGCGGTTTACACATCGAAATGAATGACTAACCTTCTTTTTGCTTGTTTCATAAACCATAAAACAGGATCCGAATGTTGGCGAGGATGCGAGCGCGTGCGCCGATCTCGCCAATGGAAACCTCGCGTTTAGCGTGCACACGTGGTCGTCGTCGCCTTCGGAAGAGGTGTTGCGACTCGGTGCCATTGCCGGGAACGTCGTGGACGCGGCGAGAGAGACGTACGTTTCGATCGTCGTGACGAGAACGAGTGGAGCAAACGTGAACGATCCAGTATCGTTGGCTGGAGTTACGTTGCCTTTTGAGTGGTCGAGAGCGGTCGCAGTGGAGGATGACGTTTCCGGCGAGACGACGTACGAACCGAGACCAAAAGAGGAGTTCGTCTTCGCGTGTTGGGGTGGGCAAATTCTTCCGAAACGTTTCTCTTCTGCCTCCTCTTTGTCGTCTGACGAAGGCAGGAACGATGTATCATGCGAAGAGATATCGCTCACGATGGACGACGTTGGACCGAGAGTTACTTTCGGCGCAAACGTCGTTTTGCTCCCCGGCGAGTTTCTCGTCGGCGGGTACTCAAACTTTCTTTTTTCTTTTAAGCACGTCGAGAGTAAGAAAATCGAATCGTCGATGACGCTACGAGCGCCCGTTTGTGACGTTGAAGCGATGAATACGCTCTCTTCGTCGGTTGCGGTGGTGAGTCCGAATATGGTGTTCGGGTGGAACCCAAACGTCGGTTTGGATTTGAACGCATGTCCGTCACTCGTAGACGTTGCGTTTACGACGGTAAAGCCGCGACGATTGACGACTACTGGTGACGCTTCATCGTTGGCACTATCTGGAGTTCTCGGTCAGAGAACGTGTCTCACTTTGGATCTCACTGATTTAGTGCTCGAAATTGATTTACTTGAAGGCGAAGACGTGTCAACTACCGCCACGTCAATTACATGCGAAGGTTTATCAATCGCGACGCCTCCAGAAATGCTCGATATGCGAGAACAAATCACAAACTTTTCGTGCGAAGACGCGAGATTTGAAGTCTCGCTCGACGGGACAAAGCTTCGAGTTCTCTTTAACGAGAACGTCAAGTTATGTCCCGGTTGCTTCATCGTCGGCGGTATCGACAACGTCTGGGCTAGGTATGAGACCACGACGACGACGACGATGGCGACGACGACGACGACGACTGGAACGACAACTGAAGAAGTATCTCCATCTTCTCCTTCTTTGTCTTTTCCATCTTCTTCGCTGTACTGCAGTGGCGACGTGGAACTCGCACCTCCGATTCGTGCGTGCAACGCCGAAGATAAAGCAAACTACAACGGCGAGGATATTACCGAAGGTGTCTTCCTCGCCTCTTCAGCAGACGCTTGCTGCGTGGCGTGCCAAGAAAATCCAAACTGTAACGTTTGGACGTATTGCACAGACGATGCTGGCGGATGTGGTTTGAATGAGTACGTGTCATCGTATTCGCAGTGTACTTTGAAGGTCTTGGACCAAGCGATAATTTCTGCGAGCGCCGACACCGGGATTCCGGGATCTCGAGGCGAAGAAGTCACATACACATCTGGAATTTTGCTCGATAAAATCGTCGAACCGATCGCGAGAGATACGAGCGACGTGAAGTTCCCACCATGCAACGCAGAGATGAACGCCAATTATATCGGCGATGTCATTGCAAACGTGACGGTAGACCTTGCGGTAAATGCTGGGGCGTGTTGCGCGGCATGTTTAGCCAACGCAAACTGCGAGATTTGGGTATTTTGCGATTCGGAAGGCGGTTGCGACGAGTACTCCTATCGCACGTGCACTTTGAAAACGTTTCCTTTGAACATAGCAGAGGCATCTTTAGAATCTCCTGCCGCATACGCCAGAGGTCCTAACGTCAACTGGACTTCTGGCGTTGTCACCTCTCGCATTGATGTTGGCGAGTTGCCCGAACCGACCAGCGCGAGCTGCGAGATTGAGCAACGCGCGAATTTCAAAGGCGATCCTCTCAACGTTGGCACTAATTTGATCGTAGATTCCGCTGAATCGTGCTGTATCGAGTGCAAAAAAAGATCTGATTGTAACGTTTACGTTTTTTGCGAAAACGAAAACGGTTGCTCCAACGCCTATTTCGATTACGGTTTCGGCGAATGTTGGCTTAAGAAAGCTCCCGCTGAATTTTTAATCTCTGAAGAATTCCCAGCTTGGGAACGCGGCGAGGGCGTTCCGTGGACGTCTGGGCGTGTTTCTCCTAAACCGATCGGACCCTTTGAGATTCCAAAATCTTGCGTTTCCAAAACGAACGCGTTGAGAGATGCGTGCACTCCTTTGCTTGCGGAACCAGAGGCCAGATCTGGCGACACGACTAAGTGCTGCCAGTTAATGGAAGCTTCAAACGCGGATCGCTGCTTCTGCGAAAGCGACGCTTTAGCAGAACTTGGCGACCGAGAAGATGCGCTGTTGGTTGCTGAAGCCGTTTGCGATTTGACCGGTCCACTTTTGATTGGAGAGAAGTGTGTTCCCGTGAAGGAAGTGATTACTGTTGAAATTTCTCCCCCGCCTCCTTCTGTGTCGCAGCCGTCGCCGCCGCCGCCGCGCGCACCGTTCGCAGTTGTTTCGGTTGAGTCTCCACCACCTCCACCAACACCATTTTCCCCACCTCTAAATCCAATGCCACCGCCTCCATTGGTGGTCGCGTCGCCTCCTCCTACATTTCCCTCGCCACCACCACCACCACCACCACCACCTTCACCGGTTTTAGTCGTCGCTTCACCGCCACTGCTTCAAACCGCGGCTCCCAATCCACCGCCGCCGATGCCGGATCCTCCACCACCGATGGCACCTCCTTTGTCTCCGCAACCACCGCCACCTATTCCAAATCCTCCTCCACCACTCAGTCCCAGTCCACCACCTTTTGCTCCCGCATCTCCTCCGCCATTGCCGTTCCCCCCGACTCCTCTGTCTCCGTTGGCACCACAGCAGCCTTCTCCTCCTCCGCCGTTCGCTCCTCCACCGATTCCTCGCTCGCCGTGTGTTCTTCTCATCGAGTCAATAAATACGGATTGTAGCGCTCTGTTTGTGGAAAATGGTCAGCAAAGCACAATATCGCAGACTTGCTGTAGTCTGATACAGACGGCAAACAACGATCGGTGCTTTTGCGACGGGGACGTTCAAAATATTTTGGGGCCGTCTAAAATCGAGACGATTCGATTAGTCGGGCCGTTCTTGTGTGGAACGGATTTACGCATCCGCACAACGGTAGAGGAGTGCGTCGAAGAAAAGCCGCCGGTCGTGGTTGAAATTTCACCGCCTCCGCCTCTGCCTCCGACTGCTCCATCCATTCCCTCACCTCCACCGCCGTTGCCGCAATCGCCCGCGGTTGAGATTGTTGAAGCGTCACCACCATCACCACCACCTCCTCCTCCTCCTCCTCATCTACCACCTCCGCTTCCGTTATCACCGCAAG
>Ga0255779_1006348_pt1 | contig 10734 bp, 7 predicted proteins | sample 011ome_21_FD_179977 | JGI IMG/M metagenome (GOLD analysis project Ga0255779, IMG submission 179977) | Coastal salt marsh microbial communities from the Groves Creek Marsh, Skidaway Island, Georgia - 011508AT metaG (version 2) | ecosystem: Environmental > Aquatic > Marine > Intertidal zone > Salt...
TAGCGGCGCTTTTCGCCCGCGGGAGACATCCGCGCTTGCAGCTCTGCCACCAGCGCGTCGCGCTGCTCTAAGATCGATACCTCAGTCATGGGCACGCACCGACTGCTGCCAAACGACAGCGTTAATGACGAGGAGTGTGGCCATTACAGCACCAAAGCCCAAGCCTATGCCTCCACTTGCCACCAGGCCAAGCGGCGAGAACAGGCAGTACAAGCCAACCACACAGGAGAGCAGTGTCACCGCGCAGGCCTTGGCGTGGGGCCAGGGCGTCATATCAACGGGAGGCGTGTGCATTACCCTGACCTTATGCGCCGGCTTCCAATAGCCCATCAGCAACATAAACCCCACTTCAATCACAAACAGGATGGCGTAAAGATGCAAAAAATGAAGGGCAACCTGTTCCTTGAATAAGAATTGAACTGAACCGTAGGCCACCAGATGAAAACCGATCGCGATTTTCACCGCGCGCGCGGGCACCCGCGTGGTCAACATGCCCACCAGCACAATGGCGATGATGGGAATGTTATAAAACCCCGTAAAGATGCGAATGATTTGCCACAGACCCTCGGGGGCAAACTGCAATAGCGGTGCTACCCCCAGCGAAAATAGTGCAATGACAACGCTGCCCCACTTGGCCCAGCGCACCAGCGTCTGATCGCTTACCCCGCGCCTCGGCAAACCTGTGGCAGCGTCGCCACTCTCTTGCTCTCGACTCTCCGTCCCAGCGGGCACGGCGGCGCGGCGCAACATCCAGGGTTCCAGCACATCGAGGGTAAACATGGTGGCCGCGCTGTTGATTAGCGAGTTAAAAGAGCTGAACACCGCACCCAGTAACACCGCCAAAAAGAATCCCATCGCCCACACCGGCAAGGTGTCGCGCACAAGCTGGGGGTACGCCAAGTCAATCGATGCCAACTCGGAGCCATAGAGATGGAAGGCAATGACCCCGGGGATCATCATAAAGAGCGGCACCAGGACTTTGAAAAATCCCGAGAACAGCACGCCTTTTTGGCCTTCGGCAAAGCTTCGCGCCGACAGCGTTCGTTGAATCACGTATTGGTTTGAGCACCAGTAAAACAGGTTCGCAAACACCATACCGGTAAACAATGTGCCAAAGGGCGTGGGATCATCCCCCGCGCCGATGGCATTAAGTTTTTCGGTGTGCTCGGTAGTGAGGGTGCGCAATCCCTCCCCCACATCGCCTGCTCCCAAGACCTGCAGTCCAAGCACGGGCACGGCGACCCCAATAATCAGCAAACCGATGCCGTTCATCGTGTCCGAGACCGCGACCGCTTTCATGCCGCCCAAGATGGCATATAGCGCACCGACCGCACCAATACAAATCACGGTCAGAAACAGCGCCGACGAGTAACTCAAGCCCGTGAGCGCGGGCACATCAAAAAGCTTGAGCACCGCCACTGACCCCGCGTAGAGGACACTCGGAATCGTGACCAATCCATACCCCAATAAAAACAGCACCACGCTGATGCGCCTGACGTCATCATCGTAACGATCCGCCAGGAACTGGGGCAGCGTCGTGAAACCTCCGCGCAAATAACGGGGCAGGAAGAAAAAGGCCATGGCCACGGTGGCCACCGCTGCAGTCACCTCCCAGCCCATGGCGCTCATGTTGAAACCATAGGCCGAACCATTCAGGCCAATCAACTGCTCTGCGGACAAATTAGTGAGCAGGAGTGAGCCGGCGATAAAGATCGCACTGAGCCCGCGCCCGGCGAGAAAATAACCTTCGGTGTCCTGGGTGGAGTGACGCGCACGGCGATAGGAAATCCACGCGACCAGCCCCATAAAGAACACGCAGGTAAGACCCACGCTGGTCAGTTCAGTTAACGACACGCTTCATCCCCACACCTCGAGTCAGGAGAGTAAAAGGTGTGGAGAGCCGCTTCAATAGCAGTTTCCCTGTAGCGCCAACCCCCGCGCACGGGAACAGGCGTTAACCCCAATAGGCGAACGCATCTCCTTATGGTCTGTCACAACGGGCAATGCCGAGGAACAATCAGAAGTTGGCGGTGGTGCATCCAAGGCTGGCCGGCTCCAAGGTCAGCCCGGTTTTACTGGCATCATCCACGCAGAAGGTGACGCTCGCCGGCTTTTTCAGCCGAGAGTTGCCCTGAAAGCGTGCAAGCCCCTTAGTGTCGGTATTGGTTTGCTGCGTGCCGGAGAGATCCCCGCTGAAAGTACCCGACACCAATGCCCCCGACACGGCGGCACCGGTTTCATCCACGACAATGACATCGGCGGTAATCCGTAACGATTTGTTGCCGGATGCCTGCAGGCTAATAGCGTCTATCAGGAGCTGACTCGCAACCGGATTACCCTCAGGTTCTGCGGAAACCGGCGCACTGGCCGCGCTGATATTGCCCGTGGTGTCCTCCGCCGACACCGAGTAGTAGTAGGTCGTGCCGTTATTGACCGCTGTATCGGTATAAGCCGTGCCGCTGACTAATGAACCCGTCAATCGATCGTAGGGCCCTTCGCTAGTAACCGCCCGAGAGACAACGTACCCAGCCAGATCAGGCTCACTGTTGGCGTTCCAGCTCAACACGACCTGTCCGTCCCCCGCACTCGCTGTAAGACCTGTCGGTACGTTAGGTGGGGTGGCGTCGACCGGACCCCCCTCATCGTAAGTAATTCGCAGTGCATCGATCCGAATGCTATCAAGCAGTCTGGCGCCCGCCGTTCGATCAACGTCTGTCAGTCGGAGTGTCACTACACCGCCTACCCCTGTATTAAAACTGTGGGTGTAGATCTGGTCGACGCTCGACGGCTGAATCAGGAAGGCTTGCTCGAACTCCCCACCAGCAACGCTGTATTCAAGGACAAAGGCCTCGTCGTCCAGCGCCCTGTCAAACGCCAGCTCGGCAGATAGCTGCGCTGATTTGAGCGCCGCCACATTGAAAGTCCAGCGGTGTTCTGCTCGACTGGTGCGGCGGCTCGGTTTGCCGCCGCTCTCGGTCTCTGTAATTGTCTGATAAGTATCGTCACTGGTCTGGGTCGCAACAAAAGTACCGCTCACGACGCCGGTGCCGGTAATCACATCAGCAGATGCCAATACCACGGTGGGATTGCCACCACCACCGCCACCACCGCCACAGGCGGTCCCAAAGACGCACCCGACCCAGTTGGGATTGTCGATGAATGGATTTCTGTTGCCCTGAAAACTGAAGACCACATCATTGCGGCGCCGCTCACTGTCATCCACCGGATCAGCCTCATGCCAAGCCAGTAGATCGGAGAGCATACCCATGTAGGCGATTGCCTCGTTTTGCCCGGTATTGGAAGCCTGAATCAGCGCGTAATCGTCGGTCAGGATCAGATCGGGCTCGTTGTCGCCAGTCTCGTTGTGGAAACCGCCCTCATAGCGCACTGCCATGTAGAACATCGCACGGGCCACATCTCCCTGTCGGCCACGCCAGGTTTGCCACGCCTCATCACCCGCTGTCCCTCGTCGCCAGTTCGAGTTACCCGGATACACCCCCGTGCCGCCGCCTCGCCCGTTGGTTTCTAGGGTCTCTTTTTCAAGGCAGGTAGCATCGCAATCTCGGTAAGGGTTATTGCTGCGTGAGCTGTTATAGCCGGCATCTGATGCGAAGAGATGATGTGCATCGGTATAGGGGCTGTTGCCCACGTAATAAACTGGAAAGCCATAACTCTTGGGCCAGGAATGCTCGCGGTTGTAAGCGCCGGTTCCGCCTGAGATTTTCGGGTAGCTCGCGTTTTTATAGATGTCGAGAATATTACCGGGATTCAGCGGATCCTGATCGGCGGCGTTAACAATATCCCAGGTATCAGTTGCGTCATCGGTGTAACGAAAAAAAAGATGGTCATCGATAACCTCGTGCAACGACGCGACGAGGGCCTCTGCGGACGAGTCATCCACGGCATCGTAGTAGCCCACCGGGGGCTCTGCCAGAGCTGTCGCACTAGCGCATAAAAGCCAAGCTGTCAGACGTTGCAAAGCCCTCATGGCTGCGACCACCTGAAAGACGACGAATATGTTTTAAAGTTCTCACAAAAGATTACCTTTGACCAGAAAAAGTGTCGCATCCGACTGGCATTGGTGCCGCGAGAAGCCCACTTGGCCCGGGATGAGGCGGGGCGAGGGGTTGTTCGCGGGTCTCATAGGCACCGCGAAGGGTCAGTGATACTCTGAGCGGTCTGTTGTCGCGACCCGAGGCCGCTCGTCGATTACCCATGCCCGTAGATCCCCTACAGCTCGCCATTTTTATAGCTATCACGGTGCTCATAGCGGGACTAACCTATCGTCGGGTCACTCGGGATACGGCGAATCACCCGGCGATTGCGGATCGACGAGAAGTCTTTTTGGCAGGCAGGGGTCTTGGCTGGATGGTGGTGGCGGGGTCCATCACCCTCACTAACCTAAGCACCGATCAACTGGTCGGGATGAACGGCAATCAAATGCTGCTGCTCGTGTGGTGGGAGCTGTCCGCCGTTGTTGGGCTGTTTATTTTGGCGAAAGTGATTTTGCCGGTGTACTACCGCTACGAGTGCACCACCACGACTGAACTTCTTGAAAAGCGCTACGGGGACATCAAGATTCGCACTCTGATTGGCGCACTTTTTTTGCTCGGCAATCTCTTTATTTTTATTCCCGTCACACTCTATGGTGGCTCGCTGTTCATGCAAAGCATGTTCAATGTCGATCTCCCCCTGATGGTCATCGCGGTGGGGTTTGCGGTGGTGGGGTCGGCGTACGCCGTGCTGGGTGGGCTGCGGGCAGTCGCGATCTCGGATGCCTACAGCGGCGTTCTGCTGTTGTCATTGGGGCTGGCCGTGGTGGTGCTCGCCCTCGCGAGTATCGATTTTGATTTATCGGGCATTCCCGCCGAACGTCTCACCCTGATCGGTGACAACGACTCACCTATTCCTTGGCATACCCTGCTGACCGGCATGCTGTTTATCCAGATTTTTTATTGGGGCACCAATCAAACCATCACCCAACGCGCCATGGCCTCGCCCACAGTCGAGGAGGGCCAGAAAGGCGTGCTTGCCGCCGCCATCATTCGCCTGCTGATTATTCCCCCACTGGTGGTCATCCCCGGCATTGTGTCTTACAAACTGTATGGCGATATCGGTGATGCAGCCTTCGGCCGTGTGGTGGGTGATGTGCTTCCACTCTGGTTGTCGGGGGCCTTCGCCGCGGCCATTGCGGCGGCAGTACTGACCCCGGTGAATAGCGTGCTCAACGCCTCGACGGCGCTCTACGTGTGTGACGTTCACGAGCCTTATATTCACAAAGAGCCTGACCTGCGGCGTCTTAACCTGCTTATCTCAGTAAGCTTTATCACCATAGGGGTGCTGATGGTCCCGGTCTACGCCACCGCCGACAGCATTATCAATTTGGTGCAGGAGCTTTACGGTTTATTAAGCATGCCCATTCTCTCTGCCTTTATTGTCGGCCTGTTGTTTCGGGATGTTACCCAGGGCGCTGCCATTGTCGCTGTGGTGTTAGGCGTGCTGCTCTACGGATTTTTCTCGTTTGTGTGGGCGCCCTTTCATTACATTCACATGATGTTCATCACGGTCATTTTCTGTGTCGCCACGGCGCTCATGGTGAGCCGATTTATCTTCGGTACCTCACCCCGATTTGCACCGGCGATTGCGCTTGGCGCTCGGGAGCCTCAGATCTAAATGCACAGCACGCGACGACAAAACAGTCTGACCGGTGACTGGGTTCTGGTGAGCCCCCAACGCCACGCACGCCCCTGGGTGGGCAGTCAAGAAGCACCCTCCCGCGAGCAGGTCGCGCCCTACGACAGCGACTGCCCCCTGTGCCCGGGCAATGTCCGCCGCGGTGACGCCTCCAACCCGGATTACACGGGCCCGTTTGTGTTTCGCAACGATTTTTCGGCCCTGAGCAGCCTCTCGCCTGTCGAGAGCGATAGCAACGAGACAGAAGATGCCGGCCATGCCTCCAACAAGTCATCGAAAGCGCCCACCTTTATCGCCGAGCAACCTGCGGCCGGCGAATGTCGGGTGCTGTGTTTTGATCACCAGCATCACCGCACCTTCGCCGACCTCACGCGCGAGGAGGTCAAGTCAGTGTTGCAGCTGCAGCGAGACCAGTACCGCGAGCTCATCAAAGCGTATCGCTGCGTCACGCTGTTTGAAAATAAAGGCGAGATCATGGGCTGCTCCCAACCCCATCCCCACGGTCAAATTTGGGCCCATGACCATCTGTCATCGCTGGTGGCGACCGAGGATGAACGCCAGCTCGCGTATTTTCGTGAGCATGGTTCTGCACTGCTTCAGGACTATGCTGAGTGGGAGCTCGCCGCGCAGCAGCGGCTCGTGTACCAGAACGACGACTGGCTAATCGTAGTGCCCTACTGGGCGGCCTGGCCCTTCGAAACGCTGATCTTACCGCGCACCGCGATCGGCCATTTTGGGGCACTCACCGATACAGCACTGGCCGCACTGGCCGAGGCGCTCGCCATCCTCACCCGCGCCTATGACGCCCTCTTCGACTGCCGCTTTCCCTATTCCATGGGCTGGCACAATGCGCCGACCACAGAGCCTGCGCCGCACTGGCGATTGCATGCCCATTTTTATCCGCCGCTGTTGCGCTCGGCCATCGTCAAAAAACACATGGTGGGCTATGAAATGCTGGGTGAGCCCCAGCGGGATGTATCCGCAGAAGATGCGGCGGCACAGTTGCGCACCCTCGCCGATCAAGTGGTCATCGACTCCTCGGAGCAAGGATGAGCCCAGAGGATCACCAAGCGACTTTCACTACGCTGTTCGGTGAACCTCCCGAGGGTGTTGCCAGTGCACCGGGCCGGGTCAATCTGATCGGGGAATTTACCGACTACAACGAAGGCTTTGTGCTGCCCGTGGCGCTGGACAAAGTCTGCCGAATCTTCTGGCGATCCCGCGAAGACACACAGATACGCGCGGCTTCCCTGCAATATCCCAATCAAATCGACAGCTTTGCCAGTAACACCGACTATGAGCACGGACCCCACGTTTGGTCCCGCTATGTGCGCGGCGTGGTCGCGGCGGCGAGGGCATGGCAACACACCACCAGAGGCATTGATTTGCTTATCGATAGTCAGGTACCCGAAGGCAAAGGGCTGTCTTCGTCGGCGGCTCTCGAGGTGTCACTGCTTGGCGCCTTGAACGCGACCAACACCTGGGGCCTGTCCCCGACAGACATTGCACGCCTCGGGCAGCTCGCGGAGAACGACTTTGTAGGCTGTCAGTGCGGCATCATGGACCAGCTGGTCTCGGCGACCGCGGTGGCCGGCCATGCGCTGTTGATTGATTGCGCCAGCCTCGAGTGCACCCCGGTACCACTCCCCGAGGCGTGGGCAATCGTCGTGCTCGACTCCAACCATCCACGACAGCTTGTGGGCAGTGAATACAATCAGCGCCGGCTCGATTGCGAGGAGGCGCGTGATAGCTTGGGCGTGTCGTCGCTCCGACACGCGAACCGTAAAACACTGACCGCGCACCGCGCGGAGCTATCCGACAACGCCTATCGCCGCGCGCTGCACGTGATTAGCGAGAACGAGCGTGTCCTGACGCTCGTCGACGTTTTAAAGCAAGGGTCCCTACCTCTGACCCAAGTTCTTTTGGCCGCCGGCCAGCAGTCGCTTGCCGAGAATTTTGACGTCACCGTGCCGGCCACGGACGCGTTGGTTGTGCTGGCGCATGAAGCACTGGGCAAGCGAGTGGCCGCGCGTCAAACCGGCGGCGGTTTTGGCGGCGCGGTGGTCTGCCTCTGTGATCACCGCGACGTCAACACGTTGCTGCAAGCCATCGACGCCGGGTATACCCAACGAACCGGTCTACACGCCGACATCATTCGCTGCGATCCCGGCGCGGGCCTCGAGGTGAGCTGGTATGACTGAGCGATTAATGGGCGGCCACGATAGCCCGGCACTGGGAGTCTGTTACTACCCTGAGCACTGGCCTGAGTCCCAGTGGCGAAGCGATGCCGAACAGATGGCATCCCTGGGCCTGCGCTATGTCCGCATCGGCGAGTTTGCTTGGTCCAGACTTGAACCCGCACGCGGCCAGTTTGATTTTGAGTGGCTCGATCGTGCGATCGCGACGCTGGCGGCGCAAGGTCTTAAAGTCGTGCTGTGCACGCCCACGGCAACACCGCCGAAATGGTTGATCGATGCGCATCCTGACATCTTGCCGGTGTCGGTCGATACAGGCACGGCGCGAGGCTTTGGCTCTCGTCGCCATTATGACTTCTCCAATGATACCTACCGAGACGAGGCCGTGCGGATCAGCGAAATGTTGGCGCAACGCTACGGCGAAGACCCGCGCGTCGTGGGTTGGCAAGTAGATAACGAACTGTGTTGTCACGATACCGCGCACAGTGCCTCTCCCGCCGCTCACGCTGCTTTCCAAGCGTGGTGTCGGCAGCGCTACGGCACTATCGATGAACTCAATGCCGCGTGGGGCAATGTGTTTTGGTCGATGGAATACCCTGACTTTGACAGTCTGGAACTCCCCGTGCTGGCAGTGACCGAGACCAATCCTTCGCACCGGTTGGCCTACCGACGATTTTCATCTGATCAGGTCATTCGCTTTCACAACGCCTGCGTTGATGCCCTGCGACGTCACAGTAAGGACCAGTGGATCACCCACAACTTTATTCCCATGAAGGACACGCAAACCGACTGCTTTGCGCTGGCGTCCACGCTCGACTTTGTGAGCTACGACAGCTATCCCCTGGGAAGGACCGAGTTCTTGTTGGGGGCATCGGACCCTGCTCTCGCACAACGCTTTATGCGCTCGGGCCACCCGGATTACACCGCCTACTACCTCGATCAGTCCCGGGGGCTCAAGGGCAAAGGATTTTGGATCATGGAGCAGCAGCCCGGACCGGTGAACTGGGCGCCGTCTAACCCGCGACCGGCGCCGGGCATGATCACCCTGTGGTCACTCGAGGCTTATGCGCATGGCGCGGATGTGGTGTCCTACTTCCGGTGGCGCCAGGCGCCTTTTGCGCAAGAACAGATGCACGCGGGTTTGTTGCGGCCCGACAATTCTCCGAGCGACGCTTGGGCCGAAGTGGAGCGGGTTCATCACATTTTCTCGCTCATTGGCCAAGACGCTCTCGCGCAACCAACAGCCGAGGTAGCGCTTGTCACCGATGTGCAAAGTCAGTGGGTGGCAGAAATTGAACGACAGGGTCGCGGTTACGACAGCAACCGAATTCAGTTCCAGTGGTATAGCGCGCTAAGAAAGTTAGGCGTGGCCGTGGATGTGGTGAGTCAGGACGCCGACCTGAGCGGGTACCGCCTGGTACTGGTCCCTAGCTTACCGATCGTTGGCACTCGCTTTATCGAATCCCTCGCGCAGGCATCAACATGCTTTTTACTGGGTCCGCGCTTTGGCGCAAAAACGACAGAGCTCACCATGCCGCAGAATCTCCCGCCGGGGGATTGCCGTTCGTTGACCGGCTTCCACGTGACCTCGGTGGAAACCCTGCGCCCCGATGTCGAAGAGCCGCTGCAGTTTGGCTCGGAGCAATTCGTCAGTCGGCTTTGGTGCGAGGACATTGTCATCCAGGCAGGGAACGTGTTGGCGACCTATCAGGGCAACAAGCCGGCGCTCTTGCGCAACGGCAACATCCTGTCGCTCACCACGCTGACCTGTGATGACTTTCTCGGGGCGCTCCTGCCAGAGCTGTTAATCGAGTGTGGCGTGGAGACGCATCCCGATCTGGGGGACTGTCGACTGATGGCGCGCGGTGACTTGATGTTTGCCCTGAACTACGGCTGCGCGCCCAAGGCTATGGACATAGCGCCGGAGCGGATCGTCTACGGCAGCAATCCCGTCCCGCCCCACGACGTGCTGATCTGGCGGCAGTAAGCCGCTGCATCCAGCAGGTTACGCCGGCCTGACGCCAGCAACGCCTCAAAGAGCCTCTGACTGACACCACAGCATGATATTGGGTCCGAAATCCGCCTATGCTGATCGCGATTCACCGGCGCAGGGGTTGGTCCGTGGCTTCTGGCTCCCCGGCGCTGATGTATCGGCTTAGATGTCGTCTCGAATCTCAAACGTCCGAATCACCGGTGCCTCTGCAAGATCGCCGCTCACCGCATCGATAAAACCGCTTTCCACGCGCCAGCCCAAATAAGCCTGCTGCGCCTCCGCGCTGTCCCAGATCTCAACGAACAACAGCGAATGCGTCGCGGTCTCGTAATAGCTTTTGAGCTCCTGGCAGCCCTCAAACCCTCGGGTATCCACCAACGCTTCCTTCATCGTCTCGAGCATCTTCTCAGCACTCTCGGGTTTAAACTTCATCTCCACACTGACCATGACCGCCATCGTATTCTCCTTATCCTGTGATCACGCGTTACATCACCTCACGGTCGCCAAGCTCTGAACAAGTCACCGGCAAACCACGCCATTTTGCTGACTTCATTAGAGCATAGGTAACCCCTAGGCGACATCCCAACGGGACACTCATCGTCACTTGCCAAGCGTTCACGCAGACTTCATGCTCCCACAACGCTATTGGAGGAAGCTATGACTCTGCGTCGTCTCGTCATCGCATATTGCACCTCGGCATTGATCAGTGCCGCTATTGGCGCGTCAGCCGAAACCCAAGTGGTCATGCTGGGGACCGGCACCCCTATCCCCACCCCCGACCGATCTGGCCCGGCCACGGCCATCGTGGTGGATGGTAAAGCCTACCTTGTGGACTTTGGACCCGGCGTGGTG
>Ga0255779_1006349_pt1 | contig 10733 bp, 10 predicted proteins | sample 011ome_21_FD_179977 | JGI IMG/M metagenome (GOLD analysis project Ga0255779, IMG submission 179977) | Coastal salt marsh microbial communities from the Groves Creek Marsh, Skidaway Island, Georgia - 011508AT metaG (version 2) | ecosystem: Environmental > Aquatic > Marine > Intertidal zone > Salt...
GATTCCTATTTCGGATAATGGCCCGTGTTTTCAATCACATGAAGCTTGGAATACGGGATCATCGCCGCCATCACATCTTGGCGACGCATAGGGGTGATCGGATCTTGGTCCCCACAAATAACAACGGCAGGCACTTTGCACTTACGCAATGTCCCCTGTTGATCGGGACGTTTTTGGAAAGCACGGATTTGGTCAATCGCCTGTTCGGGCGAAAACCCTGCGGCCATCGTTCGCAAATGGCCCATCGTAAAATTCCGCTCGACCCGATGCGCAAGCGATTTCATCGCTTCGTCGGCCACGACCTCTTTTATACGACCGGAGCGGATCAAAATAATATCGTTTTCACGGACCGCCGCATCTTGGGGCGTATCGGCCAGCGCATTCGATGACATAACCCCAAATCGCAACACACGTTCTGGCGCTTTGCGCAGGATCTCCATAGCCACAAACCCACCCAAATCGTGACCCAAAATCGCGAACTTGGGCGGCAATTGAGCCAAGACATCTTGGGCAAAATCGGTTACCCGATCCCCATAGAAAATGGGGGCAACAATCACCATACGCGTTCGCGAAAATTCAGAAATCTGTGCTTCGAACAAACGGGAATCGCAAAACTTGCCCATTAACAGAACCAATGGTTCGGTCACGCTTTTTCCCCTTATCTTGCTCCGCCTTCATGGATGAGCCAATTTCACACCGCAATCAACCTGAAACCAAAACAAACACAAAAAGGTTGGTTTGGGTGCAACACCACCCAAACCAAACACGCTATTCGATATTCGACCAGAACGCTCCCAAATGCTTTGACACAATTTCATCATAGCGTTTGGATTTTTTCAATTCCTGCAAACCCGCGTTGAACCGATACAAATGTGTGGTCCCGCGCCAATGTTTTTTGGAAATGATCACATGCAGCCCCTCGATCGACAAGGGCCGTTTGAGCGGTTCAACGGCCCCCTTCAAACCCAATTCTTTGACCTTGGTCCAGCCTAGGAATTCGTTGATCGTCACCCCATCAACCTTGCCCTGCATCAGCAATTCAAAACAGGCATCAGGGCTTTCGGCTTGGACCAAAGTGATCAACTGTTTGGTCAACCATTCGCGACCATCCCGATCCAAATCATGGGTAAAATACCCTGCAGGACGACACAGGGTTTTGCCATGAATATCCGCGTCCGAGTCAAACGTGAAAGGCGCATCCGTACGCGTAAAGACCAAAATCAACAGTTCCACCAAAGGATCCGAAAAATGGAAATTCGCGCAGCGTTCATTGTCACGGTCCTTTTCACAATCAGGCCGCAACCACGGAAAGCCCATGTCGAATTCTTTGCCATCCAGTTTCGGGAAAAGATGCTTGGACCAATCATCTTCCCATGTAATCGAATACGAGACTGGGTTGGGCGTGTTTTCCAAAGCCGCGTTCACCAATTCGGTGACCATCCCCTGCCCCAACCAATCTCGGTCGGTAAAGGGGGCATAATTCGACCCTGTCAGCAATTTCATCTCGGCATCATCTTGTTGCAACGGGGTTGCATCGGCCTTTTTCATATTCGGCAAACAAGGAATGTTTAATTCGGTACCCGGTGCGAATTGCAACAAGGATCCGTTTAATTTTCCTTGGTTGCCGTAATAGATCAGCGACCATTTCTGATGATCCCCAAAATAGGTTTCGGCAATCGAAAATACCGTGTCACCGTCTTGGACCACATGGGTTTGAACACAATCCTCGGCCCACGCCATGGGTGCAGCGCATAGGGTGATCAAAGACAACAGAACCCGCTTGATCATAGCTCGCTCCAGATTTTTGACATGTGACGATCAATAATGTCTTGGTACACACCATTATTCTTGATCTCACCCCAGACCCGAGTTGATGGTCGACAACAACGCCTCTGCATCAGGATGTGATTTGTGCACGACCACATGCAATCCTTCGATGGACAAGGGGCGCGATTGCACGATGTCCACACGGTTTTGCAATGCAAGATCCTTCATCGCCTTGCGGCCGGTGAATTCGTTCAAGGCCACAGCATCGACCTGCCCCGCCATCAACATTTCAAAACAATCCGCAACACTCACAGGCTGTTCCAAAGTGATCTTACCATCAGCCAACCAATTGCGCCCATCCTTGTCCAGATCATGGGTGTAATACCCTTTGGGACGGCACAAGGTTTTCCCAATGATATCCGCATCTTCGCGGAATCGAAGCGGGCGTTGCACGTCAACAAACAGCAACACCAACATTTCGAACATCGGATCCGAGAAATAGAAATTCGCGCAGCGGAAATTATCAGGGTTTTGCTTGCAATCTGGTTGCAACCACGGGAACCCCATATCCAACATCGCATTTGACAGTAGCGGATCCAGATGCGCGGACCAATCATTCACCCAATGAATGCGATATCCGTCTTGACCCGCGGCTTGCCCCATCGCGGCATTCACGATTTCGGTCACCAAACCTTCATTCAATGATGCGCGATCCGTAAAGGGCGCATAATCGTCCGCGGTCAACAAATTGACCATCAAGGCGCGCTCACTGACCTGCTGTTTGGTTTTGACCTGCACCGTTTCAACACGCGGCGCGGGTTTTGGCGCTGTCGCGACCGTGCCCTCGCTCACCGGCAAACCGTTGATACAGGGCAGATTGATCACTTGACCCACCCGGATTTTGTTGGGGCTATCACCAATTTTATCGATATTCGCGTTATACACCGCGGACCATTTCCGCGCATCTTTATACGTCTTATCCGCAATCACGGACAAGGAATCGCCAGATTGAATCGTATAGGTACCGCCGCACCCTTGAGCAAATGCCATTGAAGAAAAACAAAAGACGGCGCTGACCGCGCCTAAAAACCACCGCATACATAACCTCCCTCAGGTTGTTCCGTAATGGAACCGCATGTGGTGGGCTTGGTCAAGCACTATTCTATATATTGTGGAAAAACCCGAAAAACCCTTGGAAAACGACATATTCCACCGCGCAACCACCACCCAAAGCCCCTGACCAATCGCCGTTTCGATTCGCCTTAGACGGGCGGCGCGATCCCCTCTATCGCTGCGGTCAAAAGATCCAGACACTCGGGCGATGAAAACGAATGATCCGCACCCTGCTTGAACGTCAACTGCAGATCTGCAGCCTCGATATGATCCAACAGCGCAAGCGCGGTGTCGCGCGTCACGGCGGTATCTTTGGTGCCCTGAAACAACCGCACAGGAAAATCAAACTGCAACGGATCACGCATGACCAAGGACGCGCGGCTTTCTTCGATCAACACCTTTGAAATGGGATAAGGATCCCCATAATCCGATGGCAAAAACACCACCCCATCGCGGGCCAATGTGTCACGCTGCGCTGCATCAAAGCCCGCCCACATGCTGTCTTCGGTAAAATCGGGCGCGGCGGCAATTCCGATCAACCCAGCGACCCGAGACCCCATGGATCGCGCCAGCACAAGCGATATCCATCCTCCCATCGACGACCCGACCAAGATCACAGGCCCGCCTGTCACCGCATCGATCAACGCACGGGCGTCCTCGGCCCATTGTGTGATGGACCCTTCGGTAAACATACCCTCGGATGCGCCATGCCCCGAATAATCAAACCGCAAATATGCCCGCCCAGCGGACTTGGCCCAGCTTTCAAAATGGACGGCCTTTGATCCTTGCATATCGGACATAAAGCCGCCCAAAAACACAACCGTGGGCCCCGCCCCGTCCACATAGGAATAAGCCAACGACTGACCGCGCGCGTTCACAAATCTTTCAACCATCACAGTCTCCTTTCCGCGCAACTTCACCCATCATTCGCAAAATTTCAACAAACCCTTTCATCTTTGCGACAAATACTCTCGCCGAAGGCATCCCGCCTCAAAATCAAAAACCACCTTGACGTTTTTTTCGCCACCCGTCACAAGGGGCGCGAACAATATACCCGCAATCGGGCGTTCCGTGGGCGCCAAACAGACGAGGAGGACCAAGATGTCCCAAATCACTCTTACTTTTCCCGACGGCAATCAACGCAGCTATGACGCAGGCATCACCCCTGCTGAAGTTGCGAATTCTATTGCCACAAGCCTTGGAAAAAAAGCAATCAGCGCACAGGTGAATGGCGCTCATTACGATTTGCAATGGCCCATCACAACAGACGCGTCCATCGCCATCAACACGATGAAAGACGAAGTGCCCGCGCTTGAATTGATCCGTCACGATCTGGCCCATATCATGGCCCGCGCGGTGCAAGAGCTGTGGCCAGATGTCAAGGTCACCATCGGCCCCGTGATCAACAACGGCTGGTATTATGACTTTGATCGCGCTGAACCTTTTACCCCCGAAGATCTGGGCAAAATCGAAAAGAAAATGCGCGATATCATTGCCCTGCGTGATCCAGTGCGTACCGAAGTGTGGGATCGTGAACGCGCCATCCAACATTACCGCGACGCGGGGGAACCGTTCAAGGTGGAATTGATCGACGCCATTCCCGGATCTGATCCCATTCGCATGTACTGGCATGGCGATTGGCAAGACCTGTGCCGTGGCCCGCATCTTCAAAACACGGGCCAAGTCCCCGCAGACGCGTTCAAATTGATGAACGTTGCAGGAGCCTATTGGCGCGGAGACAGTTCGCGCGAACAGCTGCAGCGCATCTATGGCGTGGCCTTTATGAACAAAGAAGACCTCAAGGCGCACCTTGTGATGTTGGAAGAGGCCGCAAAACGCGACCACCGCAAATTGGGCCGCGAAATGGACCTGTTCCACATGCAAGAAGAGGCACCGGGCCAAATATTCTGGCATCCAAACGGGTGGAAAATCTACACCACATTGCAAGATTACATGCGCCGCCAACAAGAGCGCGGTGGCTATGTCGAAGTGAACACACCCCAAGTTGTAGATCGCAAATTGTGGGAGGCCTCGGGCCATTGGGACAAATATCAAGAACACATGTTCATTGTCGAAGTGGACGAAGAACACGCCCGCGAAAAGGCCGTGAATGCGTTGAAACCCATGAACTGCCCCTGCCACGTTCAGGTGTATAACCAAGGTATGAAATCCTATCGTGATCTGCCGTTGCGGATGGCGGAATTTGGATCGTGCAACCGCTATGAACCCTCGGGTGCGCTGCATGGTATCATGCGCGTGCGCGGCTTTACCCAAGATGACGCGCATATTTTCTGCACAGAAGACCAGATCGAAGAAGAAACAAAACGGTTTATCGAATTTCTGTCGAATATCTATTCCGATCTTGGGTTTACAGAGTTCAAAATCAAATTCTCTGACCGTCCCGAAAACCGCGCCGGCAGCGATAATGTTTGGGACAAGGCCGAAGGCGCGCTCAAGGCTGCGACAGATGCAGCGGGCTATAACTTTACCCTCAACCCGGGCGAAGGCGCGTTTTACGGCCCGAAATTGGAATTCGTTTTGACCGACGCGATTGGTCGCGATTGGCAGTGCGGTACGTTGCAGGTGGATTTCGTTTTGCCTGAGCGTCTCGATGCCAACTATGTCGGTGCTGATGGCAATAAACACCGCCCCGTGATGTTGCACCGCGCGACATTGGGATCGTTTGAACGCTTCATCGGCATCTTGATCGAAAGCCATGCGGGCAAGCTGCCGTTTTGGCTGGCCCCCCGTCAGGTTGTGGTCGCTGCAATCGTATCAGATGCGGATGACTATTGTCGCGAAGTTGTCGCCGCCTTGAGTGCAAAAGGCGTGCGCGCCGAATTGGATCTGCGCAACGAAAAGATCAACTACAAGGTCCGCGAACATTCTTTGGGCAAAGTCCCCGTCATTTTGGCCTGCGGCATGAAAGAGGTCGAAGATCGCACCGTGTCTGTACGGCGCTTGGGCGAAAAGCAAACGTCAGTCACCACGCTTGATGACATCGTTGCAACCCTGACTGCCGAAGCGACAGCGCCAGATCAACGATAAACCTGAATCGGTCTGGCCCAAATCGGGCCAGACCCCTTTTTTCGGTCCAATCCACCGACGTAATACCGACGTTTTACCGATACGATACCGATGCGGGTTTTTGGGTGGTTATTTTCGCGAATTGGGATAGTCTGTCTGAAAAAATCAGAAAGGACATTCCATGGCAAAATTCATTATGGCCTATTACCATTCGGGCAAAACGCCCGCCACGCCCGAGGAAGGTGCGGCGCAAATGGAACGCTATATGACGTGGATGATGGAACATCAGGCCGCCTTGATCGAGCCGCAAAACCCATTGAAAAACAAACGTTACATTACAAGCGACGGCGTCACCGAAGGTGGCAAAGATGGCTCGATGATGGGCTATTCAATTATTGAGGCCGCCAATATTGACGCCGCCCAAGCCATCGTTCAAACCTGTCCGTTCCTTGAGATGGGGGATGTTGAACTGGCCGAGTTGATACAGATGTAACTATCTGATAGTTCTGAAAAATTCACGCAGCAACGCCTCGGATTCCGGGGCGTTTATCATATCATAGACCTCGGGTTTATGATGGGTTTGCGGATGTGAGAAAACACAAGCCCCCTGCGCCACGCCCCCCGATTTCGGATCGGCTGCGCCATAATACAATCGCCTGATGCGCGCCGCCGAAATCACCGCCGCGCACATCGCGCAGGGTTCAAGCGTGACGTATAGGTCGTAGTTTTCCAATCGCTCTGATCCCACGATCTGACAGGCGTCGCGAATGGCCAGCATTTCGGCATGCGCCGACGGGTCACTTAATTCGCGCGTCCGATTGCCCGCCTGCGTGATAATATCCCCAGCTGGCGATACAATGACGGCACCGACAGGCACTTCGCCCCGCGCTGCAGCAGCGCGCGCCTCAGACAATGCGATATCCATGTAGCTTTGGAATGTCATTATTTTGATCACCCACAGATTTACCCTTTCGCAATCGCCCATTTTCGCCTAAAGCGCAAGCATGGAAAACAACGCACCCACAGGCGATCGCATCGCAAAAGTCATCGCGCGCGCAGGCATTGCAAGCCGCCGCGACGCGGAAAAAATTATTCTCGATGGCCGTGTCAGCGTCAATGGCAAGGTCATCACCTCGCCCGCCCTGAACGTCACACCACGCGATACGATCACCGTGGATGGCAACCCGCTTGAGGCCCCTGAGCCGCCGCGTTTGTGGTTGTATCACAAGCCATTGGGCGTTGTGACCACCGCGCGTGATGAACAGGGTCGCAAAACGATTTTTGAAACCCTGCCCGAAGATATGCCGCGCGTGTTGAACATTGGCCGGTTGGATTTGAATTCCGAAGGTCTGTTGCTTTTGACAAATGACGGCGGCATCAAACGTCAGCTGGAATTGCCGTCAACAGGATGGCTGCGGAAATATCGCGTTCGGGTCAATGGCCGGCCCAGTGACAGCGATTTTGACACGTTGCGCAAAGGTGTAACAATCGACGGCGAGCGGTTCCAACCGATGGAAGTGTCGCTTGATCGTCAACAAGGCGCGAACGCATGGCTGACCGTCGGCATCAGAGAAGGCCGCAACCGCGAAATTCGCCGTGCGATGGAACATGTGGGCTTGTCTGTGAACCGCCTAATCCGCGTGTCCTATGGACCGTTCCAATTGGGCAAACTCAAAGCCGGTGAGGTCGAAGAAGTGCGGCGCAAGATCATGTATGATCAATTGGGGCTGACCACACCCGACGATACAGGACGCGCCAAACCCAAAGACGCCAAACCAAGCTTTGGCAAGAAATTCACAGGCCGTAAACCAACTGACCGTAAACCGACCGATGGCAAACCAACTGATGGCAAACCAACCGATCGCAAATCAACCGATCGCAAGCCGTTTGGGGGCAAGCCGTCAGACCGCGGTCCGAGCGAGTCAAAACCATCACGTCCCAAAAGCGCTGCCCCCAGCAAGGGACCGCGTAAAGGTGCGAACACAGGACCGCGCCGCTAGGGGGAATGTCCCTGCGATAAAGCCCCTAGTAAAACCCGAAATCCCAACCTATCTTATTCAAGTAAGGACTTTGGGAGATCGCACATATGCCAAAGCATATCATAGGCAAGGTGTCATATAGCCTTTTGATTGTCATTTTATTTGGAACCGCCTCTGGGTGGTTGGGTGGTCTGTGATGGCAAAACGCTATGGCGGGGACTACAGCCCCGATCCAAGATCGACCGAGGTTCATATGGATCCCAACTCAACACCCTTTCGCGGCGCAAAAGTGGACGCAGCAGGCGCCCGCAGCAATATGCTGTTCGCCCCTGCAATTGTGGTCGCGGTCACATCATTGAACAAGGGCGCATTGGGCCTGACATTGGGATTAACAAGTGCGGCGGCCCTGACATTGGGCGCTTGGTTGATGCGCGACGGATTGCGTGCGGCCGCAGCCTATGAGGAACGCCGCGCGGCGCGACGCCCTGCCATCCCTCGCAAGCTGTTTTCAGCGGTGATCACAAGTCTGGGCGTGGCATTCGCCGCCTTTCGCAATGATGGACAAGTCATGGCTGCCGCGCTTTACGGAACCTGTGCAGGTGTCCTGATGATTGCGGCCTTTGGCATCGATCCCCTGCGCGACAAGGGGATGGAAGGGATCGACACCCACCAACAAGACCGTGTTGCCCGCGCCATTGACGGGGCCGAAGCCCATCTAAGCGCGATTCAAGACGCAATCAAACGTGTGCGCATCCGCAGCTTGGAAACCCGTGTCGAACGGTTTTGCGTCACGGCCCGTGATCTGTTTCGCACCGTGGAAGAAGACCCGCGCGATCTGACATCGGCGCGCAAATATTTGTCGGTCTATTTGCAAGGCGCACGCGATGCGACCGTGACATTTGCAGATCTTTACAACCGCACCGGCGATGACAGTGCCAAGGCGGATTATCTTACCCTGCTCGATGATCTGGAACAAAACTTTGCCGCACGCACGCAAAAGCTTTTGATCGATAATCGCACAGACTTAACCATTGAAATCGACGTCCTTCGCGACCGTCTGGCGCGCGAAAAACAAATAAACAACTGATATGTAAGGGATTAACATATGTCATCAATTCAATCAAAGGCGGCCGCAGTTGTCGACCACGTGACCGAAGTTGCCAATAAAGTCTTAAGCGAACCCGTCGCAGCGAATGCAATTGTCACGCTCGACCAAGCAGAACCAGCCGTTGGCGCGGAAATCAAAAAGCGCATCGACGAAATCGATATGGAAGACACAAATTCCATCATCAGCTTTGGCTCCGCCGCCCAAGAAGAATTGCAAGTGATCAGCCAATCAATGCTGCAAGGCGTGCGCAACAAAGATGTCGGCCCCGCGGGTGACAGCTTGCGCGACATCGTGACAACGATCCGCGGATTTTCTGTGTCCGAACTGGACTTGCGCCGGGATCGCAGCTGGTGGGAAAAATTGATCGGCCGCGCCGCACCTATTGCGAAATTCACCGCGCGTTTCGAATTGGTTCAAAGCCAAATCGACAAGATCACCGAAAACCTTTTGGACCATGAAACCAAGCTTTTGAAGGATATCAAATCGCTTGATATGCTGTATGACAAGACGCTGACATTTTATGACGAATTGGCGCTTTATATTGCGGCGGGCGAAGCAAAGCTAAAGGAATTGGATGACACGATCATCCCCGCCAAAGACGCCACCGTCAAGGCCGCACCTGCCGAAGAGCAAGTCAAGATCGCCCAAGAACTGCGTGACCTGCGATCAGCGCGTGATGATTTAGAGCGTCGTGTTCATGATCTAAAATTGACCCGTCAGGTGACCATGCAATCGCTGCCCTCAATTCGTTTGGTGCAGGAAAACGACAAATCTTTGGTCACGAAGATCAATTCAACCTTGGTCAACACTGTGCCGCTTTGGGAAACCCAGCTGGCCCAAGCGCTGACCATCCAACGCAGCCGCGAAGCCGCCGAAGCCGTGCGTGAGGCCAATGACCTGACCAATGAATTGCTGACTGCGAATGCAGCTAACCTGCGAGAAACAAATAAAATTGTGCGCCAAGAAATGGAACGCGGCGTCTTTGACATCGAAGCCATCAAAAAGGCAAATGCCGATTTGATCGGAACAATCGAGGAAAGCCTGGAAATCGCAGACGAAGGCAAAGCAAAACGCAAAGCGGCAGAGGAAGAGCTGCAGAAAATGGAAACCGATCTGCGCGACACATTGGCCGCGGCCAAAGCCCGCAAAAACGCAGGTCCCGCACCCGTGGTTGATCCAGCCTAAGATGCGCGGGGCAAATGCAGGACGACGGTGGATCAGCGCGGGCATACTCTTGGCCGTCCTTTCCGCCTGTGGGGGCGGCGTTCGCCCCCCTGTTTCCGACGCACCCGCCCCACCCATCGCATCGCACCCCCCAATCGCGGTGTCACACGACCAACGTGCCAACGAAACCTATTACCAACGCTATGTCGATCAGCAGGTCGCACGTGGATTAATGCGCCAAGACGGCGGCGGCCCTGACACACCTTTTGACATCGACGATGTATTGCAAAGCTTTGAACAGCTTGCTTTTTATGATGAATACGCCCGCAGCGGCACCTATGACCGCAGCGCCCCGACTCAAGTCACACTGGCCCGTTGGGAAACCCCCATTCGCTTCAACCTGTTTTATGGCCACACCGTGTCACAGGCGGAACAACGCCGCCTAGACACTGAAATCGCCGCCTATACCAAGCGGCTGCACCGTTTGACGCAACATCCCATGACGATCACACAACGCGGCGGAAACTTTGACGTGTTGATGATGGGCCATGATGATACACCTGAAATCGACGCTT
>Ga0255779_1006353_pt1 | contig 10724 bp, 6 predicted proteins | sample 011ome_21_FD_179977 | JGI IMG/M metagenome (GOLD analysis project Ga0255779, IMG submission 179977) | Coastal salt marsh microbial communities from the Groves Creek Marsh, Skidaway Island, Georgia - 011508AT metaG (version 2) | ecosystem: Environmental > Aquatic > Marine > Intertidal zone > Salt...
CGTCGGTCGCGGTGAGGCACGTAGAGGAGGAAGAGGAAGAGGAAGACGCGTTGTTCGAGATGAGCGGCGCTTCGGGAGAGACGGCTGCCGTTGTAGCTCTAGATCCAACCGGTGGGTTAATACGTGAGATGGGATTATCGAGCGTTTTGTGCGTCGTGGGTGTCGCGAGAGATGTGAGTTTAGGGGAAGATATGTACGGATCGAGAGCGGTGAGAGCGGCGAGGAGAGCGGCGGTCGTAGGGGTTCCGACGGTTGTTGTCTCGGCGGTGACGAGGTCGAATATGGAGGAGAAGATACGCCCGGCATTGCGAGCATTGGAAATCATATTGAAGGAAGTGAAAGTCGTGATTTCAATCGAAAGAGCAAAGAATTGTCCCCGGTCGCACTTTCCATTTCCTACGAACGGAAGGTGGGCGTCGCTAGGGACGAGTGCGTTTCCGATTGAAGACGAAGCGCTTTCGAAAGCAATATTTGACGATGATAGCGGAAGTGATTTTGCGAGTAAAGACGCATGGTCGTTTGGGGGTTCAATCGCGCCGCAAAGGAAAGGAAATAGTCATAGTGGTAACGGTAAAACCGGCGAAACGCCGGAGCGTAGGAGAAAGGCGCTCAGAGACGCGTTTGAAGAAGGGGATATTTTTTTACACATCCACGTGCCACCAAATTGGAAGGAAAATAAGTTTCAATCGACCCGCCCGGGCGTTTTGTGGCGACAGCAACGCGTAACCTCTGATACAAACGCAAGCAACGGAGGTGGCGCTGAAAACAAAAAGGACGCTTTTGGTCGGACGTTACCCATGCAAAGCATCGCGGCGAACGAAACGAGAGCCGACGAATCGGGCGCCTCCTTCGTCCGTCAGCTGGCAACCGAAGCTATGGTCGCGCAAAGACGAAACGAACGCGAAAACAGCAGCAAAAAATCTATCCCAGTCGCGTTCAAAATATCTTCCGGTACCGTCGTCGCGGACGATTCACACAGAGGCGACCTCGACGCCATCTCCAAAGGATTCGCCGCGATATCTGCAGTCTCCTCGTGGCCGCAAGGCCATGCGTTTGCGCTGCTCGACGACGTCCTCGTCGAAAGCTTGCGCGAAGAAACCGACATAAGTGCTGGGACGGTTGGTTTACCGTCCTGGTTAGTCAGAAGAGAAGAGTGATAGTAGCTTCGCACAATATGTGTGCGCATCAGTCAGTAGTATCAGTAGTAGTTGTTGTAAAGAGTTGTAATCGCATAGCACGCTCGAGATTCGCGAGATTTTTTGTCGCTTTGTGTGTGTTAGTTAGTAAAAACAAATCTTCAGAATTCATAACCACGACTTTACGCGTCCGCCCGCACGCGCGCGCGCGCGAACACACACGCACACACAAAAACAAAAAGAAGATATGCGTCGTTTTTTTACGCACCAATTCTTCGATTGCCTCTTTTTCCTGCTCGTGCTCTCGTACGTGCGCATCGCGCCGTATACGAAAGTCGAGGAATCGTTCAACACGCAAGCGGTGCACGACGTGATTTTCCACGCCAACGAACTCGACCGGTGGGACCACAAAGAGTTCCCCGGGGTTGTCCCTCGGACGTTCGTTGGACCGTTACTATTGGGTAAAACGACGAAGGTGATCGCGCGAGTGATGGAAAGCGTCGCGAATAGTAACGCGGCGACGAAAAGTTTGTTTCGGAACGAACGGATTTGGGGCGAGTTGAAGCACGTGGTGGAGACGACTTTGAACGCGGAAGAGACGTTTGAGAGGACGAAAATGCACTATCAAGTCATCATGCGAATGATTTTAGGCGCCGCGTCGACGTTTTCGTTGCACAGATTTCACTCGGTCGTGGGGAAGAATTTCGGGAACGGCGTTGCGTCGTGCGCGAGCGTCCTCACGTTGGCGCAGTTTCATCTCGCATTTTACGCGTCGAGGCCGTTACCGAACATTTTCGCGTTCGTGTTGACGACGTTCGCCTTAAGTTTGTGGTTAGAAGAGAGAAAGGGTTTAAGGATTAGCCGGTCGGTATTGGATGCGATGGCGGTGGCGCTGGTGAGCATGGTCGTTGTGGTGTTTCGATGCGATAATATTTTGTTGCTGGCGCCGTTGGGGCTACACGTGACGTTGTTCCGTGCGACGGGTTTATACGACGCGAGCTTACGAATTATCGGGAACGTAATGTCGATGGTTACGGCCATGGTGATATTTGCATATGTATCGATTACGATTGATTCGAAATATTGGGATAAGGAATATTTATGGCCAGAGTGGGAGGTGTTGTCTTTTAACAACCCTATGGGCGCGAATCAGAGTCAACAGTACGGAACCAAACCGTTCTTGTGGTATGCGTATTCCGCGTTACCGAGAATGTTGTTGATCGCGTATCCGTTGAGTATGTATGGGTTTATGTATGAAAGACGGTGTCGACCGGCGTTTGCGATTGCATCTTTCTTTGTTTTCGCGTATTCATTCTTAGGACACAAAGAGTTACGGTTTCTCTTCCCGATCTTGCCTTTGTTCAATTTCTGTGCAGCGTGCGGCATGCACCGATTGAATTTGAATAGAAAGAAGAGCACAGTGGTGACTCTTTTGCACGCGCTCGCGTGGCTAGGCGTTTTGTTTAGCTGCGCTATATCTATTGGTTTATTTGCGAATGCATCCGTTGCCAATTATCCCGGAGGAGAAGCGTTAGCTGCTTTCCACCAGTTGACCCCGGAGCGCGGCGCCTCTGGACGCGTGCGAATCCACATAGACAACCATTGTGCGCAAACCGGCGCCTCGCGGTTCGGCCAAGTCTATCACGATCATAACGTCATTTTATACAACAAGCGGTCAGATTACGGAGATGAGAGTCATCTGCGCGCCATGTTACACGACGACGGTTCCCGAGGATACGATTGGTTAATCAACGAAAACGAAGACATTCCCGGGTATGAAAGCGTTCGAGATATATCTGGTTTTACCGGCGTGCAGTTGAACAAAAAGTTTCCATTCTGGCCACCGCTGCTGGTGAAAAGAGACGTTCGAGTGAAAGTGTGGAAAAGGAGCAACGAACAAGAGTAGACGCCGCCATCGATAGCATCTCCAAAATTGTAAAACAAAATAGTAAAACTTGTCAAGCGAAGACGAACTGTGTACTTTTTTTCAAAACTCTGCTACTATTTTCGTGTATTGACGAATATGATGACACATAATAAAATCTACAAATCAATCACTCTAGACAACTTTTGAATTCTATTCAACAACGCGTCCCCATCCTTCACGAATTGTTGATACAACGCGTTCTTCTTATCTGGCCTATTCGTCCTCAAAACACCTTCCACCGCGTCGATGGTGCAGTTCAACCTGCCGTTTACGATGAACCTACTCAACTCTTCATCCAAAAACTCTACGCTCACCCCGAACGCTTGCGCCATGCTCGGCACGCTCACCGAACGATAACTTTGCAAATATTGCGCGTACGCTCTGACTCGACACTCGCGACTAAAATAGCGACTATGCGGCGACAACCACGGCGACAAATCCACCGCGTCGCCAACCAACGGAAACGCCTCTGCAAACTTCGCGTACTCGCACCGTTGCAACGAATTCAAAAAGTCCGGCAAACCCGGCGTGCTCAAACTCGCTCGAATAATTTCCGGCGCCATCACCACTTTTTCGTTCAACTCCACCCTCGGCAGCGTGACCACCCCCGTCACCGCGCAATGAAACACGAACTCGTCGTACGACATCAACTCGTACGCGCCAAACGTGCTCAAACTTTCCAAGAACAACGTCGACGCGGAAGCAAAATCTCTCGACGCGCACATCCACAATCCCTCGTACACTTTCAAACGATTCTTTCTCTCCCAATCCGCGCCTCCGGGCATCTCTAACAACTTCTTGATTTCCTCGATGCTCTTCTTCCACATCCCGAGGTCCTCCCAAAACAACCCGACTCTCGCTTTGCTAAACTCAATCTCCATTTTTTGTCCAATCGTCGCGTTCGTTTCCTTGCACTTTTCGTACGCCTCCACGCACTTTTCTTTGTAACCCATCTGCGCGTATTTATCCCCCATCTCCCTCAGCGCCGACTGCACGTCGTCGTCGCCCAAGTTTTCCTTCGCGTCTTTCAAATTTGACTCGATCTTCGTCATCGTTTCCGTTTCAAAAGCTCGCATTCTCTCCAACTCTTTCCCATCAACTTTCCACGAAAACTTCTCGCAAAACGCTTCGTAGCATCCAACCATGTTATTCTCCGATAAAATCGTCTTCATGTCCCGCGTTATCGATTCGACTTTAGCGGTGGTCGCGTCCGAAGAAGAAGAAGAAGCGACGGCAATCTCCAACGCTCGGGAAAGTTTTCGAAGTTGGACTTTGTGGTCGACTTTTTCTTCCTGTTGTTGTTCTTTCGCGGCGGTTATTTCCTCTTCCGCGTCGGTTTCCATGTCGTCGTTCGTCATGACGATGCGTGCGTTTTCTCTCTCGCTCTGTTTCGACGACTCTCCCGCCGTTGCTGCTTCGGAGACAATAAAGAAGGATCGCGCGGAGCGTGTGCTTCTGTTCTCGCGACCCCGGACGAGATCTCTCCTTTCGAGAAAAAGAAAGTCGTTTTCTGGTTTAGGGTTTAGGGTTTAACCCTAAACAGTGTCGACAAAAAGTGGTCGTTAAACCTGCACGCGCGCGAGTCGCGGCCGAGAGCAGAAAGACACGCGCCGCCAATAACGGGTGGAAACGACGACGAACAACGCGAGATTCTTCTTCTTCGGATGGAAAAGGAAGCGGAGAAGATGAAGAAGGAGGGAAAAGAAGAAGAAGAAGAAGAAGAAGAAGAAGAAGCTTCCTCAACACCATCATCACCACTGGGGAAAATCATCGTCGCGTCGAGAAAAGAGGAGGAAAGCGCTTCTTCTTCTTCTTCGAGAAGCGCGTCGTTGAAGAGCGAAACGGAATCGTCCGGAAGCGAAACGGAGGAGGACGACGATGGGTATTCTTCTTCTTCTTCTTCGAGCAGTTCAGAAGGCGTGCGGGAGTTACTCAAGCGGCTCGCGCTCAACGACGAAGAGAGAGAGAAATCTCTCGCCTCTCGACAACCGAAACTGAAATCGAGAGACTTGGAAGGCGTCGCCGCGTACATGCGATCGGACGCGTGTAAAAATATCGTCGTCATGTGCGGAGCGGGCGTTTCTGTGAGCGCGGGGATACCGGATTTTCGAACGCCGGGGACGGGTTTGTACGATAACTTAGCCGCGTACGATTTGCCGTATCCGCAAGCGGTGTTTGAGATTGGATTTTTCAAGTCGAATCCTGAACCGTTTTACTTATTGGCGAGCCATTTACAACCGGGAAAGTTTGAGCCGACGAAAACGCACAAGTTTATTAAGCTGTTGGAGAAGAAGAAGAAGCTGAGGAGGTGTTTTACGCAAAATATCGACAGTTTAGAGACGAAGGCTGGTGTGAGCGAAGAGTTAGTCGTCGCCGCGCACGGGAACTTTGACACGGCGAGGTGTTTGAGAGGACATTCGCAAAATATCGAGAAAGTTATGGAACACGTGGCAAAAGGCGAACCGATGCGGTGCGAGCAGTGCGAAGAGTACGTGAAACCCGACATTGTGTTTTTCGGGGAAAATTTGCCGGTTCGATTTGGACAGTTGGCGAAAGTTGATTTCAATCGGGAAAATTGCGATTTGTTAATCGTCATGGGAACGAGCTTGCAGGTGCAACCGTTCGCGGGCTTAATCGAGTACCCGGATATCGATTGTCCACGAATTTTAATCAACAGAGAGAAAGTTGGCGAAGTTCCGAGTCGAAGAAGTTTCTTTGAAATGGGCATGAGTAAAGGCCGAGGGTTTGACTTTTCCGAGGAAGGGAAGAGAGACGTTTTATTTTTAGGTGATTGCGACGACGGCGTGATTCAGCTATGCGAGCATCTCGGATGGGAATTAGAATGAGTAGAATAATAAGTTGGTAATATATAGAAATAGAAATACACGCGTCTTTTGTTTATCTGCTGTTCTTATTTGTCTATGTTTTATGTTTGTTGTCTCTCTCTTTCTCTCTCTCTCTCATAATCTGTTAAAAAATCAACCTTCCGCTTCAATCTCCTGTCTCGCTCGTTTCATCTTATTCGCCGCTGCGTCGCGAGTTTTCTTCGTCACTGGAGTCAAGACACTTTCCGGCACGCCTTCAGTGGTATCGCCAACAAATCTCAACGCTTCATTCACGTCTACCTTTTGCGTGATGGAAACTTTGTTGACGTGAGAAACGCCGATTAACTGGTTCGCTTTGCGCACAATCTCTGGTCGAAACGTGGTGCAAACGAACTGCGTCCCTTTGTCGGCTTGCTCGCGAATCATCGAAGCGACAGACGTGCGGTATTGCGGATCTAATGCCGCGTCGATTTCGTCGAACAAGTAGAACGGCATTGGGTCACACCTTTGAATCGCAAAGATGAGCGCCACGGCGACGACGGTTTTTTGACCGCCAGAGAGTTGCTTCATTTGCATGGTTTCACCGCCGCCGCCAAAGTGAAGCTTGATTTTCACGCCAGAGTACTTATCCATGAAACCGGCAGCCGCGTTAACTGCTGCGGCAGCTGGGGCATCTGACGACTTGCCGCCATCATTGGCGTCTTTCCCACCAACCTCTGGAACGACCGTCTTCTTCCTCTGCATGACCAACTCGCCTTTCCCTCCAGGCACGAGTTGTGAAAATACCTCTTTGAAGTTCAAGCTCGCTTGTTTAAACGTTCTCTCAATCGCTTCGTCCTTTTTGCGGTCTAAATGTTCCATCAGCTCCAAAATTTTCTTCGAAGCCTCTGCGATTTCTGATCGTCGTTCTCTCAATTCATCTCTCTGTTCCGTGAATTGTTCCCATTGATCGATGGCTTTCTTATTCACGTGCGACAATTGGCCCAAACCTTCGTTTGTTTACCGAGCTCTTTTCGCAATTGCTCTGGCGTGTAGCTGTTGTACTTCTCAAACGCGTCAGCGGGTAAGGACCCGACGTCGCGGATTTTGCGTTGAATCGCATCTACTTTCGCCGCGTAGTTGGCGCGTTTTGACGTTAAAGCTTCCATCTCGCGTTCTTCGGTGCCCAAGTTTCCTCGAACGTCTTCGACTTTCGCTCGCAGGTTTTCTAATCTGACCTTTTGGCTATCAGCGTCGGATTTAGCATCCGCGAGCGCTTTCATCGCTTTCTTGTGCTTTTCGTTGATTTCAGTCTCTTCCGCTCTCAACGCTTTCAGTTGCGCGGAGAGTTTCTGAAACTCTCTCGTTTTTGCCTCGACGTCAACTTCAGTCGTCTGGTTCGCCAAACGTCTCAGCGAGCGCTCCAAGTTCGATTTCAAGGTTTCTTCTAACGATTCACACGTAGCCTGTAACTCGACTCTCGCCGCGGATAAGTTGGAAAGTTCTTCCTTCATAGAAACTAGCTTGGGATTAAGTTCCTCGAACTCTTTCTTTTCCTCCGCGGTCAATTGAACGTCCAACTTCGTTCCTTTCTCTTTCGCTAAATCTTTCGCGTCCAACTCTGCTAACTCGATTTCGTCTCGCAAGGCTTTTATCGCATCTGCATTTTGTCGGGTGAGTTGTTCCGATCGAGTAGCCGTATCAGAGAAGTGTCTCAACTCCGTCTTCAAACGGTCGACGGTTTGTGCAACGTGACGCCTGTTTGATTCATCTTTTTGGACTTCGCCGACAGCTACCGAGACGGTTTGTTCTAACGCCGATAACTCTGTTTTCACCTTGCCGGCTTCCTCTTTCAACGCGTCGCGTCGTTCCACGCACGTTTTAACCGCTTTCACGGCTTGCAATCGGGATTTGTTCGTGTCTCGGTGACCGCCGCTCATGACGCCTTTGGAGGAAACGGTGTCGCCATCCATGGTCACGCAGTTCAAGTTGGTCGTTTTCGACATGTCTGCCGCGACGTCGATGTTTCTACAAATCAACACTCGCGAAAAGACTTGGTTAAACGCGACGTTGTATTTCTCGTCTCGAGTGATTTTGTTCAACAACGGGAACGCGTTTTTATCCTCGGGATACTTCACGTTTTGCATCTGCAAACGATTCAACGGCAAAAACGTCACGCGTCCAGCTTTTTCTTTGTTCAAGTGCTTGATAATCTCACTTCCGATGTCGTCGTTATCAACGACGATTTGAAATAATTGGTTCCCAGCGGCGGCTTCGACCGCAGAGTTGAAGCGACTGTCGCATTCCATCAACTCGATCAAAGGTCCGTGGACGCCCGTAATCCCGCGTTCTCTCACGATTCTTTGCACCGCGGCTAAACCTCTGTGCAAATCTCTCGCCATGCTGTATTCCAACTGTTTCTCGTATTTCTGGACGTCTTCGCCCAACTTGGCCAACTCGCTGTCGAAATCGGCGTCTTTTCGTTGAAGCGTCTTGCGCTCGTTTTGCACTTTATTCCTCTTTGCGAGTAACTTTTCGTGTTCCTCGTCCAACTTTTGCAGCTCTTTCGACGCGGACTGTAACTGTTTCTCTAATCGCTCCAACTCTTTCATATCTTTTTCTTGTTCCTGTTCGATATCTTTGATATCATTTTCGCTTCGTTCGATTTCTTTCTTTTTCAACGCGATGGTCGCCTCGGTATTTTTCACCTGCTCGTCGATCCACTCGTCTCTTTGCTTTTCCGTTTGAAACTGCGCCGATCGTCCGCGTTTGGCGTGCAGCGCGTTCAATTTACGCTCGCATTGCAACACTTCCGATTGCTTTGCATCTTCGTCTTCCTTGGCTTTTTCAAACTTTGGTTTCACTTTGCTCAATTTGTCGCGAATTTCCTTCGCTCGTTCTTCCACGGACAATTTTTGGTCTTCCGCGTCCGCTTTTTGTAACGTGAACCGCTCGATTGACTCTTGCAAATCTTGCACGTCCAACTCTTTCGTCGCTCGTCGCTCGCTGATTTCTTTCCTTTCCACGTCGATCCCCATCGCTTCTCTCGATAATCGCTCAATCTCTCTCTCCGCGTTTTTCGTCGCTTTCTCCAACTCCTTCACTTCCAATTTCGCGCCAATAGTTTCCTCTTCCGTCATCCTCGCCCGCTCGCTCGCGTGTCTCCTCCTCTCTTCCACGTCGTCCAGCTTTTGTCTCGCCTCCGATAACTCTTTGTCGTAAATCGCGTACTCGATGCTCCTTTTCGCCTTGTCCAATTTCACGTACTTCTCAAGCTCCTCCTTCTCTTCGTCCAACTCTTGCAAACGACTCTCGATAAACGCCACGGTTTCTTTCACCGCGTCTTCTCTCGTCTTTGTCTCCTTCATGATCTTCATCGACTCTTCTCTCTTCTCTTCGTACACCGACGTCCCTCCGATCTCCTTCAACAACTCCAACCGTTCTTTATCCGACATCGTCGCCATCTTCGTTATTCTCCCTTGCTGCACGCAATAATACGGATTCGTCCTCGAAAACCCCGCCGACTCTAATAAATTCACGATTTCCGTCTTCGACGCGTGTTTCTTGTCCAAATAATACTCGTCTTTCTTCAACCCGATGTTTCGTCTCAACCGCACCTCGTCTCTCTCCACCGGCATTCGACGATCTTTGTTACAAAACACAATCTCCACGTACGCGCTCATCACCGCGTGCCCGGCGCCTTCGTGCAACAACCTCTGCCGCTCTTCCGCTCTCAGCGTCCCGAACACGTCGCTCAGCACGAACCGAATCGCGTGGAAGAGGTTCGATTTCCCGCTTCCATTCGCCCCGACGATGCAGTTCAGATTCGGCGTCAAATCGACCGACGTTTGGTCGCGGTAGGTTTTAAAACCTTCCACTATGACCGATTTAATGTGCATCTTTAATTATGTGTGCGTGTGCAACGATTCTCTCTCTCCTCCTCTTCTTCTCGCGCGCGTTTACGAGCGCGCGTTATTCTCTTCCGATTATTCGAATATATATAGAACGCGTGTTGCGTGCGTTTAAATTTTTGAAGATCTTCACTCAGCGTACTCTCTCGATTTGAATTTTTGGCGGGAAAATTTCAAGGGGAGAGACTGACTTCCTTTTAAACAACGGGGTGGATTCTATGCGTGTTGTTTTGTTACTCGTTACAATCGCTTTTGCGCGCGCACAAATGCGCTCTTTACATTTTGAAATGAAACTAATACTCGCCAAAGTTCTGGTGCCCGGTACTCTTGGCGTGTTCTCTGGCTTCGTTTTCGCCGATTAAACCGGCGCCGCAGACTAGACACCGGAGCGAAAAATTAGCCGTGTCGGTGAATTGGCGTCGGTCGCGGTCGTTTTTGGCCAAGTTTCGCGCTTTGAGATCGAACGAGGCGGTTTTGGAGCTCGGTTGCGAGCAGTCGACGACGGTTACGTGCGTGTCCGGGACGTCTTCTAAACCCGGGTAGGCGAATACGACGGCGTCGTAGTGCAAACCGTCGTAGATGAGGTGGCCTCGTTCGGCGAGCGGGAATCGGTCTTCGCCATAGATGTCGACTCGACCGGTTTGGACGTCGTACGCGGCGATTTGTTTTTGTAAGTGCATGGATAAGACGAAGAGTTCGACCTGTCCGCCCCACGATTCGGGTTTCAGCACCCACTCGGCGTACTCTCGAGGCGGTTTACCCAAAGCCGCTTCGGAAAACGTTTCAGAGTCGCTCAACACGGCGTCGTGGACGACTTTGCGCAACTCCTTCGCTTTTTCTAAACTGCGAAAGAAGACATAGCCGATGGCGTTGAATAAACACGAGTTATCCGCGTCGATGACTTTCCGAACGGCGATCGTTCCGTCGTCTTCGTCGTCGACGTCGT
>Ga0255779_1006401_pt1 | contig 10689 bp, 8 predicted proteins | sample 011ome_21_FD_179977 | JGI IMG/M metagenome (GOLD analysis project Ga0255779, IMG submission 179977) | Coastal salt marsh microbial communities from the Groves Creek Marsh, Skidaway Island, Georgia - 011508AT metaG (version 2) | ecosystem: Environmental > Aquatic > Marine > Intertidal zone > Salt...
CTCGAATTACAGCGCCATTGATGCGAAGAAACTGTTGGGTCGAGCGTCAACGGATATCGAGTCCATTCTGGGTTTTGGCGGCGACGAAGAGCTTATTCACCGCGATAATCTCATTACGACGCGTTAGCGGATAGGATGTCATGACAACACTTCTGGCTTATAGCACCGCCTTATTTGTCGCCTCCTGGATTGGAGGGTGGTTACCAAGGCGCTTTGCCCTGACACATGTGCAAACTCAGCTCGTTATGAGCCTTGTGGCGGGTCTGATGCTAGGCGTCGCCGGTCTTCATCTCATTCCCCACAGTGTTGAACTGGGCCAGTCCATCGACCACACCATGTATTTTGTTATTGGTGGCTTGGTGTTTATGTTGTTGCTGCTGCGGCTATTTCACTTTCATCAGCACGACATTGCGACGGATGGTGAGGATTGCGCGCACGCCAACGCGCATGATCACGCGCACGCGCACGACCATGCGCATCCGCCACGCGATGTCGGGTGGATGGGCCTGTTTTTGGGTTTGAGCATTCATACGATTCTGGATGGTGTGGCGCTGGGAGCGATTCTTCGTGCCGAGGTTGGCTCGTTCTTTTTGCCGGGTCTCGGCGTATTCGTCGCCATCTTGCTCCACAAGCCGCTGGATGCACTATCGATCGAAACCATGATGCGGTTGGATGGCTGGAGTGAGAAACATCGAGGTATTGTGAATACGCTGTTTGCACTGCTCTGCCCGATTGCGGCTATCCTATTCTATCTGGGGTTCAGTGGACCGATTGCCAGCGTTCTACCGGCGGCTCTCGCTTTCTCTGCAGGTGCTTTTATCTGTATTGCGCTCGCGGATCTTCTGCCCGAGGTTCAATTCCACAGTCACGATCGGTTTAAGTTGACCGCCAGTTTTGCGGTGGGCTTGTTGATCGCCTTGGCATTAGGTCTCTTAGAGCCTCACTACCACCAATAGCGTCAGCCGCACTTTTCCGCACACTGTAGTTCGCGCAAGTTAGTAGCGAGCGGGAGTGCTCCCCCGATTATTGAGCAGCTTAATTACCACCGAGCCGTATTGCTTCCGCTTTGGTTACGTCCGCGTTGTACTTGGGTGCGGTCCATCCCTGCAGCTGTTCGGCGACTAATGTCGCAAGCAAGTCGATGTGGTTATCTGTGGCGTTGAGGCACGGGATGTACTCGTAGCGCTCGCCGCCGGCTTCAAGGAAGTAATCACGGTTTTCCATGCCGATTTCTTCGATGGTCTCGAGGCAGTCGGCCGAGAAGCCAGGGCAAACAATCTGCAGCGATTTGACGCCCTCTTCCGGCAAGCCCTGGAGCGTTTCGTCGGTGTAGGGCTTGAGCCACTCGTCGCGACCAAATCGAGACTGAAAGGTCGACATGTAGTCGTCTGCGGAGAGCCCAAGCTCGCCAGCCACCAGACGCGAGGTCTTCAGACACTGGCAGTGGTAGGGGTCGCCTTCCAACAGGTAGCGTTTCGGCATGCCGTGATAAGAAAGGACCAGTTTGTCGGCTCGTCCATGGGATTCCCAATGCGCGCGGATGCTGTTGGCGATGGCTTTAATGTAGGCGGGGTGGTCATGGTACGAACTGACGAACCGTAAGTCGGGTAGCCATCGTTGGCCCTGAAGCTCATCGGAAAGCGCATCAAAGGTCGAGGCCGTGGTGGGTCCACCAAATTGAGGATACAGCGGCAGCACCACCAGCTGCTGCACGCCCTCGCCGAGAAGTGCTTGCACTTGCGACCCAATCGAAGGCTGCCCGTACCGCATCGCACCCTTGACCACAATGTTATCCCCCCAGTCTGCTGCGAGCCGCGCACTGACGCCATTCACCTGGTCTTCAAGATGGTAAAGGAGTGGTGAGCCTCTGTCGGTCCAGACTTCAGAGTAGGCCTCGGCTGACTTTTTGGGACGGGTTGTCAAAATGAAAGCGTGCAAAATCATCCACCACAGAAGCCGGGGTACTTCGACCACTCGTGGATCCCACAGGAACTGCTTTAGGTAGGGGCGCAGCGCCTTGGCCGTTGGCGCCTCGGGTGTCCCGAGGTTGGTCAGCAGTACGCCTATTTTGGGTTTGGTTCCGTGGTCGTAATTCGACGCACCAATAAATCGCATGTTGGTTCCTGTGAATCTTGCCGTAAGGCCTAGTGAAGCCCTTACACACTACGCATGCCATGTATGCGCGGATGCTATTCTAGCGTGTTATTCGATTTGACTCGCCCCCCTGAGCCGCCTATAACCCCGTGGACAAGAAAAATAGTTCTGGGAACCCACGATGAGCCTGACGTTTGACTCTGCACGCATTCCAAACCCGCATTTGACCGAGGATCACTTGGCTTGGCGAGACGCGCTTCGGCGTTTTATCGACAAGGAAGTCATGCCCTATGCAGGGGACTGGGACGAGGCGGGCCACATTCCTATTGAGCTATGGCCAAAGGCGGCGGAAGTCGGGCTGCTGGGTGCCGGCTATCCCGAGCAATACGGTGGCATGGAGACCGATAGCTGGCACAACTGGATTATCAACGAGGAGTTGTCGCGCGTGGGCGTCGGTGGTTTGTCGGCCTCGCTCATGGTCCATGGGATTGGTCTGCCACCCGTCATCAACTGGGGAACCGAAGAAATGAAGGCTGAAATCGCGCCACCGGTGCTGCGCGGTGAATCCTGGATCTCACTCGGTATTACCGAGCCCGGCGGTGGCTCGGATGTGGCGAGCCTGAAGACGACAGCGGTGCGCGACGGCGATCACTACATTGTGAATGGCTCAAAAACCTATATCACAGGCGGGATGCGCGCGAACTACGTATCCACGGCTGTGCGAACCGGTGGCGAGGGTGCGACCGGTGTTTCGATGTTACTTATCCCAACCGATGCAGCAGGGTTTTCTCGAACACCCCTCGATAAGAAGATGGGTTGGTGGGCGTCGGATACAGCGACCCTGTACTTCGACAACGTCCGAGTGCCGGTCTCGAATCTTATTGGACAAGAGAATCAGGGCTTTAAGGTCATCATGACGAACTTCAATTCGGAGCGCATGGGCATGGCCGCGTCTATGGAGGCCTTTGGTCGCGTTTGTATGGAGGAGGCGGTTGCCTGGGCGACCGAGCGTCAAACCTTCGGTAAGCGTTTGGCGGACCACCAGGTTATTCGGCACAAGATTGCTATGATGAAGCAGAAGCTCAACGCGACTCAGGCGTACATTCGTATGTGTTACGAAGCCATTGAGGCGGGTGAACCCAACGCGGGCGATATTGCGTTGTTGAAAGTGCAGGCTAGTGAAGTCATGGAGTTCTGCGCACGTGAGGCCATGCAGATCCTGGGTGGCATTGGCTACATGCGCGGTAACCGCGTCGAGCGGATCTACCGCGAGGTCAGAGTCAATGCGATCGGCGGTGGCTCCGAAGAGATAATGAGAGATTTGGCGAGCCGTCAGTACGGCCTCTAACAATAAGACAGGTGAATGACATGAGTGCGACCGATACCAGCTTGCAGAATTTCCAGGCGGACATTGATAAATGGATGACGGAGCATGTGCCGAAGAATCCGGGTTTTCTGTTGCCACTAACGTTTCTGGAAGTGGGTACCGAGCAGCAGCTCGACTTCCTTCGTGAGTGGCAGCATAAGTTGTGGAGCGCGGGATTCCTCGGCATGCACTGGCCTACGGAATACGGTGGTCAAGGCGCTGATCCTGCTTATCAGGGCATTGTCGATAAAGCCTTGGGTGCTCACAACGCGCCAATTATCTTTAATACCATTGGCCTTAACTGGACGGGGCCTCTGCTGCTGGACGTTGGCACTGAGGAAGATCGTCAGCGATACGTCAAAAATATCCTGACCGGCGAAGAGATCTGGTGTCAGGGGTTCTCCGAACCAGACCATGGTTCCGACCTCGGTAATGTGCAGACGAGAGCGGTTCGCGATGGTGATGAGTTCATCGTGAATGGCAGCAAGATTTGGACAACGCTTGGAAACTACGCTGACCACATGATTCTGCTGGCGCGAACCGATACCAGCACAGCCAGAAAATACGATGGCCTGTCGTTTTTCCTCGCGCCTATGAAAGTCGATGGTGTCGAGGCGCGGCCGATCAGGAAAGTCACAGGTGAGTACGGCTTCAATGAGACATTCTTCACTGATGCACGGATTCCCGCATCTTGCCTGTTGGGCGATGAAGGTGGCGGTTGGCGCATGGCCATGAAGACGCTGGAATACGAGCGAGGTGTTATTGCCGGTCAGGCCAGTGCGCACTCGATGCAGTCTATTGGACTCGAAGATCTAATGCATGCCATGCACGACTTTGAGCGAGATGGTGCGCCCATTCTGGAAGACGCGATGATCCGCGATGAGTTGGTCAAGCTAGCCATCGAGGCAAAGGCGAATTCAATCAGTGATCGGCGCGCAGGCATCCCCGCATTGAATACCGATTACCCGTTCGGCATTGCCTTGTCGAACAAGTATCGTCACACCGAGTATGCACGGCGTCTCAAGTTGATGGGTGCCCACGTTCAGGGTGCGCAAGGAGCGCTCTTTATGGACGACGATAAGGCGTACATGGGTGGATTCTGGCAGCGCGCTTACTTTGCCAACTTTGGCACCACCATCGGTGGGGGTACCACTCAGATTCAAGCGAACATTATCGGCGAGCACGTGCTCGGCCTGCCCAAGTCGTAAGGAGGTCTCTCGATGAGCGCCATTATTGGAAGTAAGAAAATCGATTTTTCCGAAGAGCAGGGCATGCTACTCGACGTTGCATGGGAATTTGTGAAGGACAAGTCGCCGGGTAGCGAAGTCAGGAAACTGCTCGAGAGTGAAGCTGGCTTTTCGGAGCCTGTCTGGCAGGAACTGGTAGATCTCGGTTGGACTGGTATCAATCTCCCTGAATCTGTGGGTGGTTCTGGACTGGGGATTGCCGCGTTGATTCCGGTTATTGAATCCATGGGCAAAGGACTCATGGGTACGCCGCTGGTGTCGACCGTGTTAGCGGCGGAGCTCATTCGTCGGGCGGGTGGTGTGGCCGAGGAGGATGTGCTCGAGGATATTTCGGGCGGCTGCGCAGCAACGGTTGCCTACCTGGACGGCAGTGACTGGGGCGGTGCAAATGCCGGTGTTGCTGTTGACGCGAGCGGTGTGCTCTCTGGCAGCAAATTCATGGTGCCCGATGCAGCGCACGCCATGTGGATTGCGGTTGTCGGGTCGAATGCCGAAGGTGATTCGGTTATAGCGCTCGTGGCGGGCAGCGATGTTGCGGCACAGGCGCAAGCATCCCACGCGCTCATTGATCTCACCAAGCGCGCTACATCGATCGACTTTACCGGCGTCAAAGCGCAACGCGTTCTTTCGGGCGACAAGGTGACCTCGGCTATCCGAGATTATTTACTCATTGGGGCCCTATTGACGGCCGCGGAGGCGGTGGGCTCCACCTCAGCCTGCCTTGCCGGCATTGTGGACTATCTCAAGACACGTAAGCAGTTCGGCAAATTGATTGGCTCGTTCCAGGCGCTCAAGCACCCGACGGTGGACATCTATGTGGGCATGGAGCATTCACGCTCGCTCGTGTATCACGCATCGAGTGAGATAGATGATGGCCCTTTAAGTGTTGAGGCGGAGGTTGCCTGTCGTATGGCGAAAGCCAAAGCGTCAGACACCATTCAATACGCCGGTGATCGCTCAGTGCAATTCCACGGTGGCTTTGGTTTTACCTGGGAATGCGATTCGTCGCTGTTTATTCGGCGTGCGGCCTGGAGCCAACAGCAGTTTGGCGACGCCATGCATCACCGTAAGCGTCTGGCGCCGCTACTGCTTGATCGCGAGTAATCGAAAGCCCGCCCGTTCCGCTGAGCCCGGACGCGGGCTCTTAGCTCTGACGAGCCCCTTAGACTGCTCGTCGTGATGCTGAAGCTAGGGAATGCAACGACCCTGTGAGCGGGGCTCAGTACTGTCTAACCTTTTTACGGTTTTGCATGGGTCTGATGCGTGGTGGGAGTCGTAACTCCTGCCATGAATGAATCCAAGCTCATACTGGTCCTCGGTGACCAACTCAGCCTTAATCAACCGGCCCTGAAGCAAGCCGAACCCGGGCGCGACATCATCCTGCTTGCCGAGGTTGCTGAAGAGGCGAGTTATGTTCGCCACAACCGACACAAAATTGCGCTGCTGTTTTCTGCCATGCGTCATTTTCGTCTTGAACTTGAGGCGCTGGGACACACGGTCCACTACGTCACGATCGATCAGGGTGTTTCAAGTTTAGAGGCGGCTGTTCGCGGTGTTGTGGAGCACAGCGCCGTCAACGAAGTCATTGTCTGCGAGCCTGGCGAGTATCGGTTGCTGGATCAAATGCGGGCGACATGGTCGTCGGCCCTGGGTGTCCCGGTGAAAATACTTGAGGACGAGCGATTTCTGGCATCGCATGAGGATTTTGAGTTGTGGGCCCGCGGCAAAAAACAGCTTCGCATGGAGTTCTTTTATCGCCAGATGCGCCAGCGCTACCAGCTGTTAATGGATGACGGACAGCCTGCGGGCGGCAAGTGGAATTACGATGCTGATAATCGCTCAGGCTGGCGCAACCAACGGGATATTCCACAGCGTCCGGATGTGCCTATCGATGACATTACGTCAGCGGTCATCGCCGAGGTTAATCAACGGTTCCCCAGTAACCCTGGCAATTTAAATGAGTTCCGGCTGGCGGTGACCCGCAGTGATGCGGAACGCCAGTTCGACTGGTTTGTGACCTATGCCTTGGCAGATTTTGGTACTTATCAAGATGCGCTGGTTGAGGAGTCTCCCTGGGTCTTCCACGGGCTGATTTCCATGTACATCAACTGTGGGCTGCTTGACCCGCTGGCGGTCTGTCAGCGCGTTGAACTCGCCTGGCGAGACGGTAGTTGCTCGCTCTCGGCGGCCGAAGGGTTTATTCGACAGGTGCTGGGCTGGCGTGAATACATACGCGGTATTTATTGGCTGCTCATGCCCGAGTACAAAACCCGAAACGCGCTAAGCGCCAGGCGACCATTACCTGACTTCTTCTGGGATGCAAACACCGATATGCGATGCTTGAGTCGTGCTATTGAGCAATCGCTCGATCATGGGTATGCGCATCACATTCAGCGCCTAATGGTCATTGGTAACTTCGCGCTTTTGGCTGGGCTTGATGTCATGGAGGTGTGCGATTGGTATCTCGGTGTCTATGTGGACGCCTACGAGTGGGTAGAGCTGCCTAACACCTTGGGCATGGCCCTCTATGGTGATAACGCCGTTATCGCGAGCAAGCCTTACGCCGCGAGTGGCAAGTACATTCAGAAACAGGGCAATCATTGTCAGCAGTGCCGTTATAAGCCATCAAAGACCACCGGTTCCGATGCCTGTCCCTACAACAGCCTGTACTGGCGATTTATCGACCGTCATCTGGACGCATTTGGTAGCAACCCGAGAATGGGCTTGATTGCCGCGAACTGGCGCAAGCGCGACCCAGAAGAGCGGGCGGTCATCGTGCAATGGGCGGATAAGATGATCGAGGAGTGGGCCTAGCTAAGGCTTTTTCTTGAGCGTGTAACGACGGCCGGAACAGCGTTTCGAGCAATACACCACCGACTCCCAGTTCAGCTTCCACTTTGCCCGCCAAGCGAAGGGGCGGTCACAGACAGGGCAGACTTTGGTCGGGAGGTCAGACTTTTTCACTGTCGATGGGCCAATCGGCGGCGTCGGTGATGAAGTCGGGTTGTAAAGGTCGGACACCGCCCCACTTGGCAATAAATACACCGTTCGGGTCGTGATCAGCCGTTTGTTTTCCGAGATTGAAGTGCCGTCCGCCTCGAGGATCACTGCCAACCCCCGCGATGTATTGCCAGTTCCCGTAATTGCTCCCCACGTCATAGTCGATCAGGTGTTTCTCGAAGAACGCAGCCCCGAACCGCCAGTCACCCTCCAGCTCATTAATGAGGCAGCTCGCCGCTATCTGACGACCGCGGTTGCTCATCCAGCCGGTGGCGACCAACTGGCGCATCAGAGCATTCACAATGGGGTAGTTGGTGTCACCCGCGCACCAGCGTGCGAAGTTCCGTGGCTCGAAGGTTGATCTTCGTGGTTTGCCCGTCAATCCCGAGAGAAGAAATAGCGCTTTGCCATCGACTTCGGCGCGCCAGTGAAAGAACTCCCGCCACAGTAACTCGAAAAACAGCCAGTAGGTCGATTCATTGGCGACCCTGCTTTTCTCAAAGTCAAAAATAGCGTGGGCCACTTCACGCACCGATAGAGTGCCGTTGGCTAGCCAGGGCGAAAAGGTACTCGAACCGTCAAACCCATCGAGACAGTTGCGTGTCAGTTTGTATTGTGTGATGGATTCATCGTCCCAGATAAACTGCTTTACCCGTCGTAGGCCTGCGCGGCGACCACCGGGGAGTGGTAAGCCCGGGTGCGGTTTGTGCATTGACGACGGGATGGCGTCGAACTGTGCCGAGGGTGGCGGTGGCAGTTGCTCTGGTGTCGCCCGTGGACCTCTGACGTTGAGTTTCTCAACCTTCCGGCGGAAGGGTGAGAACACTGTCGGTAGATCCTCGAGCGCCATTGGCAAATCGGTCTCGGAGAATAAAGTGTTACCCCGATGGATTTGAATCGGGATATCCAGCTTTCCGGCGAGATAGGCGACTGACTGTTTCTCTTCCCAGCCCGGCTGATCACTGACGCTCACTTCGGTTATGCCGTAGCGCTCGATGAGATGCGGTATGACCAGTTCGGGGGATCCCTCGAGCACCAGTAAATCTTGCCCAAGCGCCTGAAGATCGTTTTTGAGCTCAATGAGGGACTCGCGTAAAAACCGATCTCGCTGCGCACCGATACCGGTCAGATTGCACCATGGTTTTGGCTTGGGCATAAGAAACAGGCAAAGCAACGAGTTCGCGGCTGCATGACTGGCGAGCGCAGGATTATCGTTAAGCCGGAGGTCGGTCCGGAACCAGTGAAGATGACGCATGAGGAAAGGCCCAGTTGAGTAGCCATACTGTACAAGACGTTACTGCCGTGGTGATCAGGGTCCACACACTTCAAGTCGGACGCAGCTTCGACGCGAAAGCCCGGCTTTGTTTTGCATTTAAGGTGAAGGCAGGTCTATCCTTCTGCGCGCACGTCGCCTTGCTAACCGCCATGTAATGACAAGGTGTTAGAAAAATTTTGATAAACGATGTTAATAAGAGGTTTTCCGCATGAGCACACACGACACGCTACTTAGCCCTACAACCGTTGGGGGACTCGAACTGAATAACCGCGTGGTGATGGCGCCCATGACGCGAAATCAGTCACCAGACAATATCCCAACAGATGCCAGCGTCGAGTACTACCGTAAGCGTGCTGCAGGCGGCGTGGGTCTGATCGTCACCGAGGGAACCTGTGTCGATCATATTGCGGCAAGCGGATACCCCGGTGTGCCTTACATTCACGGTGATGAACGCTTAGCGGGCTGGAAACGCGTTGTCGAGGCGGTTCACGCGGAGGGAGGCAAAATCGCTCCTCAACTCTGGCACGTGGGTGGCATGCGCAAACGCGGTGTTCTTCCCGAGGGCGACGTGGATGGATATGCCCCCTCTGGTATGAACGTTCCCGGCAAGGTGAATCGTCATACGATGACGACCGCTGATATCGACGATGTAATAGCGGCTTTCGGCAAGGGCGCTCGCGATGCACAAGCCGTTGGTTTTGATGCCGTAGAAATACACGGTGCCCATGGCTATTTGTTAGATCAGTTTCTCTGGGAAGGTACCAATCAGAGAGACGATGCGTACGGTGGCTCGATGGCCGAGCGCGGCCGCTTCGTTTCGGAAATAGTCGCCGCGTGTCGCGCGGAAGTGGGTAAGGACTTCCCTATTATTCTTCGATGGTCTCAATGGAAACAACAGGACTACACCGCACGCTTGGCAACAACAGAGGCATTGCTCGCTGAGTTTCTTGAGCCATTAGTCGATGCAGGCGTCGATATTTTCCATTGTAGTCAACGACGCTTCTGGGAGCCCGAATTCGAGGGTAGCGATCTTAATCTCGCTGGCTGGGTCAAGAAGTTGACCGGCATGCCCACGATTACGGTGGGTAGTGTCAGTCTTGACGCCGACTTCATTCCGGACCCCGGCGAGGTTGGCTTTAAAGCCGCTAAGCCCGCGTCGCTCGACCGGCTCAACGAGATGCTGGATCGAGGGGAGTTTGATCTAGTGGCTGTCGGTAGGGCACTCATCGCTAACCCTGACTGGGTGCGGGTGGTAGAACGCGGTGACGTGAGTCGTCTAGTGGCCTTCGACAAGCCGATGTTGATGACGCTTGATTAACCGGTTTCTTGACAGTTTCAGGGGTGAAAAGCTATCTGAAAGAGGCTAGCATCGCAGAAAGTTTTTATCTGTAACCGTAGTGTCTTAATGCCGTAATTTAATGGACACAGCGTCAGGGTAATTTGGCGCGCGGTTCCAATCTATTTCCCAACTCAGGAGACACTTGATGGTTGTTCGCGGACTCAAAACGACGCAGAAGTCGTTGGCAGCGACAGTTGCCACTGCAATGCTGTCTTTCGCGCTGGTGACGCCAGTTGCGCAAGCACAGGAAACAACAGCTGAGGTGCGTGGTGTGGTGGTTAATACCTCTGGAGCGCCTTTGGAAGGTGCGACGGTCGTGGTAACCAGCCGGGCTACAGGCATTTCTAAAACAGTTGAAGCAGGCGCC
>Ga0255779_1006422_pt1 | contig 10657 bp, 3 predicted proteins | sample 011ome_21_FD_179977 | JGI IMG/M metagenome (GOLD analysis project Ga0255779, IMG submission 179977) | Coastal salt marsh microbial communities from the Groves Creek Marsh, Skidaway Island, Georgia - 011508AT metaG (version 2) | ecosystem: Environmental > Aquatic > Marine > Intertidal zone > Salt...
TCCGGAATCTTGTGGTTCTCCTCGGAGTATCTCCATCCGTACAGCACCCGATGCCCATTTGAGAACTTAGACGCAAAATCAAAAGAAATGCCTGCAATATCTTTGTTGACATACTCAGTGCCCGATTCATGTTCCGGTCGACTTTGCGCAGCAAGTAGTGTCATGGATGCTGAACGATTCGTGTCAGGGTGACGCTTTAGCGAGCCTGAGATGACGGTTAGCGATGAATCGTATTGATCTGACTCTGCAAAATCAGAAAAGTCTTTTTCAGATTGAGATGCCTGTAGCGTGATTTCAGAATCTTTATTAAGTCGAACGATGGAGCCAACCGTAATCCAAGTTTCTTCAACGTCGTGACCTCGTTCCGACGTGATTTGACCAGATCCGACCTCAAGCATGTGCGTTCCAGTATCGCTTTCCTTTGATAGACCGAGTGACGCTCTTGTGCTGGTTCGATTTGCTCCAGTCGATGTGTCACTGTGGATTGCCTCACCGCCAAGTTGGATTGAGGCAACTATAGCCGGGTCGAGTTCTCTAGCCAGGCTGAGATTAAAGTCACTTTCTAGCCCTTCAATGTGTTGCCCATTTCGTTCGACATCATCGACGTAATGAAGGAGATATGCATTCGGATCTGACATATTAGATGCGTTATCAATTGCTAGCGCATTGCTTGACGCTGCGTAGCCAATACCGACTTTCCGGTTCATATCAATTGATGATTTCTCTTGGGATATCGTTTCGATTTGTTCACTTATGTCAGGTGAACTTTTCTTCAGAGGGGTTTCTGCGCCCGATTCTTTGGTCATTACAGCAGTCTGCTTAGATAATGCATTTGGGCTCACGGTCTCTAAGACAGTTTCATTAGTTGTCTCAGTGTTGATCATGACTTCCTCAGAAATAGAGTTCTCAACATCTAAGGTGTCTTGTACTGTGGTTTCAACTGAGATATCTGTTTGGTCGACAGACTGTGTTTGGGTCGCGATAGCTTCCTCGACGACTTCGGTAATGGTGGTAGCTTTTGTATCCGTTTGGGTCCACTGCGATTCAGATACTTCTATCGAGAGTTCAGTTGGTTCCCCTAAAGGCTCCACTGTTAACGTTTCAAGTCGGGAAAAGAAGCGAGTTGAAATGGGTAGCGTACGTGCTTCTTGGATGAGTCGGCGGCTTGAATGTTCATCGTTCGTTTGCTGATAAATTGAAAGTAGTAGTAATCGAGCGTCGATATGAGTTGGCTTGATCAATAAGAGGCGTTCAAGCAAACGCTTGGCTTTGTGCCCATTTGTTGTCTCAAATGCCCGGATCGCCTCATTCAATAATTGCCCCGGCGACTCGGTTTTTTGGATGCTGATATTGAAACCATCAGACCAATTCTGATGTGGTTTGGTCTCGATCGCAGCCAAAGATCCATGACTCAATGTTACTGCTAGTGTGATTAAGGCTCCGTATAAAAATTTCTGATGATCCGAGCATGTGCTAAAAATCAATTTTCACCCCTGCCGAAATTTCAGACGACGTTTTGTCATAGTTTGATAGTCCAGACCGTGATTCGGTTTTAGAGGCTGTGATGAAGGGCTTTAAGTTGAAACCCTGTCCACTCGGTATCAAACATGTAATGTCGATAGCTGATTTGGTCGTCGTTTGGCTCTTTTTGATGGTCGGGTGAACGAATGCAAGCGGAGCTTTTGCTTTCGACCATGACTGTGTTTCCGTCAGTCCGGTCGTACACACACCAATTTGCCTCGCGAGCTTCAGCGAGAGCGACTTGGCGTCGGTTGAGTATGCTGGACTTTTGGCGTTCGAGTCAGAGCTGGAAGCACTCAGTGACCAAAGGGTGTTGGCGAGCGCTCCTGAGAGGCTTGCAGCCGCAGATACTGTTTCTGAATTTTGAGACGCATTCGCTTCATCGTTGTAGCCCGTTGTGGAGTAGGCGAGGGAGCTTCCAAACTGGATAGTGTCCGAGACTGGGGTCGAGATATTGAAGGTTACCAAGCCTGTTGAGCTTAAGGCTTCGGAATTCCCTCGAGTTCGAGAATAAAAAGCAAGGGCATCAAAAACACCCCAGTCGGCCAGCTGCTTGTATCCGGCAGACAAACCGACAGTATTCGTGTCAGTTACACGATCGTCATTGTAGTCTCGCTGGTTGATGCCGCCCCCAAGTGTCACCAGTTGAGGCTTCAGTGACGGTAGTTCGTAGCTCCAAGTGGTTTCAATGCTACTGTCCTTAAAAAATTTGTGCTCGTTTGGTGTGGTCGAGTCAATCGGGAATCCGTAAAAAGATAACTTATCGTCGTCAGGTGCGGAAAAGATATTATTAGTTCGTCCATACGCGATCATCATACTGGATCGTAAGTTCGTCCTATCTAGTTGTTGCTCGATTTGACTGACTAATGTATCAGCCTGCGTTCTCATCGCATCCGGTAGATCATCGGTCTCAATCAGATCAAGCAGAACCGACCTTGCGCTCGATAATTTTCCCTGTTTGATTCGCGTTTCGGCGAGTAGAATTTTTGCGTACCGAGAGGACGGGTCGAATATCAAAATCCGGTCGAGGGTAATTTCTGCAGATTCAAAGTCACCTACTTTTAGATATTCCTGAAATAGCTGCAGATTGAGTTGAATATCCGTCGGACGCTCAAAAATAGCGGCCTCGAGACCTTCGAGTATGCTGATTTGATTCGCCGCGGTGATCGTGTTCTGTTCTATTACAGGAGTTTCTTTTATTTCTTTTGTCTCTTTGGGCTCGAGAGGTTGAGGAGATGGTTTTAGCGCACTTAACGAACCTCGAATACTGGCTATTTTTGCGGGAGTTTTTGGGATTAGATCCTGGTCTTTCGGCTCGGTTTCCACTGGGTTGTTCGCGGGCGTGTCCTGAAGGAGTGCGGTTACGATCGCGTCCGTTCGACTGTAGGAGTCTTTCGGGCGTCCCAGCACTTTTTCGAGGGCATTGAGGTCTAGCAGAAACCATTTATTAGAGTTCGAGGACAGTATTGAACTGATCTGCGAGCGATCATAAGCAAAGTTGATTTCGCGGGTACTTTTATCAAGTAGATTTTGAATCAATGTGTGGCCATTGCTACCAACGCTGAATCGTGCGATGTTCCACGCTTTGGTTTGGCTGAGGATGTCAGCGATAACGGCGCTTGAATGTTCTTTTAAAATCTGGCTAGCGCTAATCCTCCGTTCTGAATCATTGTCGAAGATTTTCGGGTTAACGAGCTTTTCTCTGAGAAGTTTACTGACATCATCGTCTGGCATGTAGGCTATTGTTTGGCTAGAAGTGGCATCCCTCATTTTGAGTAATTTAGGATCGTATGGACGATGATATCTCATCATTAGAGTTTCAATTTTTTGTGGCGCGGGCTCAGGATTGAAGTATCTTGAATCTTCGACGAGTATTCGTTCAATCTTATGTTTGTCGAGGGGTGCTTTCAGCTGAATATCTTCATGTTGCCCCGCGATAGAGGCATTGCTAGAAACAGCGAGAACGACTACGAGAGCGGCCAGCGCTGGTTTATAACAGTTACAAACGATCTCGGCTAAACTCGATTCGGTATGGTGCGTTTTTGTGCCTTTACGGTCTAAAACTAATCGAGTTTGAGAGCAACTAACCATTTTCATAGCGCGCATGTGTTTATTTTTTGACTTCAGTGGTCTGAAGTCATAGATGCTGTGTTCATGAGTCGTCTCCTTTACTGTGGATTGAGGTTGATGACTTGTTGTTCGGGGGTTCCATCACCATCGCTGTCGTTTAAGTCCCTAAGGGTATCGGTTTCGGCTGCATGACCATCCGAATAAACTCCAACGTAACCAATCACTGCAGGGTTGCCTCCCGAAAACCGAGTCTCGTAAAGTCCGAACGCGGACTTTATATCGATATCATTTCTGTTTCCCTCAAGAACCTGGACGCTTGCCTCCTGCTCGAATATTAGGTTCGATCCAATAGCATCACTTTGAACATCAAGTTGCGGAAACGTATGGCTAAATGTGTGCGGCAGGCCGTCAACCCATCCAGAAGCAAACGCACCTTCCTTTTGAATTCCGTTGATGCTTCCGGTCACAGTCACATCAGCCTTTTCTGTCCCAAAGTTGATATCGACGGTCTGCGTGGTCGACAGACTGTCGCCACTCCCAGACACGCCGCTTAGTTCCGTGATACTTGTCCCAGAAAACGTCCCAGTAAGACCAGACTCTTTCAGCACGTTGTACGAGTTACTGTTTTTGGGCATGAATTGCGACGACAAGCCTCCGAAAATATCTTCTGCAGCGCCCCTAAATTCGGCAGCAGTTACATCAGTTATTGCCGCGTCTTGGTCAACGGCTGAATTAAAGCAGTTTAAGACCGAGTCGCATATAGTGATATAGAAGGTTTGCGAACTACTGACCGCTCCGCCATCGTCTTCATGAGTCAATTCAAGTTGTAGGCTCTGACCAACGGCTTCACTGCCAATGCCATTGGGCGAGCCAGTAACACTTTGTCTATCTGATGATACGGTCAGCCAGGAGGGGCCTCTGACCTTTGTCAGGCGAAGCTGGGAACTCTGGCCTGATGCGTCCGTATCACGATCTGTAACGGTGCTTGTCAAGTCAGAATTTGCTGAGCCAGTCCAGTTAGTTCCTGGAATTGCGATACGCGGCCATGAACCGAAGCTCCGATTGGAAAATATTGGCGTATCATTTTCCCCTGTAACAGAGAACGAAAGTGTCTCGGTTGTAGAATCAGTTCCATCTGTTCCCGAAATATCGAAGCTTTCTGTGTACGTCGTTGAGATTGCCTGCATTTGGTCTGTGTCGGGCACGTACTGGTAGTTACCCACAGCATCGATATGAAGTGTTCCGTAATTCCCAGCTAAACTATCCGTATACCCCGGTTCTGTTGACGAACCGATACCTCCAGAGATTGAGAAAATAACACCATTTGATTCGGCGTCGGACACTGAACTGACTTGGGCTGTCTTTGTGGTGAAGCCAGCGGTATCGTTGGCTGCTGTATCCTCGGCATAAGCACTGATCGCACCGAGTGAGAAAGTCGGTGCGTCGTTTGCTCCGGTACTTGATGCAGTGAGCGTTTGTGTTTCCGTGACCGTGCCATCAGATACGGAGACTGTGAAGGTGTCTTGTCCAAGTACCCCATCAGCCAATGCGTTAATAGCGGTATCATCGGGTACAAACTCATAGGCTCCAGATGATGAATTAATATACAGGGTTCCGTATGAGCCATCGCGCTTGCGGTCATAAGCTCCCGCCAAATAAGAACCAGTATTTGCACCAGATATACCGTAAGTTAGTGAACCTCCGACAAAATTAGCTCCGCTGGCTGAGGCAGTTTGCGCAGCAAAATTATCGGATGAGGAAGTGTCTGTGTAGGCTGTAAGTGCCGAGACTGAGAGAGTCGGTGTTGGTGCTTCATTTGCGCCTGTTATCGATGCGGTGAGCGTTTGTGTCTCCGTGACTGTGCCGTCAGTCACAGAAACTGTGAAGGTATCCGATCCCGAATCCCCATCGTTTAACGCGTTAATTGCGTTATCGTCGGGTACGAACTCATAGGCTCCAGATATTGAGTTGATATATAGGGTTCCAAATGCACCATCGCGCTTGCGGTCATAGGCGCCTCCTAAATAAGAACCAGTATTTGCACCAGAGATATTGTAGGTTAGTGCATCTCCGTCAGCATCAGCCCCGGAAGCCGAGGCTGCTTGCGTAGCAAAATTATCAGACGCAGTTGTATCCACGATTGCTGCAAGTGCCGAAATCGAGAGAGTTGGCGAATCATTTGCGCCGGTCACAGATGTGGTGAGTGTTTGTGTGTTCGAGAGAGTTCCATCACTCACTGAGATAACAAATGAATCACTCGCGCTTGTACCAGGACCGAGCGCATTTACAGTACTTTGGTTTGGCACATACACGTAAGCACCGCTTGAGCTGTTAATGAATAATTCTCCATAACTCGACGATTTCGACAAATCAAAGCCTGCGAGATTTGTGTTTGCTGACGCGCCATCGATAGAAAAGGTTAACGACGCTTCTGAATCGCGGTCTGATCCCGTTGCAGAGCCGATTATATTTGAGAAGGTATCGAGAGCGGCCGTATCTGCAATTGCAGCGAGCGCAGTTACTAATACCTCTGGTTGGTCATTTCCGCTCTGAATCGAGATAGCTAGGACTTGACTATCCGTCGATATTCCATTTGTTGCAGTAAAAACGAACTGATCTGTTTGTTGTCCGTCAGAGCTATTGAGTTGATTGATAACGCCATCGTTTGGGAAGTAAGCAAACGCCCCGCTTGATGAGTTGACGAATAGCGAACCGAAGTTTCCGGAGAGCGATTGGTCAAAGCCGGCAACACTAGTGTCTGCAGCTGCTCCATTAATATTGAATACTGTCGGTATCGGCGATGCAGGAACGGATGCAGAGCCTTCCTGCGAGTTAAATGAATCATTCGATGCTGTATCGATGTAGGGCGATGTCGCTGGTAGCGTAAGAGCATATGAATTAATTACTTCTTCCGAGAGCTCCTCAAGTTCGTCGTTATTCTGTACTTCTGCGATGGTCCGAAAAACGGCTGAGCTATCAACAGCCGTTTCTAGATCGGAGTTCATCTCAGTTGTGGGGATGTTTACTTCGGTTGTTAACGTGAGGTCATTGTTCTCAACATTGCCATCATCTTCGTTCGATACCTGTACCTCTCCTATTACAGATGCGAGATTTGGAGATAGAGCTTGTGTCCCAGGAGTTAACTCTGGTAGTTCAGATGTTTGCGTCTCCTCGGTTGTTCCAATCGACTCAAGTAGTAATAAATCAAATCGGCTACCGTACTCAGTCATTTCAGTTTCTGATGTTCTCTCGGCGCCATCGTCAATCACCTGATTGTCTGCTGAAATCTGGATTGATTGACCATCATTCGTAGCCAGCGAAGATGATTGGCTTTCACTAGGAGCGGCAGAGTCTTGGCTGCGAGTGCTTGAGGTTGCAGAGTCACTTGCTTTATCAACTGGCTCAGCTTCTTCTTGAGCCAAGGAATTAGTCTCTGTCGACTGGTCTCGAGTGGTGTCGTCCTGAGTGGTGTCGTCCTGAGTGGTGTCGTCCTGAGTGGTGTCGTCCTGAGTGGTGTCGTCCTGAGGGTCTTCGCTTTCAGAAGCACTCTGTGGGTCGTTAGTCTCTTCCCGAATAGTGACGGAATCGAGCAGATTGTCGATTGCAGTGGGGTCGGCTCTGAAAGGCTCCGAAATTAGACCAGCTGAATTCGACGTGACCATTAATCCAGGTCGACTGATCGTTCGGAGACAATCGCCAGGCGCGTTCGCTCTCATTAGAGACATCGTTGAAAGAGATCCGTCAGTTTCTATTGGGAAAGGATTTGATATTGATTGAGTCGCTGTGCAATCCATAGAGAGTGATTGCACATCAATTGCGCCGGATAATAAGTACAGGCTGTTACCCTCTGTGCTTACAGTACCCAGCACTTCAGTTCCGCGGACAGCGATGATCGCGTTGCCAGCTTTGACTTTCATTGCCTCATTATTTTTTTTTGCGATTTTTCCTGAAACGAATTTAAAGGCACCCTTGGCGACAGTAACCCCGACATGGTTGTTTGACTGTTTGGGATTATAGACAAACTCATCTAAAACAAACTTCGCTTCACCGCCCAGAGCAAACGTGGAGTTATCTTTTAGAATAATTTGAGCTTTGACGCCCCTTCCTGTGGTGAGTTCGTCCTTGAACAAGATTTTCGATCCATTAGTCAGTACGCGAGTTTTTGGGTAGGGTTTGGTTGAATCTCTTGCGCTTATAACTCCATTGGTCGCTGCAAGTACACCAATGACGGGCCGAGACGAGTCGCACGCCGCTTTTTGGGTTGTAAGAATGACGCACATTGCGACAACGATTCTGGCCGTAAATATTTTCACAATGGTAGTCTATGGTCGATGCAGTATTTTTTCACTAACTCTCTGAAACATCGTTGTTTTTAAAGTTTTCTTCGGCTCGCGCATATGCCATCTTAATACCATCGAATTAACAAAGTAATAGGGAGTAGAATGGAGCGTCGCGACTTGTTCGTTTGGATTGCTGGGCTTTTTGCATTTGAGGCGGGTGCGCGTGATAAGGCTTCGCCGGCAGTAATAGTAAAAGGGGATGTTAAATTTTCACGAACTGGTAAATTTACGTTTCGAGCACACACACGACAGCATTCGCCTGGGTTGATCCGAGTTGGAAAGAGTGCCTTTCTGGTCTCGCCTGATTCGGATATCGAGTTGCAACACGATGACAAGTTCGGCGTCGAAATACTTCGCTTAATTTCGGGTGCGGTGCATTCAGTGTTTGATCCGTCGGTAAAGTCGAAACGATTAGTGATTACACCGCATGCTGTGATTGCTATCCGAGGAACCGCTCACTATGCGGAAGTTCTAAAGCAGTTAGACCGCACATATACCTGTTGTTGTTATGGACATGTGACAATCCGTGATACCGCTAATCAGTCTCTAGATATCACATCAAAATACCATACGGCTAAAGTCATCGATGGAAAAAATGGGATTGCCGACGCTCCCTACGATAGCCCTTTGAATCATTATGACGATACTCTAATTTCTGTTGAGGCAATGCTCGGACGAGTTCCTCGATGGTCATTACCAAATCAAGTACCCCAATTTTTTGCACCGCCGAATATAAGAGATTTCGTCAGGCGGAAAATCGCAAACTGATCTGATAGTATCATTCGAAAGCTGAGGCTATGTGCCAGTAAATCTCTCCTCAGTTAATTCACAAAACTAAACTAGGCGAATCCACTTGTGGCCACAATTAAATCCGACGGCGAACTCTTTTTATCAGTTGACGAGATCTACACACTGGAAACTGAGTTTTTTGCGTTCGAGAAAAAATTGAGCTCGATCGATGATGATTCCTTGCGCGCTGACATCTTAAAATTGAAATGGGATTATCTTATGCAGCGCGAGCGTCTTAACGTGTTGGAAAAAGACCCGAATGTTCAGAAACGCTATAGGAAGAAACATAAAGCGTTATGATCAAAAAGTTGACGCCTTTTGGGCTTGTTTTTTCTGTTTTGGGTGTTTTGGTTTTCTTACGAGTTTTCTACCCAACCCAGTGGGTTAATCGACTCACTGATTTGAGCTTGGACGCCTATCAACAAATGCGACCGATTTCTTTGGAAAAGCAAGTGGAGGGGATTGAACCGCTCTTTATTGCAATCGACGAAAAATCACTTGATGAGTTTGGGCAATGGCCATGGGATCGTGATGTTCTGGGGTCGTCACTAATCGCTCTGTATGAACAAGGCGCTTCAGTGGTGGCATTGGATATTTTATTTGCCGAGGCCGATCGATCGTCGCCACATCAATTAAAAGAGCGGTTTGCTGCAATTGGTGACTTGCCAAATTTTGAAGAACAAGTGGTCAATGGCTACGGTTATCACAATTTTGATGAGTTCTTTGGTGACGTGTTGAGTCAGACACCATCTGTGATCGCAATGGCGGCAACGGGACAACCATCGAGTTTTGAGTATAGCTCATTTGCGATTGCGGAAATTGGTCCGGTGTCAGGTGCGCCGATTCCATCGGGTGAATTGACAGGTCCGATTGATGAGCTAGCTACCAGCGCAGCGCTTGGTCATGTGTCTATGATTACTGGAATCGATAAGGTAGTTCGATCGATTCCTGCGTTGGTGCGGTCAAACGATCGTTTGTACCCGTCTCTTGCATTGGCAACACTCGCGCAGGTTCAGGGCGCAACGACCATAGCGGTCAAGGCGTCCGAGCATGACGGATTTGCAGCCATTGAGCAAATCAAGGTTGGAGCACTCATCATTCCGACGGCAAGCGATGGAAGCATTCGATTGGCTTCTCAGACCGAGGAGTATTTTGAATCGCGTACGCTCAGCTTCAGCGATGCAGTTTCAGGAGACTACGCGGATCAAATTACTGGGCGTATCCTGATAGTCGGTGCATCAGCTGCCGCGCTCGGCGACATCCACTCGATGATTAATGCTGCGAACGTCCCAGGGCCTCTGGTTCATGTGAATTTGCTTGAACAAATCGCATCTGAAACTTACATAGAAAACACCGTGGACTCCATGGTTTGGTCGGTGTTGATTGGAGTCGCCGCCGCCTTGGTTGCGCCTTTATTAGTGTTCTGGTTGCCACCTATCTTCGCTCTCTTCGGTTTTTTTGTGGTCGCGGGCGCTGTGTCCTATGGTGCGTGGATGACCTATGTCAGCTCGCTGATCTTAATGGATTGGTTGTGGATGAATGTTCTGATCGCAGCCACTTTTTTCACCGCACTTGGCTATCGAATTGTGGTTGAAGAGTCACAGAAGCGATTCATTACAGGAGCTTTTTCAACTTATCTATCACCTGATGTCGTCAAGCAGATTGCTGATGAACCAGACCGATTGTCATTGGGCGGTGAATCGCGCAACTTGTCGATCTTATTTGCAGATATTCGTGGATTTACGACCATTTCTGAGTACTTTAAAGATAGTCCTGAGCGATTGGCATCGCTGCTCAATCGGTTGTTAACGCCCCTGACTTATGACATCCAAAATCTTGGTGGTACGGTCGATAAGTACATGGGCGACGCGATCATGGCGTTTTGGAACGCGCCTCTTGATGATCCCGATGATGCGTTGCATGCCTGTCAGGCAGCG
>Ga0255779_1006425_pt1 | contig 10653 bp, 6 predicted proteins | sample 011ome_21_FD_179977 | JGI IMG/M metagenome (GOLD analysis project Ga0255779, IMG submission 179977) | Coastal salt marsh microbial communities from the Groves Creek Marsh, Skidaway Island, Georgia - 011508AT metaG (version 2) | ecosystem: Environmental > Aquatic > Marine > Intertidal zone > Salt...
CTGTTGCCGATGGCTCTATAGTCTGACCATAATTCGCCGGGCCAAAATTTACACTACTAGGCATGGCTCCTGCGCCTAAAGGAATCGTGTTGATAGTGACTTGACGGACTGAATAGTCGCCGATTTGACTAATACTTCCAGTGAATAAGACCGATGGGGAAAAATCGGTGGCCCTCGTTGGATATATAATAATATCAGAAGCATCGTAAGAGACATCAAACTGTGGGTGTGGGTCGTATACTGTGACAACGGTATTATTGTAGTCAGGATATAAGGCTGACAGCGGTGCGTTTAATAAATCTGTCTCAGCGTTAGGAATAAAGGTCCAGTGATTGGACCACTGGTAAGGATCACCTGACTCATCAAGAGCGCCCGTAAAAACACCTCCAGCGGTGGCTTGTAGCATGTCAGAAGAGGGATCGAACAAACCAGTATTGGTGCTTAATATGGTCGTGTCGCTAAAGTTAGTTTGTGGGAATATTAGCTGTAGAGCCTCGAACGAGGGAATAACCTCTACAACCTCAAGATCGTTATAGAAAACGCCGTCGTTTGATATATCTCTGAACACGACATAGTTCATTACGCACCTCCGGTCGTTAACCGTTTTTTATTTTTCAGGAAAAGAGTATCCACCCCTCAACCGAATTCGTAAAGCTGTTGATATCGTAAATTACGGCATCGCCAGCAATTCCTAATAGGATGATTTCATTCACTTTTTGATTGTCATTGAGCACTAATGTGACGTTTCCACTCTGTGATTGAAACGCAACATCGCTCTCATTCGTGTCGTAAAAGACGACCGAATCGTCTTCTTCAAAGCCGACGATTTGGACGTGACTCTCGGCTGTCGGAAAAACACTGAGTTCAAAAGCTGTACTCGAAAAATCAGTCGAGACGATTGATTGAGGCGTACCTCCGAGATCACTCGCCCGAATGATGATCTCTGGCTCTGTACGCTGAGATTGCGGTACACCTGCTTGGGGGGTCGATGGCTCTATGACTTCAGGGATTGGGTCGGGGCTGGCAGGGATAATGGGAGTACGATCAATTGCAATGCCTTTTGATATGAGTCCGGGAACTGCCGCCTTTACTTTTTCTGTTAGTGCGTCTGCTGAGAAGTTTTCTGCGATCGTGTCTTTAAAGTTGCCACCCGCTATCCCTTCTTTTACAGCGCTGACGAGGTCACCTTGAGTCACGACAGCTGCCTTGGCCATCTCGCTGATATCTGGGGAGGCCGCAATCAACTTATTGCCTTCTGATACGGCATTGGCGATTGCTGCAAGATTTTCAGCGTTAATTTTGGAAACTGAGCCGCCTGCTTTTTGCGCAATTGATGAGACGACCTCAGGGGAGCCGAGATCGACTTTCTGACCTGCTGACTCGGACATTAAATCTGCCAGACCCGACGCGATACTGAGACCAACCGATGAATCAGTTTTTTCTGTTTGTGCATTAGCAAGTACCGCGATGACGTTTGACACCTGCACCGAAGCCTTTTGCACGGCCAAAGCGATGTCTAGCATTTCGGATGAGGCACTGGTATCGGCGAGTGCATCAATTGGATTGAACTCAATTAAATCCACGGAATCAGAAATCCCTAGCGCTGCTTTGACAGTTGCTTCAGCTTCCGATAAATCGCCGCTTGATGAGTTTTTCTGAGTCGCATGAATTAAGGTAGTCAATGGACTGACCGTGGCCGAGCCTGCCGGCGCACTTAATGATCCTTCAAATGGTTTGCCTGTCATTAGGTCAGTACCACCAGACGCTACAGTTGCCCCAAAACCCGCATCTCCAGGGATGCTGTACTTGCCGTCGGCATTAGTCGTAGTACTAAACTCATTGTCACCCTGAATTCCGTCTCCATCGAGATCAAGAAAGACTGTCGCCCCTTCAATGATCCCATCGATGACGGTGCCCGACATACCATCGGGACCTAATCGATCAACAAATCCATTGAGGCGAGATGAGACTGTAGTGACTCGTTCGATAGAGGTGAGCTCATTGATGATTGAATCTGCGGTTTCAATCAGCCCCTCACCTTCAAAGAAAGTCACTTTCTCGTTTGCAATCAGGTTTTGATAGAGACTGCGTGACGCGTCTGTTCGCGCAGCCCAAATTTCATGAGATGAGAGGTCAGATACAATCCAAGCAGCGAATTGGCCCCAGGACGCATAATCCTGTGTCTTTAAACCGACAAAATAATCAAGTGTCGCTTCGTCTAATGTTAATCCAAAGGCGTCTCTGGCCATGGAATCAATGATAGAACGAGCACCCTCAATGTAGGCTCTATTGGCGAGATGTGAATCGATACTTTGGAAGACAGATGAAACACCGTCTGGACTATTTAATTGTTGCAGAAATGTAACTGCTTCTGAGGTTGAGGGTAAGCGCCCAAGGACTAGGGAATATAGCGATAGTGTTAAATCCTGCGTATTTCTGCTTACTAATCCTTGAACCAATGGGTCGCCAGCAGCTGACCACCGAAACTCGTCCAGGAGCGCAGGGGTGGGGTAGGAGACTTCATTATTATAAAGCTCCTGAATATCTGAGATGATGCCTCGGATACTCATGATGATGCCATATCAACGCACATGTTCACTGGATCAGTGCTCTAGCGCTTTAACGAACTCAATATTGACACCACGCGCTATGGATTCTGTCGCCTGATCTTTCATGAAACCGAGTCCAATCTCGAGACGATTCCCTTGGTTATCTGGGCTGGGCAGTGAAATCAGCGTTGAAAAAAGGTAGGAGATGTAATCGTTGACGCCTTCTAGTGAGCTTGCAATTCGATGGCGAGTTGCAACGCCATCGTTGCCATATGTGTACTCGACAAAGGCATTAGTTTGATCATCTTCTCCGATTCCGTTTGATCCGCTCGCAAATTTTGTATATTCAAATTCGATTCCGGCCCGTGTTTCATTTCCGTTTAGCGTGACTGGATCAAATTGTCCAAACGTCAACCCTGAAGCCAAATTGCCGTCAATACCGACTGATTCGAAATTAATTTGACCATCCGGTCCATCAATTGACGAAGAGCCAGAGAAGGCTGAAATCTCGAACTCGGCAAATCCATGACCCTCTCGACGAGAAACTAATGCAGAAATCCCTGGGTAAGTGGTTTTCAATTTGAGCGCTTGTTGTGTCACTGACTGTGCGCTGACACCAATCCCCAATTCAGTGATTGACGACGATTCATCGGATTCCATCATCTCGCGTGCAACGTCAGGCGAGGGGGCCTCGCGCTTGCCGGATGAGGGTGTGGAAGTGACCCGGGCAGCTCCCTTTAATTCTGGTGGCTGTTCAACCGTTACGCTTTTTGTTTTTTGGGCTGGATGCTGATTCATCGTGCTCACGGCCGCTTGCTTGTCCATGGATGCATTGGTTTCTTCATTGGTAGGAAGCGGGGCATCGCTCATAGAGGTTTCTGGTTGACTGGGTTTGCCCTTAAGCGCTTCCTCTAACGCTTTGATACGTGCGCGTAGGTCGCTGGTATCTCTGAAAAGACGCAGTTCGTTATCGATGAACTGTTGCTCACGTTGTTCGCTGGTCGCCAGCGATTTGCTGATTTGTGCAAAGATCTCAAATAACGCGTTATCCACTTTCCCTTGGATGGATTGTGACCGTTCTGATGCCTCTTGCCTGACAAGATCGATCTGCTCGAGAACTGAGCTAATTTCCTGTTTAAATTCCCTGTCACTAAGCGTTCCGAGCTGTTGATCCAGCATATTGACTCGCGCAATGACGACCTCTTCAAGTTCTTGCATTTGTGAATCAAATTCGGATTGAATCGAATCCATCTTCGAGTTCGCATCGATCTGCTGATCATTTAAATGCGCCTCGGACAGATTGCTCAAGCGCGCAAGCGCGTCGACTCGTTCACTGACTCCGTCAAGTTTTTCATCAATTGATGCTTTAATCTGATCTGCATAGAGATCGTCTGACATCTCACGCTCATCGCGAGCATCACGCTGAGCTGGACGTTCAACCATCGCTTTCTGTCTCGCATTAAATGTCGTTATGGCACCCAGTGTTGCTGCTCTCAGCGATGTGAGGGCGGTCGCTTGGCCAATATAACCATCATCCACAAGTTGTTGCAGATAGCTTCGAAGAGGGGCTACCAGTTGAGGATTATCCGTCCCAAACTTGTTCGCCGTCTGATAATTGAAATCACCCGTCGATTTGAAATAGCGCGTGTAATCGCGCCCAAGGGAGGGCTGTTGCTGATAATCGATCAAAGGATCAAGTGGAATCGCAAAGTAATCGGCGATTTGTCGAAAGTCGGTACTCGCGGCAGTCTGAGTCGATAACATCAGAGCAATGACAGCGCCAAATGCGATTTGACTGATGGATCGAAAATAAGTCATGTCCCCGTCCTAATTACACACAGCCGTGTATCGGATATCGGCTAATGAGAGCAATTCTTAAGGGTCGTCTAGTCTCGTTGCCTATTTTCTGCGCTCTACTTTGAATAGAGTGCAGCAATATCCGCTTCATTACGCGCCAACACGGCATGTCGTTTGACTTTTTGTGTTGGCGTAAGGAGTCCATTGTCTGTCGAGCAAATAGTCTCCTGAACGACGAATTTTCGAACGCGTTCCGATTGGTTGAGTTCTTGATTGATCCTCTGAACTGCTGCATTCAATAAGTCGTCGCGAGTTGACGCGTCAACTGTTTCAGATGTGGGTATGATTACTGCACCTAACCAAGGTTTCCCATCACCAAACACCACGGCTTGTTCAATCTCAGGCTCTGACGACAGCATCGATTCAATTTTTGATGGAGCAATATTTTCACCACCAGAAGTGACGATAAGATCTTTTTTCCGCCCGATGATGCGTATGAATTGGTCAGAATCGATAGTTGCTAGGTCTCCAGTATGGAGCCACCCATCAATGATCGTCCCCGCTGTTGCTTTCGGATCTTCCCAATACCCATTCATGATGAGATCGCCCCGTACAAGAAGCTCACCATCATCTGCAAGTTTGATGTCGACACCTTCAAACGTTCGACCAACACTGTCAAGTTTGATCCAATCGGGACTATTGACACTGATCAGCGGGCTCGCTTCAGTTTGTCCATAGCCCTGAATGATTCCAACACCAAGAGCAGTGAAGAATTCACCAACGGCTGGATTGAGTGCTGCTCCTCCAGAAATGAAATAGCGAATCCGCCCACCAAAGCGCGCGCGTACTTTTTTCCGAACCAATTTATCGAGCAGACTGTCGAGGAGCGTCTCAGGCAACGAGAGAGGCTGCTTTGCAATGCGCTTTTTTCCAAGCCGCAGCGTTTGGTTGAACATCCACTGCTTGAAAGCGGATGCATTTTTTAGTTGGCCATTGATCCGTCCGTACAGCAGGTCATAAAGCCGAGGGACGGCGGTCGCCACGGTGGGTGAAACCTCTGGTAGATATTGCTGTAATTTGTCTGTCGATTCACAAAACCAAATTTCAGAGCCCATTGAAATAGGCATATGTAAGCCCGCAGTGTGCTCGTATGCGTGTGCTAACGGCAGAAATGAAAGGAATCGATCGTTTTCACCAAAATTAAAACGATTGAGAATTTTCACAGCAGCATCGACATTCGCACCGATTGACTTGTGAGAGAGCATTGCCGCTTTTGACAGCCCACTGGTTCCCGATGTCAGTATCAAGCAACAGGTGTCCGTGCTCTCGGCTGGATGCGGTTCGACTGGCTCAGTGATCGTGTTATCGAGCAGGTCGGACCATGATTTTAGCGTTCGGTTTTGTATCGACGAGGCAGAGACATGCTCATTTTCGCGACTCCAAACGAGCGCAAGAGATGAATTTTTTTCCGCAGAATTAAGGGCTCGTGTCGTGAGTTCTTCTGAAGATGAAATCAATGCTTTGGGAGATACCAGATTAAAGATGTGACTTAAATCATTCAGCGTATGCGTGACGTATGCCGGGACAACAAGCGCCCCAACTCCCATCACAGCTAAGTCAAATACGGCCCATTCAGGACAGTTCTCGGCAAGCAAGATGACCCGATCTCCTGGTTGAATGCCAGCTGCGCGAAGTCCAGCCATTGCTGATTGCACTTGTCGAGCAGCATCCGACCACGAAATTTCGTGCCATCCACTGACATCTCGATATGCGAAGCATGTTTTGTTCCCATATCGAGCCGCTTGCTCAAAAAAACGGCCTGTGAGAGTTGTCACTTCAGTGGTACTCGCACACCAACCGAGATAATGTTAAAAGACGATTCTGCTGTCGCTTGGGCAAACACGCCATCGGTGACTTCGCGATTCAAATTTGAGTCATCGACCTGAATCCTAGTGTAGGCCAAATCCCAGACAGTACCCGTATCCATCGTTTTCGAGATGCCGAAAGCGAGCCAAGTCCGGTCTCCATCGGGAGTTGAGTAACTCCGGTCAGTGTCATTGGTCGGCGTAGGATCTAGGTGAATTCCAGCGCGGGCTACATAGCCGTTGCCATAATCGTGTTCAGCGCCTACTGAGAATGCTGTGGTATCCGAGTAATTTTGTGCTGATTCATTGACCTGACTGCCCAAGAGCCCACCCCAGTCTGTCGTGACTGCGAGCTTATCGTATGAACTCCAGCCGTATCGGGTCACATCAAACATCAAATCAGTTGAGTCTGAAATGGGAGAGATTAGCGAGATAGAAAGCATACTTGGTAGATTGAGTTCTCCGCCAGCATTGTATGTACCCGCGGCGATCGGGATCGCTCCAACGCCAGGAACAGGAAGTCCAAAATCTGCAGAGATGGTGTTGGTTCCCTCGATATCGTGTTTGGTCGCCCTCTTATAGGTTACACCAAGCACGCCACCGCTATCTAAATCGATTTGCATGCCAACTGTTAGGCCAAATTCTTTCGAATCGCCTTTGAGTGTCGCGGTACTTGTCGATGACCCACCGATAAGCACCGAGGAGACGAGCTTTCTTTGCTCAATATCAGCCGTTTGATAGACCAATGAGGCACCCAATCGAACGTCTTCATTGATTTGTGTCCCATAGGCAAACGAGTAGTCGACGGTCTTAAGCTTTGTTTTGTATGAATCAAGTGCACCGATAAAGTTATCGTCATATTCGTTTTTTGATCCGAAGGGCGCGCTGATACCAAAACCAAACACTCCGTCACCTAGCGGCCTTGTGTAGTAAACATTTGGAATCGTTGAGTTTTTCAGAGGATCCTGTGCGCTTGTTGACAAGGCTCCAATTGCTTGCGTTCCCGTCACAGTTTGGTCGGGCATCAAGAGATGCACTCCGCCTTCAAACTGTGAGTCCATGTTGGCGATGCCAGCGGGGTTAAAATACACACTCGATGCAGCATCAGTTCGGGCGCCAGCGCCAGCGAAGGCGGCTCCTTGCGAGACAATTGATTGTTCTTTGAGGTAGAACCCGGCACTGTGTGCAGAAGGTACAAATGCGAGGGCTACGGCAAGCCCAATTATTTTACGATTCATAACATGCTCTCATTATTGTTGTTTCCGTACTTTAGCGCTCATGTGTGCATGAGGTCAAAAAGAGGTGATTGTTGAGAGAGCATTAATATTTTATTTTTTACAAAACGAACCCAATACCGAGGCTTGATATATCCAATGATCAAGCTGATGCAACGGCTGTCGTCGGAGTACGGGGCTTCAATGAGAGCGCAGGCTTTTCGATAAGATGCCAAGACACAGCGGCGAAGATGGTTGTGACAATGACAGTTAGGCTAAAAGCCTGCGCCCACGGCATCATTGGATCAATACTGGCGAGCGCTTGTTGAACCGGAAAAGCATAAATGTAGATTCCATAAGAGTAGTCGGTTCGCATCGTCCAGCGGAACGGTGTTGTCACCTTTCGAATTCCTAGTCCAATTACAACGATGGGTAACAAGAAAGGCGCGTAGACAAATTGTAACAATCCGATCAGTAGCGTAGCGGCTACGATGATGACAAACCAGTTCAAAAAACGTTCAAGTCTGAAAAACCCGATACAAGCCCCACAAAAAAAGTAAGCCCCATATTTGAATACGTATCGCAGATCAGACGCATAAATGACAAACGACTCCGAAATCCAACGAGTCCAATAAAACTCAAAATATTGTTGATTGATTGAAATTAGCCAGAAAACAATTGCTAGCAGAATCATACTTTGAGCGCGTTTAATGATGAACAGCGTTAGCCCAAGAATCACATAGCAGCTAAATTCGATTGGTAACGTCCATAACGATCCGTTGACCGCTCCTGGATATGGGTTATTTTCAAAAACGCCTGGTAGATAGAACTTGATATACAAAATACAGTTCAAGAGAAAACTGTGGGTCATATCGTGTTGGATGAAGGCTCGGAGTGAGAGGTTTGAGAAGAATACTCCCATGACTGCGATTGTGATTATGGTGCATGCAATCAGGGCAGGAAAAATACGCAATGCTCGACGATAGAAAAATCTTACAATGTGAGGGTCGTTGGCCCAACTTTTAGCGACTAGATAACCGCTTAGCGAAAAGAAGATCATCACGCCGATTGGACCTGGAACAAAGATATACATCGCTTTAAATGGATATTCCAATCCAAGCAGCTCAAAGGAATGTCCAAAAACCACGAGCATCGCTGCGATCAGCCGGATCAAGCCGAAAAAATTGGAGTGATCAGTATTCGCCACGATGATAGAATTTTAGAGATGTCATACTTGTTTTATAACCGTTATTGGAATGGTAATCGATCTCTTTTCCGAGAAGTTGATTAATCAACTCATTTCTATCTGATAAAGTGAAACCAGTTAAACAGGAGATGTGATGAAGCGATTGATCTTTGCGATTTTACTTGGTTGGCCCCTGTTGACGTACGCTTTTGAGGTCGGATTTTACAACCCAGAAGGTGTCGATTCGAGTTTTGAGTCCAATATCGATTTCGCTATGATCGAGGTCATTTCTGAAGAGCAGGTTTTACAAGCGATGAGCGAGGCTCAAACAATGGACCTCTCACTGACTCTGAATCTTGGCCCTGCTCTCACCCGATCGATCAAGGCAGAAGATCTAAATGATCAGTACATCGATGCTGCTGGGCAGAAAGTCACCAAGCTATTCGCTCCGAAGTACCATCACAAAATAAAGCAATTTGTTACGAACCGCGAAATTAAGATTGTCCTCGATCGTTTAGCTTTGGCGATGAAGCGATTTCCTGATGTGATTGATACTATTTTTCTGGTGGACGAGCCATACCTGAAAGGGATTAGTCGATCGGAAATTGATCGTGTTGCTCTGTTAGTAAAAGATTATTTGTCGCAGCAAGGAGTCGGGAATATCAAGATCGGAGTGGTCTTCGCTTCACTAACTTATGACTCCAAGTATGCAGAAGAGCTCGATCGTCAGGCCATTGAGTATGTTCGAAAGGCGGATGCTAAACGAGTTGAAATTGAGAATCTCAACTTGTTTGGTCGGATTGCACGCTGGATTGCTGGGAAAGATCAGTGGATTGAAAATTTTCGTAAAAACCGGCTGATTACCTACGATCAAGCCGGGAACATTTACAAGGGAGGTGGTATCCCTGAGGCTTTGGATGTGGTCGGGTTTGATTTCTATGTCGCCACTCTTTTATTGGACGATTTATATATTAATGCATTAGCTTGGATGGAAGAAAACTACGAAGTCCCTCACTGTGAACCGTTTTCGTCCAAAAAAATGAGCTCTGTACATGAGCATTTGAGTTTTATCGGCTCTAGCGAGACTGTGTTTGAGGGTATGCATTCAGATCGTAAGTTATTGGACGCGATATTTGACTGTCGAACTGGAACTGTCGCAGAAGCTTTGAGGGCAAATCTTAACAACCCGCATGTAGAAGTAATCATGATTGGGGAATCGTCATCGAATGGATTCTTAAACTTTAAGAGCGACAAAACAGCAAAAGATTCGCAGGATTGGGACGCTGTTGAGGAGCGCGTGAAAGCGGAAGTCGATCGTCACTTAACTCGGTCGGTTGTTCAAACGATTCCGAATTTGAAACGGGTTGCATTTTTTACGTTCGGTAATCCAACTGATCATTCAATCGGTCAGACCATCCGAGGAGCTCGCGAAATGCCGACAGTTGTTGAGCGGATATCAAATCATTAAGCGAGATGATATTGCTCAGACCGCTAATTCGGATTACTGAAATTTTGTTAGTTGTTCCATTACAGATTTGAAATCCATCCCTTTAGCATCTTTTTCCGACAAATAGAGATCAGAACTGACCGGCCAATCAATTGATAGCAAAGGATCATTCCAAGCGAGTGTTAGTTCGAATCCAGGATCGTAATAATCTGTAACCTTGTATTGAATTGTTGCGCGCTCAGATAGCGTCAGAAAACCATGGGCAAACCCAGGAGGAATCCACAATTGCTGAAACGATTCAGCAGTGAGGCGTAAGCCCGCACATTTTCCCAGAGAAGCTGAGGTTGGTCGGCAATCCACAAAAACATCATAGATTTCACCGTAGGTCACTCTAACTAGTTTTCCTTGTGGCTTGCGAGACTGCAAATGAAGTCCTCTAAGAACCCCTTTTTTGGAAATAGATTGGTTGTCTTGCACAAAGCTAAGTTCTTTTCCAACCATTGAATCAAACAGATTTTGATTAAAGGTTTCGCAAAAGGTCCCGCGCTCGTCGTTAAAGACTCTTGGAGTTAATATCAATACATCCGGGATTGAG
>Ga0255779_1006426_pt1 | contig 10649 bp, 9 predicted proteins | sample 011ome_21_FD_179977 | JGI IMG/M metagenome (GOLD analysis project Ga0255779, IMG submission 179977) | Coastal salt marsh microbial communities from the Groves Creek Marsh, Skidaway Island, Georgia - 011508AT metaG (version 2) | ecosystem: Environmental > Aquatic > Marine > Intertidal zone > Salt...
GTTAGTTTCTGATTCTGCAATGTATGTAGTATCAAGAACGTTGTTTACGTTTACTCTTAATGAAGTATTGTTACCAAATAATTTGAAGTTGGTAGTTACCCCAGCATCTACTAATCCGAAAGATGGAAGTTTTACTGCTCCAGCGTTATCTGGTGTTTTGAATACATCATCAACGATGTTGTAATCTGCGTATAATTCATCTACGAATCTGTAAGATACATCAAAGTTAGTTCCACCAATTCTATAATCTGCAGATAAGTTTGCTGTTAATTGTGCAGCATCACCTACTTTAGCATCTTTTAGATAAAGTGTACCTTCACCAACTACATTTTGATTTGCATCAAATAATGTTGATGTGAAATCCTTAGTGTATCTCCAATCACCAACTGATAACATACCTCTAAACTTCAAATTAGAAGTTGGGCGGTAAGTTCCTTCGAATTCAATACCATTGTGTTGTACATCAATGTTTCTGAATTGTGCAGTACCTTGGTCACCTTGTGCTCCGAATAATGAAGTAGTGATAAATCTATTACCCCATGAAGTAGCATATGCATTTACATTGAAAGATACTTTCTTACCAACAAAACCATATCCCAATTCTACTGAAGTGATTTCTTCGTTTTGAATATCATCATTGATAACATTTGCATAGTTAGGGAATACTGCTCCAAATTGTGGTTGACGAGAAATCTTACCAACATTAAAGAATACGTTTGATACTTCATTAAGGTTGTAGTTAGCACCACCTTTGATGTATCCACCACCTTGGTTTTGAGTATCTGAAATTGGTAAAGATGGTTGGTCAAAGAAATCTTCTCTTTGGAATGATTGATTTGATAATCCAACTTGTAGGACTGCAGTTAATTTATCATCATCTGCGTATTCAACTAAACCATTTACTCCTTGCCATCCTACGATACCATTGTTATAGTAATCGATTTTTGGACCGCGGATACCAGTATCAGAGAATGGAGATGCTTCAACTAAAGTGTTGATGATTTGACCAGCAGAGTTTTTGTTACCAGTTGAGTAGTAACCATCAAGACCCATTAGGTTGTTCAATACACGATAGTGATATCCTTTGTATTGTCTTAAATCAACTCCAATAGAAGTTCTGAATTTACCAAACTGACCTTCTAAGTTAGAGATTGCTCCAACCCAGTCATGAGAGTTCATCGATGCTCTTCTTACAAGAACTTCACGTGATACTCCATCATCTCTAAATCCATTAGAACCAATTAATTGTCCACTATGTCCACTAATAGCACCTGTGTAAGGTTGTGCAGATGATTGGTTGTGAGTAATTGCTGCATCAAAGTTAATGAAACCATTTGCATCACGAGTTCCTCTACCACCTTCGGTATAGTGTTCAGTTAAATCTTTGTTGAATGGGAAATAATCAATAGTAGAATTTCTAAAGTTTCCTCCTCTTGGGCCAGTTCCCCCACCTCTACCTGCTGATGCATATAAAGATGTGTTTAACTTTAAGTTATCTGAAATTTGGTAATCCCAGTTTAAAGTTGCTAATGGTTTGTTGTAGAAGTTTCTTCTCATGTTGAATTCTTCACCATTTAAGAAACCTGCATCTGATGACCATCTTCTATCAATACCTTCTTCACCGAAGTTTTGGTAATCTCTAATAGATACCCATGAAGTTCTTTGGTGGTGCCATTGTGCTGCTCCTAATACAGTTAAGTTAACTGCGTGTTTAGAATCTTCAGGTGCATAACCAATTGCTGCGAAGTAAGTAGTTCCCTCACCTTGAGTTCCGTACACATAACCATCTCCACTCCATTTAGAAAGTAAGAATGAGTAAGCCCATCCATTTTCGTTTTTACCACTATTGTAAGTAACAGCAGTTTTTCGGTAACCATCATTACCAATTGTTTGTGCAACTGAACCACCTTGGGTTTTTTGAGCTGCCTTGGTAAAAATAGAAACAGTTCCACCAACTGAAGGAACTGCTAATCGTGATGCACCCAATCCTCTTTGGATTTGGATACCACTTGCAACATCTGTCAATCCTTGCCAGTTAGACCAATACACCCAACCGTTTTCCATATCATTGACAGGTTGTCCGTTGATAAGGAATGAAGTGTTTCTTTGGTCAAAACCTCTAAGTGAGATACGAGAATCCCCATATCCACCACCTTGTTTGGTAGCATAGACACCAGGTGTTGAGTTCATAACTTCTGGGAATTCTAAGTTACCTACTTTCAATGCAATTTCACTTGCGGTGATTGTAGATACGGCAACGGGAGTTTCCCTTACCTTAGCAACATCAATTACACCAGATGTAAGGATAACCTCATCTAATGTTTCTGCCGATAGTACCAATTGTACCAAAATTCCTTCTTTTGCAGTAACTTCTTGTGTCAAGTATCCAAGATACGAGATTACAAGTGTGTTTCCTGCCGTTGCTGAATCAATAGTAAAGTTTCCATCAAAATCAGTTACAACTCCATCGTTCGTACCTTTGACGACAATGGTTGCACCTGGTAATGGGTCTTTACTATCAACATCAACCACTTTCCCACTAATCTGTGCGAAAGTCATAAATGATGATAACATCATTAAACCAACTAATAATAGTTTTTTCATAATTTTAATTTAAAATTAATTAATATAACTTAGGGTATCCCTTGTCACAGATATTCCCTCTTTAATTTACTATCCGATAATACCGATTATTTCGTGTTCTCTAAATAGTAAATACTCTTCACCTTCCAATTTAAGTTTATCTGAAGATTCATCTTTTTTGTAAAGAATAGTATCTCCAACTTTAACTGTCATTGGAATGGGTTGACCTGATTGTGAAAATACTCCACCACCAACGGCAACAACTTTACCTTGAACTTTCGCTCCTCGTTGTACCGAATCAGTTAGTATTAAACCAGTCTTTGATTTCTTTTCGATAGTTTCGGATTTTACCAAAACTCTATCACCTAATGGTTGAAATTTAATTTCCATTGTTTTCTAATTTATCGTTTGTTGTTGTTTGTGTAAATTGTATATTGGGATTACCCACTATGGTTGAGGTATATAAGTTTGAATTCATATACTCTTTTAATGAAATTATCATAATGCAACTATTTGAATGATACAACTCATAAAGGTTATTTCTTTATCTACCACCAAAGCATCTTTACTTTGTGATTCTGAAAGGATTAAGATTATATTAGAGGTATTACTACCACCATACTCATCCACCTTTTCGTAAAGATAACTATACATCTCCGAAAAATCTTGAACTCTAGCATCTGCAATGGCCTGTCTAATAGTTTTCCATTTGTTAGGTTTAGCATCATTAGATTTAAGAATTTCGACTATCTTACTCTTAATATCTGAATCAGTTACCGAGTTAGTATCGAGTTTTAATACACCCTTTGATGAGTTTAACTGACAAGTATTGATAATCTTACGAATATCAGGATAACCAGCATCAATGATAGGTACCAAATCCTTTGGTTCAAATCTAACTAATTCCTTGGTAAGAATCTGTGAAATCTGAATTGCAACATCTTTCTTTGTTGGTGGTACAATCTGAAATTCTTGAGTTCTACTTCTAATTGGTGAGATTACTTTCTCTACATAATTACAAGTTAAGATAAACCTACAATGTTTGGAAAATGTTTCCATCAAGTTACGAAGGATTGCCTGTGCATTTGGTGTCATGTAATCAAACTCATCAAGAATAACAATTTTTGAATCCTTGAAACCAATCGTAGATGCAAAGTTCTTTACCTTGTTTCTAACTGTATCAACATTATTCTCATCAGATGCATTGATAATGATATAATCACAATTGATTGAATTAACAATCAGTTTTGCCAAAGTAGTTTTACCAGTACCTGCTTTACCAAAGAATAGTAAATGGGGAACCTCACCATTTTTTAAGTAATCACCTACTTTGTCTTTTAGATGGTCGTTTCCTACATATTCATCTAACGTTCTCGGGCGATAGCGCTCAACCCATAAACTATTATTAACTTGTTCGTTTGTACTATCTTCGAAAAAGGCCATTATACTCCTGAGTTTTTTACATCTTTAAGAAAATCTACTAACTGTTCCATTTTAGTTATAATAGATTGTTTTTTATTTTCATCAATACCACGAGTTTCCGAATTATTGATTTCTTTAATTAAATCTTGAATAGACGATGCAGCCACTAATAACCCATCATCTTTAGAATTTAGATATGCATCTGAAATCCTATATTTTGTACATACATCTTGTAATCTCATCTTATTTATTTGTTTTATTGACTAAAGTCATATTATAATTGTTTACACCTGGTTTAATAGCGATACCCTCTTTTAATTTGAGTGGTTGTGTAAATAACTTGGTGTATGCTATGTGATGATGGGGTCTACCATCCTTGTGTCTATTATTTGTAAAAGTAACAATATCTCCCCAATTTTGTTTAAGTTCATCAAACTTTTTCTGCAATCCACTCCATTTACCATCTTTTTCTTCTTTACCGAGTTCATAAATGGTATCAGTATTACCACCCTTCATACTACCAGTTGTTTGCTTACCAGATAAAAGTGAATTAAAGTTTATAGTACATAAATCACCAGTGGATAAAACACGTAGTGTCAAATCAGTATCTTCATTATACCGACCTCGCCATCTTTCTTCTAATCTAACATCAAGTAATTTTGTATTAATAAGAATACATGAATAAGTTCGTGTATTTCGTATATAAGCACTTCTACCTCGGTCAATAGATGGAACGAATGATGCATACTGACATGATGTTAATCCAACATTCTCATATCTATCACTAAAATCTTCCATTATTCTAAAAAACACACCATCTTTGACTTCTTTCTGAACATTTTGATTCCATCTAAAAAATCCTTTAATGTTATCATCAATAATCCAATGTTTGTCAAATCCTCTGTCAATTGAATGTTGCCATACAAAGTTACGAACTGGAATACCACCTTGTTTTCTTTCAGAAAAGTTCTCAGGTAATTTAATTAGTTTATTGGAATCAATATTTGGGTTTGCCGAATAATTATCATATTCACTTGGTTCAACACAAATTCTGAAATCAACATTCATACTCTCCAACGTATCGATTGTCAGAGTCTTTTCCCACCTACCTTTGGTAATCACATAGATAGGGTACTTTGGTGATATTGGCTCACTAAACTCATACTCAGTATCTTTCAAAGGATGTTCATCCATTTCATAGTGAATATAATTTAGAATAGTTGGTTTACGGTCAAATGCCTTAAAGAAAACTTCTCTTTCTTTTTCGTTATTTAACTTGACATCAAATACAGCACGTTCATCCATCCACTTAGACCACTCAAACTCGGGCATACCAATCCATTCACTATCATCAAGTGGTTCTGGTTTGGCATAATTCTTTACTTCCTTCCAAGTTAAATAAGTGTCTATGAATTTATTATCTCCTACCTTAATAGAATTTAATATTTGAATTACTTTTTCTCTGTTATTTGTATGTACTTTCATTAAAACGGTTTATTCTCTTCAAAAGTTTTATATTCACCAGATTCAACTCTACAAGACATATGGTCTGCCCAATGAATGATATACGGTAATTCTGTTTTCAGTTCACCACCCTCTGAATAATTAATAAAGTATTTTTTGGTTGCCTCGTTATACAAACCATCAGCCATTTTAATAGCTAACATTTCATTTTGAGAATACTTGATACCATATTGGTTTAATAACCAAAGTGCTCTATCAGTTACATCCATATAATACAATTCTTGGTTTATTTTAAATACCGAGTTTTGATTTTTACGATGCCATTCTGATTGCTCTGGTACATAATGTGGTTTCTCACCATCACCAAGTTTACCCAAATCATGGTGGAGGGCAGCAAAGAATAGTTCTTCATCGGTAAAATTAATTCTACCACCTTGGTCTGCAAATAACTTTTTCATATTAAATGCATTCCTACAAACATTCATCACATGGTCTACATACCCTCCAACATAAGCAGAGTGAAAGTGTAGTTTTCCACTAGCAGGAGCAAACATTAACTCCTCACCTAATTCACCTTCAGAATACATATGGAGTAATTTCTCCAATCTATCTTCGTTATTGGCAAATACCTTTTTTACAAAATCAATAAACTTAATATAGTTTTCTTGAAGTTTCTCTGCTGTATATTCTTTCATGATTTATTAAGATGCAATTTCTACTAAGTAGTAATTTGATTCATATTTATCAACTTCAAAGTGGATATGCGATAATCCTTGAGATGATATTTTTAATGTAGCATCTGAAGCCTCTTTGTTAGCAACTAAGATTTCTTTCAAATAAGTTGCAGAGAATGATATTGGGTCAACATCACCTTGACATGTTGCATCTACGTCAATAGAAATTCTGTTAGTATTGATATTAGAATAACCTAATATAATTTGAGATTTACCATCTTTACATACGAATGTGAAGTTGTTCTCATCTGCCAATGCACCTTTTGCTCTAATGAATTTAGAAATAAAGTTTACATCTAACTTGATTTCAGTAGTAAATTCTGGTAATTGTTTCAAATCTGGCACATTTGGTATAACAGATAAGTCTGCTAACATATAGTTTACCGAAGTTGAACCATCTTTGAATTTCAAAGATACTGCTTTACCATCAATATCTTGAATTGAGAAATCTACATCACTATCAAGGATTGATAACATTTTTGTAAGTTTGGTAGTATCATATACACCAAATGTTGCATCAGTGCCATCAAACTCTTTCATAGTTACATTACCCAATACCGATTTATCATCAGATATGAATGAGGTTGTTAGTGAACCTTCTTTAGATTCCCATTTAACAGATTCTACCAAACCTGCAAGGTTGTATTTAGATACGAACCGATTTAATTGTTGTTTTTCCATAATTTAAATTTAATATAACTTTTACTTGTTGATACAAAGATACGAAAACTTATCAGAGTATCCAAATCTTTTTGTGTTTTTCTACATCATTGGTAATTGAGGAATAGATTTCTTATCCTCTGGTTTGTTTACTACCATACATTCGGTAGTTAAAATCATACTTACCACCGATGATGCGTTTTCGATTGCAGTACGAGTTACTTTCTTAGGGTCAATGATACCAGCTTCGAACATATCTGTAAATACTTCGTTCTTAGCATCATATCCACCACCATTTTCTCTAATACGAGTGATGATATCATCTGAAATACCTACACCACAATTCTTTAAGATTTGAGATAATGGAGAAGATAAGGTGTTTCTAATAATGTTGAATCCTTGTTGGAATGAATCAGATTCATCTGCAGGAGCATCACCAATGGTATCTTGAATTTTTAAGAGAGCAATACCCCCACCTTCAACAATACCTTCTTCGATACCAGCACGAGTTGCATGTAATGCATCATCTACTCTATCTTTCTTTTCTTTCATCTCAACTTCCGAACCAGCACCGATGTAAAGTACTGCAACTCCACCACTTAATTTAGCTAATCTTTCTTGAAGTTTTTCTTTATCGTAATCAGATGCTGCAGCTTCGATTTGAGATTTGATTTGTGTAATTCTTTCTTTGATGTTATCAGATTCACCACCACCATTTACAATAGTAGTTGATTCTTTACCAACAGTTACTTTCTCAGCAGTACCCAACATATCGATAGTTGCATCTTCTAATGTTAATCCAACTTCGGAAGTAATGAAAGTTCCACCAGTTAAGATAGCGATATCATTCATCATTTCTTTCTTTCTATCACCGAATGCAGGTGATTTAACTGCAACTGTATTAAGAATACCTCTTAACTTGTTCACCACAAGGGTTCCAAGGAGTTCTCCTTCTACATCATCTGCAATGATTACCAAAGGTTTAGATTGACCTGAAACTTGTTCTAAGAGAGGGAGAATGTCATTCATAGAAGATAACCTACCATCATATAATAAGATGTATGGTGATTCTAAACTTGCATTCATTTTCTCAGTATCAGTTACAAAGTGTGCTGATAGATAACCTTTATCGAATTGCATACCTTCTACTAACTCCATTGAAGTTTGGATACCTTTAGATTCTTCTACGGTGATTACACCATCAGTACCAACCTTTTGGAAGGCATCTGCGATAAGAGTACCAATTACAGAATCATTGTTTGCAGAGATGGTTGCGATTTGTTTGATTTTATCATAATCAGAACCAACTACGATTGCTTGTTTACCAAGTTCTTCGGTTACAATACCAACTGCTCGTTCGATTCCTTTTTTCAATTCCATTGGGTTAGCACCATTGTGTACTGCTTCGAATCCTAATCTTGCGATGTCTTGTGCGAGAACTGTTGCAGTGGTTGTACCATCACCAGCCTCATCAGCTGTTTTAGAAGCAACTTCCTTTACAAGTTGTGCTCCCATGTTTTCAAACACATCTTCTAACTCAATTTCTTTTGCTACTGAAACACCATCTTTGGTAATATGTGGTATTCCATTTTGTTTTTGTAAGAGTACATTTCTACCCTTTGGTCCTAATGTAACCTTTACTGCATCAGCCAGAGTATCTAATCCATTTTTCAATGATTCTCTTGCCTGTACATCAAACTTTAATTGTTTTGTTGCCATAACTTTACTTTCTGTTTTTATTTGTTATTATGTGTTTATAGTATGTTCAATATCGGTACCACAAATGGTAGTACTGACACATTGTCATACAAAGATACAAAATCTTTTTGGATTGTCCAAATTAAAAGGAGAAAAACTTATTAACAGTTTCTTTAACTTCTTTTTTAACTTCGGTTCGTGTTTTAGTTTCTTCGTTATATGGATTATCTATTTCATATTGGATTCTCGCAGTTGCAATTTCCATATATTCTTCTTCTCTTTCAATACCAACAAAGTCAAACCCACCTCTAATGGCAGCCTTACCAGTTGAACCACTACCCATAAATGGGTCAAGTGTAGTTCCACCTTTTGGAGTTACTAATCTGATTAAGTATAACATCAAATCAGTTGGTTTAACTGTTGGATGATTGTTTTTACTTACACCTACTTGATTATGGTTGTGTCTTTCTTCCCTACCCTTGTCTTTATTTGCATTAAAATCAGTATTACCTCGTTTTAGTTCTGCTTTTGCTTGATTACCTGCTGCATAGTATTTATCCTCCAAATGTTCTAATCCTTCGTTTCTATCAGTTTTAGAAGTTTTTGGACAATAGAAGAAACGAGATGCACCACCTTCACTTTGTTCATCCAAGATTTTACCTGCTTCTTCATCAAAGATTATGTTTGCAGGAAATCTGCCTTCGTTTGTGTAATACTCTTTACTACTCTCTTTTTTATCGCCATTATTCCAAGAATAAGTTTCACTTGCAGATGAACCTACATGATGCGCAGAAATCTTTTCTGTTCCAACTCTTGATGCATCTATATTTATTCCACCTATTCCCCATTCTAAAACATTATTAACTACCGTTTTTTCGCTGAGTGGTTTTCGTGCCATTACGATTGGCTCGTGTGCTGGTTTAAGAGCAGTTCCCCAACCTTTCCATTCATTCATTATTTCTCTGTATTCATACTCACCTCTGTCTGTATTAAGAGGATTCCAACCACTTTTTTGCCCAATGTCTGATGATGTAACTTTGCGTGTACCAATGACATCCCCCTCAACACCACGTGTCTTATCAACTGCTTTACCTATATTGAGTGATTTTGGAAACCCACTACCATATATCCACATGATTTGGTCTCTAATCTCAAATCCAGCATCTTCTACTCTAACTGCCATTCTATGATAAGTTCTACTTCCAGCGAATGATAAAAGATGGCCACCTGGTTTTAGAACCCTATAACAATCTTCCCATATTTCTTGTGAAGGAACATCATAATCCCACTTTTTACCCATGAAACTTAATCCATACGGTGGGTCTGTGACAATACTATCTACACTATTGTCTTTTAATTCTTTTAATTTATCTAAACAATCTCCTAATAATAATCTCATATAACTTTATTTAAAAACTAAAAAACTTATTAACAGTTTCTTTAACTTCTTTTTTAACTTCGGTTCGTGTTTTAGTTTCTTCGTTGTAAGGATTATCTATTTCATATTGGATACGAGCAGATGCTATTTCCATATATTCTTCTTCTCTTTCAATACCTACAAAATCAAACCCACCTCTAATGGCAGCCTTACCAGTTGAACCACTACCCATAAATGGGTCAAGTGTAGTTCCACCTTTTGGAGTAACCAAACGAATAAGATATAACATCAAATCAGTTGGTTTTACTGTTGGGTGATTATTCTTACTTGGTGCCTTTTCACTACCAAACTTACCACTTGCACTATTTACGTCATCTTGATAATTACCTATACCACCACCACCTCCAACGGTTTGCTTTTCCTCAAATGTATCTAATCCCTCATTCCTATCAGTTTTAGACGTTTTTGGACAATAAAAGAAACGAGATGCCCCACCCACATCACCCAAACCAGGATTTTCATCGCTTACCTCTCCTTTATATTGACCATATATTCCATTTTGACCAACTCCTTCTTTGTTTCCGCTTCTACCACCTGTGGATTTACTAATACCACTTTGTTCATCAAGTATCTTACCAGCTTCTTCATCAAAGATTATGTTTGCAGGAAATCTACCTTCTCTTATTGGATTATCTATTTTGCCAGAAAAG
>Ga0255779_1006434_pt1 | contig 10636 bp, 8 predicted proteins | sample 011ome_21_FD_179977 | JGI IMG/M metagenome (GOLD analysis project Ga0255779, IMG submission 179977) | Coastal salt marsh microbial communities from the Groves Creek Marsh, Skidaway Island, Georgia - 011508AT metaG (version 2) | ecosystem: Environmental > Aquatic > Marine > Intertidal zone > Salt...
GGAGGTCATGTTCGTTCTTCTTCTGAGGATAAAAGTTTGCGTGTTTTTACTCGTATGGATAGTTCTTTCTCTCTCGGTGTGTGTCTATTTTATGTACAAGCAAGAAAATTTCTCTCCCTCTCTCTCTCTCTCTCTCTCTCTTTCTCTCTAGTGTTCTTCCGATTGAACGAAAAGCATGGCACCGTTGGAAGGTAGTTCCGTGACATCACTTAAAAGCTCGTCCGATCGGTGAAACACTTTTCGAGGAAAATTTGATACTAGACTATATTTCGTTTCTGAAACGCTTTCGAGCGTGTCGACGAAATCGTACACGTCGTTCAAAGTAGACTCTCTAGAAGCGAAGCGTCTTTCGACGCGACTTCCATCGGCCATGCGAAAGGCAATTTTAGTCACACTTTCCGTGACGCTCATCTCTGGTTCAGGTTTTAAACGCAAGGCTTTCTCTTCTCGGCGATTCTTCAGAGCAATCGCGCGCTCTTCTTCTTTGCGTCGGTTTTCACTTTCAAGTCTTTCGCTTTCCAATCGTTTATTTTCAGCTTCCTTCAAGCGCGCTTCCTCCTCTTCCATCTCTCGCAATCTTTTCGCCTCTTTCGCAGCATCTGCAGCTAACGACGCCTGAAACGCCGCGTCTTGCTCTTCTCTCAATAATCTATCGTTTTCAGCGGCTTCGTTTCGAGTTCGCGCTTCGCTCATTGAACTCGATGCCTCTTCGATGGACTTTTCGAAAATTTCGAGAAGCTCATCGCTGTCGCAATACCCTTCGATCGATACGACGAGCGAAACGCGCGATCCAGACGAATCAAGCAGCGCGCAGTACGGAAAAGACGAAGGTGAGACGCCGAGCGCAAGTAATAACGCGTCTGAATTCGAGACGTCCCCTCCCCACGCGACGAATTTTTCGTTGACAAAACTTGCGACGTTTGGATCATTCAAAACGTCTTTACAGAAATCGAGCGTGTCGTCGTGTCTCGCAGAGTGCAAGTAGACAAAGCACAGTTTGTATTCCGACTTTGCCATTCGCAACGCGTCCGAGTGCGAAAGTTCGACGAAGTTTATCAAGCATCTCTCATCGTTCTCGCTTACAAACGTTCTGCGAAACTCTTTTGCGGCTTCGATTGGGTCGCCTCTCGCGGGTCCAACCGTCCCTCTTCCTCTGGCGCTAGCAGCTAAGTATCGTTGGTTGAGACGATGCGTTCGAAAGGCTCGCGATAGAGAGCTCAGCACATTCGCAGGTAATATCTTTGATAAAATTGTGCTCGTTATTTTCACCGCCACGGAGAGAATACCAAAAACAGCTCGTACGGGAAGCAAAGGCACGAGTTGTTGTTGTTGATTCGTAGCATTTTCGCTTCTCGTTTGTTCTTGTTGTTGACTTGGCCCATTCCCGTTTCCTCTTCTTCTTCGCCTTCTATCCGCTCCATCTATCATAACTAAATCTTCTTCTTCTTCTTCTTCTTCTTCTTCTCCGTTTTCTTCTCCATCGAAGATATCGTTAGTATCGTCGTCGGGGAGTTTGATTGCGTCATTCTCGGTAAACTGTAAAGAGCCATTAAAATAGGCATTACATGCGTTTTCCAACGAGTTCCCGTAATGTTTCAAAGCGTTTTGAGCTTGCGTTGGATTCAGCTGCGCGATTTCAACCAGCGTCTGTATCGCATCAACACTCTCGTTGTTGTTGTCGTCGTCGTCGACGACAACCATGCTCTGTCCTTTGTCTCACGGAGGGAGCGCGTTTTTTTTTGAAGGAGAAGTTCTTTTCTTGTTTGACGTGATGGGGCTCTAGCTACGAGTTCTGCGAGAGCGACTCTCTGAGCGAGGAAGGGTAGTGTTGTGTTTGTTCGATATTTATTATTATTTGCTAGAATTACAAAAAATTGGGCAGTTTTGTACACGTGCGGTAGCTTTATTTTATCCGTCGGTGGAGTTGTTCGTGCCTTCACCGCCACTATTCGTGGTGGTATCGGAACGTATCAACACGCCATCGTTGTTGTTCGCTGCGAATGCTTCGAGCGAGGAGACGACGAACGGATTCTCCACCTGTTTCAAGTCTGGAACTTTGATGCCACTGTCCTCGATGCACTTGGCGAGCACGCGTTCGTTTTCCAGGCGAATCTCGCGCTCAGAAGCGAGCCTTTCCACCGCCGATCTCAGTTTCATATTTTCTGTCGCGTACCGTTCTAATATGTTACCTAGTTCCTCCGTCTCTGCTTGCTTTCGAAGTCTCGAGCGTCTTGCCGACTCTCTGTTCGATTGTTTTCTTCTTTGTCGTTTCAGCTCTCGGTCGTCCGCCGCCGACTCGGTTTTAATATTTATTGCTGCGGCGGTTGCGTTGTTGTTCGTGTTGGTTTTGTTGTCATTCATGTTGATGGTGGCAGCAGCAGGAGATGAAGACAAAGGTTGGTACGCGGTTGCGGTGATGGTGGCCGTCGTCGTAGCAGCGTTGCTATTTAATCTCTTCCTGTCTTTAGTGAAGTTGTTGTTGATGTTGGTCGTCGTGGTTGTATTGTTCGCCGCGCGCAGGTGGAGCTGCTGTTGCTGCGCTGTTTTTATTTGAGCACCCTGTTGTAAATTTGCGCTGCTGCCGCTGGGAGTTATTTTTGTGGGTGTTTTTCTCGAAGAGGAGGAAGGATTTTGTTGTGGATACAAAGGAGAAGCAGCTCCCATCATCATACCCGACGCGGAAACTATGTCCGGAGAAAGCCTATTCGCTTGCGGAGATAACGCGCCGGCTGCCATGAGAAGTTGCGCCGCCAACGCCGGGTTGTTTAAACTTGCCGCCAGGTGTGGATTGTTCAGAAAATGATGAGGTGGCGCTAATCCTGCCGGCGTCGTGACGTTTCCTCCTTTTTGCAGCTGTTGACTATACATCGCGGCGCTGTACGCTTGCGCCCAGTTATTCTCCATTCCGGGAACACTCATCCCTACTCCATTGATCGCCGTTGGTTGTTGGAGTTGCTGCTGCGGTTGTTGCACGCCAGTCGGCGCGGGTTCTCGCGACGAGACTTGGGAAAGACTCGTCGCATTGTGCTGTTTCGTCGCCATCTGGTCTTTGTTCTTGCGCGGTTAAACGCTCTTGCTGCTCTCGTGCGACGAGTATGAACTCTTCTCCAGCGCGAGAAAGGAAATCGAAACTAGGAAACTATTCGTGCTACGAATATCGAATATTCGGCTAGATCGGATCTAGACTGTTGGCGTACGCGCCACCAACTTCTAGCGCGCGCGTTTCTTTTGAACATTTTTGGATTGCTGCAAACCGAGGTGTCGACGTCACAAGCAACACGAAGGAAAAAAGGAAAAAGTCAAACGGCACCCCCCCAAAAAACCACTTTTGCCTGACTGCCGCGTGGTGGACAGAGAAAAGAGGGAAAAAATCAAACGCGAGAAAAATATCTCAAACCAAAACGGAAGCTATCGGTCACATTTTAAGTGCATAAACGCGCGATTCGTTTCTTTCTTTCTATTACACGTAGATTCTATCTCATCACAACTATTATTAAAATTCTTCTTGCGCGACAGACTCCGCTGTGTTCGCGCTCGCGGCGGCTTGAATTTTCAACTCGAGCTTTCGATCCCTTCCGGCTTGAATCAATGCTTTCGTGTCCCCAGGCTTTAACTCTCCTCTCTGCATAGCTTTCACCATTTCCGTCGCTTCACCTCTTCGCAACAATCCCTTCACGTTTCTCTCGCCGGTGCCAAAACACACCGGACAGACTCTCACGCCTCTGCCGTAACACTGAGGACACTCCGTAAACTCGTACGTGTCTTGAACGCGTTTTCTGTTCAAAGCTTTCCACTTACCGGTACCGCCACACATATCACACGGTACGATACCAGTTCCGCCACACTCGATGCACTCGTTATCTTCCAACGCAAACGCCGAGTTGTTCTTTTCCTCCGCCGCACTTGCAAAAATCAAAGCGCCAAACACAGCGGCTGTTCTCGAAAGGAAGGTTCGTCTCGATTTCGGTCTTGTCGTCGACGTTGTCGTCGCTGTTTCGTTTCTTCTTTGTCCGCACTCGTCTCCTTTTTCTTCTTCTTTGAAGCTGTTGTTGTTGAAGTTATCCTCGTCGATATCTGTGATCGCATTCTTTGCCGAAGCGATCGTAAAACACTGCCGCGTCGTTCTCGATAAAGCTGCCGATGATTTCTTGGGACCTCGTCTCAAACTCCAAAACGACGAAGATGATGATACTGATGACGAAGAAGATGATTTCTTCGTCGCAATTGCTGAAGTCACCGCCACCGCGCTCTCTAAACTCGACGCGGTCGACGGAACAGAAGAGACTCTTCCCGTGCCTCTGCAGCACTTGCACGCGTGCACGTGCGAAGTATTGAACGTTTTAAACGAGGACATGAAGATAAAAACAAAAGTGAGGAAGAAGAGATTTGTTTCTGTCTCTCCACTCATAAGTTCTTTTTTTGTCTCTCCTCTCTCGCAAAGCCGCAAGCAAACGAGATCTCTCCCCAACAAAAAAACGAACAAACAAAAAATTCTAAATTGTTGGCACCTCCTCTCTTGTCTCTTGCTCACGCTTCAAAAAGAGCAGCGCACGCGTTCGTATTTTTTTTTGAATCGCGCGCGCAATAACGGAGAGAGCACACACAACACTTACACGAACACAACTCAACATAAAACATCCGCGCTCGCACACGCACACTCACGCACTCGCATAAAGATGGCGAAAGGAAAGTCAGTTGCCGACAAGAGAGAAATCATCCTCGGAATCTTGCACGAATCGAAAGAGCCTTTCCTCTTGAAGGACATCGAGAAGTTAGCGGGAAAGAAAGGCGTGGTGCAGCAAACCGTTCCGGAAATTTTGAAAACTTTGACGGACGACGATTTAGTGAAGTTGGACAAAATCGGAACCACGAATTGGTATTGGTCCTTTCCTTCGGAACACGCGACCAAATTAGAACAGAAGAAGATTCAGTGCGACGCGGAATTGAAGGAGTTGGAAAAACAAATGAAAAAAATTGACGAAGATATTGAAAACGAAAAGACGAGGAATAAGGAGAACGACGCGGAATCATCGGTTCAGGATAGAAAAAACGCAGAGATGGCATTACAGGCGGCAAAAGATGAGAACGCGAAGCTTTTGAAAGAGCTCGCGAAGCTTCAAGAAAGTAATCCAGAGTTGCAAGAACAAGTTGCGAAAGGTGTTGATGCCATGCGCACCGCAGCCGATCGATGGACGGATAACCTCTTCCTCGTGAAGTCGTGGGTGGACAAGAAGATGGGAGACAAAGAGCAAACAAAAGCATTTTTTAAACAACAAGGCGTGGATTTGAACACGCTGGACTACGTTCAATAATCGAGGGAAGGGATTGCGGAACAGGAGAAGAAACAGGCGAAAAGAGAGAAACACGGCACATATATAGAACTTAGAAGAAAAAAAAATCTGTAACAACACAACCAAAAAGAGAAACACCTACATACTGCTATGAATTTGGTCTACAAGCTATGCTATGAACTACGAAAGCTATCACTTATGCACTAAAAAAATTAAGCCGCGCCTTCTAAAACGAGAACGTCTTGCGCAGACAGCGGTTTCGACTTTGGAATCGGCGGTCGTTCGTTCACCACCTTTTGTATTTCTTTTGTCGCCTCATCCGCCGTAGTTGCTTTCGTTTTCTTCCTTAAAATGAAAGTCGTGTAGTATTCAGCGGCTTCCCACTCTTGCTCTGTTAAAGCAGCGTTCAAGGATTTATTCAAAGGCTTCACAGCGGTGGCGTAGAGAAGCGACTGGCCATCTGCGTTTCTGGGCACCAAAGATTGTCCATTCCCCGGGTTACCGCCCGCGGGTTGCATCAAGTGAAGCCACAACTCGTGCACAGATCGATACTTTCCCTCCTTGGGCAGATTGAGCATTTCGTGTACGTACTTGTGAAAGTTCGTCCATCTCATGATTTCTAAGTCGTATTCCTTCGCTAACTCGGCAAATGTTATGAAAGGTACCAAGGACTCTTTGCAATCCGTCACAGCGTCTTCGAGTGTGAACGAATACTCGATGCCAAATCCAGGCGGTAAAAACTCCTTCTTACAGTGTTTCTCATCAAAGTTGACTTCGATAACATCGTTACCAAATAACAAACCGTCTGTTTTCCTTAAATTCCGCACTAAAACGTTCGAATCGACCGTCGTCCCTACGAAGTGTCCGCCCGGGCGCAACGCTTTGCTTATGTTCTCGAACGCTTTCCGCGCGCGCTTTTCCGTCGAAAACGAGTAGTGGATAGCAAACTGACAAGACACAACGTCAAATAGGCCTTTTACATTTTCTCCTAGGACGTCTTCCAGGTCGTGGACGAACGCGTCGCCGGCAATAAACGTTGCTGGAAAAGTGTAGTCACCTTTGTTATATCTCTGTATTGCGTCTCGTCGAACGGATTCTAAGGCAATATCAATTCCACAATAATATCCAATTTCAGCCTTTTTAAACTTGCCTAAATCTCCGCCTTTTCCGCAGGCTAAGTCCATCACTCGGTCGTTCTTCTTTGTCACCGTTTGTATCAGAGTTGATTTCACGAAGTTGTTCAAACACCTCAAGTTATAAATCGGAGACTGTCTTCTCTGTTCCAAATTTTGGTTTTGTCGTTGGGAGTAGTGTTTAGCCACGAGCGTGGCTTCGTCGACGTCGTGAGTATTCATTCCTCCTTCCTTCTCCGCTGGATTCGCATCGTCGTCGACGCTTCTCGCTCTCTTCATGTCGTCGTTTTTCTAAGGCTCTTATTCTCGGTCTATCACTACTATATACCGCTACTTACTTGGGTTTTGACGCGAACAGGCATTTTTCAACTTCACAACATCCTCCACAAAATTTTACGTTTTAACTTTCTCTCTCCTTCCTTCACTACGAGCGCTGCGATGAAGAAGACTTTCACCTTCTTCTTCTTCACCGCCGCGTGTGTCCTGATGTTCATCTCTTCGACCTCGAAGATTACATTCGTTCAAGGTGCGAAGTTACCATCGAAAAGAGTCGGGGACAAAGCCACGTGCGTGGCCTGCAACGCAACTTTGATGGAAATCGGAAAAGACATCAGGAACAAGTCTAAGTTTGTCGGTCCTGAAGAGGTAGTCATCGAAAGCATGACAAATGTCTGCTCGCAGGTGCAACGATTCGTCACGTATAATTATCCACCGCCCGAGATGCAAAGCGCGTGCCGAGTGATCGTGGGCACGTACGAGGAGAAAATAGAACGGTTGATGTATGCATACGCCAAGACTGTAGAAAAGAATAAAAAGAAGAACGACGAAAGTAGCGAAGAGAACGAAGCGCAAGAAAAAGCGATGATGGACGATATATTCGCAAAAGTGTGTACACGAGAGGCGTGCAGAGGGATAGATTTAGAAACGTACATGGAAATTGAAAAATCAGCATCTGGGATAAAAACGAGTGGGATCGAAAGAACTGGGCAGTTCGAAGACCAAGACGAGCTATGAAGTGTATGTAGTTTGTGTTCCTAGCATGTGCTCTGTAGCAAAATTTTTTACAACCGCACGCGTTTATTTATTCACCAAATCTCTCCCTCGTTTCTCCTTACATTTTCCTCTCCCTCTCTCTCTCTCTCTCTCTAACTATATTGATTTATAAAACATGATGATGTGATTTCTCTCATACAAATTCACGCAAGCGTTTCTCACGATTAAAAAACTTAGTTGAAGATGTTCACGGCACCCGGGTTCGCAATGTGCGCGGTCAAGTTAGTCAACGGAGACACACCAGTCGTCGCGCCTTGGACGAAGCAGCCGGCAACGGCGACCATCGCCAAACGACCGTTTTTGATTTCCTTCAACTTCAACGTGTCCAAATCCTTCTTCGCGTAGCCGAGCTTGTCAAACAAGCCACCCGGGTAACCAACGTCCGTGTTCGTGTCGTCCGCGTTGTAGCCAAACAACGGATCCTTGTTCATGGATCCCGGCTCCTTCATGTCTTGCCAGCGTCTGACTTCAGCCCAGTTCATCATCGCCATTTGGATGAAGAACAACGGACCAGCCGGCGCCCAGTATTCAAACTTACCGGCGTCGATCCAGGACGGAGTGTCCCACGGGGCCAAATCCGGGCCAACCATACCGGCAACACCAAGCATCGCCCATCTGGCGTGTTGGAGTTCGGCTTGGACCATCCACTTCTTCATTTCCGGGTCAACGGATAAGCCCAACGGGTCGAAGCCAAAATCGCCCGGCAAGGAGCCGTCCAAGTGCGCCGGAGCGTCGACTCCAGGCCACCACACGTCTCTTTGCGCCTTGACGACGAAAGAGGCGCGCGCGGATTGGCGGGACACCGAGCGGGATTTCAACGCGGAGGTGTTCACGCGCGAGGTGATTCTGTTTTTAATCGCCAAAGAGAGAGAATGAAAGAAAAGGTTAGTTTTTGGTTTTTTTAAGTGATAATATATAATAATAAAATACGAGATACGAGAGGAGTCTCTCTCTCGCATGAGCTTCTCGCGACCGAACACAAAAAGGAAAACACACACCCAAAAAAAGAAAAAAAAAAGATTTTGAAAGAGGAAATAATTCCTCCCCCACCTCCCGCGAACCGAGAAACCAGAAGAAGAAAAAGAACAGAGAATACTTTCTCTTTCCGTGACGTATGAATGATCACCAAACGCACGCGCAGGGAAGCACCCCTCGCGGCGATCTTCGCAGCGCGCAAAAGATGCGCACGAATAAAATCCAAGAGTACGCGCGCGCGATTTCACGTTTGAAAATCATTCACACGATCGATCGTAAAAGGGAGGAAAAAAGAGAGACCCTTCTCTGCTTCTGTTTTTTCCTCTCTCTCGTGTGCTCTTTCTCCGACTCGTGCAATCCATCCAATCTTTGTGCGACGAAGAAACGATAGAGTTGATGTTCTCTTTACGAAAAAAACGTGGAACAAAACACTCACCTCGCGGAAGAGGAAACAATAGCGGACATCTTTGATGTAAGAGTAGTTGCTTTTGATGCGTGTATTTATAACGTTTGTGGACGTCTTTACGAGCGCGCCTTTGATTATTTTTTTTCTCAAAAAGAGCCGTATCTTACGGAAACACCCCGAATCTTATCATTTAGGGTTGTTTTGGGCAAAAAACTTGGAAAACTTTTTGGTTGCTGGTTTTTCTTTTTGGGTCAGTATTTTTAGCTCCCACGAAGCACGAAGAAAGAAGACTACGAAGAAGAAGAAGAAGAAGAAGAAGAAGAAGGAAGAGGAGGAAAAAAATATGTCCACGGCGAGTTCTGTTCTCGAGACGCACGTGTCGTTGGATGGATTGGAAATGCGCGATGATTCTGCGGCCGTGATCTCGATCAACGCGTCAGAAGGCATCTTGCAAGAAGCGATATTAGAGGAAGAAAACGAGGAAGACCAAGAGGAACTCTCGAGAGTCGCTCGACAACGAAACATAGAGAAACTTCTCGATGCTTCGTCCGAGAATAAGCTCAACAAAATCGAAGAAATTCTCGCCGCAGAAGAGAACATCATAAATGTTGCTGCGAGCACCGCAGAAAAAGTGTGCGCTTTGCACGCGTGCACTTCCTCGAAGGCGGTCAACTTTTTGATCAAAAGAGGTGCAGACGTTCGCGTTCGTTCGCGTTCGAATGACCAACCGTTACACGTCCAGTGCTACGCGAAAAACCTCAAAGCAATCCAATATCTCCTCCAAGCTGGCGCAGATGTGAATTCGGTGGGCAGTTTCGGGAATAGACCGCTTCATTTCGCAGTTTCCGCGGCAAAAATAGCTCCTCCTCAGACTTCGACTTCAAGAACAATAAACAACGGGAACAGCTTCCAAACCAACGAGAGAAATATTGATAAAGAACAAGAAGAAGAAGAGGAAGAGGAAGTAGACGTTGATACAGATGATGAAGACGTAGAAAACATTGACGATGCGCGCGTTCGAATTGTTATGGAACTTTTATCGCGAGGCGCAGACGTGCACTCGAAAAATGATAATGCGCAAACGCCTTTGCTTCTTCTCGCAAACACACAAGAGAACGCGAGCGTCGCTGACTTACTCTTGAAAGTTCAAAATCGAGAACAAAGCGCTCGAGAAGAGATCATAGAAGAATTGGCACGTTTGAAACTGCACGAAGCCATAACGTTACGTGGAGAAAGGTTGCTCAAAGCGAGAATGAAAAGAGAAGCGAGGAAAAACAAAGCTCTCGAGCTGAAAAGAGCGCACGACAGAGAGGTTCACCAACTGAAGACAAAGCTCGATTTGATGGAGCAAAAAGAACGCGAGCGCATAGAAGAAGAGCAAGAAAAAGAACGGTTGAGACTAGAGGCGAAGAAGGCAAAAGCAAAAGCTAGGAAGGCTTCAAAGAAATAAAGCTGCTGCGCTACCGACTAACATCGTTACAAAAACTATTCTCACGTCCTAAGAGAAAATCCGTGCTCGATTCCTCTTGGTTTCATCAACTTTCGATCGGCAATATCCTCGAGTCTATCCGAGCCTAAAATCCGTGTTTCACTTCGCACGGGCTTGCCCGTTCGCGTGAAGGTTCCACCGTTGCATCCGTGCTTCGCACATTTTAAAGGCATTACCTGGTTCAGTGTAGTAATATGCGTGGCGCACGTCGTACAAGTGAACCATCGCGCTTTCGCTTTCTTCTTTTCGATCGGATGATTCGATCCCTCGTTCCCACACGATTGCTTAG
>Ga0255779_1006467_pt1 | contig 10607 bp, 9 predicted proteins | sample 011ome_21_FD_179977 | JGI IMG/M metagenome (GOLD analysis project Ga0255779, IMG submission 179977) | Coastal salt marsh microbial communities from the Groves Creek Marsh, Skidaway Island, Georgia - 011508AT metaG (version 2) | ecosystem: Environmental > Aquatic > Marine > Intertidal zone > Salt...
GGCAAGATGATCAGCAATGTTGTTGAGGCTAAGGCACGCGGAGCAGACATTCTCTTGGTAGCAACAGATAGCGCGGCGCGGCAAGCAGCCAGCGAATCCCCTGAGCTGGTTGAAACGCTGGTTACTGTCCCAGATTGTGACCCTTTGTTAGCGCCATTACTGTTGAGCCTTCCTATTCAGTTTCTGGCCTATCTGACTGCGGTGCATAAAGGTACCGATGTCGATCAACCTCGTAATCTGGCTAAATCCGTGACTGTGGAATAACATTATAGACGTTTCTATAAGCTGTATTTCCTGTAATGCTAATTATTGATTGAGGCTTGCAATGAAAACTTATGAAACAATGCCAGAAGACCTTCCACGACCTATTGATGATGGTGCTTGTGATCATTTGGTTGGCACCAAACTGCCCAACATTGATTTGATGGCAACTGATGGGACCACAGTCAATCTCTCGGTTATATCTAGATTGACTGTGATATACTGTTATCCAATGACAGGGAAACCAGGCATTCCATTGCCTGAAGGGTGGGATGATATTCCTGGTGCCAGAGGATGCACTCCTCAAAGTTGTGCCTTCAGGGACCATCACGCTGAGTTATCTGCTTTAGGGGCAGATGTTTTTGGATTGAGCACACAAAATACGGATTATCAGAAAGAAATGGCAGAACGGCTTCATTTACCGTTTTTGGTGCTTAGTGATGCTGATTTTGTTTTTTGTCAGGCCATGCGGCTACCTACTTTTGAGGTCAACGGCATGCGTTTATTAAAACGGGTCACAATGATTGCTGATAAAGGCACCATAATGCGTGTGCATTATCCCGTCTTTCCTAGCAATTCTGATGCAGCTTGGGTGATTAGCCAGTTATCTGAATAGATAAAACCTAATTGCCGCCAGTGGAATTAGCAAAGGCGCCGAGATATTTGAAATTAAGCAAAAGCATAATTTCATCCACGGGTTGAATATCCCGGTCAGCAGTTTCATCGCGGGTATATTGCATGGTAATGGTCAAACAATCCTGAAGCCCGCGCGTGATGTTAAGCCCTATAATGGACTTATCCTGAAAGTTTTGCCCATTGCTAAGGTCATAAGTTTGCTGCACGTTAAGTGTGATCCCATCATCGATCACCTGATCAAGCCCAAGGATCAATTCTTCTTCCACAATGCTAGCAGCACTAAAATAGGATTCTGAGCGCTGGGTATAAGTGGTGCTAAAGGATGTGCCAGGTTGGCTCCATGCTAATGTTGACCGGGACTCATTCAGATAAAAATCATCAGGGTTAAAGCGGCCAGTAAAGCTTAAGCTTAGGTTGTCTGTTGGCTGCATGCGGATGCTGGCAAGAATATCAGAAAGCCGCTTTTGATCATTGGTGGCATTTAACCCCGATTGGACATCGCCTGATACGCGATAAGATGCCCCAAGGAAGCCCGACATATTGCCAACTGGCGTTTTCATCATATTTGCGCTGATACCGCCAGCCATATGAGTTCCCGTTTTGATATAATCCTGCCCCTGATAACGATGCAAAAGAAACAAATTGGCCTCATCCAGATGGAAATCTGCCGCGTCACGATTGGGAATGCTGTCCGTACGGTCGGTGGCCTTGATGCTAATCAGCTTAAGTTTGGGTTGAATAAGGGCAGTGGAGCTGCCAACCATTGTGGTGAATGGCTGTGACCAGCCAAGGCCAATCGTGCCGCTGGCCTGTCCTAATTCTCCTGTATAGGTGGTGCTATCGGGGCTATGCTCAATCATATGATATTGTAGTGCTGCCCGGCTTTCCAGACTGAACTGACCGACAGATGTTGGGAATTCCTCAAAGGTATAAAGCTCACCTGACCAGCGGTTGATATCATAATCTTCATCATTATCAACTTGGCTAGCATTAAACCGAAGCCGAGTTGCCATGTTATTTCGTGGGCTAGCAAGATAGCGTTCATGAAACACTGAAGGCAGAACAGTAGGCTCTTTTACTGTGGTTTCGGTGCTCGCCAGGCCTTGGATATCATAGCTCTCTACGCGGCTGTAAGTAGTTTTTCCAATATTTTCAGACCGGAAGGTGGTTTTGAGTCTGGTGGCATCATCAATGCCATAACGGCGCATAAACGTATCTTGTGAGGTGCGATTTATATCCGCCGTTGTTACCCAACGCTCACCAATCAAGGTGTTGACTTGGACTGATCCAGCCAGAACATTTTGATTGCTATTGTTAAAGGTTTCGACTGGTCCTCCAGTCAAATTGATATGAACATCGCTCTGATCCCATAATTTGCGATAACGCACATTGGTCAAGATGCCGGTGTTCTTAAAAACATAAGGCCGGATTTCTACATCGCTAGTATCATCAATAACATGGTAATAGCTCTGAATATATTTGATCCCATGATCAGAAGAATAGGATAGGCTAGGGTAGAGCAAGCCAGAACGCCGCCGCACCGTCCAGTCAGGATGCGATAGAAAAGGGAAATAAAGCACTGGCATACGCAATATTTTCATTTGTAAATTGCGGTGATAGACTGTTTTAGAGTTAGGATCATGCCAGGATTTTGATGAATCAATTTGCCAGATTGGCACTTCACCATCCGCATAGTCGCAATCACAAGGCGTATAGGTAGCATTATCATAGACGGTATAGTCATCTTTGACATATTCCCCGGTTTGTCCAGCCATCCATGATTGATCCGCCAAGCGGCTAATTACGGGTTCGGCAAAGGCTCGGGTAAACTGATCATTCATTTGCATTTGATCACTGAAATGAATGTTGCCATCGTGGTCTGTAAACACCACATTCCCAAGCGCTATTGCTTGTCCATTTTGGCGGTTATACTCAACCGTATCAGCCTTAAGTGACATTATGCCTTGCGAAAATACCACATTGCCTCTGGCCACGAAAATCCCAGTTTCTTGATTGGTTTCAATGCTGTCAGCAGAAAAATCAATGGGGGTTCCTGTTTCTTGGGCGTGCGCGTTTTTCGGGATAAGCAGATTTGCCCATAACAACAGGCCAAGAGCGCAAAAACAGATTAGCCAGAACCGAAAAGCAGAGGAATATGGGCGGGTGTTAAGCATGAAAACCTTAGTTAGAATAAAATCAAAACGGGTTATAAAATGGTTAATGGCATTTCGTTTGTCATATATGTTATATCAGACTCTTAATTTGAGGCAATCTACCATAATGGGCAAGCAGTTATAAAGTGACTAAAGTTCAATCATCATCTCTCAATATTTGTCATATCATTGCCGGCGCTGGCACCGGAGGGGCAGAAACCTTCTGTCTGGATATGGTGAAAGCTTTGCATGAACGAGGCATCAAACAGACTGTGATCTCGCGGCCGCATCAGCATGTTGTTTCTGCATTTGCTGAACGCGGTATCACGCATTATCCCATGGGGTTTCAGCGATGGTGGAAATATCCACAGCAACGGAAAATCCGATCTATTATTAGGGCTGAAACCCCTGATTTGGTGCATTGTTGGATGAACCGTGCATCATCCTTTGTGCCATCAGGTTTATCGCAACCTGTGTTGGGTTGGTTTGGGGGGTATTATGACCTTAAAAACTACAGGAACTGTAATTTTTATATGGGTGTGACTCGTGACATTGTCCGCCATATTGGTGAGGCAAGTGGAAAGCCAGACCGTGCCTATTTAGGGCATACCTTCGGCACATTAGCGGCAGACCCACCAGTTCGCCGTTCTGATTTCGGCCTGCCAGACGATAAACCTCTCGTCTTGTTGCTATCACGGATGCACTGGAAGAAAGGCGTTGATCTGTTGCTTGAGGCAGCGGCTCAGCTGCCAGATATGGTGTTTTTGATGGCTGGTGATGGTCCTGATTTGGAAAAATATCAGCGTCAGGCTAATCAATTAGGGGTTGCTGATCGGGTTTGCTTTGCAGGTTGGCGCCATGATCGTGCCGCGTTATTAAATATTGCGGATATTTGTGTGTTGCCATCACGCTATGAGCCATTTGGGACGGTAATTGCCGAAGCATGGTTTGCTGGTGTCCCCTTAGTGGCAACGCGTGCGGATGGGGCAAAGCAATATGTAACCCATGAAAAAGACGGGTTATTATCGGATATTGATGATCTTGATATGCTAGTTGATAATCTTGGTCGGCTTGCCATTGATCCAACACTCGGCAATCGGCTTATAAAACATGGCAAGCAAACCTATGAGGAGCTGTTTGAGAGGGAATCTGTCACCTCACGCCTTATTACCAATTATGAGGACATGATTGCCAGGTATCATTCTGGCTTGCGATAAGGTCACATCAGCGATGATTCACAGCCTTTTGCCTTATAAAGAACAGTATACCCAAGCCAACGCTGGTGCTGTTGCGCTCAATGTGGAAGATGGCTTTGTCCAGAGCCGTTATGCGAATACCAGTTTGATTTTTGGTAGAACTTTATCTGGCCCATATCTTGGCGGCGCGCGTTATCAAGGTCTTAAAACCAGTCATGCGTTGATATTTGGTAAAAATATAGGACTAGCCAAAGGGTATCTGGATTTTATCCGCCGGCATGGTGCCGCAGATTTGCTTGAGGTTCATGGCAGATGTCAGGTGGCATCGTATCTCGCTAGAAAACGCCCTGACCTTAAAATTGGTCTTTATCTGCATAATGACCCAAGAGAGATGAAAGGCAGTGATACTCCAGCTAAGCGGCATGGGCTTTTGCAACGAATGGCGGTTATTTTTTGTGTGTCAGATTATCTCAAATCTTGCTTTCTTGATGGGGTTGGTGCGAGCAAGGCTGAGATCTCTAAGATAAAGATCATTCCTATCGCGGTAGATCGCGCGGCGACAACACCGCCTCAAAAAGACAAACTGATCACGATTATTGGCCGTATGGTGCCAGAAAAAGGCATGCTTGAGGCCGCTCAAGCCATGGCAAAGGTTTTGCCAAAATATCCAGATTGGCAGGTCAAGTTTATTGGCGCCAAAAGATTTGAAGACGCCAATCCATCTCAATATGAACAGAAAGTTGCTGATGCGCTTGCCCCTATCCGTCACCAATCAGACATGACCGGGTTTATAAGCCGAACAGAAACAAAACAGCTTCAAAGCGCCTCAGCCATTATTCTTGCCCCCTCGCAATGGCAAGAACCTGCCGGAAGGGTGGTGGTAGAGGCGCTTGCCACTGGCGCCGCCTTGATTACCACCAGACGCGGCGGTATTCCCGAATACGCGGAGGGTAGGGCCGTTATTCTTGACCAGGGGGATGCCGATGAATTAGCCGATGCCCTTGAACGAATGCTGGGGGATGCGGTATGGCGCAAATCATGGCAGAACAAAGCATGGGCAGATTATCCATTTGCTATCGCGGACATGGCATCACATCTTGATGACGCACGGAAAGCGGCAATGGATTATGATCAAAGATCACATGATGATAAAGGTGAGGCATCATGAGCATATCCCCTGATCAAACCAAATCGGATAAGTGTGTTTTAGTCATTAAGCACGGGGCGCTAGGGGATATGGTGCAAGCGATGGATGCTTTTGCCAGTCTTCGGGCAGCCCATAAATCTGATCATTTAGCAGTCCTAACCTCGCCGCCTTTTGCTGGGTTATTATCAGCTTCGCCTTATTTTGATGAAGTGTTAGTCGATGATCGGGCGTCAGTTTTCCGGATTAGCACATGGTTGAGGATGCGCCGCATTTTTCGCTCTGGCTGGTCGCGGATTTATGATTTCCAATGCTCTGGGCGCACTAGCCGCTATTTCAAATATTTTATTTCCTCAACAGGGGTAGAGTTTATGGGGGCGGCTAAGGGGGCTAGTCACCCTATTCCCAATTTTGAAGGCGTCAATAATCGCGACAGGATGCTGATGACAGCGGGTTTAGGCGGTGTCAAACCTGTGACCGCTAATCTGGATTGGCTTGGGGGCGGCAAAAGCCTGATAGCAGATTTAAGCCTGCCAAAACCTTACGCTATTCTTTTGCCTGGATGCTCACCAGCCAAACCTTCTAAGCGATGGTCTGCCTCTGGTTATGCTGCAGTGGCAACGGCTCTTATGGATCAAGGGATCACACCAGTTCTTGTTGGCACAAAGTATGATGCGGCGGCGGCAGATGATATTAAACAGATCCTGCCGCAGATTATCTCAATCCTTGGCCAGACAACTATTGATCAGCTGTGTCAGCTGTTTCGCGGGGCGGCGGCTGTGATAGGCAATGATACCGGTCCAGTCTTTCTGGCGGCAAGAATGGATGCGCCAACGGTTATGGTCATGGGGAAAGATACTGATCCTTTGATGTCTGCCCCGGTTGGGAACAAAGCTGGCTGGGTTCGTTCGGAGAAGATAGATATGGTTCAGCCAGACGATGTGCTTAATCGCCTAAAGACCCTAAGCGCCTAAAAGGAAGAGTTTGGCTCTTTTAAAAATGCAATCTCTTCATCGGTGGAGGGGCGCCCAAGAATGGCATTGCGATGGGGAAAATGGCCAAATCGGGCGATAATGTCGCGATGGCGAACCGCGTAATCATAAGTCTGGTCATCACAATATGACTGAAATAAAGGCAGGGAATTATCCTGAACAGTAAGGTCTTCGGCGTGCATCATGGGCATCAAAAGGAAGCGGATATGCGCCTCTGGTAAAACCTTCATGTCATCTCGCTTTACACCTTTGAGGCAAAAGGCCAAAGCCATGTCATCCCCAGCAAAACTCATCGGATGGTTGCGATAGATGTTTCTGGTCATTTGATCAAGCAACAATATCAGAGCCAGATTGCCTTGAGGGGTTTCAGACCAACTGTCTAATTGTCCCGAAAGCGCAGATGTGACCAGAGACTCAAAGCGATCTTTGATCAACTGGTCAAATGCTTCATCCTTGATAAACCATTGTTTAGGATCAGTTTCCTCAAACCAAAAATGGATGACATTTGGAATCTCTTGTGTCTGTCTCATGTAGATGCAGCCTTTCTTAAACCACTTTGCCCGGGTTCATTAGATGCTTTGGGTCAAGCGCCGCTTTGATACTGCGCATGACTTCAAGCGCCACAGGATCTTTGGTGCTAATAAACACATCACGCTTTTTCTGACCAATGCCGTGTTCTGCGCTAATTGAGCCTTCATATTTCATAACCAAGGTTTTCATCATTTCATCAAAGGCAGGATAATATTCCAAAAAATCAGACCGTTTTTCTTGAGGTTCGCTCAAATTATAATGAAGGTTTCCATCCCCAAGGTGACCAAAACCAAAAATCCGTATGCCAGGCATGATTGCGGTTGCTGCTTTTTCAGCTTCATCATAAAAAGCGGACATATGCTTAAGAGGAATTGAGATATCAGATTTATAAGCTTTACCAGCCTTAATTTCAGACTCAGGTGTCAATTCCCGAATTTGCCAGATGGTGTTTCGCTGGGTCAGATTTCTAGCAATCGTTGCATCTAACACTAGCCCGTCTTCTATGGCTTTGGCTAACACCTCAGTCAGGTTTTTTTCTAAAGGCATGGTGCCCTCATGATCGGGGGTGCCCGAATCTTCTGCGGTTGAGGCGATTTCAATCAATGCCGAAAATCGCGGGATGTCCGATATCGGCAAAGGCGTATCAGGATAGAAATGCCGAACATTTTCAATGATGGTTTTTGGCATCAATTCAAAGGCAATAACATTTCCGCCACTTGCCGCTTGGCACCGATGAAGCAAGCTGATTGCCGCATCGATATCACGCATAGCGGCAAAACCAGTGGTTGTTGCTATAGGTTTAGGGAAAAGTTTAAGGGTCGCGGCAGTGATCACCCCTAATGTGCCTTCGGCCCCGATAAACAGATCTTTCAGATCATAGCCTGTGTTGTCTTTCTTCAGTTTGGATAAAAGCGAAAGCACTTTGCCGCCCATAAGCACAACCTCAATACCGAGTGTTAGCTCTCGGGTATTGCCATACCGAATGACATTAAGCCCGCCTGCATTAGTTGAGAGATTGCCACCAATCTGACAGGTGCCGCGTGCCCCCAAATCAAGGGGAAATAGCAAACCATGTTCATCTGCTGCTGATTTGATATGATCAAGTATGCATCCAGCTTCGACCGTAATCGTCTGGGATGAGGTATCCACTTCGCGGATGGTTTTCATTCTTTCTGTGCTAATCACCAGATTATGCTCACCTTGATCGGGGGTTGCCCCACCACAAAGTCCAGTATTCCCCCCTTGCGGAATGATCGCGATATTTTGTTCATCAGCGAGTTTTAAAATGGCGCTAACTTCTGCCGTAGTTGCTGGTTTGACCACGGCCATGGAGTTGCCGTTATATTGCTTACGCCAGTCCATCAGATATCTGGCCTTATCCTGTTCATTTTGAATAAGATTAGCTTCACCAACAATTTGGATCAGGGCGTCAATGATTGGCGTCTGATCAAGTGGCATGGATGGCTCCTTCTATGAATAAAAATCAGGTTAGTACAAATACCATATCATCGGCAAGATAATGAACCCTTTCCTTAAGGGCGCGGCGCGGCGGCGCGGCAAAGGCGATCATGGATGGCAACGCCCAATCCGGTTTCTGGAATAGCGGCGACGGCAATGGTTTTTACCCCCGTTGCATCAAGTTGGTGCAGCAGTGAAAAAAACTGGCTTGCGGCTTCGTCCAGATTTCCATCAGGGCTAAGATTCGCAGCAGGAGTATCAGGCGGCAAGATAGGATCTGTTCCGAAGCCAAGCCATGCCTCACCCTCGCGGATTGTTGTGGCATTAAGCCGAAGCTGGGCGCGTGGGGCATAATGGCTGGCTAATTGGCCCGGGGAAAGAAGCTGTGGCGGGTTTTTGTGTTCAGGCAATAAAGGAAGATATCCAGTCACATCCTTGATCATATCAGCTGTGACACTTCCTGGTCGCAGTAGAATTGGCGCTTCACCGCGAGCATCAATAATGGTGGATTCCAGTCCCTTTTGGCATGGCCCGGTATCAATAATCAGCCTTGGTTCTGAATGATGATGAAAACTATCTGCCACATGATCAGCCGTGGTCGGGCTTAACCTGCCGGATGAATTAGCAGATGGTGCGGCAATCGGGGTGCCAACAGCTTTGAGCAGTTCCCTAGCCCCAGCATGTCCGGGAACACGTAAAGCCAGACTATCCAGCCCTGCCGTCACCAGATCAGCAATTTGTCCGTGGTCTTGCCGATTTAACACTAGCGTCATGGGGCCGGGCCAAAAGGCCTCAGCCAATTGTTCTGCTAAAGTGGTGCGCATGGCTAATCCAAAAGCACTGTCTTGGTCCGGAAGATGGCTGATCAGGGGATTAAACTCTGGGCGGTTTTTAGTCTTAAAAATATGGGTTACGGCAAGGGCGTTGCCTGCGTCTGCCCCAAGCCCATAAACGGTTTCTGTGCCGAACGCGACCAAATGCCCTTGTTGCCACAGGGTAACGGCGGCGGAAATGCTGTCATCATCTAATGGCTGAATGCGTGTTAGATTTAATGTCATGATTTATGGCCTCCCTCTTGGGGTGCCTCAGATGATGGTGGATACCAGTTATGCGGAATATTGGCATGATGACCCATATCCCCCATGGCGGCAAAACGCGCATTCAAACGCCCGGGCTTGCCATACGAAAAACGGTTTCCCTTGTTATCAATCATTTTGCCGCCTGCTGCCTCAAGGATAGCTTGCCCTGCTGCGGTATCCCATTCCATGGTAGGGCCGATGCGAGGATATAGATCAGCTTTGCCTTCTGCCAGATAACAAAACTTAAGCGATGATCCGACGGAAATGGTTTCTGCTGGTGCAAGATGATCAAGCCAATGAGTCAAGGTCTGGCTGTACTTGGCCATAGTGGTAATGACAGTTGGGCGGCGAATAGGGCAAGGCCGTGTCTGAATAGGAATTGGGGGCGTATCGCTTACGCTTTGCGCGTCATTGCTGAAATCACGCCGCCAAACCTGGTCCCCATCAGTGGCCCAGAGGGTTTTTTGGGCAGGCGCAAAAATTACACCTAAAACAGGATAATCGCCATGAATGAGAGCAATATTGACAGTGAAATCTTTACCACCATTAAGAAAGCCTTTAGTGCCATCAAGAGGGTCAACACACCAGTAAGATTCGGATGTGATGTTGTCGCGGCTTTCATCCCAATCTTCTTCGGTAATCACAGGCCAATCTTGGGTCAACTGATTAAGACCAGAACTGATCAAAGCATCAGCCGCCAGATCCGCATCTGAAACAGGACTGCCATCCGGCTTGATCAGTTGGCGTGGCCCAGCCTTTCTAATTTCAAGAATACGCTGTCCTGCCATAAAGGCCAATTCTTCAACTGGCTGGATCAGTTGTTGTTTCATTGATAAATCAGGCATCAGATTAGGTTTCATATTGCTATTATCGTTCTGACCCAGAAAAAGCCAGATAACAAAGATTTAGTTTTGGCATAAATGCAAAGGATAGGGCAACCTTTATCCGTTGGTTAAGGCAAGGGCTAGGCCACGGTAAGGGTCAAGATTTGCTAGTTGTGATGGATGTCGCTAGGATAATTTCTCATAATCAGCATGACGATTGAACAAAGATAGGGATCAGCATCATGTGTGGACGCTTTGCTAATCGGTTTACGGCAAGTGAGCTAACGACCATTTTCAAAACGGCTATCCCGCTTTCGAATAGTCAGCCTCTAC
>Ga0255779_1006473_pt1 | contig 10599 bp, 15 predicted proteins | sample 011ome_21_FD_179977 | JGI IMG/M metagenome (GOLD analysis project Ga0255779, IMG submission 179977) | Coastal salt marsh microbial communities from the Groves Creek Marsh, Skidaway Island, Georgia - 011508AT metaG (version 2) | ecosystem: Environmental > Aquatic > Marine > Intertidal zone > Salt...
GGCAAGCCATTGGGCAAGACGCTGTTAATACTCCAGCATGGATTCCACTGGGTATGCTGGAAGGAGAGGAGCTAGAAGCTGCTGCTGCTGAGAGGAGAAACTTCTGGGATGCAGAAGCTGATAAAATTGCTACCATGATTTTTCACAAGGATGATGCTGAACTGGGCAAGTACATCCGCCATTTAGCAGAAAGCTACACAAAGCCAGAAGTAGATATGTGGTTTGTAGAAAACTGGGAGGCTTTAAAGTGAGGCCAACAATACAAAAAGACCAGCTCAAAAGGCAGACTGTGGAGGAGTATCTTGACAAAGGAGGGGAGATAAATCAGATACCAACAGGGCATTCAGCCTATGACGGTGAATACAGGCAGACACCGCTGCACAAGGAGTTAAGAGAAAAGGCTAATATCGGCAATCGGCGATCACGCGGCATATCAATTTCAATCAACAAGCCTCACCAGGAATGAGGCATTATTTGCCCCATTGTTCCGCCATTGCGTTTGCCCAACCCTGCCAAGTCACGCTGCGAGTTTTCCAGCGATCATCGCTCGGCGACTCTCTATTCTGGCCGCTGTCTGTCTGGTTGCCCCAGCGCAGTGAATAGCTTCTTCCAGCATCCCTAAGTGCAAGGCGCGGCGGGCATAGCATGGTGGGCACCAACAGCGGCAATCCTTTTAACCATAAGCAGGTTTTCTTGCTTGCATCGTCGCCGTACTCGTAAGGCTGTATAAACTGATCAGGCTCACGCCAGCGCGTTGAAAGCACGCCCACCGGGTTTTCAATCGCAATTCTCGGTATGTCGGCTGAGGCCAGCGCCGTTACAAATTCAATGGCTTGTTCGCGCTCCTCTCTCCGCGCCGCACCTACCAACGTGCCATCTTTTACTTTCTGGTGGTAAGGCCCATCACCATATGCCCACTCAGCAGAGCAGGTTAGGTAGGTGCATGGCGGGTGGGCAATCATCAATTCCCAGCCATCATCAATAATATCCATCACATCCCCTTGGTGATGCGGCCCTTGCGAATCCGTAGGCAGCAGGTCACAGCTCACGGCATCATGTCCGGCAGCAATGAACGCATCCCGCACCCGCCCGCTATATTCACACGCAACTAAAACTCTCAAATCTCACTCTCCTGTCAGTAGCTGCTTAACAACGGTCAGCAATGCGACCTCGTTGCTCTCGGCGCTTGTGGCCAAGGTTATTCCTCACACCCCTCACAAAATCTTGGGTGCAGTTTGGCAATGTCACACTCATCCGGCGGTTCCTGTAGAGTCTCTATGTCATCATCCAGCTCGGCTTCTAAATTCAGGATGGCCTCAACCTGGAGGTCGGTCAGGTTTAGAGATAGGATGTTTGAGATAGTCTCTTTATCTTCATCACTACCATAAATCATAATTTTATCAAGGATAGTGCGGATCATCTTCTGCCTCCAGCTCTATGAGCAAATCAATAAAGTGTTTTGCCTTCAGTAAATCTTCGATACCATTTTTGCTACGCCAGCGAGAGACATACTTGATAATAGCACCCTCGCAGTAGCCGAGATTGTTGGCGTGGATATACTCCACTGGCTGAATCTTCATGCTCTTGTAATGTGAGCCACCTTCTTGCTTATCAAGTGCTTTATTCATGACACCTTCACCTTATATCTGACATCTTCTCCGCGCGACTTGTGCAAAACCACACAGGACATGGACCGTTCGGCACCATATCCACTGGCGGCATGCCATTCGTCAGGTGGTGGTAGAACGCCCCAAGACTCAAAAAGCATACCGCCAACTTCCTGCGCGTCCTTATGGTGTATGTGGCCGGTCCAGCCAAATCGATGTTTGCAGCGCCCCCACTGCTCGGACAAATTCCTAGTTATCGCCTCATACATCCTGTTGCGATTGATCTTGTCGCCATGATGGACGACGATCAAATTCTGCCCAAATTCTAACCACACCCATTTGCTAAAGTTGTCTTTTACCTCAACCCTTGTCTCATTCTCAAAATAAGCGCGAATAACCTCATTCAGCCACATGGACGCATCTGGGTCGTGGTTGCCTCTGGCATTGATGACAATGACCTTTTTATGCTTCTTCAGCATCTCCAGCACCAGGGTACGCAGCAGCAATCCAGCTAGTCTCGCTACACGGCCCATTCGCCCATCGGTGTCAAGCGCATTCTTGCTTGCCGGAGTTGTCGACGTTGTGTCATTTGCGTGAAGAAAATCTCCCACGTTCACCAGGACACCAGTTTCAGACGGTGGCGACCTTTCGATCAGGTTTTGAGTTGAGTCACGCAATAAGCGTTCAGCCACTTCGACATCATAATCATCCCCACCGGTCTCAGCAGACCACGCATACATCCCGAAGTGGTGGTCGCCGATCATGTAGCAGGACATTAGTGAGTCATCCACACAGTCTGGCGGCGCTATAGGCTCATACAGGCCGCCAACCTCTGACCTGAAGGCTTCTATCAGACCGGCTTGCATTTCCTCTAAAGCGACCTTCTCAGGCTCTTGGATGTGCCACTGGAGCTTTATACCGCCATCTTCACCATAAGCCGTGGACACTCTTTTTGTTGTAAATCCTGGTGCTACTGGGTGGATTAGGCCATGCTCAGGCGCATCACCTGCGAGAGAGGCCCGCTTTTTGAGCTTTAGCAGGGTGTAATTTATTGTTGATCTAGGTATGCCCAGCTTCGCAGCCGCTTTCCTTTCTGAGCCTTCTGCAATGTACACCTCAACTACAAGTCGCTGCTGGTCTGTGTTGGCGTAGTTCAGAAGATGTTTCATTTTATTAAGCCTCAACGAGCTTTTGACGAAGCGTTTCAAGATTGCGCTGTTTTACAGCTTCCCACTCAGCACGAGTGCCATATTCATTTCTGTGCAGATAGCCATCTGCGGGGTAGCGAGTTTCTTTTGTTTGCGAAATGGCTTCAAGAATCACTGACTTCGGAACGTCGCTTGGCTTTTGCTTTAAAGGAGGCAGATTATCTCCACCAAAAAGTGATTTATAGATTGCTCGACTTGGCTGATTTGATTTTTGCATATACCTGTCTGGATTGACAAAGGCTTCATTGGCCTGTATATAAAATTTGTATCTGGCGCAAGCAAGAAATTGCTCACTACACTTTGTCCGATTATCACATCCATCGCAGGGGTCGATGTTCTCTGATCGTTCCTGCTCCAAAGTCAAGCCTCTTGCACCTTTCTGGTAAAAGTCATCGGCTGAGATATATGCTGCCTGTATTAAATCCCTCATAAATGCATCTTTATGTGTAAACACATGCATAACTCTATGCTTTTATTAGGAAAAAAGCAAATATAGTAAATTCATAGATTTTTTTTATTAAATAAACTTTCTTGATAAAAATTTTAAATGAGACTTTTTTGGCATTGTAGTTGTAAGATGAAAAGACGTACCGGACGGTGGGTGAGTTATTTCCACCTATAGATTCGGGACAGAAGTCGAGAGATGAGGTTCCCGTATCCAATTCCGGTACGCAGAATCAGTTTACTTCTCTCGCAGGCAAAAGCCAAACTTCTGGATACGTCGGGAGCCAGTACCGTGATTAGTGATGTCGCATCGTGCATCGGCTGGCAAGAAAGCGAGAAGCAGAGTCTGACCTTTAGAGGCGGGACAAACGGCGTTAAGGCACAAGACAAGTAAAGGGTGGTGTTACGAGCCACTGGGTAATGCCCCCAAAAATCGTTGCCGATTACAAGACGACTGCTGGACCACGGAATAGAATCGTATAGGGTGCCTAATAGCCTCTAAATGACTGCTTTTGCCTAAAAAAAGTGAGGAGAGGACATGAGCCACAAGCAAGCATGGTGGGAATGGCACAAGAAAAACCCACACGTCTACGATCTGTTCAAAAAATATACACATCAAGCCATAAGTGCCGGACACAATAACTACGGCGCAATGGCTATAATCCAGAGGATACGCTGGCACACTGAGATCGAGACACAGGGCGACATGTTCAAGATCAACAACAACCACGTTCCGTATTATGCCAGGCTGTTTGCTCACGATCACCCAGAGCATTCAGACTTCTTTAGGATGAGAAGCGTAGAGAGCTGATATTACAAAACATAAAATAATCTCGAGGAAGCTATGATTACACTACGACCACACCAAGAAAAAGCTATTGAGATGCTGCGACACTCTATGCAGCGTGGAAACAAAAGAGTTATTCTTGCTGCGCCATGTTCTTTCGGCAAGACTCGTACAGCGGCGTGGCTACTTAGTGAGGTTGCCAAGCGTGGCAAGAAAGGGGTGTTTATCTGTGACCGTATTAAGTTAGTCCAGCAAGCACTTGATGACTTTGACAATCACGGACTCAAAGTGGGGGTGATACAGGGTCAGCACTGGCGCTATGATCCTTCTGCGGATATTCAGATTGCATCTATCCAGACCCTAGCACGAAGAAAGCATAAGCTAGAATTTGATTTTGCTATTGTGGATGAGTGCCACACGCAGTATGAGTCGCTGACTAACTACATGGATGCTTATGACCGTGTTCCGTTTATCGGCTTAACTGCTACGCCATACTCCAAGGGTCTGGGTACAGTTTGGCAAGACATGGTGGTTCCTGCGACCACAGAGCAGCTATTAGACGAAGGCTACCTCACTCCTGTCAGGTACTATGGAGGAGCGAAAGTAGATGTAACCAAGGTCAAGACTCGCTCGCTTCCTACGGGTGGAACAGACTACGACCCAAAAGATATAGCCAGCCGTTATGAGAAAAACCCTACACTGAACGGCGACATTGTGAAGAATTGGCTGGCTTATGGTGAGGACAGCCAGACCATTGCCTTTGCGTCATCAATTAAGCACTCTAAATTTCTGGTGGATGAATTTCGGAAGGCAGGCATCACAGCGGAGCATATTGACGGATATATGGATACAGATGAGCGTGAGATGCTGTATAAGGCTCACGACAATGGAGAGTTTAAGATACTGTCTTGTTCAAGACTGCTTAACACAGGCTATGATGCTCCACAGGTTCGATGTCTGATTGACTGCTTTCCAACGAAGTCTCTTATCACTCACGTGCAGCGTGTCGGTAGAGTTTTGAGACTGTGTGAGGGTAAGGAATACTCGATTGTCCTTGATCATGCAGGAAATACTGAGGGTATTGGCATGGTAGAATACATCGTCCCAGAGAAGCTGGATGACGGGACCAAGGAATTCTCAGAGCGCAACCAGGTCAAGGAGAAGAAAGAGTCCAAGGCGAAGGAATGTCCTGATTGCTATAAAATCTTTACCGGCATTCGCTGCGCTTGTGGCTACGAGATACCGATCCGTGAACGGATTGAGCATGACGGAACCATGCTTGCAGAGATCAAAGACGTGATGAAAGAAAACAAGCAGATCACTATGGAAGATAAGACCCTCTTCTATGGAGAATTGTTGCGTTACGCCGAGCTATATAACTACAAGCCTGGCTGGGCTGCTAACAAGTACAGGGAGCGGTTTGGTGTATGGCCGAACAAGGTAAACCCAAGAAACGTAGCTACAGTTAGCGATGAAACACACGCATTTATAAAGCATACAAATATCAAGTGGCACAAATCACGCGAGAGGAGAGCCAGCCATGCTTGATGAGATACTTCCACACCTAGACAAGGTGAAGTCTACCGGCAAGGGTCAGTACAAAGCATGCTGCCCAGTACACAACGAAAAAAACCCGTCTATGGATATGACAGAGAAGGATGGCAAGGTACTCATCCACTGTCACGCTTGTGGAGCTAATGGATTAGCTGTAGTAAGAGCTTTGGATCTGCCTGTTGGTTTACTGTTCGATCAGCCGCTAGATAGCAATACTGCATCTATCTACCATCGAAATAAGCTGTTGGACGAACTGCGCGATGCCAAACTTTATGCTGCAATCTACGAGGCAGCAGAGAAGCGTGGAGAGTACATCAAAATGACCGACAAGAGACTGTATCGTAAGAACATCAATAAGATTGAAGGTATCACCGAGAAGCTGGAGAGAATTAATGCAAGCTGAAGCTATACTAATCAAACAAGCAGAATCTTGGGCGATCATTACACAAGAGAATGAAGTCAGCATATCAGCAATATACGGCGACTATGCGACACTGGCAGACAAAGCCTTTGACATGCTAGACAGGAGAGAGATTATTTCCTTTGCAACCCACAAGGAGGATGGTACAATTACCACCTATCCCAGATAGTTTAACTCCCTCGAACGATAGCTTCTCGCTATCTTTGGCCCTACTTTCATTGAGTGGGGTCTTTTTTTTGTGTAATATATAAACACACTAAATAAATAGCTTTGGACGTTGATATGACACAGGGCACGAAGAATCCAGTAGGCCGACCTAAAAAGACACTAGACTGCCTTCCCGATGATTGGGAGCAGAAGATGTATGAGATGGCCGAAGAAGGCGCATCAGAGATAGAATTACGAGTCATGCTGCACATCTCAGACGATCTGTGGTATCGATTTATTGATGAGGAGCCAGATTTTTCACGAGCCGTAAAAAGAGCGAAGCAGCTTTGTCAAGTCTGGTGGGAAAGACATGGACGCAAGATGGCTACTGGAGCGAGAGACGGGAATCCTACGGTGTGGATATTCAACATGAAAAACCGATTCCGCTGGGCTGACCGCGTAGAGCAGGACAATACCTCCTCCGACGGCTCATTCAAGCCAACGACTATTAACCTGGTGGGAGTGGCACCGAGTGGCGACAGCGGAGATTAAGATACCGGAGGCTCTCAGGAAATGTTTTGAGAAGCCTTATCGGTATGTAGTAGCTAAAGGTGGCAGGGGTAGCGGTAAGTCTCGATCGTTCGCGCTTATGTGCGCTGTCAGGGCCTATCAGCTATCTATGCAGGGAAAGCAGGGCCAGATACTTTGCGGTCGTGAGTTTCAGAACAGCCTGAGTGATTCCAGCTTTGCCGAGGTGAAGGCGGCTATCTTAGAGGTACCCTGGTTGGCTAAGCACTTTGACATCGGTGCCAACTACATCCGCACCCGTGACGGGAACATCTACTTCACCTTTATCGGTTTGCGTCGAAACCTTGACTCAGTGAAGGGTCAGGCTCGTATCCATCTCTGCTGGCTGGATGAGGCAGAGAATCTATCAGGCATGGCTTACGAGAAGCTAATACCTACAGTCCGTGAGCATGACTCCTCAATCTGGGTGACGTACAACCCTGAGTCTAAGGAATCTTCGACTTACAAGCGCTTCATCGAAAAGAAGCCAGACGATTGTATAGTGGTTGAATGTAACTGGCGTGATAATCCGTGGTTCCCAGAGGTGCTGGAGAAAGAGCGCCAAGAGGATTTAAAGAAACGCCCAGAAGCCTACGACCATATCTGGGAAGGTGACTTCCTGACCCACAATGAAGGTGCCTATTACGCTATTGAGTTTAGGAACATCAAGGCTGAGAGCCGTATAGGGTCTGTCCCTTATGAACCTAGCGTGGGGGTGATTACATCTTGGGACTTGGGGATGAATGACTCGACCAGTATCTTTTTCTTCCAAGTAGTTGGCGCTGAGATCAGGGTGATTGACTACTACGAGAATAGCGGGATGGCGCTAGATCACTACTCTCATATCCTTCAGAGCAAGCCCTACACCTACATGGAGCATATCCTTCCACACGACGTTAGGGTTAAGGAGCTTGGCACTGGAAAGTCTCGATACGAGATGCTGGACAGCCTGGGGCTGAAGAACATCACCATTGCACCACAGTTGCGAGTTGATGACGGTATCGCAGCAGTACGCTCTATCTTGCCTAGATGCTGGTTTGATGCTGAGAAGGTGGAGAAGGGTATCGACTGTCTTAGGCAATATCATCGTGACTGGGATGAGTCTAACAAGACATGGCGAGGCCGACCCGCTCACGACTGGGCATCTCACGGAGCTGACGCATTCCGCTACTTTGCTGTAGGTCATACGAACAAAACTGACTCATGGGGTGAGCCTATCCGACGCAACTTGGCTGGCGTGGCATAGGTCAAAATATTTGCTACAATGCTACTGTTCATATTAACAGGTGTGTTCTGTGGAATGGTTTGATCGAGTATTAGCAAAGCGAGACGATGTTATTCCATCGTTTATAAACGTGGATGCTATTAACTCCTACGTTGACAAATCTATGCATCTAGACCAGCCAGAGATGACTGGTGCAGAGACTGCTGCTGACATTGCTCTTGGTTTTACTCCTTATGTTGGCACAGCAATGGGCTTTCGAGACTTCGAGAGAGCTAGGCGTGATGATGACAAGCTAGGTATGGGCCTAGGCATTCTGAGTATGCTACCCGTAGTTGGTGGTGCTGTTAGGCCGGTTAAAAGCTCCATCTCAAAAGCAGGCAAGAATGTTATTAAAGCCTATCACGGCTCACCCCACAGCTTCGACAAATTCTCACTAGACAAGATCGGTGCAGGTAATGAGAAACAAGCATACGGTCACGGTCTGTACTTTGCCGACAATGAAGATGTGGCTAAGATATACAAACAAAGCAATTCAGCAACAGCGAAATTGCGATATGACGGCAAGCCCATTAGGGGAGAAACAAGAAAGTCAGTCGCTTGGTGGCTTGAGCATTTAAAAGGGGATAAGGATGCAGTAAAGGATTTGTGGGAAAGGAGTTATAAGCCTGAGCATTGGAAAACCAGTGATGGAAAGCGCGAGCTAAAAATTCTTGACGAGTTGGATTATTCGAAACTGAAATCCGGCAACCTTTACGAAGTCAATATCAACGCTGACCCAGATACCATGCTTGATTGGCACAAGCCGTTGAGTGAGCAGAGCGATGCGGTAATTGGTAGATATTCTGAGCTAAAAAATAAAGGGCTTCTTGATGAGATGTCCACGGGGATACTGGCACCCAGCATAGAAGATACGACTACTGGCCAGCAAATCTATTCTGCGCTTGCTAAGAATCCAGAAGCGGCTAGTGCGGAGCTGTTAAAGAGTGGCATCCCAGGCATCAAATACAGCGATAACCTATCCACTGGCGCTAAAAAAGGGACAAGCAATTACGTCATCTTTGACGACAGTCTGATCGACATCATTAAGAAATACGGCTTCATTCCTCCCGCACTGATGGCGGCTGGCATGATTCCAGAGCAGGCGCAAGCCTCACAGAATGATGCTTATGATGAGGCCAGTATGAATAATACGACAACATGGTATGACAAGGTGCTTAACAAATAATGGCTATCACAAATTACTCAACGCTACAGACCGCTGTAGCTGACTTCCTGAACCGTGATGACCTTACATCGGTTATTCCTACGTTCATCCAACTGGCAGAGGCTCAACTCAATCGAGACATCCGCCACTGGAAAATGGAATCCCGTGTTACCGGCCAACAATCAGGCGGCGATCAGTATATGCAGATTCCGGCAGATTGGCTGGAGACTATTCGCCTGCATTTGACAGGTTCAGGCACATCTGCTGTGACTATGGCTTCTAGGGCTACTATTGCCGATACTAGAGCCAAGAACGAAAACACATCAACTGCACTGCCGTATATGTATTGTCACGCAGATGGACAGTTTGAGCTGTATCCTACGCCTTCAGATGACACTGACTTCGAGCTGCTGTATTATCAGCAAATTCCTGATCTGGCAACCAACAGCACTAATTGGTTGCTCACAGAGGCTCCTGATGTCTACCTGTACGGCGCACTGCTACACAGCGCACCTTATCTTGCAGAAGATGCTCGAAGTGCAACTTGGGCACAGATGTATGGCGCTGCGGTGCAGAACGTGAACCGAGCTTCAGAAATGGCCAGATACTCTGGCTCCGGCATGACAATGAAAATCAGAGGAATGGGCTAATGTCATTCTCCAACTATCTTGAAACTAAGCTGCTAGACCATGTTTTCGGCGACACAGCATACACTGCTCCAGGTACTTTGTATCTTGGATTGCATACATCAAATCCGGCAGAGGACGACTCTGGCACAGAGGTCAGTACATCTGGCACAGCATACGCTCGTCAGACTGTAGCCTTTACTACTTCAGGTGATACCACTAGCAATACTGCTGCTGTTGAGTATCCTACCGCCACAGCATCTTACGGCACTGTATCTCACGTTGGTGTATACGATGCTTCAACTGCTGGCAACCTGTTATCTTACGGTGCATTGACTACATCTAAAGCGATTGCAACCGGCGATGTGCTGCGAATCCCTGCTGGCGACCTAGACATTACACTGGACTAATAGCTTATGGCTTTGGTACTTAAAGACCGCGTCAGAGAATCCTCTAGCACTTCAGGCACAGGCACAATTACGCTTGCGGGTGCTGCTACAGGCTTTGACTCATTCGCATCTATTGGTGACGGAAATACTACCTACTACGCAATAATTGACACTATTGCTGGCGAGTGGGAAGTAGGGCTTGGCACTTACACTGCGTCAGGCACTACCCTGAGCCGTGATACTGTCCTTGAATCGTCTAACAGCGATACCTTGGTCAACTTTGCAGCTAACGCAAAGGATGTGATCTGCACCTATCCTGCCGACAAGTCGGTGTTTTTGTCTGCCGATGGCAGTCTTTCCTTACCTGGTGCATTATCTGCAACTGGGGCGGTTACAGGCTCTAACCTGAACGTCTCAAAC
>Ga0255779_1006486_pt1 | contig 10589 bp, 6 predicted proteins | sample 011ome_21_FD_179977 | JGI IMG/M metagenome (GOLD analysis project Ga0255779, IMG submission 179977) | Coastal salt marsh microbial communities from the Groves Creek Marsh, Skidaway Island, Georgia - 011508AT metaG (version 2) | ecosystem: Environmental > Aquatic > Marine > Intertidal zone > Salt...
TTAAATTACGTGGTGAATAATGGGAATAACTATATATCACCTCTTATAGCAATCAACGAATTTTCAGAATCTAGTGAATTGGTAAAAGATACTATAATGAAATCAATGAGTAAAAAAGTATTAGATTCCAAGTATGGTAAAATTTACTCTAAAGTTTCTAGAAAATAAATTATAAAGAATTAAATTTTTTTATAAGGTCTTCAGCGGAATTAGTTAAATCCAAACTAAGGTCTTTAAAATATTTATTTTTATTTTCTATTTTTTTTTGGTGTATTTTTTTGATAAAAGAATCGAAGGTATCAAAACATTCATCGATTAACTTTTCACTCTTTTTTAAATCTGCTTCAGGATTTTCTAATTGCCACAAATTTATGTTTTGAATAATTTCACCAATTATATTATTCAAGTCTTTTTTTAAATTTTTTATACTAGCCATAATATTAATTTAATTTCCAGAATATTTTACAAAATTTCTTGGAGTTTCATAAAGTGTTACAGAAACATCTTTGTCGTTTGAAATCTTTTCTCTCATAATATCCCATATGAAAATACAGATATTTTCTGCCGTAGGAATAACCTTTTTAAAATACGGAATGTCAAGATTAAGGTTTTTGTGATCTAAAACATCTTCAATTTCATCTCTTATAAAATCTTTTAAAACTTTCAAATCTATTACTATCCCCGTAGTTTCATCAACATCTCCAGTGACATCGACAATGAGTTCATAATTATGACCATGGTAATTTGGATTACAACATTTTCCAAAAACTTCATTGTTTTTATCCTCTGACCAATCTTCAACATAAAGGCGATGAGCTGCATTAAAATGTGCTTTTCTACTAACTGTTACTCTCATTTGTTATTTTATTATAAAATTCATCAAAAATTATTTTAAACCAAGCGGTATAATTATCTGAATTAGTTCTTAAATCATTTTTTACATAATCAATACTTTCCCACTTCCAATCACTTACCTCTTCATGATTAATTTGAGGTATTCCATTAAAATTTCCAATTACAACATGATCGAATTCATGTTCTGTAAGACCATTATCAAACTCTGCCTTATATATAAAAGTCAGAAATTCACTGAGTGAACTTTTTATTCCCATTTCTTCCATCAATCTTCTATTTGCAGCATCTAAAACAGATTCGTTATCTCTAGGATGACTACAGCAAGTATTGGTCCAAAGTCCTGGAGAATGATATTTATTTAATGCTCTTTTCTGTAATAAAAGTTCATTTGAATCGTTTAATAAAAAAACAGAAAAAGCTCTATGAAGAAGTCCTTCCTCATGAGCCTTGATTTTTTCCATTAATCCTATTTCTTGATCTTGTTTATTAACAAGGACAACCATTTCTTTATCCATTATCTAAAGTTACAAATTTTGAAAAATTAGCAAGACTTTTTTAAAAACAATGGTATTTTTGCTCGAAATAAGTTTATGAATTTTATAGAGGAAATTGCAAGAAGAAGAACTTTTGGAATTATTTCCCATCCAGATGCAGGTAAAACAACATTAACCGAAAAACTTTTGTTGTTTGGGGGAGCTATTCAAGAAGCGGGTGCAGTAAAATCTCATAAAATAAAAAAATCTGCAACAAGCGATTTTATGGAAATTGAAAAGCAAAGAGGAATTTCGGTTTCTACTTCTGTTTTAGCTTTTAATTATAAGGGAATAAAAATTAATATTCTAGATACACCCGGGCATAAAGATTTTGCTGAAGATACATTTAGAACACTAACTGCTGTTGACAGTGTTATAGTAGTAATTGATGTTGCAAAAGGAGTTGAGGAACAAACTGAAAAATTAGTCGAAGTATGTAGAATGAGAGAAATTCCTATAATTGTATTTATCAATAAATTAGATCGAGAAGGGAAAGACGGATTTGATTTGTTAGATGAACTGGAAAAAAAATTAAATTTTAATGTTTGTCCATTAAGCTTTCCTATTGGGATGGGATACGATTTTCAAGGTGTTTACAATATATGGGAAGAAAATTTAATGCTTTTTAAAGAAGAAAATAAACAAAAAATTGCTGAGTCAATTAATATCAATAAAATAACTGATCCAAAGTTAAAGGAATTAATAGGAACTAATGCTTCAAAGAAAATTATTGATGAAATTGAAATAATTAAAGAAGTATACCCTAGCTTTTCGAAAAAAGAGTATATGAAATGTACACAACAACCTGTTTTTTTTGGTTCGGCACTTAATAATTTTGGAGTAAAAGAGCTTTTAGATTGTTTTATTTCAATTGCTCCCCAACCAACAAAAAAACAAAGCGACGTAAGAGAAATAGATCCAGAGGAAAACAAATTTTCTGGATTTATTTTTAAGATTCATGCTAATATGGACCCTAAACACAGAGATCGATTAGCATTTATAAAGATTGTTTCTGGTAAGTTTAGAAGGAACACACCATATTTTCATGTTAGATTAAATAAAAAATTTAAATTTAGTAGTCCAAATGCATTTTTTGCTGAGAAAAAAGAAATTGTAGAAGAATCTTATCCAGGAGATATTGTAGGTGTTCATGATTCAGGAAATTTTAAAATTGGAGATTCTTTTACTGAAGGAGAGGAGATATTATTTAAAGGTATTCCTAATTTTTCACCTGAACATTTTAGGTATATAAATAATTTAGACCCGATGAAATCGAAACAACTTTCAAAAGGAATTGACCAACTGATGGATGAAGGTGTTGCTCAACTTTTTGTACTTGAAATGAATGGGAGGAAAGTAATTGGAACTGTTGGTGCACTTCAATTTGAAGTAATTCAATACAGATTGCAACATGAATATGGTGCAAGATGCTCCTATGAAAATTTGAATATTTTTAAAGCATGCTGGGTAGAAACAGATGAATTAAAAAACTCTGAGTTTTTAGATTTTAAAAAGTTAAAAAGTAAATTTTTGGCTAAAGATAAGGATGGAAAACTAGTTTTTTTAGCTGACTCTTCATTTACACTAGAAATGACAAAAAGTAAATACCCGTCATTAAAATTTCACTATAAATCAGAGTTTTAATTAAGCTTCTCCGGTTGGTCCAAAATTTAATTGAATAGTTTTTTGATTTTCATAATCCTTAATCTCACCATTCGATTGTTCGAATTTCGAAATATTATCATTTAGAGCTTTAGAAAATCTTTTAGCATGTTGAGGAGTCAAGATTATTCTTGACTTAACCTTAGCTTTTGGGACACCTGGCATTATATTAACAAAATCAACAACAAATTCAGAAACAGAATGGTTAATTAGGGCAAGATTTGAATATGTACCCTGAGCTAAATTTTCATCTAGCTCAAGGTTTAAATTATTTTTATTATTAGATTTCTTCATTAAAAGTTAAGTTCTTCTTAGCTAAAAGTTCTTCATATTCATCTACATAACCAACTATAATATCATTGAACTTTCTGTTTCCAGTTCCAGCAGGAATCTTGTGCCCAACAATTACATTTTCTTTTAAACCAGATAAATTATCAACTTTTCCATTGACAGCAGCCTCGTTTAATACTTTAGTAGTTTCTTGGAACGAAGCAGCTGAAATAAATGACTTAGTTTGTAAAGAAGCTCTTGTTATACCTTGTAATATTGGAGTTGCTGTAGCATTAACAGCATCTCTTGCCATGACAAGTTCTTTATCTTCTCTTTTAAGTAATGAATTTTCATCTCTCAAATCTCTAGCACTTATTACTTGACCTTCTTTTAAGTTTTCTGAAGCTCCTACAGACTCAACTATTTTCTTATTAAATAAGTTATCATTTTCTGCAATGAATTCATTTTTATGAATTAATTGTCCCTCTAAGAAAGTTGTATCTCCAGAATCTTGAATTTTAACTTTTTGCATCATCTGTCTTATTAAAACTTCAAAATGCTTGTCATTAATTTTTACACCTTGAAGTCTATAAACTTCTTGAACTTCGTTCACTAGGTATTGTTGAACAGCAGATGGACCTTTAATATTTAAAATATCATTTGGAGTTATTGCTCCGTCAGAAAGTGGCATTCCAGCTTTAACGAAATCGTTTTCTTGAACTAAAATCTGATTAGAAAGTTTTACTAAATATTTTTTTATTTCTCCAGTTTTAGATTCTATTACTATTTCTCTATTTCCTCTCTTAATTTTACCAAAGGTAACTACACCATCAATTTCACTAACAACAGCAGGATTGGATGGGTTTCTAGCCTCAAACAATTCTGTTACTCTTGGTAGACCTCCAGTGATATCTCCAGATTTAGCGGATTTTCTTGGTATTTTAACCAAAATTTTTCCAGCCTCTACCTTTTCTCCGTCGTCCACCATTAAATGTGCTCCAACAGGAAGATTATAGGTTCTTATGTTTTTACCTTTATTATCGTTAATCAATAAAGTTGGAACAACTTTTTTGTTTCTAGACTCAGAAATAACTTTTTCTTTAAAACCGGTCTGTTCATCAATTTCTACCTGGAAAGTAACTCCTTGTTCTATGTTTTCATATTCAATCTTCCCACCAAACTCAGAAATTATAACTCCGTTGTATGGATCCCATTGACAAACTACATCACCTTTCTTTAATTCTTGACCATCTTTAATCATTATTGTAGAACCATAGGGTATAATATTAGTACTTAATACGACTCCTGATTTTTTATCAATAACTTTGATCTCACAAGTTCTAGAAATTACAGTGTTGATGTTCTTTCCTTCCGAATCTTTAGATTTAACTGTTTTTAAATCTTCTATTTCTGCAACACCATCAAATCTAACAGATAAACTATTCTCTTCAGAAATATTTCCTGCAATACCACCAACATGGAATGTTCTTAAAGTTAACTGAGTTCCAGGCTCACCAATTGATTGAGCTGCAACTACTCCAACAGCCTCACCATTTTGAACCATTTTACCTGTTGCAAGGTTTCTACCGTAACACTTAGAACATACTCCTCTAGGAGACTCACAAGATAATGGAGATCTTACTTCAACCTTCTCAATTGGAGTAGATTCAATAAGTTTAACTTTTAATTCTGAGATTTCTTCACCAGCCTTAACTATTAATTCATCGTTAATTGGGTTGTAAATATCATGAAGGGATACTCTACCTAAAATTCTTTCACCAAGAGTTTCAACGATTTCTTCATTTTTCTTCAAGGCTTCAACAGTGATACCTCTCAGTGTATTACAATCTTCATCGTAAATAATAACGTCTTGCGCTACATCAACTAACCTTCTGGTTAAATATCCTGCATCAGCTGTTTTTAAAGCTGTATCTGCAAGACCTTTTCTAGCTCCATGTGTTGATATAAAATATTCTAAAATTGAAAGTCCTTCTTTAAAATTAGATAAAATAGGGTTTTCAATAATTTCACCTCCACTAGCACTTGCTTTTTTAGGTTTAGCCATTAATCCTCTCATTCCTGTTAACTGACGTATTTGCTCTTTTGAACCTCTCGCTCCAGAATCAAGCATCATAAACACAGAGTTAAACCCTTGTTTATCTTCGCTAATTCTTTTCATTGCAAGTTCTGTAAGAGTTGCGTTTGCAGATGTCCAAACATCAATTACTTGATTATAACGTTCATTATTAGTAATTAATCCCATGTTATAATTGGCCATAATACCATCAACTTCACCATTAGCTTTTGAAATCATTTCATGCTTTTCAGGTGGAATCATAATATCCCCTAAACTGAACGATAATCCTCCTTCAAAAGCAAACGAGAATCCCATAGATTTAATTTTATCTAAAAATTCAGCAGTCTCGGGAACACTGGTTATTTTTAAAATTTTTCCAATAATGTCTCTCAGTGACTTCTTAGTCAAAACCTCATTAATAAAACCAGCATTTTCAGGAACTACTTGGTTAAATAAAACTCTACCCACAGTTGTCTCAATTATCTTATATACTAATTCTCCATTTTCATCAAAATCTTTTGCTCTAATTTTAATCATAGCATTCAGATCAACTCTCTCCTCATTATAAGCAATATTAACTTCTTCAGATGAATAGAAAGTTAATCCTTCTCCTTTAACTTTTTGATCCTTGGTTGATTTTAATAATTTAGTCATATAGTACAAACCTAAAACCATATCTTGTGATGGTACAGTAATAGGTGAACCATTCGCGGGATTCAAAATATTGTGAGAAGCAAGCATTAATAACTGGGCTTCAAGTATAGCTTCAGGACCTAACGGAAGGTGAACAGCCATCTGGTCGCCATCAAAATCAGCATTAAAGGCAGTACAAACTAATGGATGAACTTGAATAGCCTTACCTTCAATTAAAATAGGTTGGAAAGCTTGAATACCAAGTCTATGAAGAGTTGGAGCTCTATTTAATAAAACAGGATGACCTTTAAGAACATTTTCTAATATGTCCCAAACCAAAGGCTCTCTTCTATCAATAATCTTTTTTGCAGATTTAACAGTCTTAACAATACCTCTCTCAATTAACTTTCTAATGATAAAAGGCTTGTAAAGTTCTGCTGCCATATTTTTTGGTAAACCACATTCAAATAATTTAAGTTCTGGACCACCAACAATAACAGATCTTGCAGAATAATCTACCCTTTTACCTAATAAATTTTGACGAAACCTACCTTGTTTTCCTTTTAACGAGTCAGATAAAGATTTTAAAGGTCTATTTGCATCAGTTTTTACAGCTGAAGATTTTCTAGTATTATCGAAAAGAGAATCTACAGACTCTTGTAACATTCTTTTTTCGTTTCTTAAAATAACTTCAGGTGCTTTTATTTCAACTAACCTTTTTAATCTATTATTTCTAATGATTACTCTTCTGTAAAGATCATTTAAATCAGAGGTTGCAAACCTTCCTCCATCTAGAGGAACTAAAGGTCTTAACTCTGGCGGAATTACAGGAATCACCTTTAATACCATCCACTCAGGTCTATTTTCTCTATTTAAATTTGATTCCTTGAAAGATTCTACAACTTGTAGTCTTTTTAAGGCTTCCATCTTTCTTTGTTTTGAAGTCTCTGTATTAGCCTTATGTCTTAGCTCATACGACAATTCATTTAAATCAATTCTTGAAAGCAATTCAATCAAACACTCAGCACCCATCTTTGCAATAAACTTATTTGGATCCTCATCATCTAAAAATTGATTTTCAGACGGTAAATTATCTGTAATATTAATGTACTCTTCCTCTGTTAAGAAATCCATTTTGTTTACTGGCTCACCCTCTGCGTTTACAGCTAAACCAGGTTGAATGACAACATATCTTTCATAATAAATTATCATATCAAGCTTCTTGGAAGGAAGTCCAAGAAGATATCCAATTTTGTTTGGTAATGATCTAAAATACCATATGTGAGCTACAGGAACTACTAAGTCAATGTGACCAACTCTATCTCTTCTAACTTTCTTTTCAGTAACTTCAACGCCACACCTATCACAAATGATACCTTTATACCTAATTCTTTTGTATTTTCCACATGCACATTCATAATCTTTTACGGGACCGAAAATTCTTTCGCAAAACAAACCGTCTCTCTCTGGTTTGTGAGTCCTGTAATTTATTGTTTCTGGTTTAAGAATTTCACCTCTTGAAGAACTTAAAATAGTTTCTGGTGAAGCTAACCCTATTGAGATTTTTGAAAATTTTTGAGATTTATTAATTTCAATTTTTCTAGACATAATAAGTGTTTGTTTTTTTATTCTTCTAATCTAATATCTAATCCTAGACCCTTTAATTCATGCATTAAAACATTGAAAGATTCTGGTAATCCAGCATCTGGCATTGTTTCACCTTTAACTATCGCTTCATAGGCCTTAGCTCTTCCCTGAACATCATCTGACTTAATAGTTAGAATTTCTTGTAATGTGCTTGAAGCACCATATGCTTCAAGAGCCCATACTTCCATTTCCCCAAATCTCTGACCACCAAATTGTGCTTTACCACCAAGAGGTTGCTGAGTAATTAATGAATATGGCCCAATAGATCTAGAATGCATTTTATCATCAACCATATGGCCTAGCTTAAGCATGTAAATAACTCCAACAGTTGCAGCTTGATCGAATCTTTTACCAGTTCCACCATCGTAAAGATGAGTGTGTCCAAATTTTGGAACACCAGCTTCATCAGTTAACTCATTAATCTGATCAATGGTTGCACCATCGAAAATAGGGGTTGAAAACTTTCTTCCTAGCTTTTGACCAGCCCAACCTAAAACAGTTTCATAAATCTGACCAATATTCATTCTTGAGGGTACACCTAGTGGATTTAATACTATATCAACAGGTGTTCCATCTTCTAAAAATGGCATATCTTCTTGACGTACTATTCTAGCTACAATTCCTTTATTTCCATGACGACCAGCCATTTTATCACCAACTTTTAATTTTCTTTTCTTGGCAATATATACTTTAGCTAATTTTAAAATTCCAGGTGGAAGTTCATCACCAACAGAAATAGTGAACTTTTCTCTTCTCAACATACCTTGAAGATCGTTCTCTTTGATCTTGTAATTATGAAGTAAAGATTGAACTAATTTGTTTACTTTTTTATCTACTGTCCATTGACCACCAATTAAGTGGGTGTATTCCTCTACTTGATTTAACATTTTTAAAGAGTACTTTTTCCCTTTAGGTAATACTTCTTCTTCCAAATCATTGAAGACTCCTTGACAAGTTTTTCCAGACAAAATATTATAAAGTTTATCAACTAAAATTTTCTTTAAATCATCAAATTTTACATCATATGATTTTGCAAGTTCTGCAAGCAATTCTTTATCCTCAGATCTTTTTCTTTTATCCTTAATTGGTCTTGTAAATAACTTTTTATCAACAACTATTCCGTTGAGTGATGGAGGAGCTTTCAATGATGCATCTTTTACATCTCCAGCTTTATCTCCAAAAATTGCTCTTAATAATTTTTCTTCAGGTGTTGGGTCTGATTCACCCTTAGGTGTGATTTTTCCAATTAAAATATCACCAGGTTTTACCTCAGCGCCAATTCTTATCATCCCGTTTTCATCAAGATTAGAAGTAGCTTCTTCACTTACATTTGGAATATCATTAGTTAATTCTTCCATTCCAAGCTTAGTATCTCTAACATCAATAGAGTACTCATCAATGTGCAGTGATGTAAAAATATCATCTCTAACAACTTTTTCAGAAATTACTATTGCATCCTCAAAATTATAACCTTTCCATGGCATAAAAGCAACTTTTAAATTTCTTCCAAGTGCTAATTCTCCATTTTGAGTTGCGTAACCTTCACATAATACCTGTCCTTTTTTAACTTCGTCTCCTTTTTGGACAATCGGCTTAAGATTTATGCAAGTACCTTGATTTGTTTTTCTAAATTTAACAAGCGAATATGTTTTTTCATCACTATCAAAACTTGTGAGTTTTTGTTCCTCATTTAAACTATACTTTATAGTTATTTTCTGAGAGTCTACATATATAACCTTTCCGTCAAAATCAGCATTAATCAATACTCTTGAGTCTGATGCAACTTGTCTTTCAAGTCCAGTTCCTACTATTGGAGACTCTGGTCTTAAAAGAGGAACAGATTGTCTCATCATGTTAGATCCCATCAAAGCTCTATTTGCATCATCATGCTCTAAAAAAGGAATAAGAGATGCAGAAATTGATGCAATTTGATTAGGAGCTACATCAGTGTAATTAACTTGGTTAGGCTCGACAACAGGATAATCTGCTTCTTGACGGGCAATTACTTTATCACTAAGAATTTTCCCATTCTTATCTTTTGGAATATTTGCTTGCGCAATTAACATTCCTTCTTCTTCCTCAGCACTTAAAAACTTATGATTTTTAAGATCAACTACTCCGTTTTCAACCTTTCTGTATGGTGTTTCAATGAATCCAAGATTATTAACTTTTGCAAAGACACCAAGCGATGAAATTAATCCAATATTTGGACCTTCAGGTGTCTCAATTGGACATAGTCTTCCGTAGTGTGTGTAATGAACATCCCTAACTTCAAAACCAGCACGTTCTCTTGACAAACCACCTGGACCTAACGCAGATAATCGTCTTTTGTGAGTAATCTCAGCCAACGGATTTGTTTGATCCATGAACTGGGAAAGTTGATTAGTTCCAAAAAATGAATTAATAACAGAGGATAAAGTTTTAGCATTAATTAAATCAATTGGAGTAAAGACTTCATTATCTCTTACATTCATTCTTTCACGAATGGTTCTAGCCATTCTTGAAAGACCAACTCCAAATTGAGAAGATAATTGTTCTCCAACTGTTCTAACTCTTCTGTTAGAAAGGTGGTCAATATCGTCAATCTCAGCTTTAGAATTAATAAGTTCAATTAAGTACTTAATTATTGTTATGATATCTTCTTTGGTTAAAACAAGCATTTCCATGTCTATGTCTAAACCAAGTTTTTTATTCATTCGATATCTACCAACTTCTCCTAAATTATACCTTTGATCTGAGAAAAATAATTTATCAATTATTCCTCTTGCAGTTTCTTCATCTGGTGGTTCAGCATTTCTAAGTTGTCTATATATATGTTCAACTGCCTCTTTTTCAGAATTTGTAGGGTCTTTTTGAAGAGTGTTATGAATTATTGCATATTCAGAAAGCTGACCGTCAACTTTATGTAGGAG
>Ga0255779_1006488_pt1 | contig 10589 bp, 10 predicted proteins | sample 011ome_21_FD_179977 | JGI IMG/M metagenome (GOLD analysis project Ga0255779, IMG submission 179977) | Coastal salt marsh microbial communities from the Groves Creek Marsh, Skidaway Island, Georgia - 011508AT metaG (version 2) | ecosystem: Environmental > Aquatic > Marine > Intertidal zone > Salt...
CGCCAACCGAGGTGCGCCTTTCAACCGGCGAAGTGATGCGCGGCAAGGGCAAGTTCCGCGTCGAAGAAGGCACCCGTGTCCTTCTCGCCTTCCCCGGCGGCGGCGGCTATGGCGCGGCGCAAAAGCGTGATCGAAAATCCGTGCTGAACGACCTGCGTCTCGGCTATATCTCGGCCAGATCGGCCGAAGCTGACTATGGCCTGACCCCATCCGAGATCGCGGAGGCGCTGCGGTGAACTCGACCCCTGCCCACAAGACCTATGACGTCGTCATTATCGGCGGCGCGATGATCGGCTCATCCGCCGCCTTCTGGCTTACCCGCAATCCCGCCTTCAAGGGGCGTGTCCTCGTCGTCGAGCGCGACCCGAGCTATGAATTTGCCTCGACCTCGCACACCAATTCCTGCATCCGCCAGCAGTTCGGCTCGGAGGTGAACGTTCTCATCAGCCGGTTCGGCGCCGAGTTCGTCCATAATTTCAAAACCTTTATGGACGACGAGACCGCGCCCGATATCCTCCTCCATTCCTTCGGCTATCTCTACCTCGCCGATACCCCCGCCTTTGCCGAGGTCTTGCGCGACAACGCAGCGATGCAGAACCGCCTTGGCGCTGCCACCCGCATCCTTTCGCCCGGCGAGATCGCCACCGAGTGGCCCTTCTATGATCTCGATGGCATCCTTTGCGGCAGCCACAATCCGGTGGACGAAGGCTATTTCGATGGCGGCACCATCTTCGATTGGTTTCGCCGCAAGGCCAAGGCACGCGGTGCGGAATATGTCCACAACACCGTCACCGGCATCATCCGCGAGGGGGGCAGGGTCACCGCTGTGACCCTCGCCTCGGGGGAGACCATCGGCGCGGGCGTGATCGTCAACGCCTCGGGCCCCCGCGCCAATCTCACCGCGCAAATGGCGGGCCTTGCCATTCCGGTCGAGCCGCGCCGCCGCTTTACCTGGATCTTTCAGGCTGCCGATCCCCTGCCCAAGGACCTGCCCCTCACCATCGACCCCTCGGGCGTCCATATGCGAACCGACGGGCGCTACTATATGTGCGGTTGCCCGCCAGACGAGGATCCCGCCGTCGCCTTCGACGATTTCTCGATGGACCACCACATCTGGGAGACCAAGGTTTGGCCCGCCATCGCCACCCGCGTTCCCGCCTTCGAGCGCGTCAAGATCCTCAACCATTGGGTCGGCCACTATGCCTATAACACCCTCGACCAAAACGCCGTGATCGGCGCCCACCCCGAGGTCTCGAACTTCCTCTTTTGCAATGGATTCTCGGGCCATGGCCTGCAACAGTCGCCGGCAATGGGCCGCGGGATCAGCGAGTTGATCCTCCACGGCTCCTACCAAACGCTCGACCTCACGGATCTTGGATACGACCGGATCCTCGCCAATCGCCCGCTCCTCGAGCGGGCCGTGATCTGAAGGAGAACAGAGATGTTCAACAAACTCGTCCTCACCGGCGCGCGCGGCAACCTCGGCAACGAATTGCGCCCCGCCCTTGCCAAAATGGCCCGCGAGCTTGTCAGTACCGATATCCGCGAGGCTCCCGACGCCCTCGCCCCGAACGAGACATATGTTCAGGCCGACATCGCCGATTTCACTGCCGTCGAGCCGCTCCTGAAAGGGGCCGACATGGTGATCCACTTCGGCGCCATCGTCGATGAAAAGCCCTTCGAAGAGCTTCTCGGCCCCAACTACATCGGCGCCTACAACGTCTGGGAAGCGGCCCACCGCCACGGCGTGCGCCGCGTCGTCTATGCCTCCTCGATCCATGCCGTGGGCCTTTGCGAGACTAACCGCGGCATCGACACCGACGAGCCGCACCGCCCCGATACCTTCTATGGCCTTGCAAAGTGCTTCGCCGAAGACCTTGGCAAAATGTATTGGGAAAAGCGCGGGATCGAGGCAGTCTGCCTGCGCATCCTCTCCTGCACGCCCGAACCGCAAAACGTCCGTGCCCTGGGCACATGGCTTTCCTACCGCGACATGGTCCAGCTCGTCGTCCGCTCGATCGAGACCCCTGTCACCGGCTTCACCGTCGCCTATGGCGTCTCCGGCAATACCCGCGCGCCCGTCTCCAACCAAAAGGTGGGCTTCCTCGGCTACAAACCGCAGGACAACGCCGAAGACTGGGCCGAAGCTCTCTTTGCCAAGGCTATCGAGCCCAACCCCCAAGATCTCGCCCAGTCGCGCCTCGGCGGCCCCTTCGCCAGCGTGAAACTGGGCGAAAGTGGTATCGCCGGCATTCAGGCGATGACCGCAGGCAAGAAAGCCTAATCGCTTCTTTTGGCTGAAAATACTCCGGGGGAGCCCCGCAGGGGCGGGGGCAGAGCCCCCTACCGCGCCGCTTCTGCGGCGGCGCGGATGGCGCGGATGTTCTGGCCGTAAACCAACGGGTTCGACACCGACCCGCCTTTGAAAACCGCCGATCCAGCCACAAAGCAATCAGCACCCGCCGCCACGAGCGGGCCAATGGTGACAGGATCAACTCCGCCGTCGACCTGTATCATGATCTCGCGATCACCGATCATCTGCCGCACCTTGCGGACTTTATCCACCGCCGAGGGAATGAACTTCTGCCCACCAAATCCAGGGTTCACGCTCATCACAAGGACCATATCGACCAGATCGAGCAAGTTCTCGATGCTCTCCGCCGGGGTTCCGGGGTTCAGCGAGACACCGGCCATTTTGCCGGTCGCCTTGATCGCCTGAAGCGTACGGTGAATATGCGGGCCCGCCTCGATATGGGCGGTGATCATGTCGGCGCCCGCCTCGGCATAGGCGTCGATATAGGGGTCGACCGGCGCAATCATCAGGTGCACATCCATGAAGGTCTTGACGTGCGGACGGAAGGCTTTGACCGCCGGCGGGCCAAAAGTCAGGTTCGGCACGAAATGCCCGTCCATCACATCCACATGGACCCAGTCCGCGCCCTCGGCCTCGATCGCGCGGATCTCGGCGCCAAAATTGGCGAAATCGGCCGAAAGGATCGAAGGGGCGATCTTGATGCGGCGATCGAAGGTCATGGCGGCTCCTTTGCTGGGCGTTTGCCGTCCTCTAGCCTGAATTTCGCGCCAGGTCACGCCCCGCGGCGGCGGAATGCTGCCCTGCGGCAAGTTGGCCAAGAGACGTCGTGGCCCCGTGTGCTAGGGGGAAACCATGCTTCGGATTACCTTGACCCATCAGGACATTCTCCAAAACGGCGCCGCCTATCATGTTGCCCGTGCCAGTCTTGCCAACAGCCGCCCCAAGGCGCTGCACGATCACGACTTCCCCGAGCTTCTCTGGGTGCAGAACGGCAAAGTTCGCCAGTCCCTGCCCGACCGCAAGCTGACCCTCGAAGAAGGCGATCTGTTGTTCGTCAGGCCGGACCACGCCCATGCCCTTCAAGGGATCGGCGAAGAGGCGATGGTCGTCAGTGTCACCTTCCGGCCCGAGATCATCGCAAACCTCGGTCAGCGCCACCCCGAACTCGCCGGCCACCTGTTCTGGTCCGATGCCCCCGAGCCGGTGATCGTAAAGCGCGATATGCGTAAGCTCGCCGATCTGAACCGCGCCGCTCTTCGGCTGGAACGGGCGCCCAGAACGGCGCTCGAGGCCGAGGCCTTCCTGCTGCCGCTCTGTGCCGAGTTGGTGCAGGATGTTCTACCCGAAACGCCCGCCGAGACTCCGCCCGCTTGGCTCACCGAGGCCTGCCTTGCCGCGCAAGACCCTGCCGTCTTCCGCGAGGGTGCCGCCGGTTTCGTGCGCCTCACCGGACGCGCCCATCCCCATGTCAGCCGCACCGCGCGGCGCTATCTGGGGCAAAGCCCGTCGGAATTCATCAACACCCTTCGGATGGATTTCGCGGCTCGCCGCCTGAGCGGCACCGAAGATCCACTTCCCGAAATTGCCGCCGAGTGCGGCATCCCGAATTTGAGCCATTTCCACAAGCTCTTCCGCGCCCATCACGGCGAGACCCCGCACCAATTTCGCAAGCGTTTTCAGCGCAATCTGGTCCAGCCTGCATAAAGAGTTTGACCAAACGGTCAAACCTTGCCAATAGCCTTGCCTCATGCAACGCTAGCCGCACCTGCGGGAGGCCGAATTGGAAACCAGAACGATTAGTCCCTCTGCCGTCACGACGACGGCGCATCTGCCCCAGCTGCACCTGCCCCGCAACGAGGGGATGGAGCTTGATCTCGATTGGGTCGCCTCGGTTCAGGCCAATACCTCGGCCATCGAGCGGCGCGCTGCGACCCTGCCGGGCCGCCGGTCGGTCAAGAAAGAATATCAGGCTGCGTGGCTTCTCAAGGCGATCAGCCTGATCGACCTGACCACCCTTTCGGGCGACGATACTGAAGGCCGCGTCAAGCGCCTGTGCGCCAAGGCCCGCCAGCCGGTCGCCCCCGCACTTCTGAGCAAGCTCGGCATGAGCGGCCTTACAGTTGGCGCCGTCTGCGTCTATCATGATATGGTCCCCGCCGCTGTGCGCGCCCTTGAAGGCACGAATATCCCTGTCGCAGCCGTTTCGACCGGCTTTCCCGCCGGCCTTTCGCCCTATCACCTGCGCATTCAGGAAATCCGCGAAAGCGTCGCCGCGGGCGCCAAGGAAATCGACATCGTCATCTCGCGCCGCCATGTCCTGACCCAGAACTGGCAGGCGCTCTACGACGAGATGCGCGAGATGCGCGAGGCCTGCGGCGAGGCCCATGTGAAGGCGATCCTCGCCACTGGCGAACTTGGCACCCTCCGCAACGTCGCCCGGGCAAGCCTGATCTGCATGATGGCCGGCGCCGATTTCATCAAGACCTCGACCGGCAAAGAGCCGATCAACGCGACCCTGCCCGTCTCGCTCACCATGATCCGCGCCATCCGCGATTATGAGACGCGCACCGGCTTCAAGGTTGGCTACAAACCCGCTGGCGGCATCTCCAAAGCCAAGGACTCGCTCATCTACCTCTCGATGATGAAAGACGAGCTCGGCAACCGGTGGCTCCAGCCTGACCTTTTCCGCTTCGGCGCCTCGAGCCTTCTGGGCGATATCGAACGGCAACTCGAACATTACGCCACCGGCGCCTATTCCGCCTCGTGGCGCCACGCAATTGGATAAGCGCATGACCGTCAAGGAAATCTTCGACACGATGAATTATGGCCCCGCTCCTGAAGGCGCGGCCGAGGCGCTGGCTTGGCTCGTTGATATGGGCGACAGGTTCGGCCATTTCATCGACGGCAAGTTCACCGCCCCCGGCGAGACCTTCGCCTCGAAAAACCCTGCGACCGGCGAGGTTCTGGCGCATATCAGCCAAGCCACCCAGGCCGATGTGGATGCCGCCGTCCGCGCCGCCCGCAAGGCCCAGCCGAAATGGGCCAAGGATGCCCATGCCCGCGCCCGCGCCCTCTATGCGATCGCGCGCCTCCTGCAAAAGCATTCGCGCCTATTCGCGGTGCTCGAGACGCTCGACAACGGCAAACCGATCCGCGAAAGCCGCGACATCGACATCCCCCTCGCCCAGCGCCACTTCTACTATCACGCCGGCATGGCCCAGCTGATGGACACCGAATTGCCGGATCGTGAGGCGCTTGGCGTCTGCGGCCAGATTATTCCGTGGAATTTTCCGCTTCTCATGCTGGCGTGGAAGGTCGCGCCCGCCCTTGCGATGGGCAATACGGTCGTCTTGAAACCAGCGGAATATACCTCGCTCACCGCGCTTCTTTTTGCCGACATCTGCCGCCAAGCGGGCCTGCCCAACGGCGTCGTTAACATCGTTACCGGCGATGGCGCGGTGGGCGAGATGATCACCGCCCATGAGGATATCGACAAGATCGCCTTCACCGGCTCGACCGGCGTCGGCCGCCGCATCCGCGAGGCCACCGCCGGATCGGGCAAGGGCCTCACGCTCGAGCTTGGCGGCAAATCGCCCTATATCGTCTTTGACGACGCCGACCTCGACAGCGCGGTCGAGGGCCTTGTCGATGCAATCTGGTTCAATCAGGGCCAGGTCTGCTGCGCCGGTTCGCGCCTTCTTGTTCAAGAGGGCGTGGCCGACCGTTTCCTTGGCAAGCTCAAGGCCCGCATGGCGACCCTGCGCGTCGGCAACCCGCTCGACAAATGCATCGACGTGGGCGCCATCGTCGATCCGGTCCAGCTTGAAACGATCACCCGCATGGTCGATGGCTGCAACGAGGGCGAGATTTACCGTGCCCCCGGCGCTTTGCCCGAAGGCGGCTGTTTCTATCCGCCGACCCTCATCACCGGCCTCTCCCCCGCCGCGACCTTGATGCAGGAAGAGATCTTCGGCCCCGTTCTTGTCTCGACGACCTTCCGCACGCCGTCAGAGGCCGTCGAAATCGCCAACAACACCCGCTACGGTCTTGCTGCGACCGTCTGGACCGAGAACATCAACCTCGCTCTCGATATCGCGCCCAAGCTTGTCGCCGGTGTCGTCTGGGTCAACGCCACCAACCTCTTCGACGCCGCTGCCGGTTTCGGTGGCGTGCGCGAAAGTGGCTTTGGCCGCGAGGGCGGCTGGGAAGGGCTCTCGGCCTACACGAGGCCCAAGGGTCGCGCCAAGCCGCTCGCTCCCGTCGCGGCTTTCACCGGAGAAGGCGCGCCGGTCGACCCGCTCGACCGCACAGCCAAGCTCTATATCGGCGGCAAGCAGGCCCGCCCGGACGGCGGCTATTCCCGCCCCGTCTATGGCCCCCGCGGCGCTCTTCTCGGACACGCGAGCCTCGCCAACCGCAAGGACGTCCGCAATGCGGTCGAGGCCGCGGGTGCCGCCAAAGGCTGGGCCAAAACGACTGGCCACCTGCGGGCGCAGATCCTCTACTACATCGCTGAGAACCTCTCGGCCCGCGCCGGCGAGTTCGCCCACCGGATCGACACGATGGTCGGCGGCAAGGGCGGCGCCAAAGAGGTCGACGCCTCGATCCGCCGCCTCTTCACCTATGCCGCCTGGGCCGACAAGTTCGACGGTCAGGCCCATAGCGTGCCGATCCGCGGCGTCGCGCTGGCGATGAAAGAGGCTGTCGGCACCATCGGCATCCTCTGCCCCGATGAGGCCCCGCTTCTCGGCCTGATCTCAACCATCGCCCCTGCCATCGCCATGGGCAACCGCACCGTGGCCGTGGCCTCCGAAGCCTTCCCGCTCGCGGCGACCGACTTCACTCAGATCCTCGAAACCTCGGATGTGCCGGGCGGCGTGGTGAATATCCTCACCGGCTCCCACGCCGAACTTGCCCCCACCCTCGCCAGCCACCTCGATATCGACGCGGTCTGGTCCTTTTCCTCGGCCGATCTCTCCGGCGCGATCGAAAAGAAATCAGCCGGCAACCTCAAGCGCACATGGGTCAACAACGGCCGCGCGCGCGATTGGTTTGCCGAAGGCGCCAAGGCCTTCCTCGATGCCTCCACCGAGGTGAAAAACATCTGGGTGCCTTACGGCGAATAGGTTTCTTTTGGCCTGAAATACTCCGGGGGTGAGGCCCAAACGGGCCGAGGGGGCAGAGCCCCCTACTTGCCCCCGAGCCGCGTGAACCAGCGCTTGAGGCTCGAGCGCTTCTCCGCCGCGCCCGCTTCGATCTCGTCCCACCGATCCCCCGCCTTTTCAAGCGCGGGGTCCATCATCCGCTCGCGGAACTGCGCCCACGCGGCTCGCAAGAACAAGATCGCAAGGCCAAGGAAGACAAAGAAGAAGATGTTGAACCAAGGGACGATCTGCACGTCCGGCCCCTCGACGGGCCGGATATCGACCGCATTGGGATAGATCGAGAGGAACCGGTTGCGCCAGCCATAGTGGGTGATCACCACCCACCGCTCCTGCCCCGGAGGCGAGACATTTGCCGCCGCCTCGGCCTGAAGATCGGCGCTGTCAAACTTGAAATAGGGCGGCCAGATCCAGCCCGAGTCCTCGTTGCGATAGACCATCACCCCCTCGGCCTCACGCGGGATGAACCCAAACAGCCACGCCTTCTGCCGCTGGGTGTTGATCAGACGCAGATCGCGCGTCGAAAGTTCGGCGCTACCGCTGTCGGCTTGGGCATAAAATATCCGGTTCCAACCTGAAAGATCGGTGCGGATGATCTCGGTCGAGGTAATCTTGGCGATGTCATGCTGAGGCAAGACGTAGTGCAGGAATGACCCTATGACCAAAACCACCAGCACCCGAAAACTGATCTTTACATATCTCATCACGCACTTCCCAAACTCAACGCGTCAATTCGCATTCATCAAATAAAGGATCACCGGAACCGCAACGGTCGGCACGATATAGACAAGCAAGATCAGACGCCGACCAAAGCCCTCTTTATACTCAACCATGCCGTCCTCGACATAGGCTTCCCGATCTCCCAGAACCTCAACCTCCGCCGTTTCCCGATCCCAGCGCTTCTCAAGGTTCTCGCGATGCACAGACCGGAAATAGAGCGACAGGCTGAAATAGACGACGGTAAGCGCCGCATAACCAAAGACGATCAGCTTGAAAAAGGCCATCTCCCCCTCCCGTCCGGTGGACGCCTCTAGACTTAGGCACTATCGATCGGAATACAAAGACCCCAAGCCCCAAAACCGGAGCAGCCCATGCCCGAAACATTACTTCGCCTTACCTCCGACGCTGCCGTTGCCGAGACCGGTGCGCCTGCCCCCGACCGGCTGATCTCCGGCGCGCCCGAGTTTACGACATGGAACGCCGAAGAGCGCGACGGGCTTTATTGCGGGATCTGGCGCTCGACACCGGGTAAGTGGCGGATCGTCTATGACGAATGGGAATATTGCCACATCCTTGAGGGCCACTCGATCCTGACCGAAGACGGCGGCGAGCCGCGCCACGTCAAAGCCGGCGACAGCTTCATCTTGCGGCCCGGCTTTACGGGAACGTGGGAGGTCGTCGAGACAACGACCAAAGACTATGTGATCCGCCTCTAGCCTTCGCTCAGATCCGGCCCCGGATCGGAGGCAACCGCATCAAAGATCGTATCAGGATCGGCGACATAAGGCGGCAGCTCGACACCGCGGTTCGCCAGTTCTTCACCCTCGATCCGCACCGAATCTTCATAGGTCCGGATTACAACTTTGGTTCCCATCTCGATCCGGTCGAAAAGATCGATGATGTCCTGATTGAAGAGCCGGATACATCCGGCCGAGCCGGAATTGCCGATCGAGCCAAGATCATTGGTGCCGTGGATGCGGTAATAAGTGTCCTTGCCGCCGCGATAGAGATAGAGCGCTCGCGCACCAAGCGGGCTGGCAAGGCCGCCCGGAATCCCGCCCGCAAAGGGGCCGTAAACTTCAGGCTCGGTCTTAAGCATATTGGCGGTCGGCGTCCATCCGGGCCATTCCGCTTTCCGGCGGATCACGGTCGTGCCGCGCAGTCCCTTGCCCTCGCGCCCGACAGCGATCGGATAGCGCAGGGCGGTTCCATCCTCGAAGACGTAGTAGAGGAACTTGGCAAAGGGATCGATCTCGATCGTCCCCGGCTCCTGATCGCCCGGATACTGGATCAGAACCTTGTGGTTCGCGCCCTCAAGATATTCAGTCGGAATCCCCATCAAGCTATAGCCGTCATCCTCGATCGGCCCATAGCCTTCAAGAAACACAGGCTCGGGCGGGGGCAGCTCTTCAAGAGGCTCCTGCTGAACACAGGCCGCGAGGCTTCCCGCCACCGCAAGGCCCATCGCAAGGCGCACAAGGCCTCTTCCGCCGAGAATCGTCGCAATCATTGCAGGTCTGTCCCCCAAAGTTCAGGGAGTGATAGCATTTTGCCGCGACCGCGCAACCGCCCTCGGGCCCGCTCACGGGATTGCGATGGGCGGGTGACAGGCCGCAGGGAAAGGGTCAGACTGGCCCCAAAGGGAGAAATCAATGCGACTGGACGGCAAGACAGCGATCGTGACAGGCGGCGGCTCCGGTTTCGGCGCCGGCATCGCCCGCAAGTTCGCAGCAGAGGGCGCCCGTGTTCTGGTTGCCGACATCAACGCCGATGCTGCACGCGAGATCGCTGCCGAGATCGGCGGAGTGCCCGCAACCGTCGATGTCTCCGACAACGCCTCGGTCGCCGCCCTCGCTTATGAAGCCGCAGATGCGCTCGGGGATATCGATATCCTCGTCAATAACGCCGGGATCACCCACCTGCCGCAGCCAATGGAAGAGGTGAGTGAGGCGGATTTCGACCGTGTTCTGGCGGTCAACGCCAAATCGGTCTATCTGACCGCTCGCCATTTCGTCCCCGCCATGAAGGCCCGCGGCGCGGGCGCGATCCTCAACATAGCCTCGACCGCAGGCCGTAGCCCGCGGCCCAAGCTCAATTGGTACAACGCCTCCAAGGGCTGGATGATCACCGCCACCCAAGCGATGGCGGTCGAGCTTGCCCCGCACGGCATCCGCGTCAACGCGCTCAACCCCGTGGCCGGCGAGACCCCGCTCCTACCCTCCTTCATGGGTGGCGATACGCTCGAAAACCGCGCGCGCTTTCTCGCCTCCATCCCCCTTGGCCGCTTCTCGACGCCCGAGGACATCGGCAATGCCGCCGCCTTTCTCTGTTCGGACGAGGCCGCGATGATCACCGGCGTTGCGCTCGAGGTCGATGGCGGGCGCTGCCTCCCC
>Ga0255779_1006489_pt1 | contig 10588 bp, 10 predicted proteins | sample 011ome_21_FD_179977 | JGI IMG/M metagenome (GOLD analysis project Ga0255779, IMG submission 179977) | Coastal salt marsh microbial communities from the Groves Creek Marsh, Skidaway Island, Georgia - 011508AT metaG (version 2) | ecosystem: Environmental > Aquatic > Marine > Intertidal zone > Salt...
CATTGGATGGACTTTAAAACTCCTAGCAAAACAGAGAATTCCGATTCTTTTTGATGCTGTCTCCAATGTAGAGTGCGAGTGCTTGGATCGTGGGAGTTGGATTAACCGCGGCTGAGGTGACAAAGATGCTCCCATCGACAATAAAGAGATTCTTCACATCATGGCACTGCCCCCAATCATTGACTACAGAGTTTTCTGGATCTGTTCCCATCCGGGCAGTACCCATCAAATGCCATCCAGCTCGCCACCAAGCGTCACCACCCGAGGCGACAATACTCTTGGCTCCAGCAGCTAAAAGTACCTCTTCAGCTCTCGCCGCACCATGGGCAAACATTCTCTGGGTATTTTCGTCAACCTGGTAATTGATTTTAGGTGCAGGAATGCCATCGCCATCCGTAAGTTCAGGATCTAGTGTCACGGCATTGCTTTCTAGAGGAAGATCTTCCGTAACGATGGTCAATCCAGCACAATAAGGATAAATTTCGTCGAATTGACGCCGATGCTCCGCGCCCCAGGGCATCAAATTGTCTATTCCATAACCACCCAAAGCAAAAGTCATGGGGGTGGTGAACCGCCCTCCGTGTAAACCGTAGCCTCGCACAAAATCACGGCTTGGATCCGTCTCGTAAAACTCTTGGCTGATGATGCTACAGGCCATTGGCCCCTTAAATCCTTCCATTGGTTCTGTAAATCGACCAACCACTCCGGAAAGTGGATGAAACATCAGGTTTTTTCCCAGCTTCCCACTGCGATTAGCTATGCCATCTGGAAATTCCTTAGACTTCGAGTTGAGCATGATCCTGGGTGTTCCTACCCCGTTGCAGGCCATAATCACTAGCTCTGCGTTTTGCTCCTGTAGATTTCCATCTGCATCGTAATAGAGGACACCCCCTGCTTTGCCATTAGGTTGGAGCATAATTTCTCGGACACGGCAGTTTGTCCGCAGTTGAATTCTCTTTTCCAGTAGTAAAGGCCAGTACGTCAGATCCACACTGGCTTTGGCACCAGAGGCACATCCTAAATCACAGGTCCCTGCATTGACACATCGGTTCCGCCCTTGGTAATCACGACTCAGGATTGAGGTATCGGAAGGCCACCAGTGCCAGCCAAGCTGATTGAATCCTTTTGCGAGGGTTTTGCCCAATTTGCCTAAAGGAATCGGGGGAAGTGGAATATCGTAAGGTGGATAAGAGGGATTCCCTGAAAGCCCGGAAATACCCATAATTTTGCTATTGAGATCGTAATAGGGAGCTAACTTGTCGTAGTCAATCGGCCAGTCATCAGCAACACCATCTAAAGTCTTCACTCGGAAGTCAGAAGGGTGAAATCTGGGCCAGTGCCCCAAGTAATTGATTGTGGATCCACCGACCGCATTGTAGTTGACAGGAGTGATTGCAGAGTTTTCAGAATTGATTGGGTAATCTTGAGGAAGCTTACGAACATTTGGATCGCAACTGAACTTGTCGTATCGATGCAGTTCATAATCTTTCCGGGTACTCGGCAAGTTGGATCGGTCAACCCAATCTCCCTGCTCCAGGCAAAGGATCTTCAAACCCATATCGGCAAGCGAATATGCCACTGCAGCACCCGAAGCTCCTGCTCCAACAATCAATACATCAACAGCATCCTGGCCCATGGTTCCTTATTCATACAGAAGTTTAGCATTCTCGGTAGCAAACACCTCTTTGACGAACAGGTTCTAGCATTCGATCGAGTTCTACTGGATCGTCTGCCGGCACTAAATATCCTTCCGGTTGGGTAGGACCCGCAGACAAACCAAAAAGTGGTCGAATTGCTGACTCGCTGTAGTAACCCATGTAGGTAGTTCGGAGGAGCATTTCGAAGAAGGTTGGTTGGCTTTTTTCAAGCTGGCTAACGAGGGCAATCCACTCTTCATTTGAGAGTTCTGCTGCCGTCTTCTCAGACCGCTGCAGTAAAGTTTCTAAGTATTCAAGACCTTGTGTAAACAACAACTGCAAATCAGGCTTGTCAGAAACTTTCTGTATGACGAAATCCGCAACACCAAATTCTGCTGCAGAAGGTATCGTTCCATTAGCTCCCGAAGGAATTAGTTGTGCCAAAATTCCTTTAAGTAGGGCTAACTGCGTAGAGTTCCAGAGGTTTGTTGTGGAAACAGTTGATGTCATGAGAGACCCCACATTGAGACAGTTTGCTGCGCAAAAAACACCACTATGCTCTACTTTGAATTCTTCCCTGACGAGACAGAGCATCAATGGAAACAGCTAACAGCAAAATTCCTCCTGAAAACATCAGTTTGTCTGCCGCTCCAGCTCCAGACAGGTCCAAGCCATTGCCCAAGGAACCAATCACAAGGGCTCCAAGGATGGCGTTCCAGACGCTACCTCTACCCCCAAACAATGATGTTCCACCTATGACTGCTGCTCCAATTGCTTCTAGCAGCAAAGGTCCACCTGCAAAGGCATTGAAAGACACAGAGGCATAGCGGGATGCACCAACAATTCCTCCTGTTGCCGCCATAAATCCCACGATTCCGAAAGCCGCAATCTTAACACCTTTCAATGAGATGCCAGCTCTACGAGCTGACTCAGAATTGCCTCCAACTGCATAGAGAGCTCTGCCAAATGGGGTTGAGGTAGTGAGCCAACCTAGCAGCGCCGTTAGTCCCAGTAGAATAACGACAACCAGTGGGACCCCACGGTAAGAATTGAGTGTAGCGACAACCGATATGGCAAACACCACAAAGAATCCCACCTTGGTGAGGTCGCTGGCCCAAGGATTATTTTCCAAGGAAAGTCTTCTGCGCTTTTGCCGATTGTACCAAACCATCCAAGAGAAGGCTGCGATACACAAGGCTGCTGCAGCCCAACCCAATTCTGTAGGCAATGTGGTAGTAGTGATGCCCCTGACAAACGGATCTCGGACGTTGATCGCGCCATGAATTCCTAGAATTTTTAGCATCAATCCTTGAAATCCTAACAATCCTGCCAAAGTAACCACAAAGGATGGGATACCAACCAAAGCTGACATTGCCCCCTGGAAGATACCCACACAAACTCCAGCCGATAAAGCAGCTAAACAGCTAATTGGAGCTGGAATTCCCAGGTTAGTTGTCAAGACTGCCAAGATTGCTGCACAAACTCCTGAAGTAGCAGCAACAGACAAATCAATATCCCCGATCAATAAAACAATTGTGATCCCCACTGCCAAAGTCCCAACAACTGAACTCTGCATGAAGAGGTAGTAAAAATTGCGTGGACTTAAGAAAGCCGGCTCTGTCAAACCAAAATAGATCCAAATGGCAGCAAGAGCTAGTAGCACAGGGAGTGCGGAGCCCAGACGGGAAGTACTGATTTTTTTCAGACTTATGGCACCGAGTTCAGGCATCGTCAACATCCATTCCTCGTGTCATAGCAGACACAATTTCTTCAGGAGAAACTTCGGATACTTTGTAAATTGCTACATTTGTTCCTTGTCTCAGTACTGTAATTCGGTCACAAACTTCAAAGACATCTCTCAAATTGTGGGAAATGTAGACAACTGCGTGCCCAGTATCGCGTAGCTGCCGAATGGTCTCCAGTACCTCTCTCGTCTGGGCTACTCCCAAAGCTGCAGTCGGTTCATCTAGCAAGACAACTGTGGAATCCGCACCTATCGCCCTGGCGATCGCAATTGCCTGCCGTTGACCACCGGACAATCCACCTACTTGGCTACGAACTGATTGTAGTGTCCTGACTTTCAAGCGTTGAATGGCCTGCTGCGCTTGATATTCCATGGAGAGAGTGTCCAATGGTTTCATGAATCTTGGCAGGAACTTAGCCCAACCCCCGAGCACGGGTTCTTGACCTAAAAAAAGGTTGGCAGCCACGTCCAGATTTTCGCATAGCGCCAGATCCTGGTAGACAATCCTAATGCCTTGAGCTACCGCGTCTTGTGGGCTTGAAATGAAAATTTCATTGCCATCAAGAAAAAACTGACCAGTGTCACAACTCTCAGCACCTGCAATAATCTTCATCAAAGTGGATTTTCCTGCCCCGTTATCACCAACCAATCCCATCACTTCACCACGCTTCACTTCGAAGGAGACTCCCTGAAGAGCTTCCAGGCCACCAAAGCGTTTTCTAGCTTCTCTAACTACCAAATGGGGCAATTCTGCTTGCATCTGAACAGGAACAGGAAAATCGCAATTTACAAGAAGTGTGATTCAGCCCTTACAAAACGAAGTTGCGGCAGCTTCACCTTTGCACACGTCAGCCTTGGTGATCGAAGGGTCATTATCAATCACATATTGAACACCGGCTTCGCCGACAGCATTATAGAAACCGACAGGGACCATAGGTACTTCCTTGCCAGCTGAATTTGCTGGAGATGTCCCCATCACAATACCATCTAGAGAATCTTCGTTAATGAGAGCAACTGTTGCCTTCGCTGTGGCCTCTGCCATCATATCAAAATCTCTCCAAACACTCTGAGTCATTTGACCTAACAGGATCAATTGAAGAGCTTGCACCGTACAATCCAGCCCACTAACTGGGACTTTGCCAGCCATTCCTTGCTCTGCTAGAGCAGCAACAGCAGCTCCAGCATTTCCATCATTCGATGAAACTACTCCCTGCACATTATTGTTAAGCTTGGTCAAAGCCTGATCCATGGAACGTCTGGCAACTGCTGGATCCCAACCCTGAGTCCAATTTTCATATCCTAAAACTCGTTCACCAGAGGCAAATAGGGATTCCAAGACATCCATTTGTCCATGGTAAATAGTTGGGGCGTTAGGATCAGTTGGGGAGCCTTTCAGCATTACCAGAGTGTCCCCAAACTCAGTATTTGCTACAATGTGGGCGGCTTGGGCTCGACCCGAAGCTCTCAGGTCCGCCTGCACCCAAAAGCTGGTATTTGTCGATTGCACCATTCGGTCATAAGCAATTGTAGGCACACCTTCATCCGCAGCCATATCTGCTATGATCGCAGCTGCTTCCCCATCAATAGGAATGACAACCAGTACCTTTGCACCTCGAGAAAGAGCTTGCTCGGCTTGTCTTTGTTGTGCAGCAGTATCGTTGTTCGCATTAAACACCTCTACCTGGATATTCGGGGCCATATCTTTCATGTGCTTTACAAAAAAAGCGGCGTCCTGGCTCTCCCAACGTGGGTTCACATTTTCAGGCAGTAGCATCGCTACCATATCTTCTGCTGCTGCTATGGGAGCCATGGACATCATTGCCAGGGCAACACAAGTAATTACTTTCTTGATTCCAAACATTGATCCTCCAGAGATTAGTTTGTTGACCACACCGGCAGACTAAACTTCCAGTGCGAAGTGCTCCAAGAATTCACGATTCGGTTCTGCTCCATGCCCTGGAACATCTGGAATCGGAACATAACCACCATTCTTTGCGACCTGGCGCTGAATATTCAGCGGTTCGGTCAGCAAGTCATCGCGGAACTTGTTGTCTGTCGTATCAAACTCCAGCATCGGTTCCTGCGGATGAATTCCACCTGGAAGAGGTGGAATGACCGCCAACAACTGCAGATTTGTTGCAATCGCGACGGCTGAGCCCCACACATGATTAATCACCTGTGTGAAGTGTGCCTGGGCTAGAGCCAGAACTCGCAAATACTCTGAGATTCCTCCAAGTGCACACACTTCCGGTTGAGCGATATCTAGACAATGCTTCTCCAGCAGATTTCGCCAACCCCAACGTGTGAATTCTGCTTCACCTCCAGCAATGTTGATTTTCAACTGGGAACGTAGTTCTCGGTAACCGTCCAAATCCTCTGGGGCAACGGGTTCCTCGAACCAATAAGCATCTAATTCCTCTAGTGCCCGACCTACATAGAGCGCTTGATCTACTGTGTAGCAATGATTTGCATCGACCATGAACGGAAAATCATCACCAACACCTCGTCGAACCGACTCGGCGAGCTGCACATCCTGCTTGGGCCCCAATCCTACCTTCATCTTGGTCGCGACAAAGCCCGCGGATTTGATTGCCGCAGCCTCATCTTCAAAGCGATCCATGAGTGCTGGTAAGTTCTCACGCCGAAGCATCATCCCGTAGCCATAAACTGGCACCTGTTCTCGAAATCTTCCCCCAATTAACCTAGAAATTGACAGCCCCGTGACCTTGCCTAGGATGTCCCATAGCGCAATATCCACCCCAGAAAGAGCCTGAATTGGCATTCCTTTCTGTCCATGATCCCGAAGTAGATTATAGACCTTGTGCCAGAGTACATCCCGGTTCAGCGGATTTTCCTCTAAGATCATTGGCTGAATCACCCGCTCGACAATCACCTTATTGGCAATAGCCACATTCCCCGGGCCAAAGCACTCACCCCACCCCGTTATCCCTTCGTCAGTGACCACCTCTACTAGATGCCCAGTCCTTTTCTGATAATACTGCTGGGAATAACCTAACTCTTCCTTAAGGTCATATTGGAGAATGTGACTCTTGACTTCTTTAATTTTCATGAAGTAGCTCTCTTACTCTGCTCAGGTTTTTGGCTTCAAACCGTCGTTCACATCGCCAATCACCTTGTTTTGTTCGCCATATTAAACATATGATGTTTAATAAAACAATACTTATAATAAAAAGTGATGAAAATTCACTTACAACAGCTTATTGGTAGCCGGTCCTCCTGTCCGAAAGAGTTAAATTAGTTTCACGCATCAATTTGATTGATTCCGAAATGAACAACCAAACACAAAAAAATATTTTCACAGCAAATTGGGAAACTCTTATCGGTGGAACAAACAATCAAAGTCTTCTAAGCGACTTCAAACCACGCTATGATTCCTGTAAACTGATATTTTTTGAGTAGTGGACTCCTTTAAATCGAGAATGAATGAACGAAATACTTTTCTACAACCTGACTCAGACGAATGGCCTGACACACAGTCTAGCAACCCAAATTGCCCGTGAACTGGGGCGCAGAATCGTTGCCGGACTCTATCCGCAGGGTACCTGTCTTGAAGATGAAATGACGCTTGCAGAGAAATACCGGGTCAGTCGCTCCGTGATACGGGACGCAGTGAAAATTCTTGTCGGAAAGGGGTTACTAGAAGTACGGCGCGGGATAGGAACCAAAGTCAAAAATCGGCTGGAGTGGGGAATTTTGGACAATGACGTTTTAGCCTGGCATCAATCAGCACCTCCAAATCGAAAATTCTTGATGCAGCTACATGAATTCAGGTTGGTAATTGAACCCAAAGCAGCCCTACTAGCTGCAAGAAATGGAACGGCAGAAGATTACAAAAGCATTGAGGAGGCAATTTATAAGATGAGAGAGACTGTCGATTCAGCCGAGGCTTTTGTAGAAGCGGACGCTAATTTTCATCGACTTATTTTGCTGGCCACGGATAACGAGTTTCTTAGCGCAATGGATGGTATCATTTTCACATCACTGCTTAGTTCGATTCGTCTTACCAATCGAGATGCTGAGCAAAATGAAGCCTCTCTTGCTCTGCATCAGGATGTAGCAAACTCTATTTTCACCAAGAAACCAGAAGAGGCAGAGCAAAGGATGTTTTACTTATTATCTGACGCAAAAGTGCGACTGACTGCTGAAGTGTAATTTTGACTGCGCTCTATGTATGAAACAGCACCGAAAACTAATTTCTTGTGTCAGTTCACTTAGGCATGAATTTTTTTAAGCATTTCAATAGCAAAGTGTGAGATAAACCCAATGAATTTGCTAGAAGCATCTATTGAAACGCTGCAAGAGGCAATGAACTCCGGGAGTTTGACCGCAGTTGAACTGACCCAGTACTACCTGGATCGCATTGCTACCTACGATCAACAAGGCCCAGCCCTCAACAGCATCCAAACCATCAACTCTGCTGCCTTGGAACACGCAACCGCTCTGGATGAAGAACGGAGTCGGCAGGGTGCTCGCTCATTGCTACACGGCATTCCGATTCTAGTGAAAGACAACTACGAGACCAAAGGAATGCCGACGACCGTGGGATCTGTCCTCTTCCAAGGATATTCTCCGGGTCGGGATGCCCATCTTGTTGCCAAGCTGAAGGACGCTGGGGTGGTCCTGCTCGGTAAAACCACCATGCAGGAGTTTGCCTATGGCATCACCAATGTTGGATCGGGCCATGGGTTTACCAGAAACCCCTACGACACGACCAGAAATCCCGGTGGTTCCAGCGGTGGTACCGGTGCCGCAGTGGCTGCCAATTTTGCGGTCACTGGATTGGGGAGTGACACCTGTGGTTCGATCCGTATTCCAGCTGCACAGAACAATCTGGTCGGACTACGTGGCACACAAGGCCTGATGAGCCGACGAGGAATTTTTCCGCTATCTTCAACGCAAGATATTGGAGGACCACTCACCAAATCAGTTCGGGATCTGGCTATCATGTTGGATCAGATGATTGGCTACGATGCTGAGGATGCTCAAACAGCTGAGAGCTTTGGGCATAACTTTCAGTTTCTGGTGAACCTTCAAACACGCGAGAAAGTTCGCATTGGGTTACTACGTGAGTGGATGGAGAGAGAAGAAGGCGATGAAGCCGTTGCTGGGGTGATCCGTGACACCTTGACTGCCATGTCTGCAAAAGCTGGATGGGAAATTGTGGAGTTGGAATCTGCTGAACTGGAGGCCTCCCTAGATCGGCCACTCGAAGGCTATTTTGTTTCCGCCTATGACTTCAAGCAGGATGTGAACGCCTATCTTCAGGCCAATCCTGAGATGGGCTTCCGCGATCTAGAGGAACTACTCGCCCTTGGAAAACATCATCCCAAAGTGGATCTCCGAACACAGAAGTCGATGGCCATGCGAAGTGAAGATGAACCCACCTACTACCGGGAAATGGCACAGCGCAAAGTTGTACGCCGAGCCTTGCTTCGTCTGCTTGCCGAAAACAACTTGGATGCGCTGGCCTATCCCTCGATTCGCCATGTGGCTGCCCCGATTGGGGAGGATCAGATGGGTACCAACTGTCGCTTGGCGGCCTGTTCCGGAATGCCAGCGATCTCCGTCCCAGCTGGTTTTTATGGTAAATTACCAGTTGGCTTGGAACTGCTTGCTGAACCTTGGGCAGATCAGAAATTGCTGGACTTGGCTTATACTGTCGAATCAATTCATCCACAACGACTTTTGCCGAAATCTACACCTTCATTATAAGATTAGTTTCTCCAATATCCCACTTCCCCGTCTCAAGGCGATATAAATGGCAAAAAATATTTTAATCATTCAATGAGTCCAAAATCTTTTTAGCCTTGCTAGATACAGATCTTCTATCATCTTCAGCAATTTTTCTAAGGATTTCCTCAGAATCTAAGATATTCATTCTTTTCTTCATAGCAAACTCAAGAGAAGCCAATGATTGGGCCAACATAATCCAATCATTTCCTAGCATTAAATTTTCTTTAATTTTGACTAAGAGTAATTGTTTTTGGGCATCACTCAATAGATGATAACACTCAGTAAAGATCTGTGCTATTGTCCAACGAAATGTTGGATTTTTTAGTCTGCTAGCATCTTCAATAAAATTGTCAATATAAGGTTTTATAAGCTTTCCATCCTCTCTCCACAATCGTTTCATTAAGTTTGAAACTCTCATAGAAACAATAGGATGTTCTTCTGCATACAAATCATATACATCATCTATTGTTATCTGGTGATCTAGGATTTCTTTCAAAATACTGGGAACTTGGCCTAGACTATTTTTCTTACCTTCAAGAAACCTATCGAATAGATCTTGTTTTCTCATTAATTCCCATTTACTAAATAAATAAAAATACCAGCTTAAAATAATCTGATAGTAAATTCCATTGTCAACTAAAATTCAGTATTCAAACAGGTATTCTGACACCGAAATTTTGAAAAAAATTAGCAAGTTCTTGGTTGATTTAGCACGTCTCAAATTCATTTAAAACATATTTTCTAAAATAAAATTTTTGTTCAAAAACTAGATCACTATCTATTCAGAAATTTGAAAAACAGATCGTGTTCTTCTAACAGTTAAATTCAACCTATTTCAGAACCTAGCCGTCGAGTCTCCTCATCAATCCAGGCTCGCAATTGACGAGTCTGGACGTTCAATTCCGTATATCTTCGTCCATAGTCTAGATTAAAAGCATAGTCGAAATCAGGAGGATTCTGTCCCTGGGTATGCTGGAGCAACGTCTCTAATTTGTCGAAAGCCTTGGCCAATTTTGCTTCCGGGGTCGCTGCCTGCTCATATTCCTCCCAGAGTTCCAGAATTTCACTTCTCTGCAATTCCGGCAATGGTGACAATAATTCCAATAGATCTTCCCGCTCGCTTTGAGATTTGTCGATATTAGGATCCTGCAATGGAGCTGGGATATCTCCCTGTAACGCTTCCCCCAAATCATGGATCAAACAGATCTTCATCAAACGATGGGCATCGACTTCAGGAAACTCTGGTGCCAAGACCAACACCAGCAGGCAGAGTCGCCAAGTATGCTCTGCCACACTCTCTGGTCTGCCGGAGGAAGTGTGGCCACTGCGCAGTGTACTTTTGAGTGATTCAGCTGCCCGTAGAAACTTTAGGATTTGGGACAGACGTTCTTGCATTGACAAATCATTCATGAAGGAATTTGAGCTGTATGGAATTGATCATTGGGAGTCATGA
>Ga0255779_1006492_pt1 | contig 10586 bp, 6 predicted proteins | sample 011ome_21_FD_179977 | JGI IMG/M metagenome (GOLD analysis project Ga0255779, IMG submission 179977) | Coastal salt marsh microbial communities from the Groves Creek Marsh, Skidaway Island, Georgia - 011508AT metaG (version 2) | ecosystem: Environmental > Aquatic > Marine > Intertidal zone > Salt...
ACGGACTGTGCCATTTGCTGCATGAGGACCGTTTTGCCCGCTCGGGGCGGACTAACGATTAACCCGCGTTGTCCAAATCCAATCGGCGTTAGAAGATCAACGACCCGTGTGCTCAGTTCTGACTTCTCCCGTTCCATGATGATTCGTTGGCTGGGATGAAGCGGAGTGAGTTCTTCGAACGGAACCACTCGCTTTTGATAGTTGGGATCTTGGCGATTGATTGCTTCAATTCGAAGCAAGGCGAAGTAGCGTTCGTTGACTTTGGGCGGACGGATTTGACCCGCAACATGACTACCTGTTTGCAGGCCAAACCTTCGGATTTGACTCGGAGAGACATAGATGTCATCAGGACAAGATAAATAGTGATATTGCGGGCTGCGCAGGAAGCCAAATCCGTCTGGAAGGATCTCAAGTGTTCCCTCGCCATACATCAGACCATTTGCTGCCATCCGGTTTTTTAGGATCCGGAAGACAAGATCTTGCTTGGACAGTCCGGCAAATTCCTCAAGGCCATCGGCATCAGCTATCCGCAGCAGTGACTCGTGCGTCGATCGCTGCAACTCCGCAATGTTGAGTGACGTAGTGTGTGCACTAGGCTCTCGTTGTGATGGATCTGCTTGGCGGGTTTTTTGATTTTCACGTACGATTTCTTCCGGCAAAGAAAGCGGATCTTTTTCAGCATCCAGTTCTCGAATTCGTTGATCGACTTCTTGATTGGGATGTCTGGCTGGCTGTTTGTGTTCGTGATGAGGGCGGTTCCCTCGGGAATCGCGTCGGTGCGAAGATCCCGAGTTGTCCCGCGGATGGGGACTTTGCGAGTTCATGTTAGAGAAGATAGGTATGAAGTGAAAAGAAAAGTGAGGAGGGGGGGAGGAGCAGAAGAAGTAGCGGATGGAGGAAATTAACGGTGGTCGGAGTGCGTTAAGTTGCGTTGCTCTGCTCGAAGCAATGTTTTGACGACTTACTCGAAACCTTTCTGGAAAGGCTCGACCAGCGATTAACGACGATCGTACTCAGTTGTTTCATGTCTCCGTTGTTTGTAATGCAAACATTGCTCAGGCGTTTTTTTGCATCGAGCGGTAATTGATTCGATTCTCTTTTTCTGAGGTCGGCAGCAGTCCAGTTGCGATTTTTTGCCCACTCTTGTCGCATTTCTGCTGGCGCGTCAATGCACCAGATTTCATCGCAAACCAAATCCCAATGAGACTCAAACATCAGAGGGACTTCTAAAGCAGTGAATTGGCGTCCAGATCGCTGCGCATCGGTAATGGCTTGCGTAATGCGCCGTCTTGTTTCCGGGTGAACTAACGACTCCAGATACTTTAACGCTTGACGCTTCTCTTCGTCATCCCCAAAGACTGCACCGGCTAATTTTTCACGGTCGATCTTGCCGTAAGGGTCCTCAAAATCTGATCCAAAATACTCTAGAAGTTTGATGCGAATTTGAGGTTCTTCCAAAACAGATTTCGCAATCTCATCCGCGTGGATCCATGTTGCACCAAGTTCCCCTAATATCTTCGCAACGGTTGATTTCCCGCCAGCAGGCGATCCGACAATGCCAATGATGATCATTGAGGAACTCAGCGAAGGAAGGGACGGATTGACTGCACGTTTGGAAGGATCGAGTGGATCAATTCTTTGGACGCTATCGGTGATTATCTCTTGAGAATTGTGATGACGCGAAGCGGTTGATAGTGATTAGCTAATTTGGCATCCAACGTTAATCGTAGCGACTTTTCTTGCTGCGGTTTCCGGGACATCGATTTTCATTCAGGAGAACAAAAACACTGAACCGAGGATTAGCGTACCTGTCGATCCTCGGGAGCGTACAGGAAAGCGTTGCAGTTGGGGCATCGAATAAGCAGCGACATTCGGAGTCGATCAATCAACTGGGTCGTCAGGATTTGATAACATCCGCCGCACGACTCCTCGTCGACCGGAGCTAACGCATCTTCGCCGCGTGCTTCGGTGATTCTTCGGTAGTCATCCATCGCCCCCGCAGGAATATCTTTTTCTGTCTCGGTGAGGTTGGCTTTAACCCGTCCCAGTTCCGCTTCTAGATCAGCTTGTCGACCTTCAATTTCAACGACGCGTTCAGCTTGCTCTCCCTCAAGGCGTTCAAGTTCTGCGACAGCATTCGTGACCGCTTGAGATAGTTCGTCGATGTACTCGAGGCCTTCGAGAATTTCATCGCTGAGCACTTCGTTGGCTTGCTTGTCAGCAGCAATCTGTTCTTTAAGGAGGCTGAACTCTCGATTGCTGGCAGCAGTCTTCAGCTTGGCTTCTAAATCCCTGATTTTGTCTTCCCGAGACTGAAGTTGCAGTTGCTTGGCATCGCATGCAATCACCGCTTTTTTATGTGCCTCTTGCGCGGTGGCTCTCGTGTTAATGCCCTCCCGGATAAGGTTTTCACCTGCTTGGATTTGGCGCGGGCATCTCGCAATTTGGCCGCTGATATCTGAAACCTGTCGATGAATTCGGTGAAGCTTTTGAAGCAAGCTGGGGCGAATTTCAATCCTGTTGACCGGTGGCATATCGAGTGTCTTTTTGCGAGGAATGGAGGGATCGGATTCACAGGCGAGCTCTGCCGTCTGCTTTTCTCTGTTTCCGTCTTGGCGTCAAATTGATCCGCCTTGCAGATTAACCTTTCTTTTCAGTTCGCAGAAGCCGCCTGCGTATGGTTGTGTACCGTTTCATTCAAACAGATTTCAAAGTGAGTCCACCCAAGTCCATCATAGCGGGCCTAGTGCTCAGCCGGGTGTGACGCTTGGTTTTTATGGACGCAGTCTGGAGTTGGTGCCATGTTGGCACGACTTCAACCTCGATCGTTGCAAAAAAACTCCCGAGGCCAAAACATTGGCTTCGGGAGTTTCGCTGGGCTGTTTCGAGCTCAGTCGATGCGACAGTCGCGGTGATCACTCAGGCAGCAGGTTTGCGAGTTTGGCTATTGCGCGTCGCCATTAGCCAAAATATCCTTACCAATCCGCCATGATCATATGACTCGCTCTACGGCAACTGAACGCCGGAACATCGTTTGTCCCGACGTTAGTGTGAGTCCCCATCATCCATTCATCGCTTAAGCAGCAGTCTTAAGAAAGGATGCAAGGCGATCGGCTCGCGAAGGGCTTTGCAGTTTAGCGACAGCCTTTGCTTCGATCTGGCGAACTCGCTCTCGAGTTACCTTAAAGATTCGTCCACACTCCTCGAGTGTGTAGCTGTAGCCGTCGACAAGGCCATATCGCAATCGGATAATTTCTCGTTCTCGATAAGTTAGCGTTTTCAACAGTTCATCGATCTTACTTTTCAGAATGCTGCCAGCTGCGTTGCGAACAGGATTATGACTGTCACCATCCTCGATGAATTCACCAAAGCTACTGTCTTCACCTTCTCCGACGGGTCGGTCAAGACTCACAGGGTGTCGACCGATATCCATCACGCGTCGCACTTCATCGAGCGGTACTTCGGTTGCTTCCGAAATTTCTTCGTAGGTTGGTTCGCGTTTGAGTTGTTGAGTCAAACGCTTCTGAGCTTGGCGCAGTTTGCTGAGCACATCGATCATGTGAACAGGAATCCGAATCGTGCGAGCTTGGTCTGCGATCGCACGGGTGATCGCTTGACGGATCCACCAAGTCGCATAGGTGCTGAATTTAAAACCACGACGATACTCATACTTGTCGACGGCTCGCATCAGTCCTGTGTTGCCCTCTTGAATGAGATCCAAAAATGACATGCCGCGATTGCGGTATTTCTTTGCAATCGAAACCACTAGGCGAAGGTTTCCACTGCTGAGTTGACGCTTGGTCGATTCATACTCTTCAAAATGACGACGTGCTTTGGTCATTCGATTGTGAAGGCTAGTGGGACTTTCCTGAGTGACAAGCATCAATTCACGTTGCTCTTGTCTTAGATCGGCTGCCTCATCGCGGCTCAGCAGATCATCTCCTAGCGTATTGAGGCGATCTCGGATGAAATTCATCCGCTGGGAGATCTCTTCGAGTTGGCGAAGAAGTGGGGTCACGCGACGGCTGCGTAGGCTAAGTTCTTCGACCAAGTGAAGACACTTCAGTCGGTTTCGAATAAAGCGTTTTCGCACTTCCACCTTTAATCGAGCTGAGGTGCTTTTTCTGACGAGTTGTTCAAAGTCGCTTTTGTTCTGTCGAATCAGTTGATCAAGAGTGCGCAGGTTGTGGGGCATCCTCGCGCTGATCTGTTCTTTGGTGAGGCGTTCGGTGAGCGATACCTTGATGGTTCGGTCAAACGGCAGGTCCCCTCGATGCACTCGGTGAAGAGTGGAGACGGTTGAGCGGAGAGCATAGTCGTTTTCCAGCAATGCACGACGAAATTGCTTACGAGTGATCTCAATTTTTTTTGCGAGTGCAATTTCTTCTTCGCGGGACAACAGTGGGATTTCAGCCATCTGGCTGAGGTACATTCGCACGGGGTCTTCGCTCGGGCGTGGGGAGTCTACAGCTGCGAGAGGAAGTGATTCCAGCTCTTCGTTGTCCTCCATCTCCGGAGCTGCCTCGCGCATCTCTGCCACATGGGGCTCGGGCGCCCGTTGAGGCTTTGATTTTTTGCCGGTCGCGTCGACTAACGCAATGTTATGTCGTTCAAGAGCGAGTAATAGCAGGTTGAGTTTCTCTGGGTTGACGTCTTCGTCTGGCAGGTAGCTGTTGACTTCTTCGTAAGTCAAAAAGCCTTCTTGGCGGCCGCGAGCGAGTAGGGAGTTAAGTTCTTGATCCATCAATTGCATAATTCAAAACCTCATGTTTTGCCAAGCCATCGTGGCTTGCGGGGGATGGTAATTGGGTCGTGTAAAATCCGTTTCGTGCGAAAGGTGGTGCGGGTTGCCTCCTGGGAACGCTTGAAAAAGGATTGATAAGTTAGGGGGAGGACACGAAGCAAATGATCAACTTCATCGTGATGTGATAACTTGCCTCTCAGAACAATGTTTTGCTTTGTTACTTGTCGGTTGGGGGTTGGATTCCATGTTTACTTCGTGCTTCTGCAATCATTGCCTCGAGGATCGCAACTTCTTCATCCTCGGGAAGTAGCTCCGAGGCGAGTTGTTCGATCTTTTTTGTTTGTTCGTGCGAGAATGCGAGTTCCCGAAAACGATTGATTACCGCGTTGTATCGCTGCTGAATGGTTTGAGGTAACGCGGTGCTGCGATTCTGGATCCGTTCCTGTAGTGTTACTAACTGGTTCTTGAGTTGTTCGTTCTCAACCAGCAGTAACAAAGAATCGATATCAAGCGGGTGGCCGTCGAATTCTAAATCTTGATAAGCGGAAAGCAGCATTTTTGCGGTGTTGGTTTCAAACCACTCTGGGTCAATCACCTCGACCGCTGTCATTGCCAGTTCGGGGCTCTCGATCAGTGTTTCAAAAAGATCTCGTTCCAGGCTTGCCAGCGATCGAAGTCGCTCCTGTTGTCGGAGCGATACATCTTGGCGTGGATTGACGAATCGCGAGGTTTCGGGAAGGAGCTCATCAAATGCTTCTTCGAAATCCGCCGACTGCTGCAGAGCGGCATTCGGGTCGTCTGATCGGTTGGAGGAAATGTGATGACTTGTTGGTGTTGGCTTTCGACTAGAGGTCGTTGTGCCAGAGGTGCTGCGATTTGCATTTGCTGATGCATTTGACCGAAAACGCTCGCGTCGTTGACTTTCTTCCCGCAGGCTCTTGAGGCGTAGTTCAAGTCGCTCGGGTTTGAAGTTGAAACGGCTGGCCATTCGCATCAAAAGTTGGTCGGTTTTCAGCCCATCGGGGGCTTGCGCGACGATTTTTAGCATCGTGTCAACCGCTTGGGTTACCGCATGGGTGTCTTCAAGCAGATTGACTCCTTCGGTAAGCCTCGCAAGTTTGTGGTCAAGTGCGTCGGGTGCATCGTTGGCGAGTCTTTCCAGAGATTCGCGACCATGCTGTGCAACATAGTCCGCAGGGTCTTGTCCCTCGGGCAACGTCAAGACTCGCAGGTCGACATCCGCATGAACGAATAGCTCGAGTACTTCGTCTGCTCGATTCTGTCCGGCTTCATCACCGTCGAGCACAAGAACGACACGTTGTGCGAGCCGCTTAAGGATTTTGACGTGCTGCTCACCCAACGCGGTTCCAAGCACCGCAACCACGGGCTCAATTCCTTCCTGCCGGGTCATCACCACATCGGTGTAACCTTCCATGACGATCGCTTCGCCGCCCTTACGGATTGCTTCCCTTGCTTGATCAAGGCCGTAAAGCTGATGTGATTTTCGGAAAAGGATGGTCTCTCGGCCGTTGATGTATTTTCCACCGGCTCGTTCCCCTAGCCGTTTGGCAATTTCGGGAATGATCCTGCCGCCGAGCGCGACCGGTCGTCGCTGCAGATCGAGGATGGGAAACATTAGCCTGCCGCGGAACATGTCAACGAAACCATCGCCGGACCGCTTTGCTGAGGCGATGCCCGCAGCGTGCGCAACTTCGCCGCTGAATCCTTTTTCTTTGAGCAGGTTGACGGCAAAGTCCCATGAATCAGGGGCAAATCCAATCTGGTAGCGTCGGCGACTCTCTTCGCTAATCCCTCGCTCAGCTAGATACTCGCGGGCTAGCCTCGCGTCGTCACTGGTGCCCGATTCAAGTTGATCAAAATAAGCCTTAGTGATTAGCTCCATCGCCGAAAACAAAGTGGGGCGATCGTCGGGTGAGCCTGGTTCTGTGCGCCGGCCACCGGTCAACTCAGGGACAGCGATCCCTGCCTGCTCCGCAAGGGATCGAATCGCCGTGGGGAAGTCGACGCCATCACGTCGCATGACAAAAGAAAAGACGTCTCCGCCGATGTCGCATGGCCAGCACTTCCACGTTTGTCGTTCTTGATTCACCGTCATCGAGGGACGGCGATCGTTATGCCAAGGACATCGAGCCACGAAGTTCCTACCCTGAGGGCGCAGTTCGGTCGTTGCACCGACGACATCAACGATGTCGACTGCAGCGCGTACCCGCTCTTTCAGGTCGAAGTCCGTGGATAGGGACAAAATTCAACTCCGTGGGGCGCGTCAGGTTGATTCAACCTATCGATCAAGCATTCAACTCGGCGAATAACGAACTCTCTCGTTATTTCCCATCCCATTCTACCTTGAATGCGATGGGCCCATTCTACCGTCTAAGAGATAGAGTTGGGTCTCCGCGTCGCTATCTTCCTTGAACGTTTCGTCAAATCAGCAAGACGCTAACTTTCAATCGGTCCACCCTCTGCCTTGCGGCAGTCACTGGTCCATCCCAGGTTCCAGGTAAATTTCGATTGTTGCAATCCGTTGCGACTCGTGATGCAATTCAGCTTCCACGGCGGAGGCAGGTTTTCATTCCTCCCACGCACCCCGTGTTTCACGAGCGAGTTAAAAGTTTGTGATGGAGTTTCGAAATGGTCAAGGGCAATCTGTCTTGAAATTCATTCGGTCGTTACGGGAGTCAGGGCAAGGGACTCTCGTTTGATCAAAGAATTCAATTGGATGACGCCTGGTGTTCAGCCAAGAACATGCGTTCGCTACGCACGCGTGTATCGAGGCTTGGTCGCATTGCGGCACGCGCGAGTTTGCTTGGTGTCATCATCCGACGTCTGCCCACGAAGGCAATGTAGGCCTTTGTCGAGTGGTGACCGTTATTCTTGTGCTTTTGGCTCTCTTCGGTGCGCTCTAATCATGGTGGCGGTGCATTTCGCTGGACACATGGTATTTTGTCAGGCATATGGAATTTGTAGTGAGAATTCTCGGCCAATCATAGAAACTCAATTTCTAGGGGCATTAGAAATGCGGCACAACTTGACTGATGCTTCTGGGGCGGCACAGACGGCCAGGTTCCTCGTACCAGCGATTTTGCTTTCATGGGTGATTGCCTTTTGCATCGGTTGCGGATCTGGTGAGGACGCAGCAGAAGCTCTCCGTCGCCGAAGACGGTCTGAACAGATGGAAAAGATCGCAGGAGATACGTCTCCGACCGAGATTCCCTTGCTAGTCAAAAAGCTGAGCGATCAAGTGATTGCTGAGAAAGAAGATGCGTCGAGTAACTGGATTATCTCGCAGCCTGATTCAAATACCTTCATCAAACTACCTTTCCTTCCTCCAACAACTGCGGAAGTTGCCAGATTGGCCTCCGATTCGACTGGGGGATCAAACTTGAACGCGATCGCGGGCAACTCGATTGATGGATTGGATTCCCTTGCAAAACTGATGAAGATCATCAGTCTAAAAGAGCCGCATGACACTAATCGAACAAACCCTGGGTTCCTTGGGGCAAACGTCTGTCGGGAGTGTCACCAAGAGCGACATGCTTCGTTTGTTCACACCGCCCATCACCTCACAAGCGGCTGGATGCCAATCGGACCGATGGTGGCAACCGGGGAGGTGGACCAGTTGATGGCAACAAAAGATGGGAGCGATTCAGAAACTGAGCGGCCAATGCAAGCTTCTACCGGGCAGTTAGTTCTGGATGATGCCAAGGTGCATGGTCGGTACGCATCCGCGGTGACCTGGGTGGATGAGCATGTGTCGCCTGCTGCTCCACTTGGAGATTTTGATGATCCAAGCGAATTCGCTGGCGCTTTGGGGCAATCGACTATAGAGAGTGATTTGGGCTCGCGTTCCCGTTCCGCGAAAAGCATGATGCAGTCGTCGGACCCGGCATTGGCATTTCAGATGGTGCATGACTCGGACGGGTATCATCAGGCGGTAAGGTTGGCCGATTTTGAATTGCAGCTACCCGTACACGTCTATACGGGTTCCGCAAAAGCTGGGCAGACGTTTTTGTACTGGCACAAACAACGGCTTTATCAGTCATTCGTTTCTTATTTGACTGAGCTCGATCAGTGGATTCCAAGTCCCGGGTATTTTGATACGACCGCCGATTTTACACGTGAGATTGGCACGACCTGCCTGGAGTGTCACGTAACCTACATCGAGCCGGGAGCGGAGCGTGGATCTTTAAAGCCCGAGACAGCGGTTTGGGGGATTTCTTGCGAACGCTGTCATGGACCTGCGCGTGATCATGTTGAGTATCATCGCACCTTCCCCGATGAAAAAGTTGCCAAGCACATCGCACAGCCTGCAGACTTAACGAGGCAGCAACAGCTAGACATTTGCTCACAGTGTCACTCGGGAAGCGAATCGCTGATGACGGGGCGATTTGATTTTCGTCCCGGGATGGAGGGATCGAAGGCCAAAACGCGACGCGTTTCGAGCGGTGTTGGTGGTGTTCACACCGCCAATCAGCTGAATCGTCTGGCGATGAGTCGATGTTTTCAGAACTCGGAGATGACTTGTACCACCTGTCATGATCCGCATCTCAACCAGCGGGGTCAGCGACAGGTTTTCTCCAAGAGTTGTTTGGAATGTCACACGTCGAGCCATTGCGGTATGTCAGCCCAAATCGGTGAGTCGATTTCGGATAACTGCATCGATTGTCATATGCCAACGGGTGATAACGATCAGATGACCATCGAGGTTGGTGGCGGTGATCGATTTACCGTTAGAATGATCGATCATTACATCCGTGTGGATCGCGAGGCGGCTGAGCACTATCTAGAAAAAGAATTGCCTCAAACCGTCTCGGCCAAGACCGATTGATGCCAATTGGACCGGAATCAGCTCTGGTTTTCCGCCGACAGCGTTGGCGGCATCCATCAGCAGGTTGCTGACTTTTGTTTTCTCGCAACGACTCGGTGGAAGTGCAAACAGACCTCGCGATTGACGACGCGTCTAAGTCCTTCGACCAAGCAGGCGGGCTCATTCTCGGATTCGCCGGTTTCGATAATCTCATTCAGTGGAGTGCCGGGCGCGACGGAGAATGTACGCTGGTTGATGGTTTGGTTGCCGGCGTCAAGTTCGGGGATGATGAAATGGCACGTTGCACCGAACGTCAGCATTCGGGCATTGTGTGCATCGTGGTAGGGGCGGAAACCGGGGAAACCTGGCAGCAGTCCATGATGCAAGTTGAGAATCCGTCCGCCAGCGAATTGCCAGCAAGTTTGAGCAGGTAGGATTCTCATGTACCGAGCGAGGATGACGTAATCGACATCAAACTCATCGAGAACTTCGATCATCTCGGTGTCTTTGGCGTCTCCTCCCTCGTTCCCAATCATTCGAAAGGGAACACCAAATTCATCAGCGAGGGTTTGGAGTTTTTTTCGATTGGAAATAACCACCGCAACTTCCCCTCGCACCAATCCGTCGCGAACCGCCTCGAGCACGGCCCGTGGCGTGTGTTCCACAAACGTGCAGCAGAGGGCGAGACGAGGTTTTTCAGCATTCTTTTCGCTACTCCAGACGCGAATCGCCAACTTGGTGTGGTCGCCAATTTGTCGCATTGCATCAACCAACGGTTCGAATTCGTCCGTGTCGATGTCCATTCGGCAGATCATGGCGAAGATTTGTTCCTCGTCATGGTCATACATTTGGATTTCGGTGATTCTCGCCCCACGGCCAGTAACGTGGTGAATGATTGGGTCAGCAAGTCCTCGATTGTCAGGGCCGAGTGCTGTGATGACGACTTCCATGGTTTTTCTCTAGGTGTTTTCTGCCGTCTCGATTGGCGGCCGATGATTTGTTTACCAAAGATATGAT
>Ga0255779_1006506_pt1 | contig 10571 bp, 10 predicted proteins | sample 011ome_21_FD_179977 | JGI IMG/M metagenome (GOLD analysis project Ga0255779, IMG submission 179977) | Coastal salt marsh microbial communities from the Groves Creek Marsh, Skidaway Island, Georgia - 011508AT metaG (version 2) | ecosystem: Environmental > Aquatic > Marine > Intertidal zone > Salt...
GCCTTCTTCTTCTTCAATTTCATCAGCCATGTGTTTACCCTACTTTCTTTGAATGTCGCCGATCAACTGGTTACACCAGGATGTTCAGCGTGCCATCGTCCCGTCTATTTTCGCTTACTGCCGCGTTGTCGCGCCCATCTGTTTCAGAATCCCCCGCCTGCATCGCCGCTTTTAGGGGCGTGCCGCTGGGTTGCGGTGTCGACTTTCCGTGCCCGGACTGACTTGCACCCGCGTCTACCGAGACTCTAGCAATATCCGTTCCAGCTTGTGCCAAGTTGTCTCTTAAACGCTGTGCGCCATCCTGTAGCAGATCGCGTGTGACGGGGTTCGCAGATACGAATCGGGCCTCTAGTTCGCCGTTGTGCATGCGCAAGTCGACGTCGATGCGTCCCAAACTGGCGGGCTTCAGGGTCAATTGCATGGTCCATTGCCCCTTGGCAATTTGCCCCTGAATGCGGGCGCCTAAAGCATCCACAAGACGCTGTGAGATGGACTCATACAACGCGCTGCGCTGACTCGCGGTGCTGCCCAGTGGTTCGCTGGGTAAGGCGACACCAGTCGGATTGACCGCGCGCGGCACCAGCAACCCCGTCCGTTCCACCCCCAAGGCGTCCAAGGCGCCCGGTTTGCCGCCGGGCAGGAGTGGTCGTAAGTCTTCATCACTCAGACCCGCTACAACCAGCGTCTGAGCGATCACGGCTTGGGGATCTACCAACAAAGCGTTCGCACCGTTGGTCAAAGCCGGCAGTTGTGCGCCTGTCGCGAGTGCACGCGCGTCCATGATTTGGCCCAGCAATTGCGCGGTTGACTGTTGGCCGCCCGCAGCTCCCGCGCGCAATAACGCCAGCGGGTCAAGCGTTTCGCCGGAAGTTGCGACGTCACCGTCGGTCGTCGCGCTAGGGAATACGCCCCCGACCAGTACCTTGAGCGCCTGCGGACTCAGGCCTTGCGCTTGGGCAAAGGCCAACAGGCTGGCCGCATCAGGGCCTTGTGTGGGCGCGATGATCTGCATGCCACCCGCCAATGGGACTGCCTGCAAGTCGCCCGCCAACTGCGGTCGACCTGCGCCCAATAGCCAAGTGGCCGCTCCGAGCGCCACGGTATCGGCCAACGCCAATGGGGCGGCCTGAGCCGAGGGGTTAGTCTCCACAAGGACGTCGGTCTGCAGCGAGGGGTTAGTCTCCACAAGGACGTCGGTCTGCGGCGAGGGGTTAGTCTCCACAAAGGCATCGGCCACCGCCATGCGGGGATCTGATGACGTTTCAGGCGCGTCCAACGCCGTGTCAGGCCCCATCTCGCCCACTGCGGGTTTTACAGTCCCGGATGCAGGCGCGCGTTCGGCTATGGACTGGGTAGCATCTCGCCCTGACGCCGCTTCCGTCTCGCCAGCCTGCGCAGGCTCGTCAGAGGCGGTGTTCAGCTTGGCATTCGAAGGCGTGCCCCGGTCGGAACGGGCTTCCGCGTCCGTCTGCTTGGTAGCGGCCTGAACCGGCTCCGCTCGTAAGGCCCCCGATCGCGCTCGAGTTTCAACCGGGACTTCCACCCGTTCGGGGGCGTCCCTAGTTGGTGGGGCGGCAAGCTTTTGCCTGTGGTTAACGGCGGCCACCCGCTCAAACAGCTGGCCAAAGTTGCCATGACTGCTGGGCCGGTCACGCAAGGCGGTACCCGCTGGTGGGCGGCTGTCTAGCAGCGTTGGGACGGTCATTGCCTCTGGGGCGGTGCTGAAAGTCGTGTTTGATGACATGGGTCGGTCGGTGCGTTTCAGGAAGAGAACGGGCGCCGTCTAGAACGCCTCCCCGCAGACTTAGCAAGAATCGTGACCGGAAGGTTCTTGCCGCTGCGGCGCAAACGTCGGGAATCAGGCTACATCCCGTGGCACGTCCCTTGCTTAACCTTCCATGCACGGTGCAAATACCCTTGAATTTGCAACCAAAGCATTAACTTTGAATGGTTTTAACGCATGAGCACACTTAGCCTGTCAACGATTCGACAAAATTTGTCGGCCTTTGACCTCGCCGGTCTGGGAATTCCCACGCTCGTGCTGCTGATCATGGCAATGCTGGTGCTGCCTCTGCACCCGCTGCTGTTGGATATTCTGTTCACCTTCAACATCGTGGTGGCACTGGTGATCGTGATGATCTCCATCGGCACCCGTAAACCGCTGGAATTTTCATCGTTCCCCACCGTTTTATTGTTCGCGACGATGTTGCGGTTGGCGTTGAACGTGGCATCGACCCGCGTCATCTTGGTCAACGGGCACGAGGGCTCGACCGCTGCGGGCGAGGTCATCGCGGCCTTTGGTGAGTTCGTGATCGGTGGCAACTATTTAGTCGGTTTCATTATTTTCGGCATCCTCATGATCATCAACTTCATTGTGGTGACCAAGGGTGCCGGTCGCGTATCAGAAGTCAACGCCCGATTCACATTGGATGCCATGCCCGGTAAGCAGATGGCGATTGACGCCGACCTGAATGCCGGCGTGATTGACCAAGACGATGCAAAGAAGCGACGCGAAGAGTTGAGCCAAGAGGCAGACTTTTTCGGCTCCATGGACGGTGCGTCAAAGTTTGTCAGTGGCGACGCCGTAGCCGGCTTGTTGATTTTGATCATCAACATCGTTGGTGGTCTTGCAATCGGGTTATCGCAACATGACTTGTCCTTCTCTGAGGCGGGACGTATTTATGTATTGCTGACCATTGGCGATGGCTTGGTCGCACAAATCCCCTCTTTGTTCTTGTCACTGGCGACCGCCATCATCGTGACGCGTGTGACAACCTCGCAGTCCATGACGGAGCAAACGAAAACGCAGCTCTCCAACCCGACGGCGCTGTTTATCGCCTCTGGCATCATGACCTTATTGGGTTTGGTACCTGGCATGCCACACATGGTTTTCCTCACGCTGGCTGGGCTGACCGCCGGTATCGGCTACATGGTGGTCCGCCGTCAAACCATTGATGAAATCGAAGCGGCCGCACCACCACCCGAGGCTGCTGACAGCGGCGCGCCGAAAGAGTTGGATTGGGATGACGTCGACCAAGTGGACCTGATTGGTTTGGAAATTGGGTATGGTCTGATTCCCCTGGTGAACCCGGAAACCGGTGGTCAATTGATGCCACGCGTCAAAGGGGTCCGCAAGAAACTGTCCGCTGAACTGGGCTTCTTGGTTCAACCGGTGCGCATTCGTGATGCACTGAATCTGCCTCCCGACACCTATCACATCACCATGAATGGCGTGATGCGCGGCAAGGGTGAGGTCAAAGTGGGCAAAGAGTTGGCGATCAATCCCGGACAGGTTTACGGCAAGATCGAGGGCATTGACACCAAAGAGCCCGCTTTCGGTTTGGATGCGGTGTGGATTGATCCGGCACAACGCGACACCGCACGCACGCTGGGTTATACGGTTGTCGATGCGAGTACCGCCATTGCAACACACCTGAACAAAGTGCTGCGTGACAACGCCGCCGAGTTGCTGAGCCACGATGAGGCACAGCAGTTACTGGACAAGTTAGCGTCTAAGTACCCCAAATTGGTCGAAGATTTGGTGCCTGGCAAGCTGTCATTGGGTGTACTGACCCGCACCATGCAAAACCTGCTGGTCGAGGGCGTATCGATTCGCGACATGCGCACGATCGTGGAGTCCCTGACGGATGCGGCGACGCGTACGCAAGACCCCGAACAACTCACCACGCTGATTCGCCCGAAATTGGGCCGCATGATTGTGCAGTCATTGGTTGACGATGCAGAGAGCCTCTCGGTCATGACACTTGACCCCTCGCTGGAACAACTGTTGCACAACGTGTTGCAACAAAACCAAGGGTCTGGGATGGTGTTGGAGCCGGGTTTGGCAGAGAGCCTGTTCAGCGCCTTGCGCCAGGGCACCCGCGAAGTTGAGGAAAAAGGTCATGCCGCCGTACTGGTGGTGTCCCCCAGTATTCGCGCGTGGCTGTCGAAAGCGGCACGCCACCGTGTGGCTGACTTGACGGTGCTGTCCTACAGCGAGATTCCGGACGACCAAGGGGTCAATGTGATCCACACCGTTCAAGCACAAACAAAAACGGCTTAAAGCCCCCATTTATCTAACGCGATAACGAGACGACCATGGAAATTCAACGCATTTTGGCACGCGACACCAAGACCGCGACCGACAAGGCCATCGCCCAGTTCGGTCCGGACGTCTTGATCATTTCGAATAACCGCGTGAATGGACAGACCGAATTACTCGTCGCCGCGGATATCACGCTGGATGACGACTTCGACACCCAGCCTCAAACAGAACCTGACGCCAAGCTGCCGCGTAAACCCAAGAATGGACGCGCGCAGGTTCATCAGGCGGATAGCGTGCAAGCGCAGATGGCGAAGTCACTGAATTCATTTGAAGCAGCGTTTGAAGAGACCATGCTCCAGCGCCAACAGGCACGACTGGCAGGCAAGAAACCAACGCAAACGATGCAGTCGGTTGAGCGCAGCAAGCAACAGGCGCCCTTGTTGAAACCGGTCGAGGATGCACGCCCCAAACTCACCCAAGCAGAAACCGGTCAACCCGCCGTGGCCCCCACGCCCGCCACACGCCAAGAGCCCAATGTCGACTTCATGGCGCTTCAAGCTGAGCGTGACGCGGCACGCAGTCGCGAAATCGTGGACTTGGTGCGCGACGAGATCGCGGCCTTGCGCCGTGAGTTTTCAATTACACAACGCATGAATCCCTGGCAGGATGCGCTACCCATCGCACCCGCAGTCAAACCGCTGATTGCAGCGCTCGGCGAGGCGGGCGTGCCAGCGGGCCTTCGAGGTCTGCTGATCGACCGAATTCGGGAAACCCAGGATCTAGAAGAAGCCATCGTTGCCCTCAGCAGTCACCTGCTGGAGACACTGCCCAAGTCCGGCGTCGACATGCCGGAACAAGGGGTTCACGTGATCTGTGGCCCGACGGGCGTGGGCAAATCCCTGATGGCGGCGCGCCTGGCGCAAGCGGGCGCCTTGGCGCACGGTACCCATAACGTCGCCGTGGTGAGTTTCGCGGACAACCGGCCCGGCGCCTGGAGTCAAATGCAGATGTTGGCGGCCCAAACGGGCGTTGAATGCTTCCGCGCCCACGATGCCAGCGGTTTAGCATTGCTGGCTGACGAACTGGCGAACCGTGAATTGCTGGTCGTCGATACGGCCGGTGTGCAATTTGAACGCACCACGGCCCACGTGCACCAAGTGCTGCCCAAAGCGTCCTTGCATGCCGTCATCGCCGCCGACGCCTCAAGCGTCACGATTCGCCGTGTTCGGGAAGCGTTCCGCTGGACCTCTTTAATGGTGAGTAAATTAGACGAAGCGACACAACCATGGCCGTTAATTCAGGCCTTGTGCGACAGCCCCCTCCCCGTCTCCATGATGAGCCCCAGCGAGCGCCTCAGCGAGGCCGTCTTGCCCTATGCGGCAAGCCAGATTGTCACGCAAGCATTGACCCATCTTCAGATCGGAAAAGAGCTTGAGCCTTTATCAAAAGGCGTTAGCATTGAGGATCGTTCGTTCGGTGCTGCCACGCTGACGCCGCAGGCGCAACCCGCGCCGCCGGTTGATGTACAAAGTATGACCGCACAGATTCTGCAACTCCGCGCTGCCCAAGAAAGAAATCTGAATGGCTAACACTCACTGCCCCCGCGTCATCGGCGTTGCCAGCGGCAAAGGCGGGGTCGGCAAAACAACCGTCTCTGTTAACCTGGCTGCTGCATTGGCAGCCAGCGGACAGCGCGTTGCCCTGCTGGATGCCGACATGGGTTTGGCGAATGCACAGATTGCGCTGGGAAGTCGAAGCCCGCTCAACATCAGCCACGTGCTGTCAGGCGAGCGATCGCTGCGCGAGGTGTGGGTGAAGACCAGCGCGGGTGTGATGCTCATCCCGGGGGCATCGGGCCGACGGGATCTGGCAGCAATTGGTGAGGGCGAGATCTCCACCGTCATCCAGTCGGTCGATGACATCGTGGACGATATTGACGTGCTGGTGGTTGATGTGGCCGCGGGTATATCGCCCTCGGTGATGTCAATTTTGTCTGCCTGCCATTACCGTTTAATTGTTTTGCGTGACGAACCCTCTAGCATTGCTGATGCGTACGGCACGATCAAAGTGATGACCACCGAGCTGGGCCTAGACGAGGTGTACTTGGTCCCCAATATGGTGCCCTCTCAGGGCAGCGGTTGGCAGTTGTTCAAGCGTATGAACGATGTGTGTACGCGCTTCCTCGGACTGTCGGTGAATTACCTCACCTCCATCGAAGCTGACGAGCTCATCATGGATGGTTTGCGCAAGCACCAATCCGTGTTAACTTTTGCGCCGGGCTCATCCGGCGCCAGAGATTTCCGCCGACTGGGGGAATTGGTACTGGACTTGCCCGCTTTAACGGACGTGCAGGGTCAGCGGCAGTTTTTCTTTGAACGGCTTCTAGAAGTCACGCAGGAAGGCTAGGACATGGCAGTCGCTGTTGATCTCTACGAATCGGTGCAAGGCAGGGGTCGTGATGACCTCGTGATTGCCCACATGGGTATGGTCAAACGGGTGGCATTGCACCTCAAGGCCCGATTGCCGCCTTTCATGGAGGTGGACGAGCTGGTCCAGGTGGGTATGCTTGGCTTGATCGAAGCGGCGCGCGGGTTCGATGCGTCGAAGGGCATTGGGTTTGAAAACTACGCCCACAGCCGCGTGCGGGGCGCCATCATTGACGAGGTACGTCGCCTGTCTGCGCTACCTCGTTCTGCCGTCAGTTTTAACAAGAGTCACAGCGCAGCGACACAAAGCCTGGCCGCAGAGCTGGGCCGTACGCCGACGCAGGCGGAGATGGCTGCACACATGGGCATGGGCGACGATGCTTATCAAAAAGAGCGCGGTCACGCCAAGCGGTTCGAAACCTATTCAATGGAGGTCGTGAGCGACGAGGTCATGAACATGGCGGATGACAGCCACCGCCAACCGGACGCCATCGTTGAGCACGTCGAGTTCATGGGGGCTGTTACGGCCGCCATCGAGGGTTTGCCCGAGCGCGAGCAGCTGATCATGCAGCTGTACTACGTCGAGGAACTGAACCTGAAGGAGATCGGCGAAGTTTTGGAGGTGAGTGAGTCACGGGTCAGTCAACTACTCACCGCCACCGTGAAAAAATTACGCGGCTCGCTTAACATTACTGTTGAGAGGTGAGCCTCCCTCGATAGTCAGGCTTCAGTTTGTTCTGGTGCAGTCGATACCGTATTTGTTATGTTGCCAATTTTTAACACTGCCAGCCCTGCTCTTCTGAAGAAAAATGCGAAAGAGTTGTTCGACCAGGTGTCGCAGCTGGAGTCGGACACGCGCGCGACGCGCTCGGCGCGGGCGCGTGCTGGGGTGATGGCGCGTGCCTTCATTGATAAAACGTTCATCGATGGTGCCGAGAAAATGGCACAGTTCCAAGACCTAGCCATGGCGTGTCTCGCGCAAGGACAGCCCATCCCAGAGGAACCGGTCGCCAAAGTTTTTCAGCAGGTCGAGACAGCGGCAGGAAAAATGGTGTGGGTTTATTTGCCGGAAGAGTATGCGCAATCGGCGTTTTACCTTGGCGGGCGCTATCAGCGCATGGACGTGACGGCGCAGCAAGCGATTGACGGCACACAGAACCTGCTGGATCAGATTTGCCGCTACGAGTTTAAGTTAGACGACCCCTTATTGGCACTGCAGTTTCTGCGTGACGAGCTTGCAGAGGAAAGCGGTGGCGAAGAGGGTGAAGGCGCTGACGCGCCCGAGGATCCGTCATCTTGAGTGCCATGGACGCTATTTTTCTCGCCATACTCGCGATTGTGGTTTTGGGAATCATCGTGGTTCTCATCTACCTGCTCGACAAGGTCAATCGCCTGGAGGGTGCGTCTGCGCTGAGCGCGATATCCGAAGTCGTGACGGGAGCACCCGCGGCAGCTGCTGACAATGGCTTGAATGGCCTAACAGGCAAGGCGCTCTGGGATGCGGTATGCGGCAAAGGCGCCGGCGCCAACTTGGATGCCGACGGTTTGGCCTCACTGCGCAAGCGTTATCAGCCGATCTTGCACAAACATATCCTAACGGTTGTCGAAAACGGCGCCAAGGATGCGCAGGCGGGTACGAGCACCAATCCGACACCAGACCTGGAAATCGCGACGCTGCGGGCCAAGGTCGAGTCCTGGTTGCCACCGCAACATGTGAAGGCAATCTACACGGCGGGTTATGAGGCGGCGTCCAACCCGGAGGATATTCCACGGCTCGCTCAATCCTTGGATGAGACCTGCGCGACGCTCTACGCACGAGCCGAAATAGAGTTGCCCCCCACGCCCTACTCTGGTTTGGTTTTCGGTGCGACACCCGCACGCGCCGAGGGCGCAGAAGGCGCGGCAGATGACACCGGTATGGCGGACGCGTCCGACACCGATGCCACCGCGGATGACGACTTCGATATCAAACCCGTCAAGCGTAATTAACGCGGTTGGGTCTAAAGTTTTTCGGGTTCTCGCCGATTCCATTTATGTCCAGGGTTGCTGGATGTGAATGGAGTAAACGACAATGCGAATCAACCAGAAAGCTTTAGAGAGTTACGGTGCCGTCAAGGTTGTAACCGGCGTTTCAGGCGCCAATAGCGTGCAGTTGATCCAAATGCTCTTTGATGGCTTCCTTGAGAGCTTGTCGACGGCCAAAGGCCACATCCAGCACAAAGACATCACCGAGAAGAGCAAGGCGCTCACTCGCGCCGGCCGTATTGTTCTGGGCTTGCAAAACGCCCTCGACTTCGAAAAAGGCGGCGATCTCGCTAAGAACCTCAATGAGCTGTACATGTACGTTACTCGCCGCTTGTTGCACGCCAACATCCACAATGATCTGGCGGCTATTGACGAGGTCTACGGCTTGATGAACGACATTCGCCAAGCTTGGGAAACCGTACCCGCGCTGGTGCCCCCAACCACCCTAGAGCGTCCCGTTTACGCCAATTAAGGCCGGGGCGCAGTCGGTCCCCCCAACAAAAAAGGAAGCCTCAGCTTCCTTTTTTTATTCGGCGTAGGCCACTTCTACCCTGCCCTTGAGCTTGATTAGCAGCGGGTTACCTTTGCGGTCGAGTGTCTTACCTGCAGGGACCTTGATCCAACCCTCGCTGATGCAATATTCAGAGACATCCCAGCGCTGCTTGCCGTTGAAGGTGACCGCGATATCCCACTCAAACACTGCGGGCACGTAAAAGGGGCTGTTTGGCTCTATCGAGAGGTGATCGGGTAACTCGGGGCGTTCGTTGGTAGCGGTCATAAGCGGTCCTTGTCGGCGGTGGTATCGGCCACATTGTATAGGCGTAAAAAAGCCCACCGAAGTGGGCTTTTTTACCAACTGTGTTGGTTGCGCGGGCAAGATTTGAACTTGCGACCTTTGGGTTATGAGCCCAACGAGCTACCAGGCTGCTCCACCGCGCGTCAAGCTGTGTAGTGTAACAGGTTTACTCGGCAGAATCGTCGGCTGCAGCGTTTTCTTCGGGTGCGCGATCGACCAATTCAACCAATGCCATGGGCGCGTTATCGCCAGCACGGAAACCCATCTTCAGAATGCGTGTGTAACCACCAGGACGGTTAGCAAAACGGGGGCCCAACTCGTCAAACAACTTCACAACCACATCGCGGTCACGCAGGCGGTTGAAAGCCAAGCGACGGTTCGCAACCGTAGCGGTCTTCGCCAATGTGATCATGGGCTCGACCACGCGGCGCAATTCCTTGGCTTTGGGGACGGTGGTTTTGATGGTCTCGTGCGTCAGCAATGAGTTCATCATGTTACGCAGCATCGCCAAACGGTGGCTGCTGGTGCGATTGAGTTTACGTAATCCGTGTCCGTGACGCATGATATGTTTCCTTTGCGTTTATGTTTCCTTGAGCCGTATCAGGTACTCAAGTCTTTCTTTTCCCACCGCCAAACCAATGAATTCGCGGCAGGGCAGATGCTTAAAAATCAGTGTTTATCCAAACCAGCTGGTGGCCAGTTGTCGAGCTTCATACCCAAATTCAGACCACGAGAAGCCAAGACTTCCTTGATCTCATTGAGTGATTTACGACCCAAGTTCGGTGTCTTGAGCAATTCGTTTTCTGTGCGCTGAATCAAGTCACCGATGTAGTAAATGTTTTCGGCCTTGAGGCAGTTGGCAGAACGAACGGTCAACTCGAGCTCATCAACTGGACGTAACAAGATGGGGTCGAATGAAGCGCCACTGCTGTCGCCACCAATCAAGCCACCTTCGCTGCCACCAGCGCCGCCGTCAAGTTGTGCAAATGAAGACAACTGATCCATCAGGATCTTGGCCGATGAGCGAACCGCCTCTTCAGGGCCAATGGAGCCGTTGGTTTCGATTTCGAGAACCAACTTATCCAAGTCAGTGCGCTGCTCGACACGAGCGCTTTCGACCACATAGCTCACGCGGCGAACGGGTGAAAATGACGCATCCAAAACAATGCGGCCAATTGAACGCAATTGGTCGTCATTACGGCGCATCGTGCCCGCGACGTAGCCACGACCTTTTTCGACCTTGATCTGCATGTCCAGTTTTGCATTCGGACCCAGCGTC
>Ga0255779_1006513_pt1 | contig 10561 bp, 8 predicted proteins | sample 011ome_21_FD_179977 | JGI IMG/M metagenome (GOLD analysis project Ga0255779, IMG submission 179977) | Coastal salt marsh microbial communities from the Groves Creek Marsh, Skidaway Island, Georgia - 011508AT metaG (version 2) | ecosystem: Environmental > Aquatic > Marine > Intertidal zone > Salt...
ATGTGTCATGCCAGCCAGATGCCGCCGCCGAATCCGTATTGAGCGGGCAGTATGAAGTCGAGGTGGCCTGCGAGCGGGTTCCTGCCGAGGTCTCGCTGCGACCGCTCTATGATCCCGACAACGCCCTTATCAGATGCTAGGGCGATAATATCAGCGGGGCGTTTTCACCCCGTATAGGAAGCTCCCAATCACCTTGCGCAGCTCAAGGTTCATTTGACCGGCGCACCGGAGCGCGCGGTAAGGGAGGGTGCGCAACAGTCTCACTTTAATACTCAGGCGCTTTGCTGCAAATCCTCTGTGATCAGCCGGATGGGGAATTTGGCGCGGATCTCGGCGTCGACCTCGGGGCTAATGTGGCTCGGCACATAGGTCGACAAAATGTGATCGCGGGTGCGAATGGCGTTATCGATCGCGAGCGATTTATCCGATGCCTCCCAAACGGTTGGGCTGAAGCGATTGCCAACTTCCGGATACAGATATTCGCTCTGCATAACGGCGAGGGTGTGGTCAGAGCCGAGATAGTGACCCTTGTCGCCGAGGCATACGTGGGCCAGGTCATCGAAGCCCAGTGTGTGCTCATTGACCTCGATGCCGCGGACGGCACGCAACGTTGCGCCAAGCACATCGTTATCCAGTATTAAGCTTTCCGGGCAAACCCCCAGCAGACTCGCGTACATGCCCGCTGCTTCATAAATGAGATTAGCGCCCGCGAGTGCGGGAGGCATCAGCGTATGTGCGCGCTCTGCACCCGCCTGAAAATCCGGCATGTTTGCGTCGGTCATGCCGCATGCCGTGCCAAAGGGGAGGTCGAAATAGAGGCCGAGTTGCGCACACCCGCCGGAGATTAATCCCTGCTCGGGAGAGCCACCGCTCATTGCACCGCTACGTAAATCCGAAACAAAGGGCCAAGCGCCGATAATGGCGGGCGCACCGGGCTCGATGGCATTTACGTAGACCAGGCCGCCGATACACTCCGCCCATGCCTGACTCACCGCGCCAGCCAATGTGGCAGGCGTGGTCGCGCCCGCTTGCCCCGCAGATAGCAGCAGCACGGGCATGCCACCTTCTACGGCAACTCTGAGGCACTCCAGCGCGTCCTGTGCAAATTTCATGGGCGGCACGACAAAACAGTTGGACTGACTGACAAAGGGCCGCGCTCGCCACTGGGCCTCGCCACCGGCTATGATGTGCAGCATTTCGAGCGCTTTTGCGAGATGGTCACAGTTACTCCAACTGGCACCTACATGCTTGCGCGTGCCCGCTACACAGCAATAGGTGGTGTTGAGATCCATCTCGTAGGTGTTCTCGAGATCTCTGAGCACGCACATTCGCTGGAACATGTGGATGTGTTCGCAGTTGTCGGCAATACGGGCGAGGTCGTAGAGATCGCGGGTCGTGGAGTCGCGGTACTCATTTTTAACTGAGTCTGCGATCATCACCGCTGCGCCGGCGGTAGCAAAGTGGACCCGTGACCCCGAGAGGTCCAAATCGAAGGCGGGGTCCTGCCCGTGTAGCGTGAGGTTTCTTTTGGCTTTGCTAAGTGCGTCTTCCGCGACTTTGCGTGGGATTCGCAGGCGACCATCGTCACCCATGATGGCGCCCGCAGCGGTGCAGGTTTCAATACAGTGTGGCGTGGCGTCCTTAAAACCGACTTCTTCGAGAATGCGAAAGATGTTGTCGACGATTGCGGCGAGGGCTTCATCCGAGAAGGGCTTGTAGCGACCGCCGCGCTCCCCGGGCCGCACGGGCTTCATGGTTTCTTCTAATGGTGCTGCCCGTTGTGCATGCCGCGCTTGTCTTCCTCCCGGACGTCTCGCCATTGTCAGGTCCCCCTTAAGGCCGGCGACTGTTACTCCGCAGCGCTCAGGGCTGCAGAATCTGGGGGATAGTGTTACGCAGAAAAGGGCGTTTTCGCCAGCACTAAATTGACTTGCTCGCGATTATCGAGAAGCGGAGTGAATGGGCTATTGCACCCCGGCGGCAGGTTACTTTTTGAAAGTCGCGTGTTACTCGGCGGGGCGTCTCTGTAGAGCCTCAGGGTTACTCCAGAAGCCGCTCATCAATTCACTCTGTGCCACGACATAGAGGGCATCCGAATCGATGATGACCCGGGTATCGTCACTCACTGACCCCGGCCTCAGCGTCACTTCGCCCACCGGCGCGATACTGGCGCGCTGGGCGTCTGTTTTGCCTCGGATTTCAAACAGCGCGATACGGTCAACCTGCTTGTAGCCATCATCCGTTTTGCCGCTAGCGGAGTAGGGCACGGTGAGTCGATCGCTTTCTTCGCCCGCGAGATAGGTAAATGCGTAGCGATTGTATTGTGCCGGGCTGTAGGCCCACTCATAACCCGTCCCAATTTCCATCAAGCTCCGCGATACCGGTGCCGAGGTATCTGAGATATCGAACAATTCCAGTTTCGGCAACCGGGTCTCGCTGGATCCCAGGCCCAACAGCAGTTCGTCGCTGACTTCGTGCAACAGATCGGAGAAGCCGGGCACTTCCAATTCGCCCAGTATCTTTGGAGCCGTTGGGTCCGCCAGATCGATGATATAGAGCGGGTCGATACGTTCGAAGGTCACCAGATACGCCTTCGGACCCATAAATCTCACGCCGTAGAGATCTTCGTTGATCTTACCGAGGCGCACGTCGTTATTACCTCCCAGAGAGGACAGTAGCGAGAGCTCCGGGGCGGTTGCGTCTGGCTCCAGGATGTACAGCACATGGCGAAACTGGTCTTCGACATCGCCGGTCCATCGGGTCGTAATCAGTCTGAGGGCGCCTTCAAATTCGCTGATACGAAAATCCGCGTTGCCACCGGAATAAAGCGCACCGCCGACTGATTCCGACCCCAGATAGGACCAATCGTCACGATCCAAGAGATGTATCAAGGTTGCGTCAGCGTTAGTGTGCCATTCGACAAAACTCAACGCGATGAAGGATTCGCCGACATAGACGCCATCCACGGACTCCATCACGCAGGCGGCCTCGATCACTTCGCCGCTGCTGGCCGACAGTGTCAGTAAGGTGGTAATCATCGGGTCGGCAGGCCGCTCCGTTGCGAGCGGGTGCTCGGGGTCTTGCCGATAACAATCGTCGAGATTCAGGGGGCTGATCGCCTCGCCATTAAGGCTGATTGCGGGCAGGATATCTTGATCAGTCACCTCGGCAAGAACCGCCTTGTTGTTGGCGATTTCGTCTTCGGTATGAGGGTAGGGCACCAGGCCTTCGATGACGGGCGTATGCCGTGATATGAGGTAAATGTAATCAGCTCGTCTGCGCGACGAAACCAGCGCGCCTTCCACAGACCATTGATCACGAAGTGCCGGTTGCGAGGGGTCGGTCAGGTCGTAGGTTTCGAGCTTGACCTCGCTGGCCTCCCAATAGCCGGGTTCAATGTGGCGCGAGCCAAAAGCGCCCCACCAAGCCGTCGACAACAGCACCTGCAGCGTATCATCAGACAGGTACATGCCTTCTGCCCGATAACCTTCTTCTAGCGCGATGCGGGCAAGAAAGGTGCCGCCGCCCGCGCCGGGATCGGTCCGGAAGAGACGGATCTCCGCATCTGCTGGCGGTCGCTCCGGAGAGATTGCATCGTCTTCGGCAGGCAGTAGTGCGTCTTCCAAAATAAAGCAGCATCCGCTGCGACTGGGCGCAATGGCGAGGGTGGATCCGTCGTATTTGACGATGTCGTATTCGTCGGTATTGGACTCAAGGGTGTAGGTTGTCGAGTACCCGCTCCCGGCGCCTTCCTGTGCCGGCGCGCTGTCGGCAAAGGCCACAGCGCGTTCTGTGTTGACCAGCGTCGTGAGCTTTTTCTTGTAGGCGCTTATTCCTTCGCCTGACGAGGAATTGACCCACAATCCGGAGGGTCGATCTGCCGGTGGTGTCGTTACCACCGGTGAGGGTGGTGCTCCGCTACTACTTCCGCCGCCACAACTACTCAGCAATAAGCAGACGGCCACTAAAGCCGCTCGCTGTAAGCGAATTGCGTTCGTGCTCGTCATGGGGGGTTAGGCGCCGCCTCCGTCACCGCCGCCTCCGTCACCGCCGCCTCCATCGCCGCCGCTGCCAAATGCGCCCCCGGCATCACCGGTGTAGCCGCCGTCCTTATCAAAGTGGCCGGAACCCCCGGCATACCACATCACCGAGCCATCTGATTCCACCTTGCCTTTGAGCTGTCGATCGCCGCATTTTCTGCACACGATATACGCTCCGCCTGTGTCGAAGTCCGCTTGTTTGTCAGAGTTGAAGCCGTGGCCAAGACTGCCGCAGGCGGTGCATCGATACACCAGTGCAATAATTAGCGCCACAACACCGCCTATGGCGAGACAAATTGACACGATAACCATTGGCTCTGAATTCATGCTGATCTCCTTCATTCTCAGCGTATTGAAAGAACCGTACAGGGTTCGACGATAGAGATAAATCCGGACATTTGATGAGTGCGTGCGGTGGTGGATTGGGTAGCGACTGTGAAAAGTTACCTTATTCACCATCGCCAAAATTTGCGAGAGCAAGGCCTGCCCTGCACGAATCATGGGTTCAGAGCGAGTTCCCCCTGTCCGGGTTGACTAAAAATTTCGGACAACGCGAGTAGACTTTGGTGGGGAGCCGCGGCACCATTTGCGATCGCTACGTGCGTCGCCGAGGGCCCAGAGCATGCGATTACTCAATGTAAGTCCATTGATCAAGGTGGCGGTGCTGATGGGCCTGTTGTCAGAGGGTACCGTTGCACTGGCAGTTGAAGGACCTTCAACTCCAAGGCGCTTTTCCGCAGATGATATCTTCGAGCTGGAATGGGCGCGATCCCCTGCGCTGTCTCCCGATGGTCGTCAGGTCATCTGGGTTAGGGCTGGCTATGATCGCGTGACTGACAGACCCAAAGGCGCCCTCTGGGTGACGGATGTCAATAGTGGTTCGTCAGAACCCTTGGTAACCGGCCGGGGCAGTTATCACAGTCCCCGCTTCTCGCCCGATGGGTCGCGCCTTGCCTACATTGCCAGCGAAGACAATGGGTCGTCCCTTATCGTGCGCTGGCTGGTTTCCGGCAGAGAAACGAAGGTGGCGGATCTTGAGCGTTCGCCTCGACAGGTGAGGTGGTCTCCCGATGGTAAACAGCTTGTCTTCGTGCTGTTCACGCCCGCCGAGGGGCTGGACCTCAGCGCGTCGAATCCCCGAAAACCGGGCAATGCGGAGTGGGCTGACCCCATGAGATTCACCGACGACCTGGTTTTTCGCTTTGATGGACGCGGCTTCCTGCAGGAAGGCGCTGACCAGATCTACATTGTGCCATCCCACGGTGGCACACCTCAAAAGATTACGGCAAGTGCCAATGGATTCAGTGATCCTGTTTGGAGTCGGGACGGAGGGATACTGTATTTTGTGGGCAATGAGGCCGAGAGGGCCGAAATGGACCCCATCGAATCCGAGATTTATGCATTTGATCTTGTGAAGAAAGAGCAGCGCGCAATCACTGACAGGGACGGCCCTGATCATTCGCCGGCGATCGCTCCCGCGGGCAACGGTCTGGCATGGCTGGGATACGACGACCAGAGAGTGTCCTACCAGCAAACCGAGCTCTATGTTCGGCTTGCGGAGGATCAGGCGCCAAAACTGCTTACAGCCAACTTCGACCACAGTCTTTCGCATATCAGCTGGTCGGGGGACGGGCAAACTGTGTTGGCTCAGGCTACGGTCGAGGGACAGATTCATCTGGTCGAAATCGACATGCAGGGGGGCGTGACCACATTGGTCCAAAGCATCGGTGGGACCAGCCTGGGGCGGCCCTACGGGGCCGGAGATCATGCAGTGATCGGCACAGGAGCATCACGGGTGATCGCCTGGACCATGGGTGCGCGTGAGCGACCTGCTGATCTTGTAATTCAGGTAGGAGACGAGAAGCCCGTTGTCGTAACGGACCTGAACACAGATTTATTGGCTGCCATATCGGCCCCCAACATTATTGAATTGCAGGTGCCCTCGAGACTGGATGGGTTGAACCTTGAAGGCTGGATGGCCATTCCCCAAGGTGTGGAAGCGGACGGCACTGCGCCCATGATCCTCGAGATTCATGGCGGTCCTTTTGCCATGTATACCGATACGTTTGCCGCGGAGATTCAGCGTTATGCTGCTGAGGGCTATGTAACCGTCTGGGCAAATCCGAGAGGATCGACCGGCTATGGTGAGCAGTACGCCCGTGAAATTGATCAGGCCTATCCGGGTCCGGATCACGAGGATCTGATGAGCGTTGTGGACAAGGTGGTGGAGCTCGGTTGGGTTGACCCGGATCGTTTGTTTATCACCGGTGGCTCCGGTGGCGGTGTGCTCAGTGCCTATGCCACCGGTATGACCGACCGTTTCGCTGCGGCAGCGGTGATTAAACCCGTCATCAACTGGTTTACAATGGCGTTGGCCGCCGATATTGGGGTCATGGTGTCCCGCCACTGGATCCGCGGAGAGCCGTGGAAAGAACCCCAAAAGTACTTTGATCTTTCACCCATCCGCGTAGTGGGCAATGTGACCACCCCAACGCTGGTGATGGTAGGGGAGGAAGATTGGAGAACACCCACCTGGGAGGCCGAACAATGGTATACGGCGCTCAAAATGCAGGGCGTACCCGCGGCCTATGCGCGAGTACCGGGTGCTTCTCATTCCATTGCCGCGAGGCCAAGCAATATGGCATCCAAAGTGGACGCCATCATGGCTTGGTTTGCGCGTTTTGATCCGAAAAAAGCCACCGATACGGACTAAATGACGCGGTGCCTCAGATGCCAGTAACAGAGGCGGTGAAACCAGATTGCGGAGATAATTGGCGCGGAATGCAGGAGTCGAACCTGCGACCTTCGGTTTCGTAGACCGACGCTCTATCCAGCTGAGCTAATTCCGCGCGGTAGCCAACGAGACTGATGCCCGTCGGGGCGCGTAGTATACACGCTTGACAGGGCCGGGCCAGCCGTCGGTTGCCTTCACACCTGAGCGCACGTACCCAGTCTGAACGCACTGTTTTCGGGGCTTGAACGAATCTGGAGGTTGGTCAGCATGCAGATCCTCATTGACGCCGATGCCTGCCCCGTTGTGATTCGCGAGATACTCTATCGCGCGGCCCAAAAGCGTGAGCTGAGGCTGACGCTGTTTGCCAATCAGTCGTTTCAAGTGCCGGCTTCGCCCTTGATCAGCCTGTATCAGGTGGCCAAGGGCCCCGACATGGCGGACCACGAAATTGCTGCGAGGGTCTCCCCTGGCGATCTTGTTATAACGGCAGATATTCCCCTTGCCAGCGAGGTGCTGGAGAAGGGCGCGCTGGTGGTGACCCCTCGTGGTGAGCGTTACACCGAAAATAACATTCGCCAGCGACTGCAAATGCGCGACTTTATGGAAACCATGCGCGCTTCAGGTGAGCACACGGGGGGGCCGCCGCCGCTCAACCAGACCGATCGCAAGACCTTTGCCGACCAGCTTGATCGTATCCTGACTCAAGCGGCGCGCAAGACCTGAGAGGTCTAACCCGACGAGGTGCCGCTGTTAACCACAGGTTGTGCCGCACGGTCACTGCAAAGAATGACCAGAAGATTGCTGACCAGTGTGGCCTTGCTATTGGCATCCAATTCGAGGATTTGCCGTGCAGACAGCTGTTGCAGTGCGGCTTCTACCATACTCACTGCGCCCTCGACGATCTTGCCGCGGGCAGCCACAATAGCCGAGGCCTGTTGGCGCTGCAGCATGGCGCTGGCAATTTCTGGTGCGTAGGCGAGGTGGCTGATCCGGGCCTCAAGTACCTCGACTCCCGCTTTGCCAAGGCGCTCCTGAACTTCGACCTTCAGAATGTCGCCAATTTCGTTAGCGCTACCCCGTAGCGTGATGGATTCGCCCTCGTGGTCATCATAGGGGTAGCTGGTGGCCATGTTGCGAATGGCCGCTTCGCTTTGGATCGCGACGTAATCTTCATAGTCATCGACCTCAAAAACCGCTTCAGCGGTATCGACCACCCGCCACACCACGACCGCTGCGATTTCGATCGGATTCCCTGCAGAGTCGTTAACCTTGAGCTGGCCACTCTCGAAGTTACGGATTCTCAGGGAGACCCGTTGCTTGCTGTAAAAGGGGTTTGCCCAACGGAGGCCCAGTGCCCGGTCGGTCCCAACATATTGTCCGAAGAGTTGCAGTACCCGGCCTTCATTGGGTGCGACCATGTAGAAACCCGCAAGACAGATGCCCGCGAGTATCGCAATGAGTAATCCGAGAATTTTGAAGGCGGCGCCTCCGAGCATAATTGCTCCGGCAATCCCGGTGGCAATGGTGATGGGCAGGACAGCTAACATCGGGTAGCCCGAGGTTGTGGCGGCCCGTTTTTCATCTTGCATACGACTTCTCCCCAAAATTATTCTGATTTAGGTTTCCTGCTCGCGAGCCATCCGGCGGGCCGCAGGGCCCGTTAATACCTCACAGGTTATCAAACCGGGATGGGTTTGACAGTGATGCCCGGCCGATCCGCGCCTTCGCACATGTGCAACGGGTGCTTGGACTTTTTGATGGCTCGCGCTTACCTTAAGGCCAAAATGGTTCTCGATCAGGCGTCAACCCACTCAATGATTTCTGCCTCAAGGTTGTCCATATCCACACTTTCCTCGCTCACCGCCCAACCGATAACCGCGACCCCTGCCGCACGGGCTGAAGCCGCATCACCGGTAACCAGCGGATGCCAGTCCGGTAAAGGCTGGCGTTCATGAACAAGGCGATAGGCACATGTTTTTGGCATCCAAGCCAGCTCCGAGTCGGTCATGCGCTGAACATCGAGGCAATCCTTTACCTTGGAGAGGCGATCCGGGTAGCTGCCACAGCGCGCTGTCTCGGTATTGAGTAGTGTGCAGGCGACGCGGGTGTAAAAAACATCGGCCGTCTCCTCGTTGACCAGCTTGTGCAGGCAACACCGTCCGCAGCCGTCACAGAGGGACTCCCACTCGGTATCGGTCAACTCTTTTAGTGTTTTGCGTTCCCAGAAAGGTTTGGCAGACATGTCGGTTTTCTTTTGGGTGCTCATTCATCGCTTTGGGTGTTGATACTACAGTATTGGTCGCGCCGAATTGCTAAGGTAACGCGATGTTTGTGTCGTGGATCGGCGTGTATTCTGATCGCGATCACAACAGCGCGCCCGTATGACGGATAATCTCTTGAAAGAGTAAGGAGTGGTAAGCATGGATCTGGGAATCAAGGGGCGTCGAGCGTTGGTGTGCGCTTCCTCAAAGGGGTTAGGCAGAGGGTGTGCCGAGGCATTGGCGGCGGAGGGCGTTGATCTGGTTCTCAATGCCAGGGGTAGCGAGGCGCTGGAAGACACGGCTGATGAGTTGCGCCGTCTATACGGCGTGCAGGTCACTGCCGTGGCGGCGGATGTTACCAGCGAAGCAGGGCAGCAGGCGGTGCTTGGCGCCGCTGGCGATGTCGACATTCTGGTAACCAATGCTGGAGGGCCTCCCCCCGGCATGTGGTCTGACTGGACCCGAGAAGACTTTATCGCGGCCTTTGACGCTAACTTGTTGACCCCGATCGCCTTCATTAAGGCGCTCCTACCCGGTATGACAGAGCGCGGATGGGGCCGCATCGTCAATATCACCAGCGTTGCGGTGAAAGCGCCGATTCCCGTGCTCGGGCTGTCTAATACCGCTCGGTCAGGATTAACCGGCTACGTGGCGGGTGTCTCCAGACAGGTGGCGGGCACCGGGGTGACCATCAATAATCTATTACCGGGCCTCCACGATACGGATCGATTGGCCATGCTGGACCAGGTAGACGCCGCAGCGCGCGGGATCACGCTTGAGGAAGCCAGAGCGGCAAGGATCGGCACGATACCGGCGGGTCGCTTCGGCACGGCTGAGGAATTTGGGGCTGCCTGTGCGTGGCTGTGTTCGAATCACGCAGGATTTGTCATCGGCCAAAATATTCTGCTCGACGGCGGCGCCTTTCCCGGCGCGATGTAGCGATCAGCAGGGCGTTGGCTGCGGGGAACAGTGCTGAGCTTGGCTCACCTTTCCGACTGACGCGCGCGCAGTCGTTGGATCAGGCTTGAGGTGTCCCAGTGGTTTCCTCCCATGGCTTGCACGTCGGCATAAAACCCGTCTACCAGTTCGGTAACCGGCACCTCGACGTTGGCGGCGCGCGCCGCATTGATCACGATACCCAAATCCTTCCGCATCCAGTCGACGGCAAAGCCAAAGTCAAATTCCCTTGCGATCATGGTGCTGGCACGGTTGTCCATTTGCCAGGATTGCGCAGCCCCTTGTGAGATGACTTCGATTGCCCGTGAGGCATCCAAGCCGGCCTTCTCAGCGAAGTGAATCCCCTCTGCTAGTCCCTGCACCAGTCCCGCGATGCAAATTTGATTTACCATTTTGGTTAGCTGTCCCGTGCCCGGCGCGCCCATGTGTCTGACGCACTTGGCGTAGCATTCAATTAGCGGCACTGCCTCCCGGAAATCTGATTCGTCGGCACCCACCATGACGGTCAGTGCGCCTGTTTCAGCGCCGACTTGCCCCCCGGATACCGGGGCATCAAGAAACCGGACGCC
>Ga0255779_1006542_pt1 | contig 10532 bp, 9 predicted proteins | sample 011ome_21_FD_179977 | JGI IMG/M metagenome (GOLD analysis project Ga0255779, IMG submission 179977) | Coastal salt marsh microbial communities from the Groves Creek Marsh, Skidaway Island, Georgia - 011508AT metaG (version 2) | ecosystem: Environmental > Aquatic > Marine > Intertidal zone > Salt...
TCGGGAGAGCGCCAAGTTCCGACATGGTCATCAGTGATGAGTTTGCTTCATCCATGCATGCCAAGTTGGTGCTGGTTGGCCAGGACTGGGTGCTGCAGGACCTGAATTCAACAAACGGCACCCACCTCGATGGCAAGAAGATCACCACCCCGGTGACCATTAAGGCCGGAATGACCATCAGGATTGGCACCACAACCTTTGAGCTGAGGTCTTAGACCCTTGGCTATCAAGACCATCAGCTATGCAGCTAGCGATATCGGAAAGCATCGCAGTTCCAATCAGGACTCTGGCTATTCCGGTTACCAGCTGTTTTTTGTCGCTGATGGCATGGGTGGTCACGCCGGTGGCGACATTGCATCTGCCATCACCTCGCAGCGCGTTGCCCTGACCGACAGCAAATACGACACGGTTGAAGAGGCAATTGAAAGCCTAAAGGCCGGTGTCATCGAGGCCAACTCGATGCTAACTGGAACAGTTGTTGAGCACCCGGAGCTTCAGGGCATGGGAACCACCTTCTCTGGCCTATTGGTTCACGGCAGCCAAATCATCACCGCTCACATCGGAGACTCCCGCATCTACAGAATGCGCTCCGGACAGGTTGAGCAGATCACCAAAGACCACACCTTTGTTCAAAAGCTTGTTGACCTGGGCAGAATCACCGAGGAAGAGGCGCTGGTCCACCCGCGCCGTAGCGTTTTGATGAGAGTGCTCGGTGATGTTCAGGGTGACCCTGAGCTTGATATTGCGCTTTACGATGCGCTACCCGGTGACCGCTGGATGGTCTGCAGTGATGGCCTGAGTGGCGTTGTTCCGGATGACGTGATGGCAAACATTCTTGCCTCCAGTGTCCCAACCGAGGAGGCTGCTGAGCTGCTAGTTGGCGAGGCCCTCGAACACGGTGCGCCTGACAATGTGACGGTGGTAATCACAGACATCGTTCGCCCAACCGTCCAGGCAGATTTCGAACCAGGTGCCCACTTCGTTGGCTCGGCGGATCACGAGGTAATTATTGAAGAGCGCAAGGGTGGCAAAATCCTGCGTTTGTTCAACCCGATGTCGCTACTTGAGCTGTTGCAAAGCCCAGAGGACCCAGCCAAATATGCTCCGGAGTCAGAGGAGCTGCTGGAGAAGATCCTTGCCGAAACCCAGCGCAAGCTGCGCTGGCGCGGGGTGCGAATGATTCTTGGCTGGTTGTTGTTTGCCGGCATTCTGGTTGGCCTTGGCTTTGGTGCCTATCAGTACACCCAAACCCGGTACTACGTTGATGTCCTCGATGGTCAGGTCACCATTTACCAGGGAATCAGGGAGCAGCTGGGGCCATGGAAGTTCTCCAGCCCCTACTTTGTCTCTGAGATCAACCTTGAAGACCTTTCACAGTTCCAGCAAACACTTATTGAGCGCTCGATCTCCGCCGAGTCACTGGAGGAAGCTCAAAGAATTCTTGACCAGCTAAGGCAGACAATCAATGAGTAACGTCTCGCTGACCTCTGCAATCCCACTGCTACTAAAGGCTGTTCCCCGTTCCAGAAACTTCGAAGCTGTGCTGCTGTTCTGGGTTGCCGGAATTCATGCATTTGCCCTTTCCCAAATTCAGTTGGCAGTGAACCAGGTGATGAGCTGGGACATGCTGCTTTATTGGGCGCCGCCAACTGTGAGTGCCTGGATCCTGCACTACGTGCTGCGCAAATATGCTTTGAATGCCGATGGCTTACTGCTGCCGTTGGCGTTTTTGCTAAACGGTCTGGGCATCGCCATGATTTACCGGCTTGACTTGGCCGAGATCACACGCGGCGGCACCGATCTTTTCGCTGAGCGACAGGTTTGGTTGAGCTGTTTCGCGATGTTGATTGCAGCGGTTGTGGTCAGGCTTATTCCAAACCCACTAACGCTGAGGCGCTTCCCCTACTTGGCAGGGGCCGGAGCGGTTATTTTGTTAATGTTGCCGGCAGCACCGGTAATCGGCAGGACAGTCAATGGCGCAACTCTCTGGGTTGGGATTGGCGAACTAAGTTTCCAGCCGGGAGAAATTGCCAAGATTCTCTTGGCAATCTTCTTTGCTGGCTACCTGGTTTCCAGAAAGGGCCCGCTTTCTGAGATTGGCTCGAGGGTTCTAGGGATGAAGATTCCTGGAGCTAAAGACCTGGGGCCAGTGTTGCTGTTTTGGGTGGCATCAATTGGAGTTCTGGTCATCCAGCGCGACCTGGGAACCTCCATTTTGTATTTTGGTCTATTCCTGGTGATGATCTACACCGCAACCGGCCGCGCTTTTTACGTCGGCATCGGCATGGTGATGATGATCACCGGTGCGCTGGTGGCATCTCGGCTCTTTGACTACGTTGGTTCTCGCTTTGAAAGCTGGCTGAACCCGCTGTCTCAGGAAAACTACACCGCTGCCGGTGGCAGCTACCAGCTGGTGCAGGGGCTTTTTGGAATGGCTCACGGTGACGTGATTGGGTCCGGGCTGGGCTCGGGTTTCCCACAGCTGATTCCGCTTGCTGAAAGCGACTTCATTTTTGCTGCCTTTGGCGAAGAGCTCGGGCTTGCTGGAGTGTTTGCAATCCTTGCCATCTACCTCTTGATTGTTTATCGAGGGCTGCGCGTTGCCAACACTCACCAGGATGAGTTCTCGAAACTCCTCGCGCTGGGTTTGGCCTTCGTGATTGGGCTGCAGGTGTTCATAGTCTGTGGTGGGGTGATGGGGCTGTTGCCACTTACCGGCCTGACCACACCTTTCCTAGCCGCCGGTGGCAGTTCGCTGCTAGCCAACTGGTCAATCATTGGGTTGCTTCTGATTCTGTCTGACTCCTCACTGAAGCGGGTGAGCGCATGAACCGGCAGGTGAGGCGAGTTGGGTTGGCACTGACGGTGATGTTTATTGCCCTGTTTGCAATTGCCTCCTCGATTCAGGTGGTCAGAACACAGTCTCTATATCAAGATGCAAGAAACGTTCGCGCCGCATATGAAACCTACAAAACGCAGCGCGGTTCGATTCTGGTCGGTCAAGAAGAAATTGTTGTTAGCGGCGCTGTGAACGACCAGTACCGATTCCTGCGCGAATACGATTCGGTTCTCTATTCGCCAGTGGTTGGTTTCTTCAGCGTCTTCACCGGCTCGGCGGGAATCGAAAGATCGATGAACTCACTGCTGGCTGGACAAAGCTCTGCGCAGTTCTTTGAACAGATCAACGCGCTTCTGGATGGAAACCCGGTGACTGGAGCTGCGGTTGAATTGAGCTTGGATCCAGAACTGCAGCGGGCCGCCTGGGATGCGCTTGGCAACAGAAAGGGTGCAGTTGTTGCGCTGGAACCCGCTACTGGCCGCATCCTGGCCATGGTTTCTAAGCCAACCTTCGATGCCAACCTCCTTGCTGGACACGAGTATGAGCCGGTTAATGCTGCCTACCGCGCCTACCTTGAGGACGAGGACCGGCCGCTAATCAACAGAGCGATTGCTGGAGACCTCTACCACCCGGGATCTGTCTTCAAGCTGGTTGTCGCGGCAGCAGCACTAGAGTCTGGCCGCTACAGCACCACCACCACCTTCGAGAATTTGGCTGACTACCGCCTGCCTGGAACAACCACCACGATTCAGAACTCCTCCGGGAAGACTTGTGGTGAGGGCACTCTGGTCACGCTGGAGCAGGCACTGATCCGGTCCTGCAACATTCCGTTCGCGATGTTGGCCGTTGACCTCGGTCAGGACCGAATCCGGGCCCAAGCAGAGCTGATGGGGTTCTCTGATGACTTAGCAATCCCGCTTTCAGTAACCCCGAGCACCTACCCGCAAGAGATGGAACTTAGTCAGGTTGCCCTGACCGGTTTTGGCCAGTTTGATGTTCGGGTCTCGCCCTTGCAGATGGCAATGGTGACCGCTGCGATTGCGAATCAGGGCGTCTTGATGAAACCGCAACTGGTGGATGAGGTTGTTGCCAGCAACCTAAATGTGCTGAGCCAACTAAGCCCACAAGTTTTGTCATCCCCGATGTCTAGAGAGACCGCGGCACTAATCACCAGAATGATGGTTGATTCAGTTGAGTTTGGTGCGGCGACCAACGCGGGCATTTCGCAGGTGGCTGTTGCCGGCAAGACCGGAACCGCTCAGAACGGCGTTGAAGATCCATACACCCTCTGGTTCACCGGGTTTGCTCCAGCCGAGTCGCCTGAGATTGTGGTGACTGTTGTGGTTGAAGACGGTGGTGGCATAGGTCAAAACGGAACTGGTAATCAGATTGCCGCTCCGATCGCCAAAGCTGTGATGCGGGTGGTGATGGATCGATGAAACCTGCAGTAGGGCAGCTCTACGGTGACCGCTATCGCCTCCAGCTACGCATCGCCATTGGCGGCATGGGTGAGGTTTGGCAGGCAGAGGACGAACTGATTCTGCGCACTGTCGCAATCAAGATTTTGAAAGAAGAGTACCTTTCCGACCCTGATTTCCTAGAGCGCTTCCGGACCGAAGCACGCTCCGCTGCTCTTGTTGAGCACGAGGGCATTGCGAATGTTTATGACTATGGCGAGGACACCGGTTCCGCCTTTTTGGTGATGGAGCTGGTTCCGGGTGAATCGCTTTCCAGGATGCTGGAGCGAGAGCGAAAACTCCCAGAAGAGCAGGTGCTGGACATCATCGCCCAAACCTCAAGGGCACTGGCCGCAGCCCACGCCAGGGGTCTAGTGCATCGAGACATTAAGCCTGGGAACCTGCTGATCACCCCTGAGGGCAAGGTAAAGATTACCGACTTTGGCATTGCCAGAGTTGGAGACCAGGTCCCGCTAACCAAGACCGGTCAGGTGATGGGCACAGTCCAATACTTGGCGCCAGAGCAGGCAACCGGAAAGTCCTCAACATCCGCAACCGACCTCTATTCACTTGGTGTGGTTGCCTATGAGGCGCTGGCAGGAAAGCGTCCGTTCAGGGGTGAGAACCAAATGGCAATTGCCATGGCTCACATCAACGAAATGCCCCCGGCGCTATCAGACTCAATTGACCCGAGGGTTCAGAATCTAGTTCTCAGCTGTCTGGCCAAGAAGCCAAACCAACGACCAGAGTCCGGCACCTCGCTGGCAATCCGAGCAGAAGCGCTTCTCAGAGAAAAGCGCAAGGGGGTTCCAGCCAAGCCGGTGGAGCCAGAAAACGACCTGGTTACCGAGGTGCTCTCCACCGAGACCGCCCCGTTGCCAAAGGCTCCGATTGTTTGGCCCTGGCTTGCAACTCTTGGGCTGCTGGGCCTGACCGCAATCGTTGTGATTGTGGCGATCTTGTCGGAGCCAAGTGCCGAAGAGCCGACGCCCGGCCCAAGCCAAACCACGAGCCCGAGTCCAAGTCCAAGTCCTGATGAGGCTGAACCTGAGCCAACCGAGCCAGAATCATCAATCGTCTTGGTCTCCGATGTTGTTGGCAAAAACTTGAGCGAGGTAACAGCGCTATTGACCGAGCGCGGGTTTGTTGTGAATGCCATTCCAGGGGAACTGATTCCCGGCAGCTCACCGGAGGTTCGGGTTGTGTACGCGGTTTCCCCAACCGGAAACATCGTTCGCGGTGCCGTGATCAACGTCACCTACTACGTTGGCGACTTTGAAGACATCCCAATCGAGATTCCAGCTTCAGACCCAGCAATTGAGCCAACCCCGGTCGAAACAGACCCAGCCACCGGGCAGCCAATCGGGACCGATCCTCCGGTTGCGGATGTCCCAGCCGAGGTTCCAGGAGATCCGGCGGCCACCCCAACGCCAACTCCAACTGCATCACCAACCCCTACCCCGACAAATTAGGGGACAACAGAGTAATGAGACTGTAACCGAAACACGAGCAAAATTTGCGAAAGAAAAACTAGACTTCAATAGGCGGGAAAGAGCAACTTTGAGTAAGAACGAAAGACTGATTGCAGGCCGATACAGGCTTGGTCAGCTTGTTGGCCGCGGCGGAATGGCCGAGGTCTTCGAGGGCTTTGACACAAGACTCGGTCGCACCGTAGCCATCAAGCTTTTGAAATCAGACCTTGCCAATGATGCGAACTTTGAATCCCGCTTCCGACAGGAGGCGCAGGCAAGTGCCCGCATGGCCCACCCAACCATCGTTCGGGTTTATGACGCCGGTGAAGAAGAGTCCACCGATGCAAACGGTCAAGTGGTCAAAACTCCATTCATCGTCATGGAGTTGGTTCGCGGCAAGCTGCTTCGAGAGATCATTGCCGAAAAGAGCCTGAACATTGACAAGGCAGTCAAGTATGTCTCTGGGATCTTGACCGCGCTTGAGGTTTCCCACCGAGCCGGTGTTGTTCACCGCGACATAAAGCCCGCCAACGTGATTGTTGGCGAAGGCGAATCAATCAAGGTCATGGACTTCGGCATTGCCAGGGCCGTGAGTGACAACTCTGCGACTCAGGCCGCTACCGCCGGCATCGTTGGCACCGCTCAGTATTTCTCTCCCGAGCAGGCTCGTGGCGATGCGGTTGATGGTCGAACCGACCTCTACTCAACAGGCGTGATTCTGTATGAATTGCTTGCCGGTAGGCCACCTTTCACTGGTGAGAGCGCAGTGTCTGTTGCCTACCAGCATGTTTCCGAGGCAGCCCCAGCTCCATCCGAATTCAATTCCGCGGTTTCTCCAGAACTGGATGCGGTTGTGTTGCGAGCAATGAGCAAAGACCGCGACGAGCGATTCCAGACCGCAGAAGACTTCCGCGAGCACTTGCTTGCAGCTCAGGCCGGCACCCCGATGGCCTCGACACCAAAGACCAAGAAGATGGCCCCGGTTGACTTTGACGAGACTGAGCTAATCAACGCGGCTGCATCAAATGAGCTTCCAACGTCATTGATTGATGGCTTTGAGACTGCTCCAAGCAGCCAAATCACCACCGTGTCAAACAAGCTAGGCGCCAGCGTGCTCTGGGGTTTGGGAACCGGTGTGGTTGTGATTTTGGTTGGACTGCTGTTCTGGGTCATGAACTTAGGTGGCTCAGGCCCAACCGTTGCACCAACCAGCGGCGTTCAGGTTGCTAGCGTTCAGGGCTCTTTGTATGAGGATGCCTACAGCACTCTCACCTCCCAGGATCTAGTTGTGCTGCGGGTTTATGAAAAGAGCGAGAGTGTTCCTGAGGGAGTCGTAATCCGTCAGGTTCCAGAGGCTGGTACTCAGGTTCTTTCAAACACCGCCGTCACTCTGTATGTGTCCAGCGGTGCAACTGAGGTAACTGTTCCAAACCTGGTTGGCAAATCTGAAGCAGATGCGGTGGCTCTGATTGAGGGCCAGGGGCTCACGGTTGGAAGCATTACCGTGGTCGGCTCACCGATTGTGCCGAAGGGCATAGTGATTGCCTCGGACCCGGTCACCAACTCCAAGCTTCCGCTTGGAACGGTTGTGAATGTGATTTTGTCTGATGGCACGGTTCAGGTTCCGGATGTTAGAAACCTTGAGGTTCTAGAGGCTAGAAGTATTTTGACTAACCCGTCGATTGGTTACACGGTCTCGGTCGAGGTGCTAGATGCCCTCACCTGCACCGGAACACCGGGATCAGTCGTGTTGGAGCAGTCAGTGCTTCCTGGTGAGGCCGCACAGCTGCAGAATATTGTTTTGTATGTTGAGTGCATCGGCGGAGTGGTGGAACCTACTCCAACTCCAACGCCAACTGAAACAGTTGTTGGTTAGTTAGTTTCTATTCTCGGGCTTAGGTGCTTGGCCTTTTCCTTCGCGCCTTCAAGACCAAGAGTCTCCAGCCAGTTGGCCAACATCGCGTAGCCGCCCTCGGTCATGACCGACTCTGGGTGAAACTGAACCCCATAGATTGGTTTGGTTTTGTGCTGCAGGCTCATGATCACGCCGGACTCAGTTTGTCCGGTTACCACCAAGTCCTCAGGAACTGTTTCTGGAACAACTGCCAGTGAGTGATACCTGGTTGCCATGAAGCCCTGCGGCAGACCATCCAAAATCGTGCTGCCCGAGTGATTCACCTTAGAGGTTTTGCCATGCATTAGCTCTGGAGCGCTTTCGACCCGACCACCGAGTGCCTCGGCGATCGCCTGGTGACCCAGGCAAACCCCAAACACCGGGTAGTTGGTTTCAAGGGCAAACTTCACGGTTGGAATAGACAATCCAGCGCTTGCTGGATTTCCGGGTCCCGGTGAAATCAGCACCGCATCAAACTTTTCTAGAAGTGCAGATAGTTCGCTTTCCTCGATTGCGTCATTGCGCATGACAGTTGTCGTGGCTCCGAGCTGCTGCAGATAGCCGTTCAGGGTGTAGACAAAGCTGTCGTAATTATCTAAAACGAGGATGTTTACCATGGTGTGAATAGCCTAATCGGATAGCGACAATCCAGTTCGGGCATTAAGCTACTTGGCATGGCAGATTCGAAATCACGCAAGAACAATGACTCCAAGCCGCTAAAACCACAGGTGGTTGGCGAAGAGGCAGAGAACCCAACCTGGTACAAGGCCGTCATGTTCGGCTTTATGCTCTTTGGCCTGGCCTGGATTCTGTTGTTCTACATCTCTTCAGCGCGCTACCCACTAGGCAGCGCAACACCAATCGATCTTTCCAACTGGAACATCTTGATTGGTTTCGGCATCGCCATGATTGGCTTTGCAATGACTACGAAGTGGAAATAACTAAAACCAGCTAGAGATCTTCAGCATGGTTAGTCCGTAGAGGACTCCCCAAACCAGAAACACCCCAAAGATTTGCTGCACCCGCTGGCTCGCCTGTCTGGTTTGCGAATAGATTCCGGCAATTGCCAACCCGGTAATCAGGCCACCCAAATGGCCCTCCCAGGAGATTCCCGAAACAAAGAAGCCCAGCCCGAAGTTGATGGCGATCAGTGTGAAGATTTGAGTAGCATTGCCGCCACCGACCCGAATCACTACGAAGTAGGCGCCCATCAGGCCAAACAGCGCACCAGAAGCACCAACCACCGGAATCGATGGATCTGACAGCCACATCACGGCAACCGAGCCTCCAATGATGGAGGTCAAATACAGCGCTAAGAAGCGAACTGGGCCCAGCATCGGCTCCAGCACCCTGCCAAAAATCCAGATCGCGTAGGAATTAAACAAAATGTGTAGCGGGCCGGACCAGTCATGCACAAACCCAGAGGTCAGCATTCGCCAAGGCTCGAATGGAGCAAAGAGCGGAGCAAAGAACAGCTGGTTGGTGAACAGATAGCCCAGCGGGCTTATTTGGCCAAGCCAAATAAGAAGGTTCAGTGCGAGCAGCCCCGAAGTTACTGGAGCTGCTTTTGCACTTTTCAGGCTAAGAGCCAACTAGACCTTTTCGATTGTGATGCTCTCGATGATCACGTCATCGGCTGGCTTGTCACGACCATCAGTTGCAACAACACCAATCTGGTCCACAACCTTGCGGCTAACCTCATCGGTCACGTCACCAAAGATGGTGTGACGGCCCTGCAGCCAAGTCGTTGGTGCCAGGGTGATGAAGAACTGTGAGCCGTTGGTGCCAGGACCTGCGTTAGCCATAGCCAACATGTAAGGCTCGTTGAAGGTAAGTTCTGGGTGAATCTCGTCACCGAACTGGTAGCCGGGGCCACCCATGCCGGTTCCGGTTGGGTCACCACCCTGAATCATGAAGCCCTCGATTACGCGGTGAAAGATCACGCCGTTGTAGAGCGGGGTGTCAGTCTTGGTCGCGTTGGTCTTCGGGTCGCGCCACTCGATTGAACCGGTGGCTAGTCCCTCGAAGTTCTCGACGGTCTTAGGCGCGTGCAAACCGAACAGGTTTACCTTGATTGCGCCGTGGTTGGTGTGCAGGGTTGCGATAGCTGTTGGAGAAGTCATCCCTACATTCTGCCAGTTCTTTTCAAACTTGTGTTTGACTGGAAGCCTGTTTAGTTATGGAGAGCAATGAATGCAGTAATAAGTTTCACCGGTCTGGTGAAAACCTACGGCGGTCAAAACGCAGTTGACGACCTTAGCGCCTCGGTAAACCAGGGTCGAATCACCGGATTTTTGGGTCCAAATGGTGCCGGCAAGTCCACGGCCCTGCGCTGCCTGGTTGGCTTAGCGGCCCCTAGCAGCGGCTCCGCGCAGATCCTGGGTGTTCCCTACCGCGAGCTTGAGAATCCGCTGAGCAAGGTTGGGACAGTTCTAGATAGCCGCGGCTTTCACCCTGCCCTGACTGGCCGCCAGAACCTGCGCGTGGTAGCTGCAGCAGCCAGCATTCCAGATGCTCGTGTTGATGAGGTGCTTGAGATGGTGGAACTATCAGAGGCCGCCAACAAGAAAATGAAAAAGTACTCGCTGGGCATGAAGCAGCGCTTGGCTCTAGCTGGAGCGATTTTGGGCGATCCAGAAATTCTGATTCTGGACGAGCCAGCCAACGGCCTAGATCCGGCTGGAATTGCCTGGCTCAGAAGGTTTCTAAGGGTGCTCGCCGAGGGAGGCAGAACCATCCTGGTATCCTCGCATCAATTGGCAGAAATGCAGCACACGGTTGATGACGTTCTGATTATCAACAAGGGCAAGCTGATTGCAGCCGGCACAAAGGAGCAGGTGATGGGGCCAGACAGCCTCGAAGACGCCTTC
>Ga0255779_1006570_pt1 | contig 10502 bp, 8 predicted proteins | sample 011ome_21_FD_179977 | JGI IMG/M metagenome (GOLD analysis project Ga0255779, IMG submission 179977) | Coastal salt marsh microbial communities from the Groves Creek Marsh, Skidaway Island, Georgia - 011508AT metaG (version 2) | ecosystem: Environmental > Aquatic > Marine > Intertidal zone > Salt...
TCTACAACCTGTTTTTTTAAATCCTGTTCCATGGGCCCAGAGCCATATACATCGATGACGACTTGATTTTTTAAGGAAACATTGAGCTTTGAAACCGCCTGAATTAAATCTTGTATCCCTTTTGACTTTCTTAAATGCGACACCACCATAAATTTTGGTGGTGTCGAGAAAGTGTTTTCTTTTTTAATCGGAATAGAATCCAGTTTCACACCATTATAAATGGTTTTGGTCTTCCGCTCAACTCTTTTCCCAAAATCTTTTATTATTTCTTTGACAGTGTTTTGTGACACTCCAATAAATTGATCAACATAGCCACTATAAAATAACCCTTTGATACTCTTTTTTATACGCTTCGAAAATCCATAGCCTCCGTAGGGCCTAGGATTGTGATCAACTTGAATCAGTCTTTTAATTCCGGCCGCTTTTACATCCTTGGCAAAAAACGTTGAGAGCTCAATAAAATGGGTAATGACCAAATCGTAGGTCTTATTCTGCATTTTGATATGGCTCAAGAAAAACTGTTCTATGGAACCATAATCTGCGCTGATAATCTTTAACCCTTGATTAGCGCCGTGGTTGGAGCTATTGGGGAAAAACCAATCAATATCTACTCCTTGGTCTTTGCATTTGGCATCAAAAGCCCAAAAGAACTGGTCCATACCCCCTACCCGATTTTCGAGTAATTCATATTGGCAGATAACGGCTAGATGTCTCGGCATGAATTAATAAATTTTATACATTCTACCATTTTACTGCTGGTTTGAGAAAGAGGCACTCCAATTTGCTGATCAACAAAAGCCTTTCTATTGTTTTGATCCGAATCTCCATTTAGGTAATAGAAAATGTGTTCAATTACTTCCCCAGGAGTTTTCGCAATTTTTGTGGCATTCGATTGTATCAAATATTTAATGTGTTCATATTGTAAAAACCTTCGGTCGTTTCCCAGTCCATTTTCTCCACTCCCCATGACAGGATTAATTACAGGTTTATCATGAAGCATGAAATCCAAACTCATGGTCGAAAGCATGTTGATATTTAAATCGCTATAGTTAAGTATCGCACGCAAATCCATTAAATCCGTTGCATCGGGAATACGTTGAGACCAACTTTCTTGATGATTTTTTCGAATTAAATTCCAACTTGGATGATTCCACTTAATTTTAGGAAACCTTTGTTTGAGATTCTGAAATCGATCACCAGATTCAGCCGGTGCTGTGCGAACTAACAAATTCAGTTTCGGCAAAATTCCGTTCTCAATTGCCTTGATGATGATTTCAATATAATACGGGTCATTTGGACTAGTTGATACGTCGCCACAACTGTAGCAAATAGTTGGATATTTCGAATCTAAGGCGAATTTCTTTAGAAATTTTGCTTTGGTGCTTTGGTATTCATTCATTGTATATGGCACAAATTGTGGAGTGCCTACTACAGAAATCTGCTCTGATTGTATTCTTCTGTAAAACATTAGTAATTCGCGTTTCATTAAATCACTCCACACCATATAATAGTCGAAACTGGCCGCCATTCTACCTTTTGATGCCAAGTTATCCCAACTAAAAATAAATGCTACAGTTTTTACTTTATTCTCCTGTGCTGCCGCTACTAGTGGGGCGATATAAGGTGGTCGCTGATGCGTAAAAAGAAGGGTGTCTACTGGATTCTCATCCAAAACTTGGCGAAACACTTTATGAGCCCTTTGTCTTCGAATAAAACGAAATTGAATACGTTCTAAAGATTGAATAACTGATTCAGAGTGAAGAAAAAAAGTCAAAAAGTAAATAAGGCGTGTCGCAAGACCTCTCGGCGAAATATTACGATTATTATTTTTTTTGAGATTGTCTTGAATACCAAAGTTGTTTTCGCTGTTGAGCCTTAAGTGTGCGATTTCCTTGTATTTGCGAACAAACCACTGGTGAAAATATTCATTTTGGGCGTCCAATTCAACAATCTCAACCTCGTCCTGCTCATTAAATACCTCCTTGGGAATAAATGAAAAAATAAGAACCTCGTTAAATTGTGTTTTCGATTTTGATAAAAAATCACTTAACACGAAATTGCGATAACCTACGCCATCTGTTATTACTATCCCTAGTTTAGTCATTTATTTAATACAAGATCTTGAGTAAATTCTTCACATTTCCACATAGCATCCATACATGCACCTCCAATATGCGGAGTAAGCAAAATATTTTTCTCCTCCCTGGCTTTCCAAATCGGGCTATTCTTAAAACTTATTGACTCTTTTTTAAGCACGTCTACTCCTAGACCTCTTATTTTTCCACTCTTGACTGCACGTACAATCGCCTCTTCATCCCATAACTCCCCTCTCGAGGTATTAATTACAAATACTCCGTCCTTCATCATTGAAATGATTTTTTCATCAATTAAATTATAGTTTCGAGTTTGGTAATTTACGTGAATGGATAAAATATCGACTACAGTGACTAATTCTTCAATGGAATTTACCTTTAAATATTTATCATCAATAACGTTCGGATCTACATAGAGGACCGACATACCAAATGCCTTAGCATATTGAGCAACCATTGAACCAATTCGACCAAGACCAATGATACCTATTTTTTTGCCATACAATTCCAGCCCCTTAAATTTTTCTCGTTCCCAGTTACCATATTCAACATCTATTAAGGCATTTGGAATATTACGAACTAAATTTAGAATCATAGCCCAAGTGAACTCTGCCGTTGAGGTTATTGTCTTTAAAAATTCTGAATGTTCTTTTAGACTTACTAGTTTAACACCAGTATCGCTTAAAGATTTCAAATCAATGTGATTGATTCCTGTGGTAGCGGACACAAGGATTTTTAAGTTGGGGAATGAACCTAAGACTTTGGAATCTACAAATCTCTCCAGTCTTATAATTAGTATTTCAGTTTTATCGAGAAATGAACATTTGGTATAATTCGACCAACTACTTTCAACATATTTATAGCCTGAACTTTCCCATTTTTCAATTGCTCGAGGAGAATAATCCAGAGGTTCAAGATTTAGAACATATTTCCAGATTTTAACTTTCCTCATTCTTCCAATTTCTTATCAAGGCATCTGCAATTACGGCGTCCCTCATGTGATCTATATTTAGCCAAGATAAATAAGGCATTTCAAAAGGTAAAATCGGATCTGTCATAAACGAATGAGATTTCAAAAAAGCTGATAGTCTTGTGATATATATAGCGCCATTTCTAAAAAAAACTGGACTTAGTTCTTGTCTTCGATTTTCCTTCTGAAAATCAATAATTGGTTTAACTTTATTTTTTTCTTCATCAAACCTATACATCCGAGCGGGATGTATATCATCCATCCTTACCATAGATATCAATGAATTGTGAAAAGCTGACTTTTTGAGGAGGTTGATCGCCTTATCGATCTGTTTACTTGTCCTCAGAGGAGATGTGGGTTGTAATAAGCATAAATATTCGGGCATAACTTCCTGCTCGGATAAGATATCCAAAACGGTATCTGCAATTGGACTTTCATCAGTCGATAATAAATGTGATCTTTTATGAAGTTTTATCTCACTATAATCTGAAACTAAATTAATGACCTCATCAGCATTACTGCTGACAACAATCTCTGAAATCAATTCACTCTTTAGGGCAGATTCAATAGTGTAAGAAATTAATGGTTTACCATCAAAAACCCTCCAATTTTTTCCAGGCACACCTTTCGACCCAGATCTGGCCGGAATAATTGCTAGAACGCTCATTTGAAATTATTTTTCTTGTGAAACTTCAATTCGACTTTAGAAAGATAATTAGCGATTCTTTTCCCTGCCTCGCCATTCCCATATAAGTCTGAAGGCTTTGGCTTGTCCGATCTAAGACATGTGTTAATCGCATTTTCAATTTCAAGTTTATCATTTCCAACATCTATAACATTGAAACCACGGTCTCTCCCGAGTTGTCTCGTTCCTATATTGACCACTGGAACTCCTAAAAATGAGCATTCCCGAATTCCAGCACTTGAATTTCCGATTAAACATTTTGATTTAATTAATAATCGAATAAAATCCTCTGATTCAAAATTTTTAAAAAAACGAATTTTATTCGATGGGTTTTGTTCACGAAAAATCCTAATCCCTTTACTGACCTCATCAGTCCCTAAGTCTACGTTCGGCCAAAACCAAAAAGTTGGCATATTAATTCTATGCACTACCTCAAGAGTATCTTGAATATGTTTTCGACCTTTTTCATATTGGTTTGTTACGGGATGTTGCAATACAACTAAATAATCATTCTCGACATTAATTTCAGCGCCAACACCTCCATATTTTTCAATTGGATTTAATTGATCGTAGTGAGACTCCAATACTGATTTTGCAAGATCTATTGAAGGGCAGCCTGTTGTAAAAATAAACTCCGGATCCTCTCCAAGTTTTAAAACGCGATCATAGGCGTATTTTGAAGACACAAAGTGATAATCAGCAATTTTTGTAATTGCATGCCTCACTTTTTCATCGATATTTCCTGTGACTTCTCCACCTTGGATGTGAGCCAATGGGATATTCATATAAGCACTGGCAATAGCTGTGGCGATAGTTTCAAAACGATCAGCAATGGTTACGACAATGTCTGGTTTAATTCGATGAAAAACAGAGGTTAACTCGATAATTCCCAAACCTGTAGTCTTTGCAGCAGCAGTTAAATTATCACTGTCAACTATATTAAAAACTTCGCCATCTATATTAAATCCATCTTTGATAACTTGTTCTCTTATACTACCGTATCGATTGGATAAAGCCGATGCAGCTAGAATCAGTTGTAATTTTAACTCAGGATGTTCTTGAATCGATTTTAAAGCCGTCTTAATTCTGCTATAACTAGGCCTAGCGGTAACGACCACACATATCTTTCGTTTACTCAAAGTCATCAAAATTTAAAAAATCCCATTTCGTTTTTGTTTTCGCCAATTTTTTTCCAATTATTGTTTTGTATTCATTTGCAGAAATTCCATATCCAGAAGGCTTTTTTGCTTCCAAATCTTCAAATGTCAAAATATGCCCCTTAATTAAATCCTTATTCACGCTTAGAGACTTGCCGAAAATACTTTTATATTCTTCGAAACGCGGTGAACGATTTTTTTTATTTTGTATTGATCGTTCGATTCTTCTTAAAGCATCGACAGTATTTTTAATCTCTCTGATGGTCAATGAGCTTGACACGTCTGGACCGTATTGATCTCGACTAAATACTGCATGAAATTCCAAAATTTCGGCTCCGAAACAAAGCGCGGCAATCGCCGTTTCGGGTTTTCCTGAATGGTCTGAAAAGCCAACAGGAAGGCTGTAGCGTTTCTTTAAATATGGAATTTGATTAAAGTTGTATTGCTCTGGTGTTGTCGGATAATCAGAAGTACATTGTAAAACAGAAGTTTCTAATTTAGAGGTTTTGAGAAACTTTATTGTTTCGTCTAATTCAGTTTCATCAACTAGGCCATTTGATAAAATAACAGGCTTGCCAGTTTGGGCAATTTTTTCAATAAGCAAAGGATTTCCCACATCTCCAGAACCAATTTTATAGGCATTTACCCCTATTCTTTCCAATATATCGACTGCGGCATTACTGAATGGAGTACTTAAAAATTCGAGGTTTTTTTCTTCACAATGAATTTTGAGAGAAGCCCATTGTTCTAAAGTGAACTCCATTCTTTTCCAATAATCCAGTCTGCTCTGATCTTGACCAGACATCGGAATTCTAAACGGCTCGTATCGGCTGCTCTCGGGCTCTGCTATATGTGTCTGAAATTTTACAACATCAACACCGGTGTCAGCCAAAGCATCAATGTAAGCGTGGGCCATACCGAGGCTTCCCTCATGTGCCTGACCTATTTCAGCAATTATTTTTACGCTCATACTAAATGAAGATTATCTATTACCACTATAATTTTAAATATTGATTTTAATAAGATGGTAATCAAATCATATATTTGAAATTAACATAAAAACAATCCATGAAATCAAATTATTCGAAAAATAAAGTTTGTTCTAAATTAAAATCAAAGTTTTCTGATATAAAATATTGGATTGCTGTTTTAAATAATTTTATTCGGAATAAATCGCTATACAATATAAAAAGAGGCTATTTACACCGCAAGTAGACAGTTTACTTCGACGACCGCAACCTCGAAGACCAATGGCAACTTGAAGTATATGAAGAAGCAAAAAATATCGCATTAAAAAATAACTTTCATCAAGTAATTGATATTGGATGTGGTTCCGGATTTAAACTGATTAAATATTTTGACCAAATAGAAACTATAGGAATCGACGTATCACCAACTTTCGATTATTTAATAGAGAAATACCCTTCAAAAAGTTGGTTAAAACATGGTTCTTTTGAGTATGAGAAATTATCAGCTGATATCGTTATTTGCTCCGATGTTATCGAGCACGTGCAAGATCCGTTAGAACTATTCGAAAACATAAAAAAATAAAAAAATTCAAAACACTAATTATTTCAACACCTGACAGAGATTTAGCACCACATAAAAGTTTTGGTCCACCTCTTAATCCAACGCATATGCGAGAATGGAATTTCACTGAATTTTATTTGTTTATAAATAACCACTTTAAAGTAATTAAACACTATCATTCGAATAAAGCACAATGGACTCAGGTTATTATTGCTTCGAAGTTGAATGATTAATAACGAATTGAAGGTAAACTGTATATTTTCTCAATTGTACTTTTTTTTACTGGCGATCGATGTTTTAAAAAAAACGGAGTTTTCCAAATTAATTGAGAAATTGCCCTAAAATAATGTGTAAAATACAACATATTAATCAACGCATATTTTAAAAAATTATGAGTCAGTAATCTAGGTATTTTCCTTAGCGGATTTGGATGATAAATTATATAATATCCCGCAGTATTAACAATTTGTTTTCTAAATCTCAATATATCAAGGCCAAGGGCCTTTCTTTTTCCTCGGTCTAATCGATGAATAACGCGCACACGGTTAGAGAATAGAATTTTATAATTAATATTTAAAACCTCAATCGAAACACATGCCTCTTCTCCGTAAATTGTCATCCAAATTGGAAAACCAGTTATTTGAGAATATACTTCTCGTCTAATTGCGAATCCACAACCTATAAATTCATTCGTTAAATATTCCTCCAATTCGCTATTCGCTTGCCCCAATTCATCGTCTTGCCACCCCGGGATTCGAATCTCTTCCATTGCCAAAATGCCAACCTTATCATTTTTCAAAAATATTTCGTTAATAACATCGAAAAAGTCGCAACCAATCGGATGAGAATCATCATCAAGACCTATTAATATATCTCCGTTGGCTAAATTAAACGCAATATTCCTAGAAGGTGAAGCACCAATTCTTTCATCAGAGAAAGACCAATTTATATCTAAATATTGATTAACCAGATCACTTGAGCCATCGGAGCAACCATCTAGATGAACAATTATTTCGCACCTTGATTTATCACGAATTAAATTGATTATATCAAGTGTTTGCTTCAATTCTTCTTTTCTATTGTGAGAAACTATGATTATGGAGAAATCCAATTATTTAAAGTAATTTATGAGTATCATTCTTTTTGGAGCAAACTTCACTAAAACCAAGAGAATTAGAAAATAGTACACTCTTAACAATAAGTTGCCTTCGGTTTGCAGGTATTTTTTTATTTTTCTTACAAATAAATATTGCATCCTGGCGTATACATCAGCACTTTCCATTTTTATATAATTGTGCCACAGATAATTATAAGATTGAATAAATTTTCTAAAAATCTCATAATCAAATTTATTCTTGCAAGAATAAAAGTTATAAACATCTCTGTTATTAAAATCTAGATTAAAAGCTCTGTAATAATTTGAAATTATTTTTGAGGTCTCCATCGAATGAAGTTCTTTGTGTTTGGATGCGCGATGATTACTTGAATCATCAATTTGATATTTCATTAAAAATGAAGACAAATTACTCATTTCACCAATTTTTATGAGTCTTGTCCAAAACTCCCAGTCTTCAGCAGTTTTTATTTTCTCATCATATCTGACTAAATGGTCTCTAAAAATCCTTGATCGAATCATAACGGAGGAATGTCCAAAACAGGCAGTAAACAATAAATAATAACGGATTAGATCATGATTTTCAGGATAGGTCCAATCAGAGTAATTTGTCTGTTCAAAATTCTTAGACCAATGACCTTGTGTTCCAACTATTACGCATTGTGTATTTGAATCTAAAAATTTTACTTGCATTTTTATTCTATTTGGATGAGACCAATCATCTGCATCCATCCTTCCAATAAATTCATATGCACTCCAAATTCTATTAATGACTTTATTTAATGATTTAGCAATTCCTAAGTTTTTGTTATTTCGGCTGTAATTTATTCTTTCATCAATATATTCATCAATTATCTGCTGAGTATTATCTGTTGAACAATCATCTTGAATGTATAGATCAAAATTTTTAAATGTTTGATTTAGTATTGAATCAATGCTTCGTCTTAAATAGTGAGAAGCATTATATATCGGCATTATTATTGCCACGCGTTTTTTCAACAACAAAAATTATTAATAAAAATTAAAATAACTCAGTTATAATTTCCTTAAGATTTGCGCTTGACATATAGTCGAACAATCGCGAATATTCCTCGGTCAAATTTCGATTACTTTTTAACCAGTCATTATGTGTCTGTTCAATGATAAATTCTATTCGATTCGTATCTGTTGATGAAGAATAAAATTCATAATCCTCTCCCATTAATCTCCGAACTTCAGACTTTCTTGGTCCGATAATTATTATTCTCCGATTAACACTTATTAAATCTGGAAATTTACCAGGTAAAAATGGGCTTTTCAAGTCATTGGATTCTAGAATGACATTCAAGCTTGCAATTTTTTGTAGATTTTTTATGCTTGATAATGGTACACGATTCATTATGAACTGGATATTGGGATGTTCTTTATATTCATCTGCCAATAATTTATTTCTCTCACTAAATGAACCAATTATAATTAGTCTCGAATAAAAAGTAGCTGAATCGTTATTTTCAAGAAATTGAATAAATCCATTTATTAAATTAGACGGATTTCTCTGATCCAATAAACTACCCGCATGTAATACAATGAAATTATCTTCCTCAATATCTAATTGGTTACTAATTTCTGTATCAATAAATAATTCGTTCTTCGAACATATTTGATGAGGGATGATCCGAGCTTTATCAGATATTCTTACATAATAATTCATCATCCACTTGGACAATAAAAGACTAGGAAATGCCAAATATTTACAAGAGTCTATAACTCTTTGAAAAAAAATTATTTTTTGTTTATATCCTGGAGACCGATAAGCATATTCTGTTGGATAACAATACATTGGGTATGGATCATGGACGTATGATAACCACTTATTATGTAAATCCGGAAAACTCAAAACGGCATGATGAGGTAAAAAGCTCTCGCCTTGGCTTAATGTTAAACACATTTTATAACCCGAAAGATTTAATTTTTCAAGAATAACTTTAATACTACTACTTTGATTTAAAAACGTAAATGAAAAACCAAAAATTCTTTCAAAGAATGGACTTAAGTTAATATTGGTATATCTTCTAATAACCCTAATGGTTCGACTTGCAAAATACATGAGTGAAAAACGCTTTTCACATATTTGTATCGTGTTTGCACCTTCAATTCCTATCTCTTGTCCCGAGAAATGAAGAACGTCAACAATGAAATTAAGAGCAACTAGGTTGGCGATTAAATTGTAATTGCAATTCGCTCCACTCGAAGAATTTGGATTAACAGAATCAACTATTACTAAAAAGGAATCTTTCAATACTTTTGTCAGATATTATCCATTAAAAGAAATTCAACAATTTTAGAAGCACTATTACCTTCGCCAAATGGATTTTTTAAGACTTCCTTTTTCGGGGTTTTCAATTTTAAAAGAACATTTTGGACAATTTTATCTTGATTCATCCCTACCAAAGTCGATGTACCTGCTTCAATACCCTCTGGTCTTTCAGTACTTTCTCTTGTGACCAATACTGGCACATCAAATGTCGGCGCTTCTTCTTGTATGCCACCTGAATCAGAGATGATTACATCTACCTGCTGCATTAGCCATACCATAGAAGGGTAGTCAATTGGATCGATTAAATGAATTCTTGAATGATTTTTTAATTCCTCACCAATACCCAGAGTAACATTTGGATTGGGGTGTACTGGCCAAATAATATTACAATTATATTCTTGAGCTAATTCAAAAATTGCATCGGACAAATTCTTTAACCCAGCCCCAAAGTTTTCTCGTCTATGGGCAGTAACCAATATCCAGGGCTTTAAAGTCACGAGCTTATCAGACCATTTTTGAATAAAGTCATGTTCAAAACCATTTAAAATCTTTTGATTCGACCAATAAAGAGCATCTACAACCGTATTCCCCGTTTTTAGAATTTCATCGATAGAAACAGATTCTGAGATCAAGTTTATAGATGCATGATCCGTGGGG
>Ga0255779_1006574_pt1 | contig 10500 bp, 20 predicted proteins | sample 011ome_21_FD_179977 | JGI IMG/M metagenome (GOLD analysis project Ga0255779, IMG submission 179977) | Coastal salt marsh microbial communities from the Groves Creek Marsh, Skidaway Island, Georgia - 011508AT metaG (version 2) | ecosystem: Environmental > Aquatic > Marine > Intertidal zone > Salt...
AAGTCCTGTAGTTCCAAGTGTTGTACCAGCTGTAAATCCAAGTTCTGCTGTGTTATTCAATGCAGTAAATCCTGCTGTTGCAAGACCTGCAACTGCTTCACTAGATACACCAGATGCTGCTGACCACTGTGCGCCGAGACCTGTAATCATACCTTGTTGTCCCAACTGTACATCTTTGTTTGTTTCGTAGCTAGACATTTGTACAAGTGCTGCATTGTTTGAGGCATTCTTTGCTACGCCAGCTTGAATTGATGCCATTCCAATTGATGCAATCGGATTAGCAAGAACCTTAGCCCAAGAAAGAGCGGTGCTTTCGACATATTGTGGCTGAATCTGTGCATTTTGTGTGAGAGCAATTGCCATTACTGCGGCTGTTGCTGCACCAGAATCGCCACCCTGTGCTACTGTAGCAAGTGCTGCATATCTAGCTCTTGATGCTTCTGCATTTGCTTCTGCTGTTTTTTGAATAGCCTCATAATACTCTGATTGACTAGAGGCACATCCTACAAGAATAGCAGAAACTAGTAGAATTGTTAATTTAGTTTTCATTTCAAGCTCCTATGATTTATTAATTACTATCTTCATCTTCTTTTCTGTTTACATTTTCTTCATAATACACAATGATTGCTGTCTGAGATTCAATAAATCGTCTCAACTCTCCCATATTTAGGGCAATATTTTCGTAATCTGGTACACTAATAGCAAAGAAAACCACAGATCCTTCTTTTTTTTCAAATCTCTCTAAAAATTCGTCTATGTTTTCATCTGTTACAGCATAAAATTCTATGTCGTATAAAGTAACTGGTTTCGGTCTTGGCTGTATAGGCACAATTCTCTGAGCATATTCAACCTGAGTTACAACAACCTCTTCTGGCTTTCTTAAAAAGGAACAGCTAGATAAACTAATTAGAAGTGCTAGAAATATCGAGACTCTCAATATCATCTTTTAATGCTCCTGTAAGTTTCTCCATATCATCGAACAATCTTGCTGTTGCTCTGTTTACTCTTGTTTCAATAAGTCCTGGCTTTTGTGCTGTCAGAACAGTAAGGTTGTGATTTCTTAACTTCGCTTGCAGATCATCTGAATATGCTTCTGCTTCATTTAGTTGACTTCTTAATTGATTATTTGCTGCCTCAAATTGTGCCGCATCTTGTTGTAGTTTTGTTATTGTATCTTGACTAGTTTGAGCTGCAATTTCAAGTCTCGCATTGTTTTCTCTAAGTTGTGCAAGTCTCTCCTGAGTATCAGTATAGTAAAGATATCCAAGACCACCAAAAGTGAGCAGCATTATTAGTAAGATTTTAGTCATTAACAGTTCCACCTTCTACGGGCTGCCTTGCCTCGTTCGCCGGTCCAGCTACGTGATCTTGCACAGAATGATTTGCGTCTCTTAGCTGCTTTACTATCAGGGTCTAGTTTACTAGGAGGTGTAGTGACAGCGGTTTGTAGTTTACTACCTGGATTCTGTCTACGATATTTCTCAACCCCTTTACGAGTAAGACCGGCACCTTTATCAGTAGGTCGTTTATGTCCGCCCTTCTGCGTCATGCCTTCCATGCCTTTCGCTTCTTCTAAAAATTCTTTAAAAGTTTTCATTATTCCGTGTCCGAAAAAAATCTTGTTTGATAGTCTGATAGATTTTCGTCATACATTGCTTGTATTGCATCATAGTTAGTAATATAATCTACTGCCTTGTAAATGCTTTTAGTGTGTGTATCATGTACTGCAAGGCTTTCGTCAAACTGTACTCCTACTTTTTCTTGCAGAGTAGCAAAATCATCTTCCATGTAAACAACAACGGGCTCTTTGCCCAATGCTTTTACAGAATTTACAAACTCATATTCTTTTTCTATATAGTATTCAATAAGAGAATCAACTTCTTCTAAGTCTGCTTCAAAGGCCTCGAATCCCTCTTTAGCTGATTTCATAGGATGTGACGAGCCGCTTTTATTTGCAAGCAAACGGCTAAGAACTGAATCTATTTTTCTTTTTCTTCCTGATAAAATAAAAGTCCATGGTTCAGCATCAGTAGGAAGAATAATATCATTGTGGCTATGTACAGCAATAGGATCTCCAGTATTGTCCAGTGTAGAAACAATATCAGCTTCTCCTTCAATTTTCACAGTTTCTCCGTCGCCCAACTTCCACAGAGTGCCGTACGTCAAAGAATACCTAGTTCTATTATCAGCTTCATTACAACAAGTTTCAGTTATAGGATCAAATATTCTTTTGCTGCCAGTTCTTCCTATTGGACTGTATATGAAATATTTCATTTCTCTCCCCGTATTGCAGTGAAGATACCGTAAGCAAGACCTGCCCACGCTGCCATTTTTACAATACCACCTAGAACAATGACACTGCCGCAGATAAGAATTAAGGCAGCCCCGTCAAGAGTAGTTCTTTCTTTGAGTCTGTTTTTAATCCAATTCATTTTGTTTTCCTTTTAGTAGGAGTTTTCTTTGGCTTGAGTGCGTCTAATTCTTTTTGAAGTTTAGCAATCTCTTCCATAAGTTCTGTCGCACCACCAGGAGCGACAGGAGGATGTGACCATGCTTCTAATTTTTCGATTCTATTAGCTAGGCCGGGATACTGTGATGCCCACTTAGCTTCTTTCTTTGCTATATTTATATCATATTTTTTAGCGAGATATTCCATGAAGGTATCTAGTTTTGTTTGAAACCATCTACCCATACGAGTAGACAAGAACCACTTACCAAAAGCAGAACCAAATACGCCTGAAATAGCTGCTCTAACTAATAGAACCCACATTAGTCGTTGTCCTCTAGGTGTTTACAGTATTGATCCATGCTGTGGTCACGAACACCGTCGAATACTGTGCCATTTTTCCAAGCTGCTCTACGACCACGCCAACCATCTTTGAATCTCTGCCACCAAGTCATCTTACGAACATTGCCGTAGAAGTTGATGTAGTGTAGTTCACCGTGATGCTTGAACCCAAGAAACACAGGTGGTACTTTAGGTACAATGTCGTTGTTGTTCACACATCGGAAGTGAGGAACTTTCAGTTCTTTTGCCTTTGACCATGCTGCGTTTCGTGGACAACCGTATGTGTAGAGTGCTTCTGCTTCTGGATAGTGAAAACAGAAGATAGAAGCAATCGCTGCTCCGAGACTGTGGCCTGTTACATAGACTGGACGCTTCTTGCGTCCCATGAGTTTCGCTACTTCGCCATGTACTTTAAGTTCTAGCTTTTCGTACTCTTCAAAAAACCCTTCGTGAAAGCCTCTTTCGTGAGTTGCTTCTAAGTCAGCAAAGACATCGCTTTTCTCAGTTGGCTCAGTACCACGAAATGCTACAGTGATTCGGTCTTTGTTACCAACGACATACGCTTGTGCGCCTTCGATGTCAAAAAACTTAACACTAGTAAAGCCAAGTGCTTTCCATTCTTTGCGTACTTCTTTGTCTAGGTCTTTATATGCTAGTCTTGCGATACATGCGTGATGATGAAACTCAGTTGATAACATTATTATTCTCCGTTTTATTATCTATCTAAACTTGCCAAGTTCTCAAGCCTTACCATTAATCTTTCAGCACGATTAGATACCTGATTGTACCATCGTGAATCTCTACCTTCTTTTGCTGCTTCTGTCCAATCGCCTGCTTCTATTGCGGCATTGAACTTTTTGAATCCGCTTAGACGAGGACGTCCCATATTAAACATCATGTTAACCAGGATCTGCTGGACCTCGTCTGGTAGGTCTCCAAATGTCCCTTCTCCGTATAGAGTTCTACACTCTCCGATGGCAGTATCAAGGTCTCTCTCGAAACATTCCCTGACTCTTTCTTCGTCAACTGGAGTTCCAACTGGTTTTCCATATTCCTCGTCACTTTCGAGGATAAGATGACCGACTCCAAAGGTGGGTAAGCCGAGGTGATCTTCATAGATTTCGTACTCCACGCCTTCATCTATTTTTAGTTGATTAAATACTGCTTCTCTGTTCATTTAAAAATGCTCCAAAAGATAATCTAGTTTGACCTTCTTGTAATCCCATGCCACTTCTTGTAGCATTAAATAATTTCTTAGCGTGTTCGTCTGATGCGTTTGGGTGTAAGCCTGCCTTGAATGATTTATAATCGTTATTTCCTGCGTGTGCTCGCATCTTTGTACCACTCACGCCTTCTGTGCCTTCAGAATCAGGATCTCTGTGTCCTGCTGAGACTACTTTGAGATGCTTGAAATGATACTGACCGTTAGGGCCGTTGTATTTATCAGCGAGTTTTTGAAACTCTTCCACTCTGTCTGAACCTGCAACCATTGTTACATGTGAGTATCCATCTTTATGCATCTTGGCTAAATGTGCCATGAAATGAGGATGCTCTTTTGTTGATGCTTCCACATTTGCGTCTGGGTGAATATGTTTTACATAGTCAACTTTGTGCTGTCCTGACAAAGGATTCTTGTGCTTGTCTTGTGAGTGACTGACAATAACTTTATGGTCAGCACCGTGCTTTTCAGCGGTTTTCATAACGTGGTCAACTACTTTACTGTGACCAGCAGTCGGAGGATTGAATCGACCGAAACTGAATACCATATGCTTGTCAGCCATTAGTCACCTGCCCTCGCAAAGTTTGCGGCACTGAATTCGTGTCTGTGTACAAACTTAGATGGCTTGCCGTTGTGATGAACAACATAGCCTTCTGGATTTGTAGGAGCGCCTGCTATTTCGTGTCCTATTGTGTTATGTGAGTTGAGAGCGTTTGTTAGCACACCTTTTGCTTTTTGTAGGTGTTGCTGCATCGCAATGACGCTTTCAATATGTTCTTTGTTCTTATTTACATGACTCATCGTGTCATCGTGAGTCTTAGTATGTCTTGCTTTTGCTGCGTCTGTCTTGACACCAGCGACTTTCTTTTTCATTGCGGTAGAGTAATGTTTAGCAAAGCCTTCATGTGAAGGAGTAGAGCCGTCTCTTACTGTGGCGTTCATGTAAGTTTTGAGAGGAGTTACATGCTTTGATACTGCCTCATGTGCCTCTTTCGGTGTCTTCTTAAATGCTTCAACCGCTGCGTCTAAATGCTTTTTGTATTCAGATTGGTCAGCCTGTGTGTACACTGCCTTAGACACATCGTGATGAATAGGTAACTGGTGTACATCTTCGTGATCTTTAAGTTCAGGAACATGACCTTGTTTGACTTTCATGTCCTCAAACTTCTTGCCTTCGTAGGCAGTGTGTACAGCAACACCTAGCTTAGAGTTCACTGCTTTCTGTGCGTGTTCGGAATCAGCAGGATGATGATAGGTGATTGTGTTTGTCTTGTACGATACACGATGTCCTTCGTGCTTGACATCACCAGCATGCATAATATCTGCCTGATAGACACCTTTACCGTCATGTATCTTTGGTAGATGCTCAAGTGCTGCTTTTAGTTTAGTAACAAGACCGGGAGCATGCCCGTGATTCTCTTCAATATCTTCTGGTGTGTAATTTAGCTTAGGATTTTTGTTGAATACAGATTTAGAACCAACAAAGAATTTACCAGTTTCTGGATGTGTGCCAAAGACAACAGAAGGACTACCATCGTATTTCATAGTAATCTTTGTGTTGTTCTTTGCGCCTCTCAGTTGGTCGTGAACACCGTTCAACGTATGAAAAGCATGAGCGAACCCATCCGAACCACCGTGAACAACATGATCTTCTACATGCTCTAGGTGTTTCAGCTTGTCGTCTGAACCCGCTTCTTCTTTCAAAAACTTGCTAAATTTCATCATACTTGTATTTATAATATCCGAGAATACGAGAAGTTAATTTTTTCCTTAACTGTGCCTTTTAGTTCTGATTCTGGAGGCATACTTGTGGGTATTTTTATGACCATATGAACATCATCATAAGTAGTTTTATCTACTCTAGCATCTACCTCACACTTTCTGGCGCCTCGTACTACTGTAAAGCCTAGATGATCTGATATTTTTGATAGCTCTGTCACAATCTGTAATCTTTCTATAAACTCTCTGTCGCCATGATGCCAACCAGTAAAAGACTCGTCATATCCACCTGCTTCCCAAAATTTATCTTTATTGATAACAAAGACGTTGGGATGGCCTGGCCAAGGATGATACTCGAATGAGGAGGAAGAGTAGAAAGAAAAATAGTACAATCTTTCTGGATTGAATGTTACTCGTTTTAGAAACGCAATTGTTTCAGGTGAGAAGTGACAATCAATATCGGAGAATAATATGTTATCACAAGTTGCTATTTCAGCAATTAGATTGCGACAACCATGACTATTAAATCCCAAATCTTCATCTACACGCCATAATTGAAAGTTTGGATAGTCGAAATCTTTTACAATATCGTATGCAGGAAATTCTTCAGAACCATCATCCACAAGTATTATTTCAACTTGATGTGGATAATGCTTCCAAAGATTTAGTTGTTGTCGAAGTAGTTCAGGTTCATTGTAGTAAGTGTACCCGATTGTAAATCTACAGTCCTTTGATGCCATCCATTGCTTCCGTTACATCAATCTTGGTGACATCTTCTGCTGGAAAGTCAATTGTTCCGCCCTCTTGAAGCTGAAAATTTTCTCCGTGTGTCAGTGAATTGTTGTCATACAGTTCAAAGCCAGCATATATTTCTTTCAAATCTACTTCTAACTTGCCTTCGAGGATATGTTGAAACTTAGTGATTGCTTCTCCAACTTGTTTCCACTTAGGCTCTTTCTTAAAGCGTTCGATGATATATTCATTACCATCCACACACCGCCACATTGGTACTTCCATGCTACCAATGTTTTTGTAAACTTTAGTGCATGCTACTAACTTTAGGTTCATAATAAAACTCCGGGCATTTTTCTATTTCTGATAGGTTCACATCATATTTAGTCGCCAAAGTTTTAGCCGTATTTTTCCAATACATTTTGAAAGAAGGATCTAACGACTTACGACCAGCGATAACTACCTTTGCGATCTTTCTTTTCACATCTGATTCATTCATATTAAATTCCCAATCCTCAAGGAACAGCTTTAACACTGATTGGTTTAGCGGCATAAATTCGTTCTCTCAATTCAGTTGTAGAAAAACTATGTTCTCGTTTATTGAAATAAAGTTTAATACCACGAGCCTCACAAATGTCCTTGCCTGTAAAATTACAATTACGATATTCTTCGCCGAGAATACGAGTCTGAACATCCATAACCCGAAGCAAATCTTCTAAATCTTTTTCGGTTTGATACACCACAATCTCATCAACATACTTTACTGCTTCAAGTTGAATGTATCGCTCTACCAAAGATTGAATAGGCTTGTTCTTACTTGTGGGTCTGTCGATTGTAGGATCAGTTTGTAACGCACAAATAAGATAGTCGCACTGATTGTGCGCTTCTTTGAGCATAGTGATGTGACCTGCGTGTAGTAGATCAAAAGTAGAGGCTGTTATACCTCTAGTGTACTCAAAATTATCTGTACTATGCTGCATTTTCACAAGTTTCCAATAGATCGACTTCTATCGCATGAACTCTATCATTAACAAAATCATGCCAACCGTCATCTTCCCATGGTTCATACTCATCAGAATCTTCTGGCACTTCTTCGCCGTTAGCAGAAAGATATGACATACGAGCCTCGACTAAATCTTCATAGTACTCTTCGTCTGCTATGATGTAGCCGTCATGATATAAAGCTGAGCCAACAAAGTTGTAACCTTCATCTGTAAATTGACAAGTAATTCGAACCTTCTCGTCAATTTCTAACAGGTGGTCACCTAGAAACTCAACAAAAGGTAATACGGCAGACCATGCTGAAGTAACGCAAGCATAATCATCGGCAGCATCTTCGACAAATGCCCATTTAGCGCCTACTGAATCTATGTCTACCTTACCATCTTCGTTTCTTGGAAGAAACTCGGCATCAAACAATGATTTGTCATCACCAATAAGTCCTCCAAAGATTCGCTCAAATTCGGCTTCTGCTTCTGCACTGCCTTGAACTTGAATGTAGTTATCAACATGATTTGCCATATTACCTCCTAATGAATTTGAGTGGGCAGTTTCGCATCATGCCCAGGACATTACTACTAGCTGAATACTTTTGATCCAGCGGCTGCATAAGCTGCGGCAATCATTGCACGGCTAGGACGACCTAGACGATAAGCAGTTTTGCCTGACTTGTTTACATTAGCGTAAACAGGATAGCCTGCTGCACGGAGTTCCTGAACTCGGGCGCTTACACGCTTAACACCGAACATAGAAGCTGCTTGTGCTTCAGTCAAAGATTGGCCTGAACGAAGAAACTTGAGGATCTTTTCGTTCTGGTTCTTAGCAGGAGCTGCCTTAGCAGTTTTAGTTGTAGTAGTTGTAGCCATAATATAATCACCTTTAGATTATTAACATTAAAATTAAACGACTTTGCGGTCGCTATTTGAGATCACTCTCAAATTCTTTAAACATGCTGACATTATACACATTAGGAAGCACAATGTCAAGCATTAAAATTTCTCAATTTCGCCTGTTTTTACGTCACGCATCTCAAGGACGACATACGAAACCTTAGGGCTTTGAGTCACTGAACCTGCCCATGTACAGGCATCGTTCCAGCTTAGAAAGCCCATTTTCTCACAGGTATGCATACCTTCTTTCATACCGCCGAGATGATACTTCACCAATTCGACCTGACAAGGATAGTTAGATGCTCTCATTACACAAACTCCTTTGCCCATCGTTGGGCAGTTTCGAAATCTGGAGCATACTCCAGCATGGCGCCAAGAGCCGCCTCCATTTCGAGGCGATCACGATGGATCTCGTACTCGATCTGAGCACTGAGGCTATCACACTCTGCCTCAAGCTCTTCGGTGCTCCACTCGTCCCAATTAAAGCGAGGACGAATGCCATTCAGCTCCTTGTATCGGTCTGAGATATAACCAACAAGATCGTCACGGTTCCAAGTAGTTGTCATAATATTAGCCCTCACAGCTTGTTTTTTCAGTTTATAAGTACATTATACAGGGTACTTTAGCAAATGTCAAGCATTATTTTAACTTTTTTTGCTTTTTTTCGCCCAATAGAATCAATGACTTACAACTCAATTTCATATAACCATTATAGCTAATTATAGACAGGCTGTCAAGTATTTAAATCTCAATAAAAACAATAACTTAGAATCGTCACCAGAAGCTCTGTCTTGCGGCACCTTAGCCGTCAATTATAATGAAGGAAGCATAACTACCAGCAGGACGCTCTATTCTGGCGTCAAATCCTTCTCTGGCCAGATGTTCTACGAGCCAGTCTGGATTGTATATAGTGATAAGATGCCTAGAATCATATTCTTGTAACGCTGTCTGTCCAGTGACGATAAAATTGTTGTCAAATAGAGAGAAGGTAGAAGTACAGTTTGCTATATCGGGTCTGAAGTCTACGCATTCTCCATACTCCTGAACTCGTCTCTGCCAGAACCAGTTTGTTAATACTTTGTCTTCGGTTGAAATGATACTGATGGCAATTTTCTTAGGACTTAATGTCTTCATCCATTGTAGGGTGATAATAAGGTCTAGAAAATCTGAGTGACTGAAAACGCTGTATGAAAAAATGTAATCAACGCTTCCGTTTCTTAGGATGGGATAGTCGGCATGATAGTCACCGTCGTGATTATATGCCCAATTGTATCTATTGAACTTTAGAAACTCTGCATTAGGAAAATCTTCCTTTCCTATCCTCAATGCTTCTTTGTCTAGATCGATACAAGTGTAGTTTTCTTCTTTTATCTTTCCTTCAGAAAAGAAAAGGAGATTCGCAGTATTACCACCGTAGTCTAATACCGTCGAATCTCCAACTTCTCCGAAAATATTTTCGAACATCGGAAATCTATCGTGCTGTACTTCTCTCGTATACAAATTGTTCCACATAATATAAATTTCTTTTTATTGCATTATTGTGATTTCTTACTAATAGCATCAGCACCAAAGAAAGCGGATACCAATACTGCAATTGAAGCAAAGTATGTAGGAGCAATATCAGCAATCAATTGTGCTGCTTGTTCCATGCCTAACAATGAAGTGATAGCAATACCAATAGGATATACTAACAATCCACAAAGAGAGAACCAAGCCATCTTACGAATAGCATCTCTCTGAGCATCTTTATCTTCGAGTTCTTTGCGTCTGAACTCCATGTACATTTCGTGTTCTTTTTCACTGACTTGACCATCGCCGTTTGTATCGGCAGGATGAAATTGTTTCTTTTCTTCTTCAGCCATAGTGAGACCTCCCTTTCTCACTATTTATAAAGTTTAGAACTTTATTCCATCGAAGTCAGTTTTTATATTTTTCCTGTCGAACACTGGTGTATCATCGTACTTAGATGCGCCTGAGTCAGTTAGACCTGCTTGCGAATCTTCTAAGTCAAACAGTTTCATTCTTGCTCTGTCAACACCAATCATGAATCGTTTGTTAGTTGTAGGATCAGCGTAACGATTCTTCAATTGCTTCACCATGATTTGACCTAACTGTTCTAACTCTTCTGTACTAATAAGGGCAAGCATCAAGTC
>Ga0255779_1006577_pt1 | contig 10497 bp, 8 predicted proteins | sample 011ome_21_FD_179977 | JGI IMG/M metagenome (GOLD analysis project Ga0255779, IMG submission 179977) | Coastal salt marsh microbial communities from the Groves Creek Marsh, Skidaway Island, Georgia - 011508AT metaG (version 2) | ecosystem: Environmental > Aquatic > Marine > Intertidal zone > Salt...
ATCCAGCGTTTGAAGTTGACGGTAGCTTCTCCGCCGATTACTACCGCGATATCCTGCGCTCAAATGGGCTCACCACGGACCAGTATCGGGCAGAGCAGAGTGGTACTGATCAACTCGTTAAGTTGGAATCGATCATTGGAGACGCGGACTTTATTACGTCGGTGGAGGCAAAAGCCGCTATCGATGTGGTCGTGGAGCGACGCGATGTGCGTTTTCTGGTCATACCTGACACCGCACTGTCCAGCCAGTACCAAGTCAATGAAACGGCGATTAGCGAATACTATGAAGCGAATAAAGCGCTATTCGCTCAGCCTGAACGACTGACCGTCGAGTTTGTCGAGTTAAATCCAAGCCAGTTCGTGTTGCCAGTCGATGAAGCTGAGCTTCAGTCGCAGCTTGCAGACGCATTGGCAGACTACGAAACAAAGGCGCAGTCAGAAGTGGCTCACATCTTATTGGTTCAGAACGACGATGAGACTGATCAGGCGTATGCTGAGCGTATCAATGTGGTGGGCGCACGACTGGCAGCAGATGAAGACTTCGCTGCGATCGCGGCCGATGCTTCCGATGACATTGGCTCATCCTTCGTCGGTGGAGACCTGGGTTTTACCGATGGTTCGGTATTTCCGGATGCCATGGAGGAGGCTATTGCCAGCTTAGAGGTCGGCGGCATTTCTACGGCGGTGACGACCGATGCAGGCACCCACTTTATTCTGGTCAAGAGTCGCTCCGCGGCGGAGCAGGTTCCAGACGAGCTTCTAAGAGCAGAAATCACGGAAAGCCTTCAAACAGCACAAACGCAGCGCGATTTATTAATTGCAGTTGATGAACTCCGGGAGCTTGTCTTCACCTCAAGCGGGCTTGAGGCCGCAGCGCAGGAGCTGGGCCTCGTTATGGCAACATCGCAGCCGTTTTCCCGAGACCAGGGTGAAGGGCTTTTTTCCGAGGCATCACTGCGAAATGCCGCGTTTTCGGATGATGTCCTGGTAGATGCCAATAACAGCGATGTCATAGAGTTGTCAGGCAGTCGTTTTGTGGCGTTGGCAGTCAAGGAGCAGCTCCCAGAGGGTACGAAGCCCTTGGCCGAGGTGCGCAGTAGTATCTCAGCGCAACTCACCTCTGAGGCACAGGATCGCGCTATGACCACACTGGTCGATGAGGTCAATGCGTCGCTTGCTGCTGGTGAGACGCTCGAAGCCATATCAACTGCAAAAGGCTATGAATGGCGTGTTGAGTTGGCGGCTACTCGACAAAATGTCAACTTGCCCTCGTCTGTGTTGCAGTCTGCATTCAGCAAACGTTCTGCGGATACTGAGACTGTCAGTGCTGTGCGGCTCGATGACGAAAGCTATGCCTTAGTTCAGCTGGCGAGAACTCAGGCGGGTCGCGAAGACACGATGGTGGGTGTCGAAAGAGACGCATTGCTCCGAGAGGTATCCGACGTCAGTGCATCGCTACTGCGGCAGGAATTCATGGCGGATTTAAAGCGTCGAGGTGACGTTGTTATACGCTAGGGGACTTTTTCGTGGCTGACGACGCCTTTGCGCGACTCGTGCGAAGCGCGGGATCTGTCTCAGCCACCAACGAGTCGCCAGCGATGTTTGCTGGCAGCGTCAACGGCCGCCAGCCGTATCCTCTTGATCAGTGGAATCCAACCAATTGTGGTTACGTCGATATCGCCATTGATCGCGACGGACGCTGGTTCCATGAAGGCTCCGAAATAAAGCGTGTAGAGTTGGTTGCACTCTTCGCCGGGTTGTTAAGACGCGAAGCAGACGGTGGTTATTATCTTGTAACCCCGGTAGAAAAGGTGGAAGTGTCGGTTGCATTGCATCCGCTGATGGTTGTTGACGCAACGCGCACTGATAACGCCCCAACAGGCGATGATCGTCTGGGCTTGATCTTAAATTCAGGTGGCGTTTTCTACCTCGATGATGAGACCGGGCTTACGCCCGAGCCTGAGGCAGGCGGAGCCGCTTTTATATCCTTACCTCATAACCTGACCGCACTGTTTACGCGCGCGGCATGGTATCGCCTAGTGGACATGGCAGACGACGACGGATGCGTCGAAAGCGGGGGTCAGAAGTATTCCCTGCTTTAACCCAGTCGCTAAAGCAGGGAGGCTTCGCTTTACATATTGGGGTAGTTAGGTCCACCCAAGCCCTCAGGCGTCACCCATCGGATATTTTGCGACGGATCTTTGATGTCGCAGGTCTTACAGTGAACGCAGTTCTGAGCGTTGATCTGAAAGCGCGGCTCATCACCATCGGTAATCACCTCATATACCCCAGCCGGACAATAACGCTGAGCGGGCTCATCGTAGGTCGGTAGATTGACCTGAATCGGAATTGAGTTGTCTACGAGTTGTAAATGACAGGGCTGATCTTCCTCATGATTGGTGTTCGATAAGAACACCGATGATAGGCGATCAAATGTCAGTACATTGTCGGGCTTCGGATACTCCATTTTCTTAGACGATGCCGCGGGTTTAAGGCACGCATAGTCAGGTTTCTTATCCCGCAATGTGAAGGGCATATTGCCGCGCATAATGGTCTGATCAAACCAAACAGCGGCTGATCCAAGAAGCGCGCCGAACGTGTGCATGTAACCCGCAAAGTTGCGGCTGGCTTTCAGCTCCTTGCCCAACCACGAAGCAGCAATCCGCTGTTCAAAACCGACGAGGTCAGTCGCCGGTGTTTCGGAGAGCAACGCTGCCGCTACCTCTTCGGCTGCCAGGATGCCGCTCTTCATCGCGGTATGATTCCCTTTGATCTTGACCGCGTTCAGAGTGCCCGCGTCACAACCAATAATGAGCCCACCCGGGAAATGCATTTTAGGCAGAGAGTTAAGTCCGCCTTTGGCCAGTGCTCGCGCACCATAGGCAAGGCGCTCCCCGCCCTCAAGGTATTTTGCTGTCTTGGGGTGCGTCTTCCAGCGCTGAAACTCTTCGAACGGGCTGACATGCGGATTCGAGTAGTTGAGATCGGTAATCAGGCCAAGGTACACCTCGTTATTCTCAGCGTGATACATGAACGCACCGCCAGATGAACCACTCTCAGACAGCGGCCACCCAAGCCCGTGAATGACTTTACCTTCTTCATGCAATTCGGGTTTGATCTGCCAGACTTCTTTGATACCAATACCGTAATGCTGGGGGTCTTTACCGTCATCAAGTCCAAAGTGTGCGATTAATTCCTTACCGAGATGTCCACGACATCCCTCAGCGAATAGCGTGTATTTCGCGTGCAGCTCCATGCCTGGCATGTAGGAGTCTTTTTGCTCACCTTCGGCACTAATGCCCATATCGCCTGTGGCAACACCCTTCACTGAACCATCGTCGTTGAATAGCACTTCGGCGGCGGCAAAGCCTGGGTAGACTTCGATGCCCATGTTTTCGGCTTGCTCAGCGAGCCATCGGCAGACATTACCCATGGATACGATGTAGTTGCCGTCATTGTGAACGGGCGCCGGCAGGAACAAGTTCGGGATTTGCGCAGCCGACTTGCCTGACGTGTAGTAGTAGAAGACGTCTTCGCTCACTTCAGTCTTCAACGGTGAACCCATTGATCGCCAGTCAGGCAGGAGCTCATCGAGTGCTGTCGTTTCGAGAACGGCACCTGACAGGATGTGGGCTCCGACTTCTGACCCTTTTTCAACGACACAGACGCTGATTTCGCGTTCCTGTTCCTTAGCCAGTTGACTGAGTTTAATGGCTGCCGAGAGACCCGCAGGTCCAGCCCCAACAACCACAGCATCAAATTCCATGGATTCGCGTTCCACTAGTCACCTCCAATTAACTATTGCAATAGGCTAAATCGACACAAAATATGGGCTAACTATACCTATTTTGAACTCGCGGTATGTTAAAGTATCGCGCCTCGTAGGTGTACTCATGCGGGCAACAAAATGATCTCTGATCACTAAGAATTTCAAACACCCTAACTTTCAGTGGAGATACTATGAAAGTACTCGTCGCAGTTAAGCGCGTTGTTGACTACAACGTGAAGGTGCGCGCCAAGGCGGACGGCTCTGACGTAGAGTTGAACAATGTCAAAATGGCGATAAACCCATTCTGTGAGATTGCAGTTGAGGAAGCGGTGCGCCTCAAAGAAGCAGGCACAGCGTCTGAAGTTGTTGTTGCGTCTATTGGCGACAAAAGTTGCCAAGAGCAGATTCGTACAGCCCTTGCTTTGGGAGCTGACCGCGGCATTCACGTCGAGGCTGAAGGTCGCCCGGAGCCGCTGGAAGTAGCGAAGCTCCTGAAGGGAGTGATTGGTTCGGAATCGCCTGATTTGATTATTCTGGGTAAGCAGTCTATCGACGGTGATAACAACCAAACGGGGCAAATGCTTGCCGCATTAACCGGTATGGGGCAGGGCACATTCGCATCCGAGGTCAACATTGGTGACGGAACGGTTCAGGTGACACGTGAAGTTGACGGTGGACTCCAGACGGTCGAGCTCAAGCTACCTGCTGTGGTAACCACAGACCTGCGTTTGAATGAGCCTCGTTACGCCTCTTTGCCGAATATCATGAAGGCGAAAAAGAAGCCCCTTGAAACCGTTTCACCAGCTGATTTAGGCGTTGATATTCAGTCGCACGTTACCCTGGTTGGTGTTAAGCCTCCTGCGGAACGATCAGCAGGTATTAAAGTCGAATCAGTTGAGCAACTTGTAGATAAGCTCAAGAACGAAGCGAAGGTGATCTCATGAAGACATTAATTGTTGCTGAACACGATAATCAATCGCTAAAAGCCGCAACGTTGAATGCGGTAGCAGCCGCACAGCAGCTGGGCGGCGATATCGACGTATTGGTTGTCGGCAGTGGCTGCCAGGCAGTGGCTGACGCTGCGGCATCCGTTTCAGGAGTAGCCTCGGTCCTTCTTGCAGACAACGCCGCTTATGAAAACCAGCTTGCGGAGAACGTGAGTTTGGCAGTCGCTGATGTTGCCGCCGGCTATGATGCGATATTGGCCCCTGCGACCGCCAACGGAAAGAATGTAATGCCCAGAGTCGCCGCCTTGTTGGACGTAGCGCAGATTTCCGATATTACAGCGGTTATCGATGCGGATACGTTCGAGCGGCCCATCTATGCAGGTAACGTTATTGCTACTGTGAAGAGCTCGGATGCCAAGAAGGTAATTACTGTAAGAACGACTGCTTTTGATGCAGTACCTGCTGAGGGCGGAAGTGCCTCGGTACAGGCGGTTGAGGGTGCTCACGATGCAGGTGTTTCCAGCTTCGTTGGCGAAGAGGTGGCGGTATCTGACCGACCTGAACTCACATCGGCATCTGTCGTTATCTCGGGCGGGCGCGGTATGCAGAACGGCGATAACTTCTCGATGCTCGAGGGTATTGCAGACAAGTTGAACGCTGCCATCGGCGCATCGCGAGCCGCCGTTGATGCTGGGTTCGTACCCAACGATTACCAGGTGGGTCAGACGGGTAAAATCGTAGCGCCCGACCTGTATATTGCGGTCGGCATCTCCGGTGCAATCCAACACCTCGCGGGCATGAAGGACAGTAAGGTCATCGTTGCCATCAACAAGGACGAGGATGCACCTATTTTCCAGGTCGCCGATTATGGATTGGTTGCAGATCTTTTTGCAGCATTACCTGAGCTTGAGGCAGCGCTCTAAGCCTGCCTCTCAACTTATTGTTTTCTGGGGGATTTATGGCTAAAAGTAGTCTAGACGATAGTACGGCAGATGCCGTCGTTGCGGTCGTAATTGTATCGGTGGCGGTACTGAGCGTTGTCGAGTGGCTTTCAGGGCTACCTGCTTAAGGCAGCACAAGGTTTACCACGGTTAATACCGTGGCGACGAACACGACAGTAAACATCACGCCGGCCAGTATGAACCAGCCGGCGTGTCCTTCCTCAAAGTCCTGTATCCGGTTTTTCTGACTTTGCACGCCAAATGCGGCTGCTAGCGTGCTCTGCAGTACCCGTTTGAACTTGGATGACATAACCCCTCCCTGATTCTGAACTTCTATTTTTTTTAGCTGCAATGCAAGTGCAAGATTTTTTTTCGTGATATCTGATACTCTAGCGGGGTCAGATGGAGGAACACATGGTCACCATTACCGAGTCAGCACGCGTGTATTTGAAAGAGCTGTTGGATAAGCAGGCTGATGCCTTGGGTGTTCGGGTTTTTATCAATAATCCGGGCACACCACGCGCTGAAACCTGCATTGCCTACTGTCGAGAAGGCGACATGCAGGCGAGTGATGAGCAGCATGATTTCGAACACTTCAATGCATGGATAGAAAGCCGAAGTATTCCTTTCCTGGAAGACGCCGTGGTGGATTACGCAACGGACCGAATGGGGGGGCAGCTCACCATCAAGGCGCCCAACGCCAAAATGCCTCGCGTTGATGCGGATAGCCCGATTGAGGACCGCATAAACTACTTGCTATACAACGAAGTAAACCCCTCGCTAGCCGCACATGGCGGGGATGTATCCCTTGTCGAGGTGACTGACGATAACTTCGCCATTCTGCGCTTTGGTGGTGGCTGTCAGGGTTGTAGTGCGGTGAGTATCACCTTGAAGGATGGTGTCGAGAAAACCCTAACCGAGCAAATTCCCGAATTGGCCGGTGTTAGGGATATGACCGACCATACCGACCGCAGCAACGCCTACTATTAGGATTCCTGCCGGCTCCGCAAGGTGGATCGCAAGCCATTGGCTAGCTCCCTAAGGCTGTCCTCCGTCGTATTCCAATCCATGCAGGCGTCTGTGACCGACACGCCGTACTGAAGATCAGTCAAATCCGCTGGAATGTCCTGGCGGCCCGCGTGCAAGTGACTCTCGAGCATGAGCCCGACGATGGACTTATTCCCTTTCACTATTTGATTGCCGATATCGCGGGTCACTAGGGGTTGCACGTTGTGATCTTTACTGGAATTGGCGTGACTGCAGTCAACCATGATGTTGGAGGGAAGACCCGCTTGCGTAAGCGCTGCTTCACATTTCGCAATATTAACGCTGTCATAGTTAGGGCCGTTACTACCGCCACGAAGGACGACGTGTCCGTAGGGATTGCCTCGGGTCTCAAAGATGGAAACGACCCCCTCAGAGTTAATTCCAAGGAAACGGTGGGGATGTTGCACCGACTTAAGCGCATTGATGGCGACGTCAAGACTACCGTCCGTTCCGTTTTTAAACCCCACGGCTGACGACAGGCCACTCGCCATTTCCCGGTGAGTCTGCGACTCAGTGGTTCGTGCACCGATCGCCGACCAGCAGATTAAGTCCTGGAGATACTGGGGTGTGATGGGGTCGAGTGCCTCAGTAGCGGTTGGTAGCCCCATGGCAAGCAGGTCACGAAGCAGGCTTCGACCCAGCTTGAGCCCCGCCTCAATATCAAACGAGTCATCTAATGCCGGATCGTTGATCAGGCCTTTCCATCCAGTGGTCGTTCTCGGCTTCTCAAAATAAACACGCATGATGATATAGAGCGTGTCCTTAAGCTCGTCTGACAGGGCCTTCAGCCTTGTTGCGTAATCAATAGCTGCGTCGCGATCATGTATTGAGCAGGGGCCAACCACCACCATTAAGCGATGGTCGGTACGATCAAGAATGTTACTGATGATCTCGCGAGACTCACGGACAAAGGCGAATACTGACTCATCGACGGGCACAGATGAGCGAAGTGCCGCAGGGGCAGTGAGAGCCTGCTGTGACGCGACATTGACATTGTGAATGGTTGACTTAGTCATGAACTTCTATGGGCGCAAAAAAATGAGAGCGGAGCATACCCCGAACCGGTCAAGTAGTCATGAGGACGATCTATGGATTCGCAATTTAATCGCCTCCAGGCTTGCTGTATAACGTCTTCATGACTATTTCAGCTGTATCGCCCCTGCCAGACATCGCCAGCATTTCGAACGCGCTCGGCGATGGCATTACCGTGATTACAGCCACGCAGCGCTTGGCACGCCATCTCATCAACGAGACTGCGCAATACCGCTCGCCAGTGTCACGTTTTCCTAATATTCTTTCGCTGGATGCCTGGGTTCGTCAGGTATGGCGACAAAACGCTGAGACGGCTGATACATCGACACGTTTACTCGTCGGTTCTGAAGTAGATGCCCTCTGGCGAGAGGTTATCTCCAAGTATGAGTCGCAGAATAGCGCCTTTAGTTTGCTGCAGCCCGAGGCCGCGGCTGCGCTTGCTGCACGATGTCGATCGGCACTCAAGGACTACTGCATTCCAGTGGCGTCTGAGCAGGTGCGTGAGGCTTTTAATTCGGAGTCTGACACGGCCTGTTTCCTGAAGTGGCTCGATCGCGTGGACATCCGCTTAAAACAGGAAGGCTGGGTTCTACCGGAAGACATCCCCGAGCTGATAGCCAAAGAGGCGGCTGAGAAGCTTCACGAAGTATGGTTTCTATCGGAAGAGGCGCCGGCGCCTTCCATTGAGAGGGCACTGTCAAGCCGGTTCTTGGTGACCCGCTGGTTTCATTCCGAAGCGATCGAAGGAGGGGTGTCCACGACCGCATTTTCAACCCACGAAGCGGAGATAGCGGCGGCGGCACACTGGGGCTTTCGTCAGCATGAGAGCGGTACTAATAGCGCTATTGTTCTGGCCGACTATCAGCGTGATAGACCACTGTTAGAGCATGAGCTGCGGGCGTTATTTGGTAGTTCTGATCAGGTTTTTACGAATCTTCCAGTCAACTTCAGTCGCGGCATTGAACTAGCCAAAGTGCCCATGTTTCGGGATGCACTATTGCTCCTTCGGCTTATGGTTCAGGGCTTGAGTCGTTCTGATGTTACGGCGCTACTTCGCTCACCGTTTTTTGGCTGGCCAGACAGTGACCAGAATGATAAGGGCGGTACGATCGCTTATCTATTCAATTCTAAACGGCGGGTATTTGAGCTTCGACATGTGCTGGAAGCCTTAGGGAAGGTCGCACCTAGCGGCGCTATGTACAGCGCCTTGTCCAAAGCACGAGTGGATCGACTGTCATCAGTGCGTTTGCCTGCCTCTGAGTGGAGAGAACAAGTTTTGTCCCTTCTGCAGACCGCGGGCTGGCCATCGGCCTCTGGGCTGGATTCTGTGGAATATCAGCAGTTAGAGCTGGTTGATGGTGTATTCGATGAGATCGAAGCCAACTCGCTCGATAGTGAGCCCTATACACTAGCGGTCTTTCTCACGCGCTTCAGGTCCGTTTTGTCGGAAAAGCTGTTTCAGCCAAAGACTGACGTGGGAATGTTGCAGGTAATGGCACTGGGCGATACCACGGGCTTGTCCTTTGATGCAGTCCGCTTGGTTGGCACCACCTCCGAATCCTTACCGGCCAATCCCGGCTCTTTGAGCTTCATTCCTTGGCAAATCTGTCGCGCTCACAAGATAAGTAAACTCACTGAGGAGGCGCATTACCTGCTCGCGTCGCGACTTATTGGGCAACTGAGTGTTTCAGGAAAGGTCTCGTGTACCTACCACCGAGTTGCTGACGGTACGCCAAAACTGCCCAGTCGACTCTGTTATGTCGATACCGAGGGAAAAACACCCGCGCAAACTGATAGTCAAGAAAGCACGGGTACACCACTGGAATGGATCGATGACCCTGCTGGATTAACTACCACGCTACCCAACCAGCAATCAGGGGGGGTATCGCTACTCGAGCAACAAGCGTCTTGCCCCTTAAAGGCACACCTAAGCCACAAACTGGGGATAAGACCCCTGGGAGATGAAGCCGACGGTCTTACACCTGGTGAGAGAGGTGGGGTACTCCACGAAGCGCTAAAACACCTGTTCACCTCGCTGACCAGTAGCGATCAAATCAAGGCATTAAATGCAGTAGGGGGGGCAGAACGTATCGAAAAAGCAGCTGATGACGCTGTGCGAGGCTTAAAAGCATCGGTTCGTGAGCGGGTAGGGCTTGCTGCCTTGGATCTGGAGCGGCAGCGGTTACAAACCATTTTGGCTGCCTGGCTTGAGGTGGAGAAAAGCAGGGACACCGACTTCACCATAGAGTTAAAGGAAACGCCTCTCGAGTGGGGGTGTGAGGGACTCAGTTTGTCCTTGAAAGTCGATCGAGTAGACCTATTGAGCACGGGTCAGCGGATTGTCATCGATTACAAGTCGAGCGCAGCGCAGGCCGCAACGGATTGGTCCCAAAGCCCGGTAAAATCGCCCCAGCTACCCTGTTACAGCCAAGTCATCGCTAACGTGGAAACAATCGCTATTGGCCAGGTGTCGGTAACTGAGCCGGGCTATTTGACGCTGGGCGCGGACATTGGATTGCGCGATGCCGATAAGAAAAATAGGAAAGCGATGGATCGAGCCGGTATAACTGGGCTAGCTGACCTTAAAGAGCAATGGCTAACCGACCTCACGGCTTTAGTGCGGGCCTTTGTGGGTGGCAGTGTGACTCCTACACCGTCGCCTAGCAGCTGTCGGTATTGCCATTACACGGCCATTTGTCGTGCTCACGTGGCGTCTGATTGGGACGCTGGAGAGGACTCGACGGATGAGTGACTCCGACATT
>Ga0255779_1006579_pt1 | contig 10495 bp, 9 predicted proteins | sample 011ome_21_FD_179977 | JGI IMG/M metagenome (GOLD analysis project Ga0255779, IMG submission 179977) | Coastal salt marsh microbial communities from the Groves Creek Marsh, Skidaway Island, Georgia - 011508AT metaG (version 2) | ecosystem: Environmental > Aquatic > Marine > Intertidal zone > Salt...
AGAGTCACTTCAGGCAATGGCCGACGCCATCGAAACACCTTAGTCCCACTCGGCGAAACCTGCTCATGGTTGAATCGAGACTTCATGTTTTGCCGGTGCTTTGAGCGGATAAAGTTGCCTACTTGACTGATTGCTTGCGGATCTTCGTCCCAACTGAGTCTTGCTTCGAAATCAGTTCAGCACGCTGCGTTTTTTTAGTCGCGTTGCGGTGCTTGGTTTGTGGCATCTGCTATCTTATTCGGATCACTACAGATATTTGGCGCGGGGGCGATGTCGTTAAGCTGAGTTTCCGTGTCGTTCACTTGTACGGATTAAGGGCAATCACTGATATGGAACGATCCGTTTCTCGACGCAACTTGTTAACTTCGGGTGTCGCTGCAGCTTCGTTAGCGATTCCGGCTTCCAAGGCCAAGGCTCAGTCCCCAAAAGATGAACCTAAACGCAGAGGTAATGCGATCGCAGTATCGACTTACTCTTATTGGCGATATCGTCCTGACAGCAAGCTGACCATTGAAGAGTGCGTAGAGTTGGCGGGCGAAGCTGGTTTTGATGCGGTGGAGATACTTCATGTTCAGATGGAAGATCAATCCAATTCAACGCTGCAAAGAATTAAGCAGAAAGCATTTCGGCTTGGTTTGGATCTGTGTGGGCTTTCCACTCATCAGACATTCGTGTCGCCCGATCCAGAGGTGAGGCAACAAAATATTCAACACACCATCGAGTGCATTGAGCTGGCCTACGCCCTAGGGATTCCAACGATACGAGTGAATACAGGTCGCTGGGGTACATCAAAAGATTTTGATGAGTTGATGGCCAACCGAGGAATCGAGCCACGGTTAGAGGGTTACACCGATGAAGATGGTTTTGGGTGGGTTATCGACAGTTTGGAAAAATGTCTTCCTGCTGCCGAACGTTGCGGGGTTGTGATGGGACTAGAGAATCACTGGGGGCTCGGACGTACTGCCTCTGGCGTTCTGCACGTACTGGATCAAGTGAAGTCTCCGTGGTTACGAGCCACACTCGATACGGGGAATTTTTTAGATGATCAGTACGCTCAATATGAACAGCTAGCACCTGAAGCTGTGTTTGTACAAGCCAAAACGTACTTCGGCGGCGGAACGTGGTATACCCTCGAGATAGATTACGATCGAGTTGCAGAGATACTTCGAAAAGTAGATTACCGAGGTTATATCTCGCTGGAATTCGAAGGTAAAGAAAACCATGAAACCGCGATCCCCAAAAGCTTGTCTTTGCTGCGACAAGCCTTTGCGTGATCACCGAATTTGATATTTCATCATGCGGTGGCGTCAAAATGTTGCGTTGCCACGCCGCGACAGAGTGTATCTGCTGCGAGCCGCCTATGGCTCGTAGGGGTCCCTGTAAAAGAATGGTGTTTCGAGTTGAGCTTATTCAGTTCGCTCGGTCACTTCTAAGAGATGATAGCCAAAGTCCGTCTTTACCGGGCCTTGCACCACGCCTACCTCACCACCAAAAACCGCCCGGTCAAATTCTGGAACCATTTGCCCAGGACCAAACTTACCCAAGGCACCTCCACGTTGCCCTGACGGGCAGGCAGAGTGCGCGGCAGCTAAGGCTCCGAAGTCCTCTCCTGCCTCAATTCGCTTCATGAGATCAAGGCATTCTTGTTCGGTGGAAACTAGGATATGTCTTGCTGCTGCAGTCGCCATGTTTTGAGCCTCGGGCGTTATTAAGGAAACCGGTGGAAAAGGTCCACAGGGTATAGTGATCTTATTTGGAAAGATTTCTAAGGACGGTAGGAAGGATGCCACCGTTGCGGTAGTACTGCATTTCCACAGGAGTGTCGATTCTGACAACACAAGGGAAGCTTTTGGTTGTACCGTCGGTGGCGGTTGCGTGAACGGTAATGGTGGATCGAGGAGCAAGTTCGTTGGAGAGCTCGGGAATCTCGATGGTTTCTTCGCCAGTTAGCCCAAGTGATTGCCATGTTGCACCGTCAGCAAATTCCAGAGGCAGCACTCCCATCCCTACAAGGTTGCTTCGATGAATTCGTTCATAGCTTGCGGTGATGACAGCCTTAACTCCAAGCATCATGGTTCCCTTGGCCGCCCAGTCGCGACTACTGCCTGTGCCATACTCTGCACCGCCTAGTACAACGAGCGGAACTCCGTCTTGCTGGTATCGCATCGAAGCGTCATAGATGCTCATGATCTCACCGCTTGGTAGATGCTTCGTTACGCCACCTTCGGTTCCCGGTGCCAATTGGTTGCGAATTCGAATGTTCGCAAAGGTGCCGCGAACCATCACGCGATCATTGCCGCGACGCGATCCAAAACTGTTGAAGTCTCGTGTTTCTACTTTCTGTTCCTGAAGGTATTTGCCAGCAGGTCCGTCACTGGCAATTGCACCGGCCGGAGAAATGTGGTCGGTGGTAACCGAATCTCCCAAGAGCGCCAAGACTTTCGCTCCCTTGATCGGAGTGATGTCCGGCACTGATTCATCTTGCACCGCATCGAGGAATGGTGGGTGATGAATGTAGGTGCTTTCTTCGCTCCACGGATAAATCGCACCCTCAGCGGTTTCAATGGCGTTCCAAAGTTCATTGCCCTGAACTCCAGCTTCATACTGCTCAACAAACATCTCGGGTTGGATCGAGCTCAGGATCGTTGCTTTGATTTCTTCTGCCGACGGCCAGATTTCAGTAAGGTAGACCGAATTGCCATCTTGGTCGGTGCCTATCGGTTCGGTTACTAGGTCAATGTCCGTGGTGCCGGCAAGGGCATAAGCGACGACAAGTGGAGGACTTGCAAGGTAGTTTGCTTTAGTGAGTGGATTCACGCGTCCTTCGAAGTTTCGGTTTCCGCTAAGTACGGCCGAGGCAACAAGATCTCCCGACTTAATGGCTTCGGCAACGGGCGTCGGCAAGGGGCCACTGTTTCCAATGCAAGTGGTGCAACCGTAGCCTACGGTATGAAAACCAAGTTGATTGAGCGAATCAGTGAGGCCGGCCTTATCGAGGTAGTCGCTTACGACTCGCGATCCAGGGGCAAGGCTGGTTTTGACATGAGATGCTACCGTTAGCCCTCTTTCAACTGCTTTTTTGGCGAGCAGACCCGCGCCAATCATCACCGAAGGATTACTGGTGTTGGTGCACGAGGTAATGGCCGCGATCACCACCGCTCCGTGCTTGATCTCACTGCTTGTTCCCTCTGATACCACAGTGCCAGTATTTGCCAGAGCGGATTCAGGTAGTCCAAAGCCAGTTTTGCCGACCGGAGCGATGAGTGAATCGTTAAAAGCCTTTTTCATCCCTGCTAGTGAGATACGATCTTGGGGACGTTTCGGACCAGCTAAGCTCGGTTCCACCGATCCGAGATCGAGGGAAACCGTTTTGGTGTATTGCAATTGAGGGCCGTCGTCTGTTCTGAACAAACCCTGTGCTTTGGTATAGTTTTCGACCAAGGCGACTTCGGCTTCGGTTCGGCCGGTTTGACGCAGAAATTCAAGGGTGACATCGTCAACGGGGAAGAAACCCATGGTTGCTCCATACTCGGGCGCCATGTTTGCAATGGTCGCACGGTCAGCAACGCTCATCTTGCTCATTCCAGGCCCGAAGAATTCTACGAACTTACCGACCACTCCTTCCTGTCGAAGCATTTCTACGACTTGAAGCACCATGTCGGTTGCGGTTGCTCCTGCCGGTAATGAGCCGGTAAGTTCAAATCCGATGACTTCTGGCATCAGCATGTAAAGCGGTTGCCCCAGCATGTTCGCTTCGGCCTCAATACCACCGACGCCCCATCCAAGAACCCCAAGTCCGTTGATCATCGTCGTGTGACTGTCGGTACCCACCAGCGTATCGGGGAGAGCAACCGGGCCATCTTCAGTTTCAACCGTGGCGACAACCTTTGCCAAGTATTCAAGGTTCACCTGATGGACGATTCCCACATTAGGCGGCACCACGCGGAAATTATCGAACGCTTGTTGACCCCATCGAAGGAATTCGTAGCGTTCTTGATTCCGTTTGAATTCGATCTCAACGTTCTGGGATAGAGCTTGGTCTGATCCAAAATGATCCACTTGAACCGAGTGATCAATCACCAAATCAACAGGAATCAACGGGTTGATTCTTTCGGGGTCACCGCCAATTCGCTCCATTGCCGAACGCATCGCTGCAAGGTCAACCACCGCGGGCACACCGGTGAAATCCTGAAGGACCACTCGGTAAGGTTTGAAAGGAAGTTCTTGCTTGGCGGGAGCTTCTGCATTCCACGCTGCCAAGTTTCTGACGTCTTCCTCAGTGACAGTAAATCCATCACAGTTTCTCAGGACGGCCTCGAGCAAAACTCGAATCGAAAATGGTAGGCGACTGATGGCTCCCAGGCCCGCTTCTTCCAATTTTTTGAGACTATAGAGAGTAGCTTGGCCGGAACCTGTGTCAAATTGGGAGCGGACTCCGAATGGATCGAAACTCACTTGATTCTTCTCTGAGAAAAGGGGCAGAACCTATCAATAATCAGGCACTAGTTTAGCGACCCCAGCGGGTTTTGTCTGCGGGTCAAAGGCCGTAACTTCATCCCCCAGAAGGGCGAAATAACCATTTCTACCAATGAATCAGCGGAGTAAAGATAGATAGAAATTGCGATACTCGTCCATGATTCTGGGCATGGAGTGGTGAGCGGAAATCCTTTCTCGATTCTCGGATCCAAGTTCGCGTCTTAGTTCTTCTTGATTCATCAGGTTGGTGACTCGAAGTGCTAGTTCATCGCCCGAGCCGGTTTTGAAACCTTGAATCAAACACGTTGGACCTAGCAGTTCTTCGCTTCCTTCAACCAAGCTGCACACTACAGGTTTTGCAGATGCCATTGCTTCGAGCAGCACGTTCGGCATTCCTTCGTAGCGACTCGGGAGCACTAGTAATTCGCTGGCTGCAATCCAGCTCGCGACTTCCGATTGCCAAGGTAAGCATTGGACTCGATCTTTCCCCATCTTGAGAGCCCATTGCTGGGTCGGATCCCTCAGCGGCCCGTCACCGATCAGAAGTAGTTTTTGTTTAGTGCCAGCAGGCGCTAGTGAATCAATTTGTTCTTGGAGCAGATCAATTCCTTTTTGGTGATCGAATCTCCCAATGAAAAGAATGACTTTGGCGTCTTCGGGCCAGCCAATGCTTGACCAATCGCTCGGAGTAATTCCTGTGAATTGATCCAGGTGAACTCCATTAGGAATGACGGATGTTCGATTGGATGCACACTTTAGAACTTCTTTCGTAAATCTTTCGACGGCTCGGCTCACGCAAAGTGTGTGATCTGCTCGTCTTAGAGAAATTCGTTCGAGATGATTTCTGAAACGTTGGTTTTCTGCGACTCGGATCGCCGCAACGCATTTTGAAATACCCGCCGACCTCGCCGCATGCACACCGAGAATATTGGCATGATGAAGAAAGGTCTGAACGAGATCAGGTTTGTCTTCAATGAATCGGCGTTTGAGGAATCGATATGCTGAAATCGCTCGACTCACAGAATCACATTCTGCTGACTCCACGACGATCCCAGCTGTTTTCAGGCGATCGACCAATTGACTTTGTTCGCCCGTTGGTAATGACCCAACCGAAAACACTCGGACACGATCGCCTTTGTCATGTAAGGAGAGAGCTAGTTCCGTGATACATTTTTCAGCACCTCCGACAAATAGTTCGGTGATGATCAGGTCAATTCGCATCACTGGCTCCGCGTCGTCATCCGAACATTTTTTCTCTGATGGGACATCACCGGATCTTACCCCATAGTTTTTCCATGTACGCATGCATTCGTGGATCGTGCTCTTTGAGTTCAGAACGAACAAACGGAAAGAAGTCATTCACTCCGAGATAGGCCTCGGAGCATTCGGCAAAGTATTCTTTGTGGTTGGTGAGCGCATAGTGCCGAACTTTTGCTCCGGTGTAGAGCATGACCTGTTCGTAAATTCCAGCATTCTTTGCGTTTTCAAAGTTAGCGATGATCTCAGGTTCATCAAAAGACAAAACCTGATCGTGATATGCGTGTGCGAGTTCATGCAGCACGACGTACGGATGTTTTGCCCATTGCGAAGGATTCAGCAGTTGTTTGGCGCGAGGAATGTGCACATGCTTCTCGAGTGTTGGGTCATAGCCGTTGCTGACCAGCCAGCCTCGACTGGGGTGATACTGCATATTACTCAGTTCGTGATTCCAGTCGATCCGAATGGGCAGTTTACGAAGGGTGTCCACGCGATCCACCGGCAGAATCCACACGATTCGTTGCAAATGGTTTGCGAGCGCTTTGAGAGCAAGTTCCCCTTGTTCGCGATTCTCTTGCGTCAGCATTTCTGGGTCGATTTCAACCGACCAGCCTTCAATCTCTCGCACAATCGGAATCGGAAAGTCCTGCCCCTCGGAATCAATTCCCATCAAAGTCAGTTGCGACACTATGAGCAGTAAGGTGAGTAAGCCTCGCCGCAGTGTTTGAAACCCTATTGGGGTGCCTTGGGTTTTTACCGAGAGGGTTCTGTCGTTGTGGGGGTGTTCTGCGGAGTGCATGTTGTCTGGGATGTGCGTTGGATGTGTGTTGGGAATGCGGAAGCCGAGAAAGTTTACCGCATCTATCAAAATGAGAGGATGAACTTCGCATCGGGCGTCCACCATGGCTAACCTTACCTAACCGGAATAATCCTAACAGGTAGCATGGTCGATGGTTGTAACTATTCCTTTTTCGCTTGGATCTTTACGCACTCCAGACGAAAAGATTTCAAAACGTGATTCACGCATCTCCAGCGCTTGGTCGATCCGACGAGATGGATCGGATACGAGGTCTTCTCATGAACACTGCAATTTTCACACTCGAAACGGTGCACGGTGTCAAACAGTCCTATTCGCTCGGGGTGTTCACAAGACCCAATGAAAGTCGCGATCAGGATCCTAAACGAACGATCACTTCCAAAGGTGATGCAACGGGGAAACAGACGACCGATCGCATCGCGAAATCGTAGTTTTTATCTTGCCAACAAGCAGGATGAGTTCGGAAGAAGCGACTGCCGATCCCGAGTTTAGGGATCGAGTCTTTTTTGAGTATGGTCTTCGCTGTCAGCCCATGCAGCAGCGGTAAATTTTGAGGGCATCGACCGTCTCGCGAACGTCGTGGACTCGCAGGATATGGACGCCTCGGGCTGCCAACGCTAGTGAAACGGCGAGTGTCGCTGCCGTCCGATCAGCTTCTTTGTCTCCAAGCAAATGCCCAATGAATCCTTTGCGGGAATGGCCAACCAGTATCGGTGTCCCCGCTGCGAGGAATTGGTCCGCGTTGCGAACTAATTCAAGATTATGCTCGTGAGTTTTCCCAAAGCCGATACCAGGGTCCAAACAGATTCTTTCTTTGGGAATGCCTAGCCCTAAGCAAGCATCAAGTCGTGCGGTGAGATACTGTTTGATCTCTTCGACCACATCGTGGTAGGTCGGGTTGTCTTGCATCGTTTGGGGCGTTCCCTGCATATGCATGACGCACACGCCAATTTGATTTTGCGTGACCACCGAGGGCATTCGCGGGTCACCCTGTAAACCCGTTACGTCGTTGATGATTTCTGCCCCTGCAGCAACAGCCTCTTCTGCAACGCGAGCTTTGCTTGTGTCGATACTCAGAGGTGTATCGACTCTTTTGGTCAAGGCTTCAATCACCGGTATCACGCGGCGTAGTTCTTCTTCTTCAGAAACTGGGGCGCTGTATGGACGCGTGCTCTCGCCACCAATGTCGATGATCGCCGCTCCATCATCTTCCATTTTCAAAGCAGCGGAGATTGCATTGCTTGTTTGGAAATGTCTTCCGCCATCGGAAAAACTGTCGGGTGTGACATTCAGGATTCCCATAACCATTGGGCCGTCACTCATTCGGATTTTGCGTCGGCCGATATCCCAGACTAGTTCACTCACCATCTCATTTCCATTTGCGAGACGATTCTAGCAGCGAGCTTCTCAATCGATTCTTGAGTAGCTGTTGCAACCGACTGGCCTCCTTCCGGTACGAATCGTGAGTTTTGGCCAAAACTCATCATAAAGTCTTCATCCGCAGAGATATTGTTTAGCATTAGCTGTTCGCCACTACGTGACGTCCACTTCGCAGTGGCGGTGATAATCGCATCCAAAGCTCGTGGGTCATCGTCATTGGTTTCGGATAAGACTCTTTTTGTTTCGTGCGTCACCGTGACCGTTAAGACGCTATCAGCGTTTGGATTACCGGTAACTTTATAGGGAGTTCTGCGATCAATCTCTTTGACAATTGCTTCGCTGAGGCGAACCCCAAGGTCATGCCGAAAGGTTTCGTTTTTAACAATGGGGACGTGAACCGTTCGGATACCAGGTTGAAACATCGACGCTGCGCCAAATTGATACGATGCACATCCCGGTAACGCTAGCAGCAACAAGATGGCAAGTTGCTTGATCGCGTTGTCTCGAGACGATTTCGGTCGTGGCGATGGTTGATACATGGACTTGGTTCGTCTTAGCGACGGGATAATTTTGCTAGACTCAACGAAGTAAAGTTTTACCGGATTCTGAACCGCCTTCTGCTGGGCGATTAAGTTCTAGAGGTGCTTCGTGCGCCGTCGAGTCGGGGAAGATCGTCGTCAGCCACGAGAGTCGCTGTGCTGGTTTTCGAGGTTTCTTGTCGGTTGCTTCCAGGCGTTCGCGTGCGTTGTCAGCGTGAGGGGTTTCCGGGTATTTGGTTAGTAACTGGTTGTAGTAGTATCTTGCTGCGCCGAATTCTTTTCGTTTTTCGCGGTACTCGGCTCGATATCTCAACCGCTCCGCTTGAAGAAAGGCAATCTTGGCTGCCGATTGCTCAAGCCGTTGGCCGAAGTCGTCTTCAGTCGATGCGAGCTTGTCAGGGAATCTTTGTCGGGTCTGTTCAACCAGTTTCTCTGCTTCTTCTAGGGCTAGTCCGCTGTACTTGGGGCCACGGTACGTTTGTAATTTCACTGTGATTCCAAGCATATGAGCAATGAAAAGGTGCTCGCTGTCGGAAAAGGTTTCGCGCAAGTCCAGCAGGAATTCGTCGGCTTCTTGGAATTTACCTTGTCGGACATATTCCACTGCGGCAGCTAGAGTCGCGTCATCGGCAAGGCGACCCGTTGGATCATCAAATCTTATTTGATCAAGTACGCGAATCGCGTGCCCATCAACATCAAGCCTAGGGTATTTCGGATCGGTTAAGTTGACCGAACTCCAGTTGCCTTCCTTCACCTTGGCGACTTCAATCCAGTATTGGCTAATGGAAAATAATCTCGCTGCAACTTTGTCGATATGACGGTTCCGAGGAAAATCCTTCTGCAATCTTTCATACACATCGGATGCTGCTACCAAGCGGTCTGCAAAGAAGAGGCTTTCTCCCTGCATGAACATCGCATCTTGTTGGAGCGCCGATCCAACAGATAGCTTTCCCGCGTATTCAAAGAGTTCGGCCGCTCCTTCAAATGTTACTTTCGCTTGCTCTCTTGGTTGCTTTGCCGCAATCTCAAAATCTCGATTAGCTCTTTGGTACCATTGCTGTGCCTGCTCCGAATTTTCTTGCTGTTTTCCAGAGAGTCGATTGAAAAAATGCTGACTCTTTTCTGTCAACGTGAGCGGATTTGGTGTTTCATTTGGCTGTTCGCTGCTGACCTGCATTACCTGCTCGATCGGTTCGATACGATTTTCCGCGGTTTCAGTTGACCGCGCTGAAATTACTTCATTTGAAGTGCTACCACCCTGGTCACTTAGGGTGATTCCGGTGGCCGAATCTGATAAAAGTGGATTCGGGCTCGCGAAAGTTGTACACCCTGCATTCCCAATCGATCCCGCGATCACCGCCATCCGAAGCACTGTCGACACCGACCTAGATTGGCAGATGCGGTTAATCGATCGGTTAGTATCAATAAACATCCGTGTTTGTCCTCGCATCATGCGATGAATTCGTTTTTGGCAATCATGGGAAGGAAGGCTTGCATCCTTGGGAGTCTTCCTAGCACGTTTTGAATGTAGCGATTGAGCACGCTTCTCAATTCACCGTAGTGGTTATTCGAAATAGGAATAGGGGCATCTAAGTTTGGATTCTGGATTACGTTGATCAGCCTCATAGTTTCAGCTCGAACCATCACGATCGATCGTTGTCTTGAACGACAAGACCGGCAAACAATTCCTCCACCTTCAATCGCAAACGGTATTCGAGCTTCAAGGCTCAAGCTTGTTCCACAATCGATACACGATTCCGTGCTCGGAGCGTGTCCGAGCATTCTTAGAATTTGCAGGTCAAAGAATGCTAGCGAAGACGCCACGGGACCGGTTCCGTCAAGTTGCTGAAGCACTTTAATGGTCAGGTCATAAACATCAGGATGATCCGCATGGTCATCTAATAGCAGACGCAGCATCTCGGCGACATAGTAACCACCGTATAATCTCTCCAGCGATCGATCTGCTCCGCGGAATCGGCGATGGAGTTTTGCTTCGGTAAGGATGTCGAGACTGTCGTTGTTTTTT
>Ga0255779_1006582_pt1 | contig 10487 bp, 8 predicted proteins | sample 011ome_21_FD_179977 | JGI IMG/M metagenome (GOLD analysis project Ga0255779, IMG submission 179977) | Coastal salt marsh microbial communities from the Groves Creek Marsh, Skidaway Island, Georgia - 011508AT metaG (version 2) | ecosystem: Environmental > Aquatic > Marine > Intertidal zone > Salt...
GCAAGATATCGGCATTTGGGTTGCCGCCGGCGAAGCCGTTGAAGATATCGCCGCCTATGTGCATCAATTAGCGGTCATCGCGCTGGATTTTCCACATTTTGGCGACGGTCGGGGCTATTCCAGCGCGTCGATATTACGTCGACAATTGGGCTATCAAGGTGAGATCAGAGCCATTGGTGATGTCCGCCGGGACCAGCTGGAACAGATGCAGCGTTGTGGGATCAATGCTTACGAGCTTGCTGAAGGACAGGACATTCAATCAAGCGCAGCAGGACTAGCGGGCTTCAGCTTTAATTATCAAGCCTCCATCGATCGACCGGCTCCCCTGTTCCGCCAGCGTTAACTGGCCAGATACAGGCGTGGGACGCTGACACCCCACGCATTTCGCCAGTAGCCACGAGCCGTCGATCTGAAGGCTCGTGGCAAATGGCTTCTCCATTACAGCCGGATCACTTAATATTACGCCTATGGAAAGCGATCCCGTCTTATTTTCATTTTTTCTGATTTTCACTTCTGCGGCGGTGCTGGCAACGCTTGCGCTGTTTACCCGCCAGCCGCTGGTGGTGGCCTATATCGCCATCGGTGTGATTCTCGGCCCCTCTGGCACCTCGTTAATTTCCGATCCATCCCTGATTAGCAGCATCGCTAAGATCGGTATTATATTCTTGCTGTTTTTACTGGGCCTCGATATGCAACCGTCGAAGCTGGGCAATATGCTGGGCAGCGCATTACTTGTTGGCTTGGCCAGTTGCGCCGCATTTTTTGCGGTGGGATACGCGGTTGGCTTCCTGTTCGGTTATACCCAATTAGAAAGCGTCATCATCGGCGTCGCCATGATGTTTTCCAGTACCATTATCGGCATCAAACTATTGCCGACGACGGTTCTGCACCATCGACGTACCGGCGAGTTGGTTGTCAGCTTATTGCTGATTCAGGACGTCGTCGCGATCATCGTTCTGTTGGTGCTGACCGGTGGTTTTCTGGAGTTCAGTAGTGTCGACAAATTACTGAAAGTTGGCCTCGCTTTACCACTACTAATTGGTTTCGCGTGGTTGTTCGTTAATTTCGTTTTGCTCAAGCTATTGGCGAAATTTGATGCCTTTCTCGAATATGTTTTTCTACTGGCCATTGGCTGGTGTTTGGGTTTGTCTGAGCTGGCGACCTTCGCCGGGTTGTCCCACGAGATCGGCGCATTTATCGCCGGGGTCTCAGTGGCCACCAGCCCAATTGCTCAATATATTGCGGTTAACTTACGACCATTAAGAGATTTCTTTTTGGTGATGTTCTTTTTCTCACTGGGCGCAGGCTTTCAATTAGGATTACTCAGCCACGTACTCATACCTGCCCTGGTGATGGCAACACTCGTCTTGGTGATTAAACCCATCGTCTTCCATGGCTTACTGAGAAACCGCAGCGAGTCCAATACCAACAGTTGGGAAATAGGATTTCGGCTTGGACAGATCAGCGAGTTTTCGCTACTCATTGCCTATATCGCCAGCGCGGAGTTGTTGATTGGCGAGGATGCGTCACACCTGATTCAGGCAACGGCGATCCTCACCTTCCTGCTGTCTTCCTATATTGTCGTGTTCCGTTACCCGACACCCATTGCTGTCTCAGATCGCCTGCGCCGTGACTAGCGCTTCGTGACCAGCGCTTCGTGATTCAGCTCCCTAGGCGAAAAACACGAATACCCGTGGATTGCGCCTAGGGAAAGCCGAGAAGGAGTAGCGCACTTCTCTCGGCGTACACCCACTCATTGGCCTTTACTTATCTAGATTAACCAAGGTTCTGCCCGTCACCTGCCCAGCAAAGATTTGATCAATCACCGCTGAGAGTTCTGACAAGCCGATTTCGGTGGTCATCGCATCCAGACTATCAAGGCGCCAGTCTGTGGCCAGTCGCTGCCAGATTGCAGTCTTGGTTGCTAGGGGCAGTTGAACCGAATCGATACCCAGCACATTGACGTTGCGCAGAATGAAGGGCAACACTGTGGTCGTGAATGCGGGCGAAGCCACCAAACCACAAATCGCGACGCTACCACCATACTTGAGACTTTTGATGACATTCGAAAGAATCTCGCCACCCACCGTATCCACAGCATGAGCCCAGGATTCAGCCAGCATCGGTCGCGTATTCTCAGTACTTAATTCGTCCCGACTGATCACTTGAGTGGCACCCAGAGACTTCAAGTAATCCGCCTTGTCAGCCTTTCCAGAACTCGCTACCACTTCAAATCCAAGCTTCTTAAGTAATGCCACAGCGACCGATCCGACACCACCCGTAGCACCAGTGACCAATACCGGGCCGTCTGCCGGTACCGCGCCCATTTGCTCTAGTTTGGCAACGCAAAGCGCTGCTGTGAAGCCGGCGGTACCAATCACCATACTCTCACGAGCGGTCAATCCAGCGGGCAGCTTAACCACCCAGGCCGCAGGCACCCGAATATACTGACCATAACCACCGGGGGTATTCATACCCAGGTCATAGCCGATCACGATGACTTCATCATCAACGGTGAAACCCCCATGACTGGATTCAACCACCACGCCCGCAGCATCGATGCCTGGCGTATGGGGATAATTTTTAGTGACCCCGGGTATACCCTTGGAAGACAGGGCATCCTTATAGTTAACGGACGAATACTGGACTCGAATCAACACCTCGCCATCAGGCAAGTCAGCCGTGCTTCGTTGAATGACCTGCTGTTGCATGCCGGCCTCAGTTTTTTCTACCCAAAATGCCTTGAATTCAGTCATAGTGCTCTCTTTCATATAGATATGATGGTTAGTGATTGAAGGTGATTGAAGGTGACCAGGGTGAACAAGCTCACTAACGACTAGAACCTAAAAGGCTCATGGTTACGCAAGGCTTCCGCACCCTTCATGCGTGTCAGGGCCGCAGTGAAACGTTCAACCAGTTTTTCGACTCGATTTCGGTCCTCAACGTACTTTACCTGGAAGACATCAGCAGCCTGGCATTTATCTACGATGTATTCATCGCTGGTTTTCAGCTCATCTACCAGTTTGTGCTCAAGGGCCCGTTTGCCGTACCAAGCTTCGCCTGTCGCGACATCGGCAATATTCACCACCGGGCGATTTTCAGCAATAAATTCCTTGAACAAGACATGGACATCCTCGAGCTCTTCAAGAAACTTTTGCCGACCCTTTTCGGTGTTTTCGCCAAACATCGTCAGGGTTCTCTTATGCTCGCCAGCGGTCAAAATCTCCACGTCAACGTCCTTGCTCTTCAGCAGACGGTGGAAATTGGGGATTTGTGCAACCACGCCAATCGAGCCTAACAAGGCGAAGGGTGCTGCGATAATGTGAGTCCCTATACACGCCATCATATAGCCGCCACTCGCGGCCACTTTATCTACCGCAACGGTAAGCGGGATATCCTTGCTCACAATTCGACTCAGCTGAGAAGCCGCCAGCCCGTAGCTATGCACCATGCCGCCAGGACTCTCAAGCCTCACCACCACTTCATCTGCGGGGGTTGCTATAGACAATATGGCGGTCACCTCTTCTCGAAGTTGATCCACCGCGCTGGCCTGCACATCGCCCTCAAAGTCGATAACAAAGACACGTTGTTTCGTATCCTCGCCGGTCTTAGCTGCCTGCTTCTGACTTTTCTGGAGCGCCTTGGCGCGCTTCTTCTCATTCTTGACGTCTTGCTTCAACGCTTCAGGATTGAGTACCGCGTCTTTCAACGTGAAGCTGACGGATTCGATAGCATCGTTTAAGCTTCGAACCTCGATATGGCCACGCTCAACCCGACGCTGCTTATGCCCTACCCCGACCAAAACCACCAGAAGAATGATCAACGCGATCAATAAAGTCACCGTCTTCGCCAGAAATAGGCCATAGTCGTTAAGAAAGTCCAATCGTACAGTACTCCAACTTGATGAAAAACCGGAGTATCCTAACACAAAACATATACGTTAAACTTCGGAAAAACCTGGGTTGTCTATGCCGACTAACACACTGATTATCGAATTACAGGCCAAGCAGAAGCTTCTTGCCGGACGCTTCAGACAGGGCTTTCTCCAACGAGACCATGCGGTCTTTCAGTTCAATTTTAAAACCCAGGAGGCCTTCTATCTCATTATTGACGGCGCCGACCTCGATCTGTTGCCTGGTTATCATCCACAACCAACGATCAACCTGTATATTGATAACCACGCGACCTGCTGGGGACTGATTAATGGCGAAGTCGACGGAATGGAAGCTTTTTTACAGGGTCAATACCGTGCCGATGGCAATATCGTCTTGAGTCAGTTACTGCTATACCTGTTCCGCAGCCACGACTCAACCATCGCCTACGAAGTGCAAGACTAGATTCTAACGCCCATTGCCGCCTAACCATAAAGCGCAAGGTCGACCTATTGGAGGCTCGATTGTCCAGGAGATTTGAGATCACCGTCAGCAAACAGCAGTAACCGGTTTGTTAGCCAGACAATTGCTCGCCAGATTGATGGCCTGCGGCCCCTGCCACTATAATAGGAGATCGATACCCAAAGATGACAGCATCTTTGCGTTGCCGTTTATCGTTGGCCGATTAGATGATTCGCAGATCCCGCGCCAGCAAGATGGCCTGGCTTCGGTTCTTTACTTTTAACACGCGATAAACCGAATTCAAGTGGGCTTTAACGGTTCCCTCAGCCATAGAAAGGTGCTCCGCAATAAGTTTGTTCGGTCTACCAGCAAGCAACTGCATAAAGACGGCATGCTGCTTAGGTGACAAGGCGAGTTTGCCGAGTGATTCTAAGCATGTGGGCGCAATTTTCGGATCGAAATCCAGCTTTTTGGCAAGGTTCACTGGAATATAAGTGCCCCCAGACATGATTAACTCAATTGCACTTAGTACCATATCCACAGGCGACGACTTAAGGATAAAACCGCTGACACCGCACTCATAGACTTTAGTAGCAACCTCTGCGGTGGACTCGTCTGAAAATATTACCACCGATATCTCGGGATATAAGTTTCGCAACACCAGGGCACCCTCAGCGCCTCTGGTATCCTTGAGGTTTAGGTCAAGGGTTATTAAGTCGAAGCTTGTATCCTGTTGCAGAATTTCTTGGGCGGCTTCGAAAGTTCCACAAACCACCACCTCTGTAAACAAGCCAGTAGACAACAGCGCAGATTTCACCGCATCCCTCACTATGGGATGGTTCTCGACAACTAGAGCATTCATTATCACGTCACAACGACTCGCAGATACAGCTTGTTAGTACCGCAAACTATAGCTGAGGGAGGTGACCTCGACACACACGATAATGGACCCATTTCCGATTAGTATTTTGCTTGCTACGGCAAGCCAGTTCATCATTGGAACACCTTGGCCAGGTTATAGGGCCGGTGAACAGCCCTGCCGTAGCAACCGGTAAACTGCAGCGAAATACATCATCGTTTTGATTCAGCTCGCGCCTAGACTTAGTCAAGCTCCCAGACTTCGGCATTGAAAACTTTGGTTCCTAAGTCCACTGTAGAGATATGCAGTATCCTCGCGAGATCATCGTCATCAAAACCATAAACCTTGAGTGATGTACCAGACCTAGACCATAAACCTAGCGTCATAGATTGCTCCAAATGGCCCGCATCGTCGATAGCTTGCACGGTGCCGGTGAAGTACCCCTTGGTGTGCGCTGCATTTGTGGCCACCATGTTATGGGTTGCGTGTACCATGCCGTACTTCCCCGCAATGCCCTCGTAGGTAATACTCATGCCGTTGTCATTCATCGTGATTGACGCGACATTGAGTGAGACCTCAAGAGGTTCGCCAAATTTTGTTTCTGCTGCTAGCGCCGGGCAGGAAAACAAAAAGGTTAATAGCAATGCCGTAAGTATCTTGTCAGCTTTCATGATAAAACTTCCACCTCGTTTGGTTATAATCTAGGCATACTCACAAGGCTGATAGGTAAAGTATATATTAGTTCGGTATTGGTTCGCGGCGTGACTAGCGGCCATACGGCACTCAGCGGGGGCTTAAATGTCGCGAAGATGAAGCGTAGATGAAGCGTAAATGATGTACCTACCAGAATCGTATTAACCGCAACAGCCCAACTTTAATGGACGGGTTACTGCTGATTTCATAGGGCTACAATTCATGGACCTTAACCATCAGCTCAGTATAACCTTTGACAAAGGTTGAGTAGGTTCGCTTGGGTTTGGCGACGACCTCAACCTTGCTGAAACGCTTACTGATCTCTTCCCAAAGAATGCGTAGTTGCATCTCGGCCAAACGATTGCCCATGCAGCGGTGAATACCGAAGCCAAATGACAAGTGATGACGAGCCCTGGCACGATCGATCAAAAACGCGTCAGCGTTTGGTATCACATCGCTGTCACGATTACCCGATACGTACCACATCACCAGTTTGTCGCCCGCCTTAATTTTTTTGCCACCCAACTCAGTGTCAACCAGTGCCGTTCGCCGCATATGAGCGAGCGGTGTTTGGTAACGAATAATCTCTGAAACCATATTTGGTATCAGGTCAAGATTGCTACGTAATTTGTCATACTCCTTGGGATTCTGATTCAAGAACAACACGCCGCCAGAGATGGAATTACGGGTGGTGTCGTTACCGCCAACAATCAGTAGTAGTAAATTACCCAGAAACTCAAAAGGCCCCATGTCTTTAGTGTCTTTGCCATGGGCCAGCATGGAAATCAGGTCCGATTTGGGCGGCGCCGCGGCGCGAGCGTTCCATAACTGCGTGAAATACTGCAAGCATTCAATCAACTCAGCCCGCTTCTGCTCACCAGACTCGACGATCCCGACCCCTGGGGGGGTCGTTGCGATATCAGACCAGCGCGTCAGCTTTCGGCGATCTTCAAAAGGAAAATCGAATAAGGTTGCGAGCATCTGTGTGGTTAGCTCAATGGACACCAGATCGACCCAATTGAAAGCTTCACCCCGTGGCAAGCTATCCAGAATGGTCGCCGCTCGCTCTCGAATCGTACCCTCTAGCAGAGCTAGATTAGGCGGTGCGACAGCGGATGCTACCGTGGCTCGCTGCAAGTCATGTTTCGGCGGGTCCATAGCAATGAACATACCGAAGCCGTCCCATTGTTGTTTCTTCTCGCCCGCGCCGTCTTGCGGCTGTTGAGTCGGCACCCCACCCAGGCCACCGATCGTGATGCCCTGTGCAGAGGAATAGGTATGAAAGTCCGTATCGACCTTGACAATATCCTGATACTTGGTGACCGACCAATAAGGCCCAAAGCCACTGTCAGCACAATAGTGTACCGGGTCTTCCTCACGTAGACGCTTGAAGTAATCCCACTGAGCGTCTTGCTGGAAGATGCTCGGTTGAGCCACGTTGATCTCATTCAGGGGCAAGGCGTAGGGATCTGGAATATCCACATCAATTGGGGCTGAATCGACGTTAGGGCTTGTGTGTTCGCTCATAGGGCGCCTCTAAATTGTTCGCATGGCATTAGGTTCAAACCGTAACGATCAGCATACTCCAAAAGACGGCACAAAAAAGGGGCCCCGAGCTCAAGACCTTCCTGCAGACCCTGCAGTTTTGCTTAAAATCACTACCTACTCCACTAAAAACCCGTGCTACTGCATTCAGCCATAGCCATCGCCGCCAGATTTGGTATCATCGTTCCCGGAAGAGCGTCGTCCCCGGTGGGGCGCGCGGCCTTCAAAGCCGTTGAGCTGCTGTCAAAGTGGCTGGTCGGGTTCGACTCCTGCCTCTTCCGCCACATACTACTCCCAACCCTCTGATATATATAGCATTTAGCATCCTGCTTGCACTTAAAGCCCCGCTCTTATACCACATCTCGTACCACACAAATTCAAACTCCTCATCATAATCTAGCCCAGAAGAACCTCAACTATTCACCCTAGCCATGTCTCAGCTTAGACCTTAAAGACCGAAGACATACCCCCCCCCGGGCAGGAGGCCACCCCACCCCCTACTCATGTGTAATAAGCGGTCGAACATTTTGAGGCTTTTTCAAGATTGTCAAAGGGTCAAGGGTTTGTGTTGGAGATTGAGGGGCTATGCAGGTGAAGATGACATTAGTTGATGTAACTCCTCAAGCAGGAGTTGGCCTGAACTCTGCGTTTGCAGCAAGTTATGGATGGGGGAGGATTACCGGCGTAGCTCTGATATTACTTGAACTATAAACTGTACTTTCTTTACTTCGACATAAACACTCTTTCTGCCCACTATCGGGCTTCTTTGAAGTGTCCGTAAAGACGGGGTAGAACCCTTACCGGTGGTATCCATTAGAAAGAATTTCCTGAATATACCCGCTGCTCTAACATCTACCCATGCGAATCAAAGTTGGGATGATGCGCAGATAAGCTCGAAAACCTTCGTTTGAATAATCGTCCCCGTTCCCTATTGAACCGGCTCAGAACGGAACTTGGCCCAGCTATAAGAAACTCTTTCGTTTACTGTCAACCAGCGTGAAGTGTGCAGCTAGTGGGCTTACTTGGTTTATCTCATTCGACGGGCGCCATCGATCCGCTTACATACTCAGTAGGGTCAGAACTGTGATCAACAGAATAATCATAAGTACTGCGATCATCTGAATCATCTGCAGAGTCATCTACGCCATCGCCGTCGAGATCTTTAGTTTTATCTGCGTCTACTGGAAACGCATCTAAATAGTTTAATACGCCATCCCCATCGTCATCTAGCCATGGGCTATAGGCTTTTTCAACAAAGTTTCTGTCGCTTGCCCCATCAGGAAAATTGCTAACCATAACGGCGCCGGAGGATGGCGGCTTGTGATTGAGAGCAGTCTCTGAGAAAAACAGATGATTCGGTACTGTTCGTGGTTCGGGAATCGTAAGTCCCTCGCAAAGCGAGTCATCTACTAAGCCGTTAACCACCCTTTTCTTTAGATGCTTCACCAAGAACTCAGCACCATCGCTATCCCGTGTTATAAAAGAAAAGTTCGGCAACTCCACACTAGGAAAAGGTCGCGCATTCAAATCCGTCGCAAGCCCCGTGCAGGCCCCACCTTCGCCATTGAAGCCGATATCGCTGCCATCACTCCATGCTCTACACAGCGGCGGTCTGTCCGTTTCGATTGAATCGTCCGAATACTTAGTAATTCCAATACTATCGCCATTTTCATCTATATACGTTGCTGTAAAAGCATCTGTATTTTTTGCCCCGCTGCTATCGTAGACCCCATATTCTTCCACATATTCCCAGCCAACTTTTCGTGATACACAGGATAGCGCAGTCCCACCGGCTCCGTCTCCATTCTGCGTGAAGAAAGGATAATCAATTGTTTTTCTGAAATTCACGTATTCTGAATTATAAGCAAGATCAGCAACAAAAAGAACGTAAGGTCTACCGCCCGGGTAGCTTGCGTCACCAATACCGCCACTGCCAGCGTAAAGTCCCGGATTAAAAAGCTTGAACACTATCGTCCCTTCACCAGAGTCGTCTTCTTGATGTGTGAGGTCGCCACTAAACCATTGTCTTTCTTGACCGACCACGTAACTTTGGTCGATTAGACTTGTTTCGAGCATAAAGGCACCTTGGACAGACACACTCCCATCTTGCAATTTCTTTGACTTGCCATAGTTTTTAAACAGCAACTTGGAATCTGAAGAAACCACTTCAACATTGTAGGTTACTTCACCCCATGGATTAGAGCTTGAAGTCTCCGTTTCTACCTCGACATCTATTACGCTAGTGCCACTCGACTTGGCGCTTTCGTCTTTCCAAACTGTAACGTTTAGAGGGCTGTCTTTCGAAGCTTGCTTGGCCTCTACCGTTAACAACGTCTTTCGATCTTCGGAAGCGCAAACTTCTTCATTTATGTCAGCCCTGTAGGGTACAGAGGTCGCCGAAGCAGTCGCCATGAAATTAGCAAACTGCTTGTAATTAGTTTGGGATATTTGACAGAGATACTTTGATGGCTGCTGAAAGAGCACGCCAAGCATAAAAAAATAACTCCCTGTGGTAGTAAGGTCTTGGTATACATCTGATGACTTGTCAGTGATATCATCTAGCGAGAGAGCTAAGCTCAGCCGCGGGATCAGAATGGCAAGCATTGCGCATAGCACTAAATAATTTATTTTTTTCACTTGATCAACCCAATAGAAGTAGGAATGTTTTTCGCTTCTTTAGTTTCTTTATCTAAAGGAAACGGGTCCTCAAAATCCAAGGCACCATCGCCATCATCATCAGTATCTGCAAGCATCCCTAATTGCAGGCAAGTCGAATCACAATCGTCGGGTATACCATCGAGGTCGGTGTCTAGCAAAATCCCAATGGCTATCAGCGGATACCCGTCATCCTCGTCTGGAACGTTGTCGCCGTCATCATCGGTGTCGGCAGCCATACCTAATCCCTGACAGTCACTATCACAATCGTTTGGACGGCCATCGGAGTCTGTGTCTAACAACAGACCAATGCTCGCTAAAGGGTAGCCATCGGATGTATCCAAAATACCATCGCCGTCATCATCCGCGTCAGCGTTATTACCCGTACCATCAGCATCAGT
>Ga0255779_1006593_pt1 | contig 10476 bp, 14 predicted proteins | sample 011ome_21_FD_179977 | JGI IMG/M metagenome (GOLD analysis project Ga0255779, IMG submission 179977) | Coastal salt marsh microbial communities from the Groves Creek Marsh, Skidaway Island, Georgia - 011508AT metaG (version 2) | ecosystem: Environmental > Aquatic > Marine > Intertidal zone > Salt...
TCTGTGGTCCGAAACCATCCGGATCATTCGTGAGGCGGAAACACTGCGGGGGAAGTGATGCCCAGGGATCTGCGCAGCTTCATCGACGCCAACGAGGATCTCGTTCTCCGGGTCCCGAAGCCCGTATCCCGGGATCATCTGAGCACGCTGATCGTCCAGGCGAACCGCCCGGTCGTGTTCGACAATATCGAGGGCTATCCGGGCTGGCGGGTGGCGGACCTGTTTTTCCGCGACAGGGTCGCGCAGGCGGCGGTGCTCGAGACCACGCCGGACAGGGTCACACACGTGCTGGCCGAACGCCTTGCCATGCCGCCGCGGGAGCTCCTGCTGGTCAACGATGCGCCCCACAAGGAAATCGTGTTGACCGGCGACGAGGTCGATCTGCAGCGTATCCCCGGTTTCCGGCATGGCGGCCGCGACCCCGGTCCCGGCATTATCGTCATGAATATCTGCCGCGAGCCGGATGGCGGCGCGGAGAATTTCTCGTTTACGCGGCTCTCGCCGTTCGAGCCGCGTCGCTGCACCATGCTGATCGCGTCGTCCCCCCATCAGCGCGCGATATACGAGATGTGGGAGGCGCGGAACGAGCCGATGCCGATGGCCTGCGTCGTCGGCACGCATCCGGCCTACGAAATCATGGCGAGCTACAGCATTCCCGATCACCTGGCGAAGTTCGGCGAGCTTGAACTGGTCGGCAACCTGATCGACGAGCGCATCGAGATGGTGCCCTGCGAGTCCATCCCGCTCGACGTGCCGGCCCATGCCGAACTGGTGATCGAGGGCTATGTGCTGCCGCATGCGCGCCGCGAAGACGGGCCGGGACCGTCGCAGGCGCTGTACTACCTGCCGGGCGTGACGCAGCAGCCGGTTTTCGAGGCCGAAACGATCACCATGCGGAAGGACCCCATCCTGCGCCAGCACAACACGCTGATGTATTCGGATCATCAGCCGCTGATCTCGCTGCCCCATGAAGCGCTGTTGCTTGCCCGGCTGAAAGCGATGGGGCACGACGTGCGGGAGGTGATCTATGTGCCCTGGGGCGGCACGCTGACCTGCGTGGTGCAGATGACGCCGAAGACCGCGGGCGAAGTGCGCAACGTGCTGACGGCGGCGCTCGGCGAGCGCTGGCCCAGCTGCAAGCTGGCAATCGCCGTTGACGACGATATCGACGCCACGTCGGCGGAAGACCTCGTCTGGTCGATTTCCACCCGGGTGGATGCGGTGGCAGATACCTTCATCATTCCCGATGCGAAGGGCCATCCCATAGACCCGACAGCACGTCAGAGCGGGGACAATCCGCGCGACGTGCTGTTTTCCAAATGGGGGATCGACGCGACCAGGCCGCCGTTGCAGCATCCCGAACGCCGCGCCCGGTTCGAGCGCACGCTGCCGCCGCATCATGGAGAAGTCGATCTGAAGGATTTCCTCGGATGAGCACCCGGACCATGCGCGCGATCGTGATCGACTATCCCGGCGGCCCGGAGGTGCTGGAAATCCGCGATGACTGGCCGCGGCCGGAGGCGGTTAGCGGGCGTGTGCTGATCCGTGTGATGGCGTTCGGGCTGAACCGCGGTGAATTGTATACGCGGCTCGGCCATTCGCCGTCCGTCGAGTTCCCGCGGGTATTGGGCATAGAATGTGCCGGTATCGTCGAAGCGGCCCCCGGCACGGATTTCGAACCGGGACAGACCGTCATCGCGACCACCGGCGGGATGGGCCGCGCCTATGACGGCGGTTATGCGGAATTTACGTCCGTCCCGGCGGCCCATGTCCACGCGGTGGAAACAACGCTGGACTGGACACAACTTGCCGCCGCGCCGGAAGTCTTTCACACCGCCTGGGGGGCGCTGGAACTGTCGCTCGGGATCGCGGCGGGACAGACCCTGCTGATCCGGGGCGGGTCGTCGGCGGTCGGGCTGGTCGCTGCGGATTACGCGAAGGCAAACGGGCTCACGGTATTGTCGACCACGCGCGATCCGGCGAAGGGGGACCGGTTGCGTGAATTCGGGGTCGATCACGTGGTGATCGATGACGGTCATATTGCGTCAAAGGTCCGCGACATCCTTCCGGACGGCGTGGATGCGATGTTCGACCTGGTCGGAACGAAGGTGATCGACGATTCCTTTGCGTGCATCCGGCGGGGCGGCACCCTGTGCATGGCGGGCCTTTTGGGGGGCGAATGGACGATCGCCGATTTCGCCCCGGGGGCGGTCATCCCCTCGACCACGAAGTTCACGTATTTCTCCAGTTCGTCGACGCCGATCCCGACGGCAGCCCTTCAGTCGTATCTCGACGGGCTGGCCGACGGCCGGTATCGTATGCCGCTGGACCGGGTCTTCCGGTTCGATGAAATCCGCGACGCCCATGCCTGCATGGAGGCCAATCAGGCCGTCGGCAAAATTGTGGTGTCGGTGGTTTGAAATCTCCGGTTCTTCTTGTTGTCTGCTTCTGCGCTGCGCTGGTCATGACGCTCCTGGGCTTCATGGCACCGGCCGCGGTTCTCGCCGAGATCATCCGCGACTGGCATCTGACGAATGCGCAGGCGGGCTGGCTCGGTGGCGCATTGTTTGCAGGCTACATCGTCACCGTGCCGGTGCTGACGGCGTATTCCGACCGCATCGATCCGAAACGCATATACCTCACCTGTGCGGCGCTGGGCGTGATCGGCAATTTCGGGTTCGGCTTTCTCGCGGACGGGCTTTGGAGCGGCGCGCTGTTCCGGGTGCTGACCGGGATCGGTCTGGCGGGCACGTTCATGCCGGGCATGAAGGCGATGACCGACCAGCTGCCGGCGGGCAAGACCCAGGAACGCGGCGCGACATATTACACGTCGGTTTTCGCGCTGGGGTCGGGGCTGTCTATCCTGGTCGCGGGCACGATGGCTGACCTGTTCGACTGGCGCTGGGCCTTTGCGATCGCGGCGGCCGGCGGAGCCTGCGCCTTTATCATCGTTGCGCTGGTTCTGCCTGCGGGCCGGCCGAACCCGGCGGCAAGACCGGCGGGCGCGGCGCTGGATTTCCGGCCTGTGTTCCGCGACCGGGCCGTGATGTCCTATGTCGTCGCGTCGCTCGGCGTCGCCTGGGAGGTTTTCGCCCACCGGATCTGGCTGGTGACGTTCCTGCTGTTTCTGCAATCGCGTCTCCCGGCGGGAGAGGCGGGGTGGAGCCCGGTCGTCTGGTCGACCGTCGTCGCGTTTGTCGGCGTGCCGGCCGCCATGGTCATCGGCGAGATGTCGGTCCGCTACGACCGTCGCCGTATCCTGATGGGGGCGGCCGTCGTTTCCGGCCTGCTGGCCATCGCAACCGGGCTGACGGTCGATAGTGGCTACGAGTTGTCGCTCGGCTTGTGCATCCTGTTCGGCCTGTTTTCCTATGGACGCAACTCGGCGACGACCGCCGGCACGATCTCCGTCGCCGACCCTGCGCGTCGCGGCAGCGCCCTCGCGGTCCAGGCGTTTATCGGATTTTCGGGCGGTATTCTGGGCCCCCTCGCATACGGGATCGCGCTGGACGCGGCAGGCGGCAGCGGCACCGCAGCGGCCTGGGGGATTGCGATGTGCGTGATGGCAATCGGGCCGGTCGTCAGCGTTCTCGCGCTGCTGGCGATGCCCCGACGCGCCGTAAAATCCTGATTCTTCGGGACGGTTCAGCAGCGCCCGAAATTATTCTCAAACAATTTTAAATTTCTGCGCGTCTTTAACGTTTGGTTAATGTTTTTGATGGCAAGAGAATCCGGTTTTTATAACAATATCAATACCTTATGAGCTTTGACTGCGATGCAAATCTGCTCGTGTTAGCGTAATGTTATCATCAGCGCTGCCGAGCGCGCATTTTGTAGTGGTGTTTATTGGCTTTCCACCAGTCTTCTTCGACAAGCCACTTTTCCATGGCAACCGCAGTCCCTGTTTGGCTCTTGTAAGCCCGGGTCAGTTTTCTAGTTGTTACTGGCGGAACGAAACAGTCCCAAAGCGGAATTCCAGGGGTGAAGCCGTAATAGCATAAGCTCCCACTCGCGCGTTGGCCTAGATGGTAGAAGTCAGTGATGTTGATATAATCGAACTGCTCCACCGTAGGGTCAATAATGGTCCCATCAGTGTTGTCCTTTAAAAACCAATGAGTTGTGTACTCGTCTCTGAGTTTGTGCGGGATTTTCTTGTATATGGTATAGGCTTCAAAGTTATCGAAGCCACCAAGATACTGAAAAAACCTGACTGCGTGGTAGCACTTGCCCAGAAGAGGATGGGGTTCTAATCCTTGAGCCTTCATACGCTCATCTTGGTCTCCCCAATGGGAGTGCGATGTAACAGGCCTATCGGCTAACTGACCGTTGAAAAACTTAGGTGTTAGGTGCAAGTGCTCAGTGAAGAATTGAATTAAGCCATCATAGTGTTCATACACATACGACCTCGATTCGCTCAGCTCTTCATCTGAGAGAATTATTTGTCTCTTTTCCATACGATTATCGTCACCGCTGCCTCACGCTGATTGTCTCAACCGTGCGTGTGATGATGGCCTCGCTGCCGGAGGTGAGGATTGCAGCGACCTCATCCAGACTGCCGTTTGCCTCAAGCCTACTCACGAGTGGCACAACATTCAAAGATATAAACGCATCAACCTCTGCCGCAATCGCAGGCTCAGGCTTCATTGCTGACATAACCGCCAGGTCATCTGAGCAATCAACACCGTCGCTGTGAACCGCAGGGCCTGCCGCGAATGTGCCATACAGGTCGCGTGGCGTAGGGACATACTCGTTCCAATTCTGGCGGGTATGCAAACCACCATCATCGCTAGGTGATATGGTACTAGTTACGCCGTTCGTTAAGAGAAGCGGAAAAACCGCGTGGCCCAGCTCGTGACGAATCAAACCACGCGGGTATTTCATTACTGCAAAACCGCAGCCGCACGAGCCAGCGTCTTACGGCGCCGTGCCATCACACGCCGCTTATTAACGCCCAGCAAATCAATAGGGGCTGTGGCTGCTTTGGCCACGTTCCAACCCTCAGCCACAGCGGTGTTGAGCATTTGAACGCGCAATCTGAGCGTAAGCACAACATCTTCGCCAAGGCTCTCACCGCGCTCGGCCAGTTTTGCCAGTGCGTTGTCTACTGGATGACCACACATTAGCGCTTCACCTTCTTCGCAGGGTAACCCTTGGCCCGCTCAGTCACCGAGGCAACCGGTTCAAGATGTTCGGTCTTCGTGCGATGCATCTCATCGGTGCGCCGAATGCCGTCGTACTCTTCAGTGGCCCTGCGTATGGCATTCTTGTTGGCAAGGATACTGCGTTTGAGTGTCTCCTCGACCATCGCGTCGATTGTGGAGGCTGCATTCGCGATGCCCTGGGCAAACGCTCGTTCATCCCACTTGGCACCATTGCGCTTGAGTAGCTTTTCGGCTTCGGCACGATACGCTGCAACAATCTCATCGCGAACGTTCCCAGCGAGCAGGTAGGCCTTCGCGTGTTCGATGCCGTGCGTGCGCGTCATCTTGTCGGCCAGGGCGGCGCAGCTTTCCGTGTGCTGTTTCACCAGCAACGCCGGCAGTTCGCCGCTTTGATGCATAGCATTGTTCAGGGACGTGATATCCATTTGTTCAAGCCCTCCTCAGGCTACGTAAAGGTCAGCGTATGAGCGCAGGAAACGAGATGCAGCGTCTCGTGATTTCGAGGCCACATCCCGCCCGGTCTCAGCGGCGTGTTTGATACTGGCGGTTTCAGAAATCAGCTTCGACTGAAGCCGCTGCTCAACTGCCTCATCGTCCTCGACGAGCGACTTCACCATAGCCTTCAACGCAGGCTCTACCGCTTGCACAGCCAGGCGCTGGATTTCGGAACCAGTCCAGTTGCGGACGACCGGCTGTCGCTTTTGCTTTGCAAGGCTATCGAGCTTCTCTTCGATTGCATCCATACGCTCGGTCAGGAATTTCACATTAGAGCTGAGTGTGCTATCGCCAGTCATCGCATCGCGGAGTGCAGAAACTTCTTGCCGGACACTCTCAACGTAGTTCAATTCGTCGCTCATCGGGCCGTCCCCTTCTTGCTCTGCGATTGCTTCTTGGCTTTCAGTTGCAGGTCAGCGATGAGTTGGTACCTACCCACAAGAATATCTGCGGCCTTAGCAGAGCGCTTGTCAGCGCGGTTGCCAGTCGTCTCTGAGAGCTTCTTGAAGATTGAGCGTGTATGCTTAGCAAGGACCAAGTCAGCTGCGTTCCTGGCTTGATTGAACCAGACCGGTTTGCTGACCAACCGCTTGGTATTGAACCCTGAACCGTCGGCTTTTACCGGCGGTGCAATGCGCTCAAGCTCGGCATCAGCCTCATCGGCGATGGCCCGAAACTTGGTTGAAATGGCCAGGGCCTCTGGCGATTTCACATCGAGTGCATAAGCGGCCGCGCGGAGTTGAGGGTCCGTCACCGCGTCGCCCATATCACTGACAGTACCGTCTAGGTAATTGGCAACGGCGCGGTGCATCTTGGCATCGGCGCGGATGGACATCAGTGTTTTCTCAATGCGCTTGAAGGCAGTCTTAACATCAGCCTTCATTGCTGCGATTTCGTTTCTAGCAACATCGCCGAACCCGTCGTCTACTAGGGCTGAAAGCAGCAAATGTGCTGGCGTCTGACCCGCAGGGGCCGGTGGCTTGATGTTAGAACGCAGCAAGGCCGATTTGGCTTCGATGGAGCTGATGGTTGCGGTGGGAATTTGGTGTGCACGCCTGATTTTGGCGTACAAGCCTTCGTGGCTCTGTTCCATATAGGAACCTCCTTCTGACTGCCCGTGAGGTTTACCGCCTCGCGGGTTTGGATAAACACACTCTATGCGTGTTCAATAAAGCAATAGTACTACTATAGCGAGAACGATGACACATAAAAACAAAGCAAGTGAGAGTTCTTACGCAGCAACAGCAGCGGGTTGGCGAGGATGTGACCTGCGAATACGCCGCTTGGATTTGCGCTTTGACGGTTTTCTACTTGCCACGAGCCTAACTCGCTCAAAGACTTCTCGTCCGTCACAAAGAATTCCTAGCTCTTGTAGCCAAGCGCTCGCGTTAAAGCACAAGTCCATCGCGTGAAACCCAGTGTACTGATGACCAGTCTTGCCGCGCTGGATTTCAATCGCACTGGCAATCTGTTCGCGTATGGCTGCGGCGATTAGAATTATCTCGGCTTCTGCGAAATCCCCGTCTTGATAAGGACTGAGTTCAACGTCGCTGTTAAAATCCAAGCCAAGTACCTCTGCCAGGTCTTCGTCTGTGACCAACGCGTTTTCCCCTTGTGTTAAGCGATTAGTCGAATGTTGTTCTCGTCAGAGCTGTCATCACCCTCACCAGCACCAAGCACCTCGCTTAAATGCTCGGTAACCCATCGCCATTCCGCGGGTGATAGTTCTTTTTCAAGAAAACCGTTATTTGCCAGGCGTGCGGGTATCGCTACTGCGCAGCTTTCCTTGGCAATCCAGACCAAAACGCACGGCTCTCCAGCAAACATCGCGAACCCGGCGCAGACATTGATGGGATGATTTGTTGTCAGTATTTCGTGCCAAGCGCTCAAACTGCTGAGTAGCTTTGGCAATGCGTCAGTTTTTGTAAGCCGATGCTCGTTAGGCTTTACGCCGGACCGGATTGAGTTCAACGACATCTACGCACCCCCTTTAAAGACGACGGTGCCGCCAGAACCAGCGTGAGCAGACACAACAGCGAATGGGGCAAACCCGTCCTTGACCGCAAGATATGAACTTGGGTCGGACCAGCCGTTGATATCGCCGAGCGCAGCGTCGCCACGCGCCGATGGCGCATATGTTTGTTCAGCCTCGAGCGCAATCATTGCTGCGCAGAGCAACGCGATAACTGGGTCAATTTTCGCAGCGCCCGAGTTCGATGATGACCCGCGCGTTACAGAGCCTGCGTCTGCTTTCGACAAGAAGCCGCGGTCATTCAAAACCGCATTTGCCATAGACCAACCGAACAATGGTTGGTTCGCGTGAACCAGTCTCTTTTCCGCGAGTCTGCGCCCAACGCTGATAAGCGCAGGCTGAATTCTAAAACCTTGGGGAACTTGGATGATGCGTTCGCCATCAAACCCGGCGGCAACCAGGGACGTTGCAATCTCAGACATAATACCGGCAGGGTCAGAACCTAGCCCAACGAAGTCAGAGTTCTGTGCCACATACATAAGCAAATCAACGACTCGCTCCAAATCCTCGCCGGGCGGGCATATTTCCAAGTCACCTGCATCCGAGAACTCGCGATACAGTGTCTTGTTCTGTGGTTGCCGCTCTAATGCGCCGTGCTGGATGTATGACTTTTGGAATGCTGCCCAACGGCCATCGAGAAGTTTGCCGATAAAACAGACACTGAGCAGGTCATCGAGGCCACCACCATCGATGCCGCCAGCGACCCATTCGGATTGGTCGAGCAGGTCATCTAGATCTGAAAATGTCCTTATGTCAGCGGCATCATCCCAAAAGTGAGTTGCCGACCAGGCGCGGTCCGATAACCTGTGGCGCTTTATTTCCAAGTTGGCGTGTTGCGACAACCACCGGTTCGTTTCGGTCTCACCCGCTAGCCGAGCGTCCTCGAACGATTGCTTTAACCATTCTTCATCGACGCTTACGCCAAGATTCGGATTGCCGAAACGCCACGCTGCGGGCGTGAGGATTTTCTTATCATCAGCGGAAATTGATGCGGGCGGTTCATAGATAATTGGCAAATAGCCTTTCAAATCCGTCTCTGCATCTCGAACCGCACGAGCTTTTTTCAATTCATCGTGCCAAAAGCCAGACGGTGGGATATCGGCATGGGTTGTAACCAACATCATCGAGGCTTCAGGGATAGAGGCCATACCGCCGCGTAGCTGACCCACCACACGGCGATGCTCATCCCGATGGAGCAGATGCACTTCATCCAGCAACACGCCTGCGGGCTTCACGCCTGTTGCAACTTCCATATTGAAGGTTTTAACCGTGAGAATGCAGCCAGATTTGCGGTCTTCAATCCGCTTGAGATGGTCCCGAACGTGGAGTCGAGACATCAGGAAATCGTCTGCTGTGATAGCGCCAACGATTTGGGAATAGGCCAGGTCAGAAATGGATTGAGTTGGTCCAACCAGTAGGAAGGTCGCACGAGGCCGTGGCGACAAGAGCATCTGCGTCAGTAGTAGGAGGCCAGCGTAACTGGTTTTTGAATTCTTCTTTGCGACTGATATCAGCGTATTCTGGATTCGGGACTTGCCGTCAGTACCAACTGAACCGAGAAGAAGGCGTGCGATATCTGAGAACCACGCGGGGCATGCTTCAGCCAGATATGGTTGTTCAGGCACGTCAGCCAAGCGGAGGTTGCCGAAAACGCGCATGCCCAGGTCAACGCGGTTCTTGTTGAGTTTGCGGTCGTATTTGTGGAGGTCGACTGGCGGCTTGCCAGCGACAATTCTCTTTTCCCAATCAGTCTGCGGGAATGAGAACAGGCTAGTCACGAGCCAATTCTCTGTTCAAAACATCACGTGCGAGGTCCACCTGGCCTTCGCGTGGAAAGCGGGCAATACGCTCGATTGTGTGCCGTGCTTCTGGAGAGATATCGGCGCGCTTAAGTTCGCTAGTGAAGGCCTCGACTTCGAGTTCCAATTTAGAGCGGGTATCTTTCTTAGCCATGCCGCGTGATTTCCCCTAAAGAATTCCCGACCAATCTCTTCCAGATTTGGCCTGAGCCTTGCTGGCCACTTTGCTAACCGGGCTTTCTGAAGCGGACGCCCTAGTTAGCACCATATCTTTCAACAGCGAGCGTTTTGTTGCTGAGAGGCTGTCGGCAAGGCGACCGATCGAAAGGTAGGTCTTGGTGTCGCCGCTTGCCCTGGCTTCATTGAGCAACGAGTTCATTTCACGTTGCCGCTCAATTACTGCTGCCAAGTCGCCGAGCTGTGTGAGATCGGTGCCGGACAGGGATTTGTCCCCATCCATCAGTTGCTCGACGATGGGCAGCAATTCGGCAACAACATCGTCGCTGAGTTCGATATTTAAGGAAGAAACAAGTTCATCGGCGGACAATTGAGTATTGCCGGGTTTGTTTTCAATAACAGTTAGGTTGTGCGGTGTTTTTGACAAAGTAAACAACCTCCGTGATGGTTGTAATACTATATATTAGTCAAAGACGCGTGAACACATACTTCTGATATCACAGAAAAAAATACACACGAAACTGGTTGTGGGGTTCCGTTGCAAGCGCGACCATTTCTACGAGGGTAGCCCCCACACCTATGAGCCCTCCAGCCACCGGTGCCATCAAACAAACCCTAGCATCACTGCTGACATACGATTGCGCGACCGCGAGGCCGCTAGGCCACTAGGCCGCTAGGCTGATGATGGTGTGGTGATGGTGGTGTGGTGATGTTGTCTAGCCCCCAAGTTCTGTGCCATTCCTGATTAGAGTTTCGGGGGCTGTCGGTCGCATATTCAGGGCCTGGTGCGGGCGGATGTGGTTGGACTGTC
>Ga0255779_1006600_pt1 | contig 10471 bp, 9 predicted proteins | sample 011ome_21_FD_179977 | JGI IMG/M metagenome (GOLD analysis project Ga0255779, IMG submission 179977) | Coastal salt marsh microbial communities from the Groves Creek Marsh, Skidaway Island, Georgia - 011508AT metaG (version 2) | ecosystem: Environmental > Aquatic > Marine > Intertidal zone > Salt...
AGCACCTGAGGCCTTCAAGACTTGTGTACAGGACAGTTGCGAGCCTTGCTCGATCTGCTGGCTCTTTCGCCAACACCCAGGGCTCTTGGGTGGTGATGTAGTTGTTGAGCTCATCGACCAGGGTCCAAATCTTGGCAATTGCTTCATGTGGGGCAATCGCGTCGATGGCTTTGTCGGCCTCTTCGGTGGCCTTTTTGGCTACGGCCATGACCTGGTTATCAGCATCGAGGTAGTCCCCCGGTTCTGGAATGACTCCCTCAAAATACCTGGTGACCATCGCAACTGTTCTCGAGGCAAGATTTCCGAAGCCGTTGGCAAGCTCAGCGTTGTATCTGGCGCTTAGGTCCTCCCAGCTAAATGAACCGTCCGAACCAAAGCCAATGGCCTTCATGAAGTAGTAGCGGAAGGCATCAGAGCCAAAGATGTCTGTGATTTGATTTGGGGATATTCCAGTGAGCTTGGATTTAGACATCTTTTCGCCACCAACCAGTAGCCAGCCGTGCCCAAACACCTGCTTAGGAGGTTTTAGTCCGGCTGCCATCAGCATCGCGGGCCAAATCACCGCATGAAAACGAAGGATGTCTTTTCCAACCACCTGAACATCTGCCGGCCAGAGCGAATCCAGTTTTTCCTGGTCACTGCCATAACCGATAGCAGTGATGTAGTTCAGAAGCGCGTCAAACCAAACATAGGTGATGTGATCTGAGTCCCAAGGAATGTCAATTCCCCAGTCGAATCGCTCTTTGGATCTGGAAATCGAAAGGTCGCTTAGTCCCTGCTTCACAAACGACACCACCTCGTTCTTAGCTGAGGCAGGCTGGACAAAGGTTGGGTTGTCCTCGTAGTGCTTCAGAAGCCGGTCCTGAAATTCACTCAGCTTGAAAAAGTAATTGGTTTCATTGAGCTGCTCGACCGGCTTGGAGTGAATCGCACAAACTCGCTGCCCATCAAACTCGCCCTGGCCATCAATCAGATCGCCGTCGTTTTTATACTCTTCGCAGCCAACGCAATAGTTGCCCTCAAACGACCCCTGATAGATGAAGTCCTTGTCATAAAGATCCTGCAGGAACTTCTGTACCGCGACCTCATGCCTTAGCTCAGTGGTTCGAATGAAGTCTTGGTTGTCAATGTCGATGGTCTCCAGCAGCGGCAGCCAAGATTCGGTGACCAACTTATCGGTCCAGCTCTTTGGGTCGGTGTGATTGCCAAGGGCAGTCCTGAGCACCTTCTCGCCATGCTCATCGGTTCCCGTGAGCAAAAAAGCATCTTCCCCGCGCTGGCGGTGCCACCTGGTGAGCACGTCACATGCCACCTCGGTGTAGGCATGGCCGATGTGCGGCGCATCATTCACATAGAAGATGGGCGTGGTTACATAAAAAGACTTAGACACTTGAGATATCTTAGGCTTTCGCCTGCAGTGCGTGCTGATACACCACGGATTTGGAAGCCCCAAATTGATCTGCCACCTCACCCGATGCCTGCTTTAGACCCATCCCGGATCCAGAGAGTTCGAGCGCCTTCTTGCCAAGCACTTGGTAGTCAACGTCCTGCTCTCCCGCACCCGAGATCACCAAAACCATCTCGCCCTTCGGGCTAGTTTTCGCCCACTCAATAAGCTCGGCAAGTGGCCCGCGCTTTGTTTCCTCAAATTTCTTGGTCAGCTCTCTGGAAACACTTGCCTGTCGCTGGCCAGAGAAAACTTGGCTGGCGTCAACCAACGAGTCCAGAATTCGGTGCGGGGCTTCAAAGAACACCATGGTTCGCTTTTCAGTTGCCAGCGACTCAAACACCCGCACCCGCTCACCAGATTTTCTGGGCAAGAACCCCTCGAATGAGAATCTGTCAGTAGCGAGGCCCGAAACTGCGAGCGCCGACACTACAGCCGATGGCCCCGGAATTATTATTACCTCGACGCCGCTGTCCGCACATGCTTTCACCAGGTGGTAACCCGGATCAGAAATTGTTGGCATCCCGGCATCGCTAACCAGCACCAGATCGCTGTCTACCGCCAACGCAACCAATTCCGAAACTCGGTCTCGCTCATTGTGGTCGTGCAAGCTAATTAGCTTTGCTTTCGTGCTAACCCCTAGGCCCTTGCAGAGTCTAAGTAGCTCTCTGGTGTCCTCTGCTGCTATAAAACTGGCATCGGTAAGCGTTTCAATCAAACGCCCGGATGCGTCAGATAGATTTCCAATAGGTGTGGCCGCGAGTATCAACACGCTAAGCAAACTAGCATCTAAGCGTGATAACAGCAGCAATTCGATCAGCCCAGGTGATGGCGAGCCACCGTTGGTTCGCCCCAATCTCCACTTTGCTGATCACTGCCCTAGCGGCAATAATCCGGATTGCGAATCTAGCCAATCCGCGCTTGCTGGTATTTGACGAGACCTACTACGTCAAGGACGCCTACACTCTTGGTCTTTTCGGGTCGGAGCGAAATTGGCAGGATAACCCGAACCCTGATTTTGAAAGCGGAATCCTCAGCGGCTACCTGGAGGGAGCCGCCTACGTGGTTCATCCGCCCTTTGGCAAGTGGATAATTTGGTCGGGATTGGAACTCTTTGGGGCAGATTCATCATTTGGCTGGAGAATAGCCACCGCGGTGCTTGGGGTCCTGATGGTGCCGCTGGTAATCCTTATCGCCAGAAGGCTAATCGGATCCAACTTTTTTGCCGCCATCGCTGGACTATTCATGGCCCTAGAGGGCCTATCAATAACTCTGGCTAGAACGGCGATCTTGGACAGCAACCTTGCCTTCTTTGCACTGCTCGGTTTTTACTTCATACTGCTCGACACTCAGACCTGGTCAAACCGGCTGCAGAAAACTAAATCGAGCGCCTTGAGATTTAGGCCCTGGTTGTTACTGGCCGGCATCAGCTTGGGGCTGGCGACCGGCATTAAGTGGTCTGGGCTCTACTTTCTGGCAGTGTTTGGCCTCTACACCTTCGTGGTTGATTTGTGGCAGCGGGGTCGGATTGGAATACCCAGAATTCTGGCCGTTGGTCAGGGTGCTCTCAATGCAATTACGCTGCTGGTCCCGGCACTGGTTAGCTACCTTATGACCTGGCTTGGCTGGATCTTGGGCTCAAATGGCTGGGGCAGGAATGCAAAAGCCACCTGGTATGAATCACTATGGGCTTATCACGTAAATGCCTACAGTTTCCACACTGGCCTGAACAGCCCTCACCCGTACCAGTCAAACGCTTTTGGGTGGCTTATTAGCCTGAGACCCACTGCGTTCTTTTTTGAGCGCTACGAAGCCGACAGTGCCTGCGGAGTCCTCAGCAACTGCACTGTTGCCCTGACCGCAATTCCTAATCTTGTCATTTGGATTGGCGGACTCATGGCAATCATCTGGATGGCACTCCAGCTTCGTCCCAAGTTTGACCCTGCAGCACTGGCAATCATCAGCGGTTTTGTGGCCGGGTGGCTCCCCTGGGTATTTTTCCTAAACCGAACAGCTTTCCAGTTCTACGCAGTCGCATACGCGCCATACCTAGCAATTGCACTTGCCTTCGCCCTCCACGCCTACTGGCGAAAGGGTGTGGCCAGGAAATTGCGCTCTCGAAATGGCGCGATTGCGTTGGTGGTATTTGCAACAGTGTTTGTCGCCAGCTACTTCATGTCGATATGGACTGCCCTGCCGGTGCCGCACCTAATGTGGCAACTGCAAATGCTGTTTCCGTTCTGGGTTTAGTCCAACTTCTTGCTGTCTGACCTGGTAGCCACAAGCGACCAAATTGTTGTTGTCACCAGCGTCACCAAAATCACAATTAGCGACACTTCGGTTGAGATTTCAGGAATCACCTTGACTGCCTCGCCGCCGTTGATAAACGGAAGTTCGTTCTTATGCAGCGCGTGAATAACGAGCTTGATGCCAATCCATGCCAAGACCAAGCTCAAGCCAAACCCGAGATAGCGCAAACGTTGCATCAGACCACTGAGCAAGAAGTAAAGCTGGCGGAGGCCCAAGAGCGCAAAGGCGTTTGCGACAAAGACTATGTAGGCCTCATTGGTGAGGCCGTAAACCGCGGGGATGCTGTCCAACGCAAACAGCAGGTCCGTAAAACCGATGGCGACCATAACCAGCAGCAGCGGTGTTAGTAGGCGCTTGCCATTTTCAACAATTGTGAGCTTCGTGCCGTGGTATTCGTCTGTTGAGTGAAAACGCTTTTTTATAAAGCCAATGAGACCACCATCTTCGAACTCATCGATATTGTCGTCATCGCTGAGGTCGTGCCTGGTGTCTTTGACAAGCTTGATGGCAGTCAGCAACAGGAAGACGCCGAAAACGTAAAAGGCCCAGCTGAAATTCTCAATGAAGGCAGCGCCAGCAGCAATGAAGATACCGCGCATAATCAAGGCAATAACGATTCCAATAAGCAGAGCCTCCGACTGGAGCTTGCGGGGCACTTTGAATTGGGTGAAAATCACCAAGAACACGAACAGGTTGTCTACCGAAAGCGCCTTCTCGGTGATAAAACCGCCGAGATATTCGCCCGCATACTGACCCGGCCAGACTGCTGCTATAACCAATGCGAACAGGAGCGCCAAGGAAATGTAGATCACGCTTTGGATAGCTGACTCGCGATAGCCAGGCTCATGCGGATGCCTCACCTGGTATACCAGGTCACCAATTATCACCACCGAAAACGCGGCGATTGTAACCAGCCAGACCCAGGTCTCTACGTTCATTGCCTTCAATTCTTTGCCGTTGGAATAAACGACATCCTGCAATTGTAGATACTCTTTCTGGAGTCGGAAGGTTTTTGCATGAGGGTATTGATTTCAGGTGCCGGTGGCCTTGTCGGCACCGAACTGATTAAGCAGTTAAAAGCGTTAGGACACGAGCCAATAGCTCTGGTGCGCCGCGAAGCTGCGGGCGATCATGAAATTAGCTGGAAACCAGGAGTCGAAAGACTCGACCCAGAAATCATGGAGTCAATCGATGCCGTTGTGAACCTCGGCGGCGCAACCACGGGAAGAATCCCCTGGACCAAGAATTACATGCAGACCCTAATTTCCTCCAGGATCGAGACGACCAAGACCCTGGTGGAAGCAATCAATGCTTCCAAGAACCAGCCCAAAGTCTTAGTCAGTGGCTCGGCCTCTGGGATCTATGGTGACCGCGGCGATGAGCTGCTGGACGAGACTGCAGGAAAAGGTGAGGGATTCCTCTCCGACCTTGCATCCGCCTGGGAAGCAGAAGCACAAAAGGCCAACACTCGGGTTGTGCTGGCAAGAACGACCTTGGTGATGAGCAAGAAACTCGGAGCACTGGGCAGATTGCTGCCTCTTATCAAAGCTGGAATCGGCGGACCCTTGGGTTCAGGAAATCAGTGGTGGGCCTGGATCAGCCTTGAGGATGAAGCAAGAGCGATCATTCACCTGATAAACAACGACGAAACAACCGGGGCATATAACCTCACGGCTCCAGAGCCTGCAACTTGCAAAGAGATGGTTGTGGCGCTTGGCAAGGCGCTGAAAAGGCCGACATTTTTCAGAGTCCCGTCATGGGCAATGCGCCTACTAATAGGCGTTGCTGCCGACGAACTGCTGCTGTGTTCGCAGAAAATGACCGCAACCAAGCTGCTTTCAACAGGTTTTGAATTCAATCACCCAACACTGAAAGACGCCGTCGACTACGTCGTTAGCTAAAACTACTTAGAAGCTGGCTTCTTCGCTGCTGGCTTAGCTGCAGTGGTCTTCTTTGCTGCTGGCTTAGCTGCAGGCTTAGCTGCAGTGGTCTTCTTTGCTGCTGGCTTGGCCGCAGGCTTTGCGGCAGTGGTCTTCTGAGCAGCTGGCTTTGCCGCTGGCTTAGCTGCGGTGGTCTTCTTTGCTGCTGGCTTAGCTGCGGTGGTCTTCTTTGCTGCTGGCTTAGCTGCGGTGGTCTTCTTAGCAGCTGGCTTTGCCGCTGGCTTAGCTGCGGTGGTCTTCTTTGCTGCTGGCTTAACTGCTGTGGTCTTCTTTGCTGCTGGCTTTGCCGCTGGCTTCTTGGCAGCAGGCTTTGCCCCTGGCTTCTTGGCAGCAGGCTTTGCCGCTGGCTTAGCTGCGGTGGTCTTCTTTGCTGCTGGCTTGGCCGCAGGCTTTGCTGCTGGCTTTTTGGCGGTAGCCCTTGCAGTGGAGGCAGTCTTGGCAACCTTTGTGGCTGCGCGCTCTAGATCGGAAAGTGCCTCGGCTGCAACATCCTTGGCAGCATCCTTTGCTTCCTTGGCAACTACGGCAGCTGAAGTCGATGCAGCCTTACCGGTGCGAGAAAAAAGTTTTTTGATTGAGTCGAGCAGGCTCATTGATATCTCCGATTTAGGTATTGGGTGGGTCAGTGAAAGTTTAGAGGCTGGAAGCTAGATTGCTCTACGGCGGGCCAGGATTTCGTCAATCTCTTTTGCAGCCAGGGAGCGCTTTGGTTGGTCGATTTCGATTACCTCTGCCAAAGGCTGGACTAGTTCTCCAGATTGCCTGGGGGCAAGCGGGGCAGGAATTGGATTAGGGCTCCATTCCCTGCTCTTGTTTCTGGCGGCCTGAGTGCGGGCTGCACTGTGTCTTACTTGTTGACGCCTTCGATGCAGCCTGGAAGCAATTGCGGCGGCCTGCGAGGCTGCTGCGCGTTGGATAAACAAAGATCCAAGAGTTAGCAACATTGCTGCAGCAAAGCCAAACCACCAAGAGTTTTCTGCCATGGCAGCCACAGCTGACGCTACAGAGCCCAGGAGTCCAAGAATGAAAATTACGGAAAAACTGCGCTGAGTGTTGATCAGTCTTCTAAGACGCTGGTCATCTGTTAGAGGCTGCTCCGCCATCGTTTGTTTGGCGGATGCCCGCACCACCTTTGTGGTCTCACGGATTTGGGAACGCTTGGTGTATCCGGGAACAAAAACCAGCAACCAAACTACGGCAGCTACTAAAAGGGTCACTCCACCCAAGCCCACCGAATTGTTCATAACAACAAGATATGGCCAACCACAACTAAACCCCGCTATTGCGGCTTGGCGTTTCTCACTCTAGAGAGCATTGAACCATTTATTTCTTCCGAGGTCACGGCAAAAATCCGGTGATCTCGCCATGCTCCATCGATGTGAATGTAACGCTGCTTTAGACCCTCTTCGCGAAGACCCAGCTTCTCCACCACTCTTAGGGAGGCCTCGTTTTCAGGGCGAATGTCAATTTCTACTCGGTGCAGGCCACCATCAGACAGGAGGTAGTCGATGGTCATGGCTACTGAAATTGGAACAATCGAATTTCCCGCAGCCTTCTTTGCGATCCAGTAGCCGATAGTGCCGGAAGCCACTGACCCGTAGAGAATGTTTGCGACATTCAGTTGCCCAACTACTTCGCCATTGAACTCCATCACCAACGCCAGTCCGGTTCCACGCTTGGTTTGATCCAGAAGCGACTTGACCATCCATTTTGTGTCAATTGGATAGCGAATGCCGGGAGTCGATGCCTCCCAGGGCGACAGCCAAGCCCGGTCGGCAAGAAGCAGCTCACGGAGTACCCGGTGGTCCTTTTTTTCAAGACCTCGAAGAGTAATACTTCCGTGAGTCAGTGGGAGAAATCGCTGCACGCTGGCAAGATTACCGCTATGGACACCGCTATTGCGAAAGCCGAACTCAGAAAAAGGCATACCGTTTCCAGACCCATGAGCTCAGCTGGCCTGACTGAGCAGCTAAGAAACCTGGTGGAGACCCTTGGACCTAAGGTGGTCGCAAGTTATGTTCCACTCAATTCTGAGCCTGACACCGGTGACTTCAATCAAGGCGGCGAAGCTCGATTCAAGATCGTCTTTCCTCGAGTTGTCGGGTCAGATCTTGAATTCGCAAGCGGTGACCTCAGTGGTTCCGGGCTTGGAATCAGCGAACCCGATGGTGAAGCAATCGCCCTGAGTGACATCGACGTTTTTCTAGTGCCAGCGCTTGCTGTTGATATCAGCGGCAACAGACTGGGCAAGGGCAAAGGGTTTTACGACCGCTGTTTGAAGAAAGTCTCAAATGCCACCGTGATTGCAGTGGTGTTCGACCAGGAGGTTTTGGAAAAAGTGCCTTCCGAAGAATTCGACCAGAGAGTCGATGGCATTGTCACCCCCAGCCGCTGGTGGCTGATTTAGTCTCGGTAGACTTTACCCGGAGGAAAAATGCCGACCTATACATATGTTTGCAAGTCATGCGCGCATGCCTTCGAAATACACCAGTCGTTTACGGACGAAGCGCTGACCGAGTGCCCAAAATGCCAGGGAGAGTTGCGCAAACAATTTGGAAACTTAGGCGTGAGCTTTAAAGGTTCCGGCTTTTACAAGAACGACTCGGCTCCTTCTAAGCCCTCATCTTCAGATAGTTAGCCCCAGTGTGGCGGTTTATCGTCACGCAGCCTGTCATCATTTGAGTCGTCGCCATCGCCCCAGGCTCGGCCAGTATCTTCAAAAGCCTTCTCGTCAAAAAGCGGCTGCGCTTTTCTGACTAGATCGATGCCCAGTTTCATTGCAATCCTGTTTGCAACATCCTGAGGCTTCGCGAACATCTCGAGGGCGTGAACTCGGTGGTAGTCCCAGCCCATGGCTCGAAGCAAGCCCGGACGCACTCGAAGCTTCTCATCCCAATTGGATCCGACCAGCGCCCAGTCCGGATCAACCACCGCTGCGGTAGTTCCGTAGGAAACCGCAAGTCCGATTCGGCCGGCAAAGTTCAGTGAGACCTTCAGGCCCAACTTTTGGAGCCTGAGGGCTAGGTCCTTCAATAGCGGATCTCCTTCGCCGTCAGCCACGTCACTCAAAAAGCTTGGTGCGATCAGGTCTTTCAGCCAGCGCTGATTGGCTGGCAGGCTGCCACCGGCGAAGTCCTCAAAGTTGTAGCAGGAGACAACACTCATCCTGTGTCTGGCTGCCACTATCTGGTTCACCATCCAGCGGCTAGCGCTGGGGTAGTTAAAGTCGCCCAGGGTTCCAGAAATCTTCCCTTCGGGAGTTCTACCGTAACCAACAGAGAAGATGACTCGATCAGCCAGCCGGTGCGTTAACTCCGCCATGCTTACGCATTCAAATTCTTCACGGCCATGAGCGTCAAAGAATTCAGCGATTTGAGGTTGAGTCGCCACTAACTCTTGAACCTTTTGACTAATGCGTTCGGCGTGAATTTTTGATGCGGTAACCACCATCAATGACTGACCCGGGGTCCATCTAGCATGGCTCATGACCATCTCGACAACCTTGTCCACCTCCGAATCTAAGGATTCAGTGGCGCCCTCAATGGTGCTTTCAGCACGCGCATTTTCAGTCACTTCGATCTGCTCAAAGCTGTGAGTTCCAAACAGCTGTGATGCTGCAGGTTCGAGGATTAGCCTGCCCGAATAGAAGTTTTCATTCAGATACCTACCAAGCACCTGGCCTTCAATTCGATAATTGCGGCTGATTGCAAGCGAACCGAAAGTATCTTGAACGTGTTCGAAAACAGAGGCTCGCTCGGACTCAACGTGCGCCTGATTTGCTCTAGCCACGGTGTCAAAGTTTTCTGGTGCTGCAATCACTGGGTCCCCGAAGGCCAGCACTTGCTTGGCTCTGGCAAGCCCTGCATGCGCCTCAGCCATCCCGGTAGATGCTGCATCTAGCACGATCACCATGTCAAACTCTTCGTCTTTTCCGATTTCCTGCAACCGATATGGCGAGACTAAAACGTTGGGAACCAAGGTTTGATAGATAGCTCCGCCGGCCTTGGCAGCGGTTTTCAGGTCCAGCTTCTTGGTCCGAAGCTGTGTCCGGAGCTGGTCAGCCTGAGCGGGATAGGTTGCGATCGCCTGCTTCCAGTTCTGGCCAAGATGGTGACGAACATGCTCGAGCCCTTGCAAAATCAAGTCCTCATTCGCTTTTTCAAAGGCGGTCTCGATCTGAGCAACTTCGGTTTGTCCATATTCGAGAATTCTGGAATCCGACTGGATGATCATTTCCAGCGCTGATTGCCACCAGGTCAGCTCAAACTCCTGCATCAGCTGCTCATACTCGGGCTTGGTGTTGCTGACCTCCTTGGTGAACTCGCCAAGGCCAATCGCGGTCAGCTCTCTAGATATCGGCAAGCGCTCCATGTACCTGTCAAGCGAGGCAGTCTTGGTGGCCAGGCCCTCCAGTAGTTCCGCCAACTCATCCAGCGGAAGTCTGGTCATGAGTTCAATATCAGGGTCTGGGTTTAGGTGCCGCTGCAACAATTGAAGCGTCTGATAAATCCGCTCAAACTTTGATTGAACATCAGCCAAGCCAAGCGGAACCTGCGGTGGCGACTGGGTCTGATTTAGATTCTCCCAGCTTGCTCGCTGTTGCTCGGCGGCCAGCAGCATCAGGTGCAAGTTCGAAACAGACACCCCTGGTCGCAAATAGCCCTTAGCAAGCTTTTTGAATCTTCGACGCTGGGCTCCAGAAAGGTCGCCCCGCTCTCCCCTGGGAGCGGTGGCATCGATTAGCTCTTGAATAGGCCGGTCAAAAATTTCGGGC
>Ga0255779_1006602_pt1 | contig 10470 bp, 7 predicted proteins | sample 011ome_21_FD_179977 | JGI IMG/M metagenome (GOLD analysis project Ga0255779, IMG submission 179977) | Coastal salt marsh microbial communities from the Groves Creek Marsh, Skidaway Island, Georgia - 011508AT metaG (version 2) | ecosystem: Environmental > Aquatic > Marine > Intertidal zone > Salt...
GCTTCTTTCATGTTGGATATTGATGAGAACAATAAATTTACATACAAGTACAGATGGTCGAATTCAGGTGAAGAATATTCTGAGTTTGCAGAACTTAATAGAACGGCTAATCCAGGTGACCTGTTTAGTCTTTCTTTCGACGGTACGTTAGACCTTTATTTAGATATTAGGGCTGAAGTTGACCGTTTATCAATGACAGGTTCTTTAACTATTATTGATGTTACATTTACAGTTGAAGACGTTAATGGTGTTATAGAAGCTTGTCCGCAATATTGTGTGGATTGTGCTGACCCATACGCTTATTCTGGTTGTGCAAACATTAAAATAGAATGTGAGGATTCTGCCAACAAGTTTCAGCCGTATGCACTTACAAAGAACAATAACCTTTACAATCAGCTTGTAGAGATTTCTAGTGACCTTTTTGGACACGAAGTAAGGTACTACAGAACAGAGCCAGACCAGAGAACAAAAGATGTTATCTTTATGGAGTACTCACTGTTCTCAGTTGCTGATGTACAGCCATTAAAGGTTTCAGTACCTGATAATGAGTTTCCAACCGAAGCAATGCAATACGATATCTTTGGTATGGGATTTGAAGACTTTGAAATTCATATTACAGATTATCAATTTGAAAAGGCATTTGGTGTAGGTAACAGACCTAGAACTAAAGACTACTTATATTTCCCTATCAATAATAAAATGTATGAAGTTAAATCTGTTACTTTAGCAGATGAATTTAATGTACAACATACATACTGGAGGGTAATGCTGGCTAAGTACCAAGACAGAAGTGCTGTTGAAAAATCACCAGCTGTTGAAACTGAGCTTGAAAACTTAGTGGTGGGTGTAGAGGAAATCTTCGGAGCTGAGATTCAAGATGAGATGGTTAAAGCAACGGACCCACAGCAATTAAAGTCTGCTCCATTCCAATGGGATGATGGTGTTAGAGTTAATTCGTCAGCTGACCTTAAAATTGTTGATTATGATTTAAAGAACAGATGGACGATTGTTTCAAAGCATTATTATGACCTTTCATCTGTAGAAACTGATATAACAGCTATTGATTATGCTCTTCCAGCTAAGCAATCTATTGACGATAATTTAGCCCTTACAACTTGGTTCTCACCTGTTTTCGATACAACGGACAATACAAAGTACCAGATTATCAACGGTGACCAATTTGGTGAAGGTTTAACAGTTAGACTTTCTTCTAGTAAACTTGAGGTAATGGTGAATAATCAAATGCATACATTTATGCATAATATGATTTTAGGTTCACATGAATGGTATGGTCTTGTTATTAACATGTCAAACACGTTCCGTGAACTTTCGGTTAGCATTTATTATCTTAATGAGGCTAATAATAGAAACAGACCACAAGATGCTACAAACAATCTAGAGCTACAATTTAGCGAAACTAGACCAGTTACACAAGCATTTATTTGGGACCTTGATAGACCATATAGGCTTAAAGGTGGTAAGCTTAAGCTTACAAACATCAGGCTTTGGAAGAAAACAATTGAAGAAGAGCAACACAGTAATATCTTAAACCAATCATTGGTAAGAGATGCTCATTTAGCTCTTTTAATCGACAACGCAATTCCATCACTTTCATACCAAAGATACCACAACGCAAGGTAACTTTGACAAACGTATATTAAATGTGTCGTGGTATCTACGATATATATAATATTATATTAATAGATTATATTTATGGCTAATGATAAGAAGAACATTCGTTCACAGGCGGATGAAATTAGAAATGAACTAGATAGCCTTATTGGTGATGATGATTCTTTAGAAGGTATTGAGGTTGACCCTAAGTTACCCGTAGCTTCAGAACATTATGAACCTTTTGATTACGCTGTAGTTAAGGGTAATTCTGATAAGCAAGCAAAAAAGACTATAGATTCTTTGATGCGTTTTTATCTTGACGCTGATATCATAGAACACGACGAATACGTTAAAGCCAAAAAAAGAATGGACGAGATGACCATGAGTTCTCTTGTCTACCAACTTCAAGCAGGTGAACGTGCTTTAACAACACTATTAGAAACTATCGAAAACGGTGAATTGGCACCAAGAATGTTCGAGGTTCTTGCTACTCTTCAAAAATCAATGCTCGATATCATTAAATCACAAACAATGTATTTAATGGCAACTGAAGAATCAGTTAAGCGTATTGCCAGGGATGCGGAACTTTATAAAGAACGCACAAACAAACAGATTACAGATACAGCCACGGGCGGAAATAACGACGGTGGTAACGTCCAAAGAGGTACAAGAGACTTGATGTCTAAGATTAGAGCAGGTATCGATAACGACGTCCAGGATGTTGAAATTGAAGACAACGAATAATGTCAGATTACACAGGAGATAATAAATGGATACCAAAGTCAGATTCAGATGCTGTTGCTGAAAAATTGGTATGGTCTACTAAATCGGTTAATGACTTGGTTCTTGCAATGGACCAGGGTTATCGACCTAAAGTAGCTTTGCCTTTTTATGAAGGTAAACAGTTTCTTCGTAAAGGTAATATTGTATTTGAGTATACTGATGAAGAAATTGCTGAGTTAGCAAAATGTGCAAATGATATTGTTTATTTTGCACAAACTTATGCTGTTGTAATGACTGATGAGGGTGTTCAGCAAGTTGAGCTTCGTGATTATCAAAAGCAATTATTAAGAGACTTCCAGCACAATAGATTCAATGTTGTACTTGCGTCTCGACAAATGGGTAAGACGGTAACAGCATCTATCTTCAATGCATGGTACCTAACATTTAACTTTGACAAGACAACCCTACTACTAGCCAACAAATCAGATTCGACTAAAGAAATTATTGATAAGGCTAAAGTTGTTATTGAAAACCTTCCATTCTATATGAAACCAGGTATCGTTAAATACGATGTCATGAATGTTAAGTGTGACAACGGGTGTCGTCTAGTAGGTCAGTCAACTACTGCAAAGTCAGGTATTGGTTTTACGATTCATAACCTGTATCTTGATGAGTTTGCTCACGTTCATCCAACTATTGTAGATTCATTCTATGAAAACGTTTATCCAACGCTTTCAGCTTCTAAAGTATCTAGGATTAATATTACTTCAACACCTAATGGTTTTAATAAGTTTTATGAAATCTTTTCAGGTGCTGAAAGAGGTGAGAATGCATATAAAGCAACTAGGATTGATTGGTGGCAACACCCGGATAGAGACGATGCTTGGTACGAACGTGAATTAGGTAACCTTGGTTCTGAAGATGCATTCAACAGACAATACGGTAATGAATTTGTTAGTTCATCTAACTTATTGTTTAGTCCAGCTACAATGAAAAAGTTACGTAAGGGTATTAAGGATTATGTTTATCATGACCTTGAAGATTTTGAAAACATTCATATCAATACTGAAGGGTTTTTATCTTGGCACCCAGACTTTGACCCAGAAATGGCTAAAGAATCTGATAAGTATTTTGCTTTTTCAATAGATATTGCAGAGGGTAATGGAGGTGATTATTCAGTTATTAATATGTTTGAAATAGTACCTATCGAAGAAAAACAAATGGATGTATTATTAAATCCTAGTTCGATGCAAGACTTTTTTGGATTGAAGCAGATTGGTATTTTTAGGTCTAACGAACATGTTATTGAAGACTTCGCTAAAATACTGTATACTTTATCTGTTGAAATTTTCAATTCAGAAAATTTAAAAATGGTTATCGAGTACAATACATACGGTTCTATTCTTATCAAATATCTAGAGACTATCTTCCCTAGAAGAAACGAATTCGATGAAGAAATGATTGTTCGTTTTAAACACCGTCACGATGCAAGAGTGCTTAAACAGGGTATTAGAGTTAAATCTGATAATAAGCCAGTAATGTGTCAGGACCTTAAAAAGATCGCTGAACAGAACAGAATTGTATTTGACGAAAGAACTACAGTTGAAGAGGCTTCAATGTTTGGTACTTTAAAAAATGGTTCATACGGTGGACAGCACGGTAACGATGACGTTATCATGAGTTGTGTTACTGTTTGTCAATTATTTCAAACTATTGACTATGCTGATATGGTTGAAGAACTACTAGACGTTATTGAACCAGAGCTTTATGAAAAAATGGAAACTGTTCTTAATAAAGACTTTGAAGGTGACGGCACCTTACAGTTTGATATTTATGACATTTTATAAGAATGTTCATATTAAAAAGAGATATATACATAAAATAAAAAATATAGTTATACATCATGGCACTAAGTCCACAACTATTACAATTTAAAAGTTCAGGTGTTTATAGACTAGAATTCGACAAGTCTCAGTCTGCTAATATTCCAGCGGAAACTTTAAGACTTGTAGTTGGTCACTCTAAAAAGGGACCTTACAATTCTCCAGTTTTAGTAAGCACAGTTGAACAATTTATTGAGGTTTTCGGTTCAATCGATAAAAACCTAGAAAAAAGAGGGATGTTCTTCCACAGATCAGCACTAGCTGCTCTAACAAGAGGTCCAATCCTAGCATTAAACCTAGCTGGTTTTGAAGCAACAGACGTTATTGACTATGTTGCACCAGTATCTGATGCATCTGACGCATCTGCAACAGAAAGCACAGGAGATAGTGCATACTACAATTACTTTAACACAGAGAAATTTTGGTCACCTTCTGACGAAGCTTTAAATGATGTTGTAGGTACATCAGATAATAATCTACTAAGATTTGCAAACATCAAGCAAGATAATATTACAGTTATTGTAAGAAAAGCTCAAGATGTTAAATCATTTGATATCTTAGCAAGAGAATGGTATGGTGAATCAGAAGTACCTGCATTTATGAATGCATTCGATTACGTTTCTGATTTTATGGTAGACATATTTGTATTCAAAGGTTCATTTGATGCTGCTGCAATGTCAACTGACCCGGTATACGGTGAGTTCTTTACAACAGCAGGTCTAAAGAAAGACAAACTAGACGAATTTGCAAATCTAAGACAAGTTTCTTTAATTGCTAAATACACTGGTTCTATGATTCCAGGTTTTACTGACAAAGAAGGTAACAACCTATACATTGAAACAATTGTTAATTCAGAAGCAAGAAGAACTGGTTTATTCTCAGCAGTTCTAGAGGATAAAGTTTTAGAAGATTTAAACCCGGCTAAAAAAGTTAATAAGGCTGATTTAGTAGGTCATTCATATGACGATTCTTTATCTTACGACCTTCTTTCTTATTCAGTTGGTGCTGGTAAAAGAGCTTATGATATTGACTCAAACTTTACTTATGATAAATCATCAGGTGCTCACGTAACTTATACAGCTGGTGCGTCTGTTTCTTATAACGCGCTACCGACTATTACATTCCCGGCTGAAGATGCCACTGCAACACCTCCAGTAGCTGCGACTACAACTTCAGTATCAACTGATACACTAACGGTAACTGGTTTTGATATTTCAACTGAAATTTCAGTTGGTGATTTCCTACAAGGTGATACTGGTTATGTTGAAGTTCTTTCTGTAAATGCAACAACAGTTGTATGTTCGGGTAACATCAATGCAGCTTATGATGGTATTGATACGTCTGCTGCTGCTGATACAATTACAATTTATGAAGAAGTTACAGGTGCTGTACCTTCATTTGACTTAGTAGCTGGTGATTACATTTTAGGGCAAGAACCAGATAGAATGGTTAAAGTACTAAGAGTTGCTAAGCAAGTTGTTGGTTCTGATGACGTTTACACAGTATATGTTTCAGGTGAAGCTAAAGACACAACTGACATGAAAGGCTACAAGTCGTTTGAAGATGCTGTAGACCACTACAAGACATTTGTTATTGAAGGCGCTAGTATCGCAGACCAAACAATCCAAGACTGTTTAGATGCTGTAACTTTAGGTTCTGGTCTAGCTAATTCATTAGTAGATAAAGATGCTATCAATTTCAGATACATCGTTGATACTTTTGCTTCTTACGACAACGGGTCGCTACTAAACAAAGTACAGCTTTCATCTCTAGCAAAAGAAAGACAAAATGCATCAGCTATCCTAAATGCTCCATTTATTTCTGAATTCAAGAAGTCAACTAATCCTTCTTTCACAGATGCTAACGGTACATTCAATATCAACTTCATCGCTACTGGCGGTAACCTAGATAAGAATCCAACTTCTCTATTTGCTCTACCAGGTATTAACGATGGTGCTAACTATGCATTCTACTACACTGCTCTAGTTGCAAGAGAAAACAATAAAGATATTATTGTTCCTGCCGCGGGTTACGTGTCTAACAACTTCATCGATAAATACATCGATTCTTCACCATGGGCAATCGTTGCTGGTCCAAGAAGAGGTGTTATTTCAGGTGCTGGTATCGTAGGTGCTGAATATGCATTTGATAAATCAGACAGAGATATACTAGAGCCATTCGGAATCAACCCAATCGTATTCCAAAGAGGTGCTGGTCTAACTATCCTAGGTAATAAAACTGCACAGCAGTCTGTACAGTCAGCTCTTTCTTCGGCACACGTAAGAGAGGTTCTGATTTACATCCAAGACGGCTTAGCAGCTATCCTAAAGGATTACGTATTCGAGTTTAATACTCCACAAACAAGACTTGAAATCAAAACACTTGCAGATTCATTCATGGAATCAGTTAAAGCAGATGCTGGTGTATACGAATTCAAGAATGTGATTGACACTACAAATAATACAAACGAAGTAATTGATGCAAACATTGGTATCCTAGATACATTTGTTGAGCCAGTTAAAGGTTTAGAAATCGTTGTTCAAAGAACAACAGTTTTAAACACTGGTGAAATTGCGTCAGGTAACTTCAGTTAATCAGATATATAAAAAAAGATTATAGAAGATATGCCACTTCCACATTATTCACAAGATCAAACTAGCAGAAAAGGTAGAAACTTTGAACCAGTACAACAGTCACTGTTTGAAGTAACTATTCTTCCACCTGCAGGAGTTCAAGGTGCTAATATGCTATTACAGCAAGTAAATTCAATTTCAGGTCTTGAAATTAATAAAGCTATTGGTACTCAAGAACAAAAGTTTAAGTTTGTAACTCGTTCATTTGCATCTCAACCAGAGGGCACTTCAATCGACTTAGGTATAAACTTTTCACTTAACTTAAACGATGCTAACCAAGCGTATGTTTACAAGACACTAAAAGATTGGTACAACCTAATCTACAATGCTAATACTGGCGAGATGGGTCTTAAAAAAGATTACGTAGGTACTATTATTGTTACTCAATTCAATAGAAAAGGTGACATTTTTAGAACAGTAACTCTAGAAGATTGTTTTATTTCATCAGGTCTTCCATTCCTAGAAGGAGGCGACTATTCAGACGCTGCACCTCAAGTTATGGATGTTACTTGGAGATGTGATAACTTCAAAGAAGAACTTGCTTAATTTAGTAGTATTTAAATTTAATACAGAGAGCAGGCTAATACCTGCTCTCTTTTTAACCCTTAAAAAGTTATTATAATAATAATATAGTATGAGCAATAAGCTAACAAATAAATTACAGGTACTCCTATCAGAAGAGGAAGTTTCTGTACTGAATAGAATCATTTTAAATGATGCTATTCAAAATGGTCAAAGACCGATTTCAATGTCGGCATTTATTAGAGAATTAATTAGAACTGAAATAGAATCGAGAGACGAAGAAGAAAAAGTATTCGGCAAAGATAAACTAAAGCAGCTCAAAAAGAAATAACAAATGGAAGAAAACACTAAGGACCCATACCAAAACATGGTAGAAGGTAAAGAACAAGACATCATCAACGAAGTAAAAAAGAACGGTTTAGGAAAAGCTTCTATGGCTAAATTCCAAAACGAAACTTTAGAATCTGATATCCACTTAGGTTGGGTTGAAGTTAATGTAGAGAATCTACCATCACAGGGTAAATTTTATCCAAGTGATGCAACGCTTAAAATTAGATCAGCTAAAGTCGCTGAAATCAGAGCGTTCTCTATAATGGACGAAGGTAACCTTATGGACATTGAGTCTAACCTTAACGCTATTGTTAAAAGCTGTACTCAATTTAAATCAGGTACAAAAATGTTATCTTACAAGGACATTCTTGAAGAAGATAGAATCTTCTTAATCCTTTCAATTAGAGATTTAACATTCCCAGAACCTGAAAACAAATTAATGCTTAAAGGCCAAGATTCAAATGGCGAATCATTTGACGTCGAGCTGAGCACTAAATACTTTGACACAGAGACAGTCCCTGCTGAAATTGAGCAATACTATGATTCTGAGAAAAGAGCTTATGTAGTGCAGACTAAATCAGCCGGTGAGGTTGTTATTGCACCACCTACAATTGGTGTGATGGAAGAGATTACTAAATTCATGCAGTCACGCCAATCGGAGCGTAAAACATGGGATGCTTCATTCATTCAGATTGCAGCGTACTTAGTTCAAGACTGGAGAGGATTCAACTCTAAAAAGATTTTTGAAATGGAAGTTGACTTCCAGGGATGGTCAGAAAGAAAGTACATGGTAATCTATAGACTTGCTGAAAAAATGAAAATTGGAGTGAAATCTAATCTAGTAGTTGATCGACAAGGTGAGGAGGTCCTTGTCCCTCTTGACTTTCCAGGTGGAATCAAAAGTCTTTTCATTATTTCAGATCTCTCTTCAGAACTACTTTAAGACTAAGTTTTATCTAATGCATCATTTAAGGATACAGCCCTCGGAAGTCGAGGCGCTGCCCTTTTATGAATACCATTATATAGTTAAAGAACTTTCAACAATGTTGAAGGAGCAGGAAAAAGGCAACAGTAAACAATCAGAAGAAATGAATGAGCAAATGGCAAGCATTAAGTCAAGTCAACCTAAGATGCCGAACATGTCGATGCCTAAAATGCCTAATTTTACTGCACCTAAATTCTGATATATAAACTAAATATTAATCAGCTTTAATGGCTTCATTTTTTAAATCCGCTTTTGAAAAGCTTTCTACTAATAATCAAGAGAGAATTGTAGAAGCTACAGAATATACAGCCCTACAGGTTTCCCCACAAGGAGACCTGTTTGGCGTTTTTGTGGAAATGCGCAATTACCTTAAAGCAATTTCTAAAGGTGGTGTAACTAAACTTAAGGTTAATAAAAAAGACGCAAAAGCTTTAGGTACTGCGGTAAAAGGTATCGGTACTGGTATTAAACAGATTGCAGAAGCATTGGACTTAATGCCAAGTGGTAAAGAAGCTCAAGCTAAAATGAACGCTATTGTCACCGGTATTGATGCTTTAAAGGAATTAGGTGGCGCAATCTTTAAATTTGCGGGTATGCTCGCACTTTCTCTCCCGCTTCTTATAATTGGTATACCAGCCTTAATGTTGGCTGGCACAATGCTTTTATCAGTTGGTGGTATATTTTCTCTATTGAATAAAATAGGTGTCACTAAAAGTATTAAAGAAGTTGCAACGGGATTAGCTATTGCGGGTTTAGCAATGGTTAGTTTAGCAGGTGGTATAATTTTGACTGCTATAATTTTAATGGAGGGTTCTAAATATATTTCGGATGCGGGTGAAGCTGGTGAATATAGCATGGGACTAGGTGGCGCTCTGGGACTTGTGGCCGCGATGATAGTGGGTACAGGTGTTGTATTTGGATTGGTTGGTATATTTGCTTCAACAATTAAGAAAGGTGCAATGGCTATGTTAATAGCATCAATTCCTATTGTTGTATTAGCTCTTTCAATGTCTATATTTACAGAAGCAGTTCCACCAACGGCTGATGGTTGGGAATCTATTGCGCAAATGGGTGCTTTAGTTACTGGCTTAGGTGTACTTATGGCAGGTGCCGGTGCTGCATCTGCATTTATTATTCCAGGTGCCGCGGCTATGATTTTAGCAGGTGGTGCACTTATAGCTATTGCCCATGGGGTTTCCTTAATGTCTAAGGTTTTAAAACCATCTTTGTTTAAAAAAGGCGGATTATTTGCTGATTCTAGTCATGAAACTAACGGTATTTTAGGTTTTGGCGGTGGTAGAACGATGTCAAATATGGAATGGGCTATGTTATCAATTGCACGTTCAGTTATGTTACCACCTCTTGTGATTGCAGGTATGTATGCTGGTGCACCTGCTCTTATTAGTACAGGTAATGCTTTAATATCAATTGCTAAGGGTCTTGAGAAATTTCAGGCACTTGATATAGATTACGATAAATTACCAGACCAAATTGCTAAAGTAACAACTGTATTAGGTGATGCATTTTATGCAATTGGTGATAAGTATCCAGGTGGTGGACCTTCTATTAAATCACTTGTGACGGGGGACTATTCGGGTACATCTAAAGTATATCAAGGTATTAAAGCTGTTTCTGGTATGGGCCGTGCACTTGCGGGTATTGCAATGGGTGTCCAATCAATGGCAGACCTTAAGTTCCCTACAAAGTGGGATAAAGACGGTAATCCTATTGAATTTAGATCGCTTACAGAAGACGACTTTACAGCAGTTAAAACTAATAC
>Ga0255779_1006619_pt1 | contig 10454 bp, 9 predicted proteins | sample 011ome_21_FD_179977 | JGI IMG/M metagenome (GOLD analysis project Ga0255779, IMG submission 179977) | Coastal salt marsh microbial communities from the Groves Creek Marsh, Skidaway Island, Georgia - 011508AT metaG (version 2) | ecosystem: Environmental > Aquatic > Marine > Intertidal zone > Salt...
GGCGGCTGGGATTTTTGATGAATCACTATGATGCAGAGGATTTGCCGGCGCGTATTGAAGCTGCGGAAATTGCCCCCCTGCACCCGTTGCGGATGACCGCAACTGACCGGGATAATGCTGTTCACACAAATCTGGCGATTAATGAGGTTTCAGTTCTGCGGCAGACCCATAATGCCGCGCATATTGGCATTTCAATTGACCAGAAACGGCAGATGGATTGTCTTGTTTGTGACGGTGTTTTGGTGGCCACGCCAGCCGGATCAACCGCCTATAATCTATCGGCGCATGGCCCTGTTGTGCCGCTGGGTGGCGGGCTTTTGGCGCTGACCCCCATCTCGCCATTCCGGCCACGGCGCTGGCGCGGGGCGTTGTTATCCGACAGCTCAACCGTGGTTCTCGATGTTCTGGAGGCCGGGTTTCGGCCGGTCAGTGCGAGCGCGGACAGTGCCGAGGTGCGCCATGTGACATCGGTGCAGATCGAACAGGCCAGCGAAATCACTTTAAATTTACTCTATGATCCCGGCTTTTCACTATCCGACCGGGCCGTTCAGGAACAGTTTTTGAGCTGACTTATATCGGGACAGAGGCATCTGCGGATCTGTCTAAAAATCAAACTGATCGCCATAGCTGGCGCATATTTTATCAATAAATGCAGACATATGCTGCCATATTTCTTCGGTTGTCTCGGGCAGTTCATGCAACAGCTCATGGCGCGCACCGTCAAAATCATGGCGTTCGACATGCGGCATCAGTGACAGCGCGTAATCGGTCGCCGGCGCAAATACAACACGCTCATCACCAGCCACCAATGCCAGCACCGGAACCCGAATCGATTCCAGCCATTCAGCGTTCAATGTATAGTGGGCCGACGATCTATAGGCCGCATTGACCCAGCCAATGGTTGGCCCGCTGCGCCGCAATTCAGGCATATCGTCAAACCAGACAAAGGGCGACTCATAGCCTTTCGGATAGCGGGTCAGCGGGTTTTCCGGCCGGAAATGACGTACCCAGTCAAGCGACAAAACCCGGTGAAATGGCGGATAGGCATGGCGCAGCCCCAGCTTGACCAAAAATGCGCTAAAACTGCGTATTAACCATACCGGCATCACCGGCGGGGCCATCATCGGCGCGCTCAGAATCACCCCAAGAATCTGTGATGGGCGCCTGCTTGCATACCGCAAGGCCAAATGCCCGCCCATTGAATGGCCGAAAAGAATCAAATCTTCACTGCCAAGCCCGGCGGCCTCAATCACCGCATCCAGAGCATCCAGATAATCAGCGAAATCATCGCAATGAACAGCCAGCCGAGAGCGCCCCAAATGTCCCGAAAGCCCCTGCCCCGGCCAGTCGATAATCAGGACATTATGCCCGGATTGATGAAGCCGCAGGATATGCTGACTGTATTTTTCGCAAAATTCGGTAAAGCCGGGCAGAATCACAATGGTAGCGGCGTCTGAACTGGCCTGCGCAACAGGCAATAGAGCCGACGGCCCCTGCTGGTCATCCGGGTCAAGCGCTGGCTGCTGCGCCGCCCAGTAATGCGCCCGCAGCTGACGGCCAGATGATGTCACATAAAAATCTACGCCGCCAAGCATTGGCAAGCCAGCCGCCCGGGCCCGTTCAAACATCAGATAGAAACCTCCTAGGACGCGGCATTGTCCGGCTGTAATGGATCGGTCGCCGATGCGGCACTGGTACTGGTGGCACTGGTCGCACTGGTGGCACTGGTGGTGGTATCGGTAAATCCGGCAGATTGGCGCTGCCACATGGCATTATAGAGGCCCTGTTGCCGCATCAGATGCTGGTGTGTACCACGCTCGACAACCTCGCCCTCACTCAGCACGATGATTTCATCCGCATGAATGATTGTTGACAGGCGGTGGGCAATCATCAAGGTGGTTTGATTTTCGGATACCTCGTCAAGTGCCTGCTGAATGTCTTTTTCGGTACGGCTATCAAGTGCCGATGTGGCCTCATCAAAAAGAAATACCGATGGTTTTTTGAGAATCGCCCGGGCGATGGCGACACGCTGCTTTTCACCGCCCGACAATTTCAAACCGCGCTCGCCCACCATCGTTTCATAGCCTTGTGGAAGCTTGCTGATAAACCCGTCGATGGCCGCAAGTTTCGCCGCATGCGCAATCTCCGCCTCGGTCGCACCACTGCGGCCATAGCCGATATTATAACCGATAGACGCGTTAAACATCACCGCGTCCTGTGGCACCACCGCAATCGCCGCGCGTAGGCTATTTTGTGTCACCGCACGCAAATCCTGTCCATCAAGCCGAACCGACCCGGACTGCGGATCATAAAAGCGAAATAACAGGCGGGAAATAGTGGTTTTGCCCGACCCACTCGGCCCCACAATAGCCACACGTTTTCCCGCCGGAACGCGAAAGCTGACACCCTTTAAAATATGACGCTCACCATAGCTGAAATGCACATTGTCAAACACCAGATCACCACCTGACACAATCAATGGTTTGGCGTCATCGCGATCGGCAACATCGGGCTTTTCGTCGAACAGGCCGAACATGCGCTCCATATCAACAAGCGCCTGGCGTAATTCACGATACACCCACCCCAAAAAATTCAACGGCAGATAGAGCTGTAATAAATAAGTGTTGACCGCCACAAAATCACCAATTGTCAAATGCCCGTTTTGAATATCAAAACCAGCCATCGTCATCATGATCATCAAGCCGGCAGCAATAATCGCGCCTTGCCCGATATTGACCACAGACAGCGATGTGGTTGATTTCACCGCCATCGTTTCATATGTCTTCATGGCCTCATCATAGCGGTTGGCCTCTGTCTCTTCAGCATTGAAATATTTGACAGTTTCGTAGTTTAGGAAGGAATCCACCGCGCGTGTTGCCGCGGCCTCATCAGCGGTATTCATGGCACGCCGAAAGCGGATACGCCATTCGGTTACCCGAACCGTAAAATAAATATAGAGCAGCACCGTGATAAAGGTCGCGGCGGCGTACATCCAGCCAAACAAGCTCCATAAAATCACACTGACAAAGAACACTTCAACGAATAGCGGCAACACCTCAAAGAATGCGATGGTCAGCATAAATTCGATGCCTTTGGCGCCGCGGTCGATGGCCCGTGTCATGCCACCAGTCTGGCGATCCATGTGGAATTTCAGCGACAAGCTATGCAGATATTGAAACGCATGCATCGCCGCACCGCGCACCGCCCGCTGTGCCACTTTGGCAAAAAGATATTGCTTGGCCTCGGCAAATATTTGCTGGCCAAGCCGCGCCAAGGCATAGCCGCCCACCAGAAACACCAATGCCTTCATGGCAAATCCAGAGCTGCCATTCACCAGATCAACAGCCGCACCATACAGCAACGGGGTCAGCATATTGGCGCCTTTTGACGCCACCAGACAGCCAAATGCCGCGGCGATACGAAGCCGAATGCGCCGGTTACCGCGCGGCGCGGTATAGCGCATCAGTTCGCCAAGCAATCCGATGGTCTTACGCCAAGCAGCCTGAGACATGTTATTGTCAGTCTTTCACATAAATGATTGGCAAAACGGCACCAAAGGTGCGGTTATCAGGAGGGCGCGACTGAAAAGCTCTCACCACATCCGCAGCGGGCAATTTCATTGGGATTATTAAACACAAATCGCGCGGCAAATTTATCTTCCTGCCAGTCCATTTCAGACCCGATCAGGAACATCACCGCGGTGGGGTCAATAAAAACCGTCACGCCTTTTTGTTCTACCTTATCCTCAAAGGGCTTTTGCTCGGTGGCAAACTGCACATCATATTGCATGCCCGAACACCCTGCTGTTTTGACGCCAATGCGCACCCCGACGACATCGCTATCGGCCTGCTCCATTAACTGGCGCACATGCAATGCGGCGGCATCGGTCAGCGTGACGACTGGTTTTGTTGGGTCAAATTGCATAGTTATCTCCAGCAAGCGATGCCGTTCATTAAAAATCCAGCGCCAAACGCGCATCGTCACTCATGCGTTCCGGCGTCCAAGGTGGCGACCAGACCAGTTCGACCGAGACTTCGCCGACACCATCAGCCGCCGCAACCGCAGCCGCCACCTGTCCGGGCATTTCGCCAGCCACCGGACACCCCGGTGCGGTCAGGGACATGGTGATATATACATCCCCATTGGGGCGACGATCGACATCATAAATCAGCCCCAGATCGAATATATTAACCGGAATTTCCGGATCGTGAACGGTTTTTAACGCATCTTCAACAATAATAGCATCCGCCGGGCCAACGGCGTCTACCAACGCCGCGCCAGCCCGCGCAATATAGCCCTGGCTGGTATCCGGCAGAAAAGCATCCAGCCCCGGCCCGTCATCCAACTGTGCGGTCTGTTTCTGCTCTTTCATCGCTTTTTGTTCCTTCGGCCAAGGCAGGCACCGGTTCTAACCAAAAATCCGGTTTACTTTTTCCAGTGCTGTTGCCAATACGTCAAATTCCTGTTTTGTCGAATATACACCAACAGACGCACGCGCCGTCGATGGCAAGTCAAGAAAATCCATCAAAGGTTGCGCACAATGATGCCCCGCCCGAATCGCAACACCATCATTATCGATAATTGTCGAAATATCATGTGGATGCGCACTGTCCATGGTGAATGATACCACGCCGGATTTGCCGGCGGCGGTGCCAATCAGACGCAGCCCCTCAACAGCTGACAGCCGCTGATGCGCATAGGACAGAATGTCCTGCTCATGCGCGCGGATCTGCGCCATGCCGATTTGCGACACATAATCGATCGCCGCACCAAGCGCGATGGTTTCGGCAATTGCCGGGGTGCCGGCTTCAAATCTTTGCGGTGGTTCGGCATAGGTGCTGCGTTCGATCGTCACCCGATCAATCATATCGCCGCCCCCCAAAAATGGCGGCATCTCAGCCAGAATATCAGCCCGTCCCCACAACACGCCGACGCCATTTGGCCCATATAATTTATGCGCCGAAAACACATAAAAATCAGCCCCCAGCGCCTGCACATCGACCGGCATATGGACAACACCCTGACAGCCGTCAACCACCAGCAAGGCACCGACAGCCCGCGCATGTTTGGCAATTTCCGCCACCGGAAACACCGTTCCCAAAACATTCGACACATGCGGGATCGATATGATGCGCGTTTTCGCCGAGATCATATCGGTCATCGCACTCATGCGGAAACTGCCATCTGTCTCCATCGGAAAGGCACGCACAACAGCACCGGTTTTTTCCGCGACCATTTGCCATGGCACAATATTGGCGTGATGCTCGGCAATGCTCAGCAAAATTTCATCACCAGCCTGTAGCCGCGGCAATGCCCAGCTGTGTGCAATCAGATTCAGCGACATGGTGGCACCAGCGGTCAACACGATTTCGTCACCCGATGCAGCGCCGATAAAATCTGCAACTTTGCCACGCACCGCCTCATAGGCATCGGTTGACGCCTCTGACAGGAAATGCAACCCCCGATGCACGTTTGAATAGGTGTCCTGATAGGCCGCCACCAGCGCTTCAATCACCTGGTTTGGCTTTTGCGCAGATGCCGCCGAGTCAAGATACACCAACGGTTTGCCATTCACCTGCCGCGACAGGATGGGAAAATCTGCGCGGATTTTATCAACGTCATAAACCGGCTGTGCGGGGGCTGTGGCCATTGGGTTGGTCATGCATCATTCCTTTTTTGTGCCTGCATCCAGTCGGTGACTATGGGACGCAACAACGCCGCCAGATCCGCATTTTCGATCATATCAACGGCATCATCGAGAAACGCCGAAATCAGCATGGCGCGCGCCACATCGCGTGAAATACCGCGACTGGTCAGATAGAATAGCTGGGTCTCGTCAAGCTCGCCCACCGTCGCACCATGCGCACAAATCACGTCATCAGCATAGATTTCCAGTTCCGGCTTGGCATCAGCCTCGGCTTTGCGCGACAGCAACAAGGCGCGGCTCATCTGCTGACCATCGGTTTTCTGTGCATCCTGCGCAACATGCACCTTGCCCTGAAACACCCCACGCGCCGAATCATCCAGCACCCCGCGAATAATCTGGTTTGACTGACAATGGCCAAACGCATGTGTCATATTCGTGGTGATGTCATGATGTTGGCTGTTACGCCCAAGATAAATCGCCGATAACCGGCAATCAGACGATTCCGCTGCCAGCTCAACATGTGCCTCGAGGCGTGCCAGACAGCCACCGACAGACAGTTGAAACCCGTCAAGCACGGCATTTTCGCCCATCTTTATTCCGGTTGCCGCCAGATGCGTTGTCGCCGCGCCATCTGACTGAATTTTGGCATAATCCAAACGCGCCTTGTCAGCGATATCAATGCCAAGCAAGGGTGCCGACAGGCCAACCGTGCTCTGGTGCCAATCGGCAACAACAGCCTCGGCCGCCGCACCACCGCGCAACAGCACCACCGGATGCGTTGATACCGCCTCGCTGTCACCGGTAAACATCAAAATGATCGGCGTCGTCACTTTTGCACCAGCCGCCACATCAACCAATAAACCGCTGGTCATCGCCGCCATTGATAAATCGGTGACCGGGTGATCAGCCGGCAACAGATCGAGCATCTGGGTCAAACCCGCCTCATCAAGCCGGCGCAACGTCACGCCATCTGGCGCCCCTTGCAAACTCGCATCGACAAGCACCCCGTGATGAAAGCGGATCACATGCGCCGCCGCTGGCATGCCAGCAGCCGCAATGTCCTGCATCCCCGCCGACAGGCTGGCATCGGCCGGCCGCAACGATAATTTATCGAGCGACGCCAGCCGGGTAAACCGCCATGCTTCGGCTTTTGGCCCCGGCCAGCCGCGTTCCTGCCAGCGTGCCAGCGCCGACGCACGCACGCCCTGAACTGGGGCTACGTCCTGCAAATCAGGCTGCATCATCGATTCCGGCATAACCTGACTCCTCTACCTCTAAGGCCAATTCCTTGCCGCCCGACCGACGGATTTTGCCATTTGCCAGAATATGCACATAATCCGGTACAATATGGTTTAACAGACGCTGGTAATGGGTAATCACCAGCATGCTGCGCTGTGCGTCGCGCAACATATTCACCCCTTCAGAGACGATTTTCAGCGCATCAACATCAAGCCCGGAATCGGTTTCATCAAGCACCGCCAGCTGCGGTTCAAGCAGCGCCATCTGCAAGATTTCATAGCGTTTTTTCTCACCGCCAGAAAACCCGACATTCACCGCACGCTTAAGCATCTCATCATTAATGCTCAAATCCTTGGCTTTCGCCCGCACCATTTTAACAAATTCAAGCTGGTCGATTTCGTCTTCGCCCTGATCAAGCCGGCGGGCATTCACCGCCGCCCGCAAAAAGCTCATACCGGCCACACCCGGCAGTTCAACCGGGTATTGAAAGGCCAGAAACATGCCAGCACGGGCGCGCTCATCGGCTTCCATTTCAAGAATAGACTCACCATTCAACAGCACATCACCGCCGGTGACTTCATAGCCGTCACGTCCTGACAGAACGTAGGACATGGTGCTTTTGCCAGACCCGTTCGGCCCCATGATGGCATGAATTTCCCCATGATTAATGGTCAGATTGATCCCTTTCAGGATCGGTGTATCGGCAACTGTTGCGTGCAGATCTTTAATTTCGAGTAGAGGCGTCATTTTGTTTTCCATTCATCCACTTAAATTATTAGCCCACCGAACCTTCAAGGCTGATTCCAATCAACTTTTGAGCTTCGACAGCAAACTCCATCGGCAATTCCTTCATCACCTCTTTGCAAAATCCATTGACAATGAGTGATACAGCATCTTCTTCGCTGATGCCGCGCTGCAGACAGTAAAACAACTGATCTTCAGAAATCCGCGAGGTTGTCGCTTCATGTTCAATCTTCGCAGTCGGGTTGCGTGATACGATATAGGGCACTGTATGCGCCCCACAACGGTCACCAACCAGCAATGAATCACATTGGGTGAAATTGCGGGCATTTTCGGCGCCCGGCTGAACACGCACCAGACCGCGATAGCAATTTTGCGATTTTCCCGCCGAAATGCCCTTTGAAATAATCGTTGACCGGCTGCCCTCGCCAATATGAATCATTTTGGTACCGGTATCGGCCTGTTGGTAATTATTCGTCAGGGCGACCGAATAAAATTCGCCAACCGAATCCTTGCCCTGCAAAATACAGGACGGATATTTCCAGGTGATCGCCGAACCGGTTTCCACCTGCGTCCATGAAATTTTCGACCGGTCACCGCGACAGGCGCCGCGCTTGGTTACAAAATTATAGATACCACCCTTGCCATTTTCATCGCCGGGATACCAGTTCTGCACGGTCGAATATTTGATTTCAGCGTCCTGCATGGCCACCAATTCAACAACCGCAGCATGCAGCTGATTTTCATCACGCTGTGGCGCGGTACAGCCCTCGAGATAGCTGACATAGGACGAATCCTCGGCAATAATCAGGGTGCGCTCAAACTGTCCGGTGTTTTGTTCGTTAATCCGGAAATAGGTCGACAGTTCCATCGGGCAACGCACGCCCTTTGGGATGTAAACGAACGACCCATCGGTAAACACCGCCGCGTTCAGCGCCGAGAAATAATTGTCAGCCACCGGAACAACCGACCCCATATAGCGCTTAATCAGTTCCGGATATTCGCGAATGGCTTCTGAAATCGGGCAAAAAATGACCCCGGCCTTGGCCAGTTCTTTGCGGAACGTTGTCGCCACCGACACCGAGTCAAAAACAGCATCAACCGCAACAACACCAGCCAGCAGCTTTTGCTCACTGATCGGAATGCCTAATTTCTCGTATGTTTTCAACAGCTCCGGATCAACCTCATCAAGCGATGCCGGGCCGTCCGATGTTTTTGGCGCCGCATAGTAATAGGCATCCTGATAATCGATCGGCGGGATATTGAGCTTTGCCCAGTCCGGCGATTCCATTTTTTGCCAGACGGCATACGCTTTGAGACGCCATTCGAGCATCCATTCCGGCTCTTCTTTTTTCGCCGAGATAAACCGAATGATATCTTCGTTCAGACCTTTTGGCGCTTTGTCACTCTCAATGTCAGTAACAAACCCGTATTTATATTTGCCGGTCGCTTCTTCCAGCGTTTCGATGGTCTCAATTGTAGCAGCCATGCGGCGTCCCTCTCGTTACTTTCCAACTCGTCACGATAAAATTTCATTTTGTGGCACGGCAGATGCCGGGCGATCTGCGGCCGGTTGATGACCCGTCAGGGTAAACAGCTGTGCCGGATCAATAAGATCTTCCAAACTCACATCACTGAGCGCATTACGAACCGCCAAATTCACCCGGTTCCAGTTGCGGCTCATAAAACAGCAATTACTCACCGCACAGGGCGCCTGCGCCCCGTCAACACAATCATTCACCGCAATCGGCCCTTCCATTGCCTCGACAATCTGCACCAGCGATGTCGCTGATGCTGGCTGTGCCAGACGATAGCCACCATGCACACCGCGCTGTGTCTCCAGCAGATCAGCGGCCATCAATGTTTTTGCAACTTTGGCAACCGTTGGCTGGTTCAGGCCGGTCAGTTCGGCGAGTTGCGCGGTGGCCAGTATCTCGCCCTGCCGATGCGCTAACGCCCCCAAAACCACAATGGCGTAATCTGTCATTCTGTTCAGTTTAAACATAGCCCTGCGATGCTGCGTTCCCGATCCTGTAACGGCCCCAAAAATGTGCCGGAGCCAGCTATTTGCGAATGATTATCAAAATCAAGACCAATTTAGTCCTGTTTGAAAATAGATAACGGTGGCACCGCAGCAATTCAAGGGAGCGGCATCGTTTTTTATGGGTTTATTGAGGGTATTTTTGTCGCAGTGACGGGGTATCGGCCTTTTGTCCAGCCCAGCGCATCAAACGGGTTTAAAAAAACCGGAATCGGTTAAAAGCCGCCCAGTTAAAAGCGGCCTAGTTAAAAGCTGCCTAGTTAAAAGCTTCGGGCCGCAGAAGATAACGTTCCCCATCAAGACCATCAAACATGTCATCAACATCGGGATGCCCAATGGGGCCGTTTTCGCCATCCGGCACCAGATTTTGCTGGCTGACGTAGGCCGTGTAATAGCTGTCTGAATTTTCCGCCAGCAGATGGTAAAATGGCTGGGCTTTGTCGGGACGCAGTTCTGCCGGGATCGATTCATACCATTCGTCGGTATTATCAAACTCCGGGTCAACATCAACAACCACCCCGCGAAACGGGTATAGCCGGTGTTTGACAATGGCACCTATGCCAAATTTTGCGCTTTTATCATGCATCAGAGACTTGACCGAACGGTCATCGCTTTCGGCTCAACCACATTAAATGCGGTCTTTTACCTTCAGCACCTGTTTGCCGCGATACATACCGGTTTTCAGATCGATATGGTGCGGCCGGTGCAGTTCGCCTGTCACCTTATCTTCAACATAGGCATCGGCAGCCAACGCGTCATGGGCGCGACGCATGTTGCGCTTTGATT
>Ga0255779_1006623_pt1 | contig 10446 bp, 17 predicted proteins | sample 011ome_21_FD_179977 | JGI IMG/M metagenome (GOLD analysis project Ga0255779, IMG submission 179977) | Coastal salt marsh microbial communities from the Groves Creek Marsh, Skidaway Island, Georgia - 011508AT metaG (version 2) | ecosystem: Environmental > Aquatic > Marine > Intertidal zone > Salt...
TATATCTTGATTTTACTTTGTGATAGCAGGCGTCCTTCTTCTCTGCTAATTGCTCGAACTCTTCCTCTGTGATACCAACCACTTCACGGATCTGCATGTTACCACTTCCTACACGACCAATATCTCGCTTTGGTCTTTGGTCCTGGGTTGGCACAGTTGTGTCTCGCCCTGAATGATTTTCTCGCTTTTGGATTTGATTTCCTGATCCTCATGGTAGGTCTCTTTGCACTTGTACCACCGTGTCCGAAGTTGACTTTTTTGACATTTCCTGTCTTTGGATCTTTCACGTATACTTTGAATTTCTTCACGTCACCACGCATTGGTTTGTTAAGTGGAACTTTTCTTCCTTGGTACTCTGCGTCAAATAATTCTGTTTCGTCTTCTGGGAAACCTAATGGACCAAGCACTTCTTCAAAGTCCTCGTCCTCTTCTATGTTGAATTCATCACCTTCTGGGAATGGTGTATACTCGTGTTCATCCATTGATAGGTCGTCTTCAACCTGTCCTAATGCTGTGAGAGCCGATGTTTTTGCGTCATCGTCTATAGGCAGTTCTGCTATCCTGTCTTTCATAGCCGAAATATCTAACATTAATTTTGTATAATCTATGTCGCTCTGTTTTGGTGCTTCCTGCACTGGTGCGTTCACACCGTCTATCCTGTTTAATATTGATCTTATTTCAACCATTGATTCCGCTATTGGTGAGTTGCCCATCTGCATCTGTGTCCTGTCGTTGGTGAATTGTGTTGTCTTTGCCAGACCCCTGCTACCTGCACTGGCCGGTGACTGTATCTGCTTGCCAGCGGACACGTGTCCCGTGTCAGTCATTGACACCTTGGCGTCTATGTATGATCCGTAGTTGTAGGGTATCGAGCTCATTTGTAGTATTTATTTCCACAGCACCATCTTGAAACGTTCTTTTTCGATGCCGAAGAATTCAGTTTTCCACTCGCTCTGCTCGAAAAAGCCCAGTTTATGCCACTCATTTTTACGTTCCAGCATGGTCCGTGCCCGTTCATCCCAGTCCTGGTTCACGAGGAACTCATCCATCTTCTCCTTCTTGTCCGCCACTTCGTTGTGGTCGAACCCGTCGTACTCCCAGTGTAGCAGTTCAAACACGTTGCCTTCCTTGTCACAGTAGTCTATCGAGAAGTCCAGTCCCCACTTGGGCCTCATGGCAGTGAGTTTGTAGAAGTGTGGCCTGTATGCGGCCCAACTCTCTAATTGACTCAAAGCATCACCTGAATATCCTTTACGTTCAAACATGTAGGCATGGTTGATGTGTGGACCCGATTCGGTCTCGTCTGCTGTGAACCAATCTTGACGGAGTGTTATGTGAGAACTGTTCCTGTGTCGTGTGGTGACAGCACCGTTGGCCACGGCATACAGTTGTTCTAGTCGTGTGAGATCATATCCGTTCTGGTCAAACATACTGACAACTTCTTTTGGTGGACATGCGAATATGCTCTTCACACGTTCCGTCCAATAAGGATCCGTGTTGAATCTGTTGTCGGTCAAGTGTAATCGCATACACTTATTTAATTTTTTGTATTATTTTTTTTCTGCTGGGTCTAGGTCGTTTGTGAACTTGTCTTCCGCTGGCATGTCAAGTTCCACTTCTTCACCTTCGTCGAAGTCTTTGTCCAGCATTGGAACTTCGCCGTCGTCTTCTTTGTCGTTTGCGTTGTCCTCTGCTTCTTCTTCACCGTGTTTCTCTGGTGTGTGTGGCTCTTCCTTGTTCCTGTCGTAGTCCACCATGTCTTTTGTTTTCTCGTCAATTTGGTCTTCTTCTGCTGGTGCTTCTGCTTCTTCGGCGTCTGCTATGATTTCAGTAGTCTCTGGAGTCTTGATGAGAATGCTTGATGATTCTTCGTTGTAAACTGCCTCATTGTCTGATATCGTGTTGTAAAGTTCAACCAGGGCAGTGTCTTCCGCGCCTTTGATGTACTCCGCGATATCTTTCGTGATAACTTCTCTGAATGATTTCGAGTCATATGTCTGTTCTTCTTTTTGTTCCGTCTTCAATTCTGCCAACTGTGCTTCTAATTCTGCTATCTTGTCTAGTCTGTTTGATTCTTCAGTCACCGCTTTCTTGATCGAAGTTGCAATAGAGTCGTCTGCGTCTGATTCTTTGATCGCTTTAGCGATGCTTGATTCCGATTTTGGTTCAGCAACAATGGACTCAACCATTTTCTTTGCTTTCTTTGAGTGTTTGATAGGCTCAACGTATTCCTTGATACCTGCCAATTTGGCTATGTCAGCCAATGTAACTTCTTTGTCATCTAGGACTTTTGGAGCCTTGCCCGCCGCTTCCATCAACTGTGCTCTCTCCTCTTCTGGAGTCACGTTGTTCATGGCGTTTAAACGTGCTACTAGGTCTCTGAAACTTGTGTCTGTGCTCATATGAGTTATTTATATTTGTTACAGTTTTATTTAAGGCGTTGTTTTAGGTTGACCGCTAATTTTGACTCGTATGCCATACCCTCTGTCTTCATGAACTTGGCGTATTTGTCCTGTAGATCAGCCACATGCGTTAGATCCTTGCCAGAACTCAATCTCACTTTGGCGTCTGATAGGTCTTTTTCGATCATTTTGGCCAGTTCGTCATTGCCTGAATCCTGTGCCATCTCCAGTGCGGTGTTCATTGCCTTGACTGCTGGTATTGAATTGTCTATTGCGTTGTTGATCGAATTGACTCCAGCCAAGCCTGCCACAATAACTCCCGCCATTGCTAATCTTTTGCCCCATTCTTTTATGCCTTCTTCGAGTTCTATCGCTTCCGTTGTTTCTTGTGATTCTTTTCTGTTCTCTTTGGCGATCTCTTTCTCAACCTCGTTGACCCTCTTCTTTAATATCTTCATCATGCCTGGCTTGGTGTCAACATCTTCCGTTCTACATTTCCTCTCCAGGATCTCGTCCAGGTGTTTCTGTATTATTCCTGCGTGTCTCTGCATCAATGCACCGTCTAGTTCTTCCCTGTATGGATTAAGTTTCTGATAGTCCTCGTAGTGGTACACAGCCTGTAGGTAGTCTGCCGCCAAGTTCAATTTTGTTTGCACCCAACCCTCAATGTCATCACCTTTGTTGATCATGTCCAGTAATTCTATTGCCATTTTCGCAGTCTGGTACAACTGTGATTTGCTCATGTGTCCCTCGCCTGCGTCTTCCGTCATGCCCGCGTCATCGTATGTGCCTGCCTTGGAACCTGCTGTGTAACCGTGTACACTCTTGACATAGTTTGATGCTAGGTCGATCTTCTTGGCAACCCATGCCTCCATCTCGGCGTCATCGTCTATCATGTTGTGGATCTTTATGGCGTGTGTGCCGATCTTCAGCAATTGGTTCAGTGCCATGCCGGCCTCGTAGGTGTCTGGCTTTGGTTCCGGCTTCTGCATCATGTCTGATAATTCGTTGAACTTCATGTTAATTGAATCCGAAGTGTGTCACTTCAGGATATTTGGCTAGAACTTTCCTTGCTATCTCGTTGTGTGCCTTGACCATCTGATTCATGTAACCCTCTGGCTTGCCACCTGAAATCATGTTGCCATCCCTTGTCACTGGTTCTTCCGGTGATCTCTTGCCGATGTTCTTCTGTAACCACTGTGTAGTCCTGGCGATGAATTCTTTCGCTGGCACAGGACTCTGATCCTCGAAATCTGCGTTGTAACCCAGTGCGTCCAGGAACTGTCTCATACTGGCGTTGCTCATGTATGGACTCTCCACTTCCTCATCGTCCTTGTATGCGTCCGGGAACGTCCACAGGTTGTTGTCTTTTGGATGCTTGTGGTACGCTATCATTTCTGCACCTTCTTGTATTTCACTGTCTGATAAATCTTTCCGTGGTTTCATAAGGGAGAAGTAACCCTCTTGATCACCATACATTTTTTCGAATGTTTCTGGATCTTTCTTTGAAATAACTTTCATCACATATTCTGCTGGTGATGTGTCTGAGTAGTATATGTGTTGTGCCAGTGATCTTAATTTTCCGGCGTCTAACAACTCAGCGGTTTTCTTGAACATGTCATAGTCCATGCTGTCTGGTCCAATTTCATCAGCGTATCTACTGATTGTTCTTGATGCTAAAGTTGAACCTTTATCTTCTTTGAATTCGTGAAATCTCATAATAACCGTATTTATGCGGCACAGGCCTCACACCTACACTGCTTACAGACCTCTATTGGGTACTCCATGTAGCCGTCTGTGGGATAATGCTGTTCTTTCCTTGTACAAGTCTTGCCACAATGGCTGTCGCAACCACAGTTTGTACACTTGATTGGATCTGTCAGCACCAATGGTTCCATTATCTCTTGACCAAGGGTCCACCAAACAGGCTGACACCTTTCAATGCATGTGCGCCTTTGGCAGTGCCGTTGGGATTCTTGGGTTGTGTTATCTTTGGCAATCTGGGTGCTCGCGTGCCTGATCGTCCTGGAGAACCTGTGTATGCTTTTGTGAACCTGTCTTTTCCTATGGCTATGTGTGGACTCACAACACTTGCTATGTTACCAGCACTTGTGGCTCCGGCAGTGGCCTGCTCTTTGATCTTTTGTGTTATTACTTCGTTGATTTTCATTTAATAATATTTAGCAGACCGTATACCCATAAAAAACGTTCTACTGTACGGGTAAGGTACATCTTTCCTGGACGTGGTCTCCCCAGATGGATGATGTTGTGCTTTTGGCTTAATGCTATTTGTATAGAAAAACTACCGCCTTTCTTTGCATGATATAAAGAATGGGATCCATTGGGAGGCATCTCTAATAAATCTGGACTACTGCCATCTGTAGTATAAAGATACTCAATAAAGTCATGCGGAAAATATTGTATTTCGGGCCACCACTCCACAAATCTGTTATCGAATTTGTCAAGGCGACACCAACTAGATTCGTCGAATAAGCAGTCTGGTATGAGAAATATTTTATGGAAAATGAGGTATGAATAATCGGTCATGAATCCGTTTGTGTGATTGTTGTTATTGTTTTTTATTTCAATTCTTATTTTTTTCTTTAGATATTGTTCATCGATACTGAAAGTAAAAATTTTTTTAGGTACAAACATGACACGACTGGTATTGTGAGGACCTACATCATTTCTAGTGTCTGGAACCTCTCTCAAATCAACACATTTTAATTTGATATGATGGTTCAAAGAAACTTCACTTATCAAGTAATCGTCTGCGAAAACCCGCATGACCGCATCGTGCTTGTATCTGTAGTATTCAAAGGCTATACCCAAGGTATAAGGCATAAACTAGTTATTCATGTAGATAAATGGATTATTTTTTTCTGCCAGACTTCATGTTGGCACACCAGTGATACATCTTTGCACGTTCACCGGATGCCTTCTTTGCTTTACTTCTCAATGATGTCACAGAACCTTTACAACTGGCCCCTGCACGTTTCACACGTCCTGGTCTGCTCTTGCCCTTCTTCTTGCCATCCGCGAAGTTCTCACGGAACTCCTTCCAGTCTAACTTCAATTTCTTAACATTCATGTATTCACCGCCTACGGGCACATCTTTTGTGGCATTCTGTTTGGTCACTATGCCAACACCCGCGGCTTCTTTTTTAGGTTTGCCGTGTTTGTTGTGTTGAGCCCATGCCAGTGCATAAGCACCTGACTTGCCAAATTTCTTCTTCAGTGCTTTTACCTGTTTCTCCCTGCCCGGAGGTGCTTCTTCTAAAACTTTTACATTGATTGGTTTGTTCAAGGCTAGTGCCGCGTATAATCTTGTTCTGCCACCTATCACATAATTTCCACTTGGTAATTTTAGCACCACAGGTGGATCATAATTTCCTGTGTTTATAGCATTAACCAGTTTGCCGACGTTGTACCCTCTTGATCGACCTTCTGCTTGATCTCTTGCCTGCATTATTTTTGCAAATTGTTCAGGTGCTTGTGGTGTGCCTTTTATTTTTAATATGTTTTTAAGTGCTTGAGGGTCTGCTGGTTTATTTGCCAGATTTTTTAATTGCGGTATTTGTGATGGGTTTATTGTTGATTGCCTGGCCTTATCTATCATCGGCACCACTCTATCAACGGATGCTTGGTCGTTCTGCAGACCTAGGTCAGCAACATATTTCCTAATTGCAGGATCTTTCTGTCCTAGAAGTTCCCATGCTTCATCAGAAGTGGCTTCGTTTGCCCTATTGTTGCCTTTGTTTTTGAAATCGAACCTGTTGTTTGGACCTACGCCTGGTCTGTGTATGAGACCCATGGTGTCAGCAGTGTGCGGCATTATTATGAATTCTCGTATCTTCATTTCTTCTTTCCTGCACAGTGGGCCTTCTGTGAGAAACCCTTGGGGTTGCTACAGTTGATACTCTTCTTGTATTTCTTGCTCCACCCTTCCACCCTGTATGGGTAAGCCATCATGGAGTGGTATCCCATCCTTGACCTGCCCTTGGCCTGTTTCTCGTATCGCTTAAGGAATTGGTTCACGTCTGGGTGAACGTATTTCGTTGCAAGTATCTCTTTAATTCTCATTGATGTCTACAGAACCATGCCTAGCATCTTTTGTGGGATTGCCATCTTTGAGGATCCTTGCCCATGTTGTCATGTTTATCGTGCAGTTCTTGACCTGCTCAACAGTGTCATCGTCTTTTGTTATCTCGTCTATGCCTTGTGCTTTTGATTCTATGTTGCACTGTGGTGGTATAGTAAATCCAAAATTGCTGGCCGCTGAATATAGGACCCCGTGTATGTGTTGGAAACCATCGCCGCCACCTGAAACTAAACTACCAAATACCTTGTTGTACATGGGTTGGTACTTGTTGTCTTTGGCCCAACTGTATATTGGATCTAGTCTCTCTAACATGGCCTGTGTGTGGCAACTGTGTTGACCCCACCAAATTGGTGTTGCGAATATGACTCCGTCTGCTGTAAACATCTTCATTAGTTCAGGTTTCAACTCATCGTTTACATCTGAGGTCGATCCCTCGTATTTCAAATCTCTCAAAGTAATGATCTCACACTCGTGTCCCAATTTCTCAAATGCCAGTTGTGTCATCTTGCACACTGAAAATGTGTTTGACTCTGCATCTGGTTTTAGGCTTCCGTTGTAGATTATGAATTTCATTCCGCCGCCCTCAATGTTATCACACCACATGCAAGTCTATCGCCTGCATTACCTGTTTTCAAACTTTCTTCATCTCCGCCTTTGCCTAGGTCGTCCTCGTCAGAGTGTACAACGAATCCTCTGCCTATCACTGATCGATCACCTAGTAAATCTACTCTCTTCGCTTCTATTGTGAACTTGGCAGTGCCTGATTCATCCGCTGTGATGTTGCCAAGATCTCCCACGTGTCCTTCGTTGATTTCGCCGTGATCAACTCCATCCGGGTTGTAGTGTCCACCCATTGATTTACAGCCATCACTCATGTCGCCAAACTCGTGTATGTGGAAACCGTGTTCTCCTGGTGTCAGTCCTGTTATGGTACCTTTTACTAGTGTTGCCGTTCCTGGTGCTTGTATAAGCAGGATAGAGCCCTTAACGGTGTCGGAATGCTCCAATATGCATTGGGCAACTGTGGTCTCCTGTGCTTCGGTAATTGCATTTACCTTGCCACAACTGCACTCTTTGGCCTTGGTCCTAGGACAACTTGTTTCTGTGAATTCTTGTGCTCGCATTGTGCGAGTATTTATTTGTTTTTGGGCATTGGGTTTTCACCAGTGAGTCTAGGCTGTGCGAACCACAGTTTGAACCACTCTTCTGTACCCGGTCGGATGTTGTGTTTCTTTTGGTATTGTGCTTTCTGTGTGCCAACGTAGGAAAGGTTCTCGCCCATTGATTGGTCCTCTTGCGGTTTGTCTATGCCCGCTAACTTCTTTATACGCTCAAGTTCGTCCACTAGATGGTCCAGTCTTTCAACTGTTGTTTCGTGGGTTTGTGTGCCTTGACTTTTTCCACCTTGCCACCCTTGGCCAGGAACTTCTTCATCTTCTCGTCAAGTTCTCTCTGTAGTTCTTGTGGCGTCTTCTCTATCTCGCCTGCTTTGTATGGTCTATTGATCCCGCTGAACTTTGGCATAGTCCTCCAGTCCTTTCTGTACTTTGGTTAATGAATCCCTGTTTGCTTGGTATAGTATTCCGTATCCGCCCGCGGCCTGCCATTTCTGTATGTTGATTGGCCTGTCGTCGATCAGGATGTTTGGTGTGCCTGTGCCTTTATTCTTGGCGTAAGTTTCTTTCCTGCCCGTGACAACTATCTCATCTGGTTGTTCGATGTTGTTTGCGATCCACACTTTTTTGTATTTGGCTGAATTCTCATGATCACCCCTCAACGGTGATGTGTTTATGCTGAAGTTTCCACCTGTGAATTTCTTCACCATGTCTATCAGAGCGTCTGCTGTTGGGAATTTTGGTAGCACTGCGAAGAAGTCCGTGCCCGTGATCCTGTCTATGACCTCTTTCTTGAGATCCTTGGTCTTGTCATTAGTCAGTTGTTTCCAGTGTTCAACCCCATATAGGAATTCAACACCACCAAAGAAGTCTGCCAAGACTCCATCCATGTCAAGATATACGATTGGCTTTGTTTCTGTCATATCTTCATTATACAACTTCTTGTTGTTCTCGTCAACCGTCTTACCAAATTGGTCCTGTATCTTGTCGTAGAGCACCTTGCCTTTGTCTCCGCCCATGATGATCTTGCTGAATTCGTGTTCCTGTCCTTTCATTGCAAGTTCCCTGGCCTTGGACGCACTCACTCCCGTGACATCATCTGCGTCAGGATCCCTTTGCCCTGCACTAACCACGTCAATGCTGTCAAATGTGTATTCTATGTTACCAGCCTTTGTGGGTTTACCATTGTATTGGTTCAGTAGATTCTTGAATTGCATGACCCTATCATCGCCTGCGACCATTATTACCTTTGTCCTGCCCTCCTGCTCAAGCACCTTCATGACTTTGATTATGGTGTTTGCCCTGATATCCCCAAAACTCAATTTTGGATCAGACTGGAAGTGTTGCCTCAGGTAACTCAATTTTGTTGTGAAATCTATGGGATCCTTTGCGGTACCGTCTGTGTGTGAAAGGAATATGTAGGCCTTGCCATTCACCTTGTCAGCGACCTGCTGTACTTTGTTGATTAGTTTCTCGTGTCCTATGGTAGGAGGATTGAATCGTCCAAAGGCAAAGACTGCAGTTGAACGATCGTCTTCCTTAAGAAGCAGTTCCCTGAGTAACATTGTATTCGCCTGCCTTAATATTTTCTAGTTCTCTGTCTGAAATAACTCTCGCAACCTGTTGTCTCGTTTCTTTGGGAAACATGTTGCTGACATCGTCCTGTGTTGATCCGAATTCTTTGACGTATTCTTTTGCGGCATCATCCACCAGGTACATCCACAGTTTCTGTGCCTTGTCGTGATCATAAACGTTCTTGGCCAGTTTTCTCTTGATGTTTGATATGATGGGCATGAAACGTCTACGATACAGTTCCTCGTTGTTCATGATGTAGGTATCCAGCTCGTTTACCGCGTCCGAGTCTATGTTCTCTGAAATGAATTGTGATGCTCTCATACAAGCATATTTATTAGTAAAGATTCTCTAATAGCCACATGTAGAATGGTGATTTAAAAATCAAACGCCATTCGCCGTCGTGTCCCATCGCTGTAACGTTCTTTAACGTTTTTGGTGGTTCATTGTCAGAATCACGTTGTTGCGAGGCCCATGGCTCTGGATACTGAGGAGTGTAAATGCCTTCGTATACCAACGGTCCGATATCTATTTCGTCTATTTCTATGTTCTTGATGTGTAGTAATTGGTCTTTCTGTATATCACCTTTGTCATCGATCACGGTTTGATTCTTAACTTTGCCTGATCTGTTGATTATAAATTTGTATTCCTTGTCCTCTTCAAATTCTGTTTCAAATTCTATGACATCTGGCTTGTCTTCTGTGCCTGTGATATCACCTTTGAAATAGCTCTTGTTATTGATCAGTATGTCCGCATGCGGTGGTTTGTCCCACATGGTTGCATATAGTTCTAATTTGAATTTTAATTTTTCGGTTGCCATTCAAACTCCAATCCGGCTGTTCTGCCTGTGTATGGTATATTTACGTCATCCCTGAACAGCTCTATGAATAATTGGGTACCCGGAACCTGTACCTTCATGTACTTGTCCGTGCGTTCCAGCACCTCCGCTTCCTTGGTCCTGTCGTTGTTTGTGCATGTTATCGTTATTGTTTCCATTTGTACATCCTTTCAAATTTCTCCGTGATTTCCGTCCTACGTCCGCCCTGTGCTTCGAACTCATCTATGAACCTGTCTATGAGGTTGGCCGCCAATCTCCTGTACTCTGGCAGTGCGTCCTCCACTAGTTTCTTTATGGAGTCTTGGGGTTCTGTCTCCACTATCGTTCCCACAGGCATGTGGTCTATCCAACTGCCTGCACGGCACATGTCATTCTGTATCTTGTGTAGTTCTGGAGTGGGCATGAATGTGGACATCG
>Ga0255779_1006624_pt1 | contig 10445 bp, 13 predicted proteins | sample 011ome_21_FD_179977 | JGI IMG/M metagenome (GOLD analysis project Ga0255779, IMG submission 179977) | Coastal salt marsh microbial communities from the Groves Creek Marsh, Skidaway Island, Georgia - 011508AT metaG (version 2) | ecosystem: Environmental > Aquatic > Marine > Intertidal zone > Salt...
CAGAAACTCCAGGTGTGTTGAGCTCTGATCTCCGCGGTCAACTGGCCCTCGTCGCGATACCACCACTCGTTACCGGCCCAGAAGAACACGTCCTTCGCTCCCCCGGGAAACGGCAGGGGTACTCCCTCAATGCCTTGGAGGCCCAAGTCGCCCTCAAAATAATCCACTCCGGGCGACCAATATGCCAAGACGCCATCGACGACGTCGTAGCTGAGGTCATCGGGAAGGCTTCGACCAATCATTTGGATGATCTTGTTGGAGTTTCCCTGTCGCTCCTCGTAGCTAGCACCCCGAAGAACCGGATAATCCTCGTGGTTGACCGGAAGAGTGATCCACTCATCGACAAGTTGAAAGTTCAGATCGAGCTTTCCTTGAGACCAATAGTCAGCCCATTCCTCCATCAGCTCTAGCTGCGGTCTCAAATACCCTTCTGGGGTTTGATCACTGGGAGGCGCATCGTCAAACGCCACCATCACAGCGATCACGTTGGATTCGCCCGTATTGGGAAGGGTGTGGGGCGAGAGGGGGAAACCAATGTTTCCGCGCGAGCGCTTGCCGTTGATGGAGTAGCCCTCAAACGACTCCCTCGCCGCTTGGCTCTGGCCGTCTTGCACCTTGCACAACTCGACCTCACTAGGCGAAACCGGTTGTGCCCAATCGGGGGCAATCGGCTCGAGCTCTGGCTCCGGGGCGGGCTCCTCGACAACGGCCGCTGGGGGCTCTTCTTCCACCACCACGTCGGGCTCTTCAGCCGCACACCCCGTGAGGACGAGGCTCACAAGCGAAGCGAGTGCGATGGCTTTACGCATCGTCATCTGCCGGTTCGATCAGCACATAATCAACGTCGTCACCTAGGAAATCGAGGGTAATTTTCACCCCGGAGTGGGTGACGCTCATGCCTTCTCGCACCAGCATGTTCTCGATGTCGTTGTGAACACAAGTGCGGTTGGACACCGAGTCGGGGTAGATGTAATACGCCCACTTGGGCTTCTCACGGTCGTTTCCGCAATCATCAGGTAAATGATCGGTCTGGACTCCGTTGGCATCAATTTCATAGACCAACAGCCCCGCATTGGCGGGATTCCAGTCTTTCGACCAGCCGATCGGGCGCCGCGATTCGACGACGAGTACCTTGTGGTCGACGGTGCGAATCGCAACCATCTTGCGCTCACCGCCATAGGTTTCTAGCGGCGTCATTATCACCCTCTGCGGTTCTGTCAGGGTCTCAAAGTCAGCACAAAACACCTGCTCATCTTCAAACCACTCAAACAAGAAGGTCTCCCAGGCGGTAAGCACCCCGGAATACTCCCCATTGCCGGGATATGCCCCCTGTCCGACTCCCGTTTTCCAGCCGTTTCCTGGGGCGTGCCCATTCATTCCCATCCAGTGCGAGAGATCGTGGATGAAGTAGCTCCAGGCGTATTCCTTCTTAATCTCAAACGTCAAGCCGCCGGAATCAGTGGTGTGGTACACGCCACCAGCCTGGAATGGCAACCGCACGGAGCCTTGGGGTGTCGAGAACACGCCGTCTCGGTCGCTCACGGTCTGTTTGAACGCAAACATTTCAGGCGTCCAATAGATAAAGACGGCATCGGCAGCCTGATAATCCAAGTCATCAGGTAACTGCTCCACCACGAGCTTCGCCACCTGCTCCATCCGCGATTGTGCTTGGCGGTGCCACTCATTTTGGTCGTATTCGTTATCGCCCACCCCGGGGTCCAAGGTGTAATCGGCGTGATCAACCGGAACGGTCACCCAGCCCGGGACTACTTGGAAGGTGAGACGAAATTTCCCTTGAGAGAAGAACTCGCTCCACTCCGTGACGATGTCGGTTTGTTCTGTGAGAAATGATTCAGGTAATTCATCGGAGGGAGGCGCGTCGTTGAAAGCCACTTTCGCGATGATGACATTGGCTTCGCCTGATCCAGGAAGTTCGCGCTCAGAGTGCGGGAAACCCACTGCCTCCATGCCAATAATGTCGCCCTGGCGTTCGCCACGAACCAACTGCCGGACAGATGCAGGGCGAGGGTCGGCGAGTTTGCAGCGAGAAAAGTCCGCCACAGACACCGACTGTTCCCACTGTGGCGGTTCACGAGGCGGCTCTGGCTCTGGGGTTGGCTCTGGCTCCGCCGCTTCAATCGCGGCGACTTCGTCAACCAGATCTTCAGGCTCCTCGGCGGGCGTGCAGGCGCCGAGGGCAAACACACTCACCAATGCCCACACGGCCACTTTGCTGACTGACATCTAACAACCCAATCAGAGTGAGTTAGCTCGAGCAACCATCAGGTTCATCGATGTCTCTCACAAACTCGATTCAGAATCAATGACCCTCTCGGGCCTCTAGCTCCTCCAGCTGGCACTTACAGTAGGCAATGACGTCGTGACATTGGGAACAAATACGAACAGGATCGTTTCCGGAGTGCTTGGCGATGCGCAATTCTGCTCGACGGTTATCTAAGCCATAAGCCGTGATTAAACGCTTGGGAATGGGCGGGTCAAAGAGTCCAAGGATTCGAAAAGCAACACCGAGGCGGTCTCGACCAAGCTTTTCGGCAATCTGTTTCACGGGTGTGCGCAGCTGAAATTCAGTGCGGAGTATCTGGTCATCTCGCCAACTCCAGCGTTTTTGATAGTTCGGGGCTTTGCAATCTTCACTGAGCCGCCTCTCCCCCAGAACCAAATACGCCAGTTGCCGAATAATTTCTGCCGGGGTGCAGCCGAAGTAGTGGGCGATCATGTCCGCGGGCATGCGGTCGAGGTATAGCTCGAGGAGTTCTTTTCTGGTGGCGTGGTTCCATGCCACCTCATTCTGAGACGACACCACTGAGGAACTCGCCATCACGACCCAGACGATGAGCCAAAACCCTAGTGGGGGTATCAGGAATTCCATTCGGCTTCTTCATCGTCATCCATTCCCGAGCCGTAGAAAGTGTCGGGATACGCGGTGTTGGGGCTGTAGCCATGGGGTCCGCTATGCACGTCGCCTTCGTCCATGGGGACAAAACCACACTGAACACAGAAATCGTTCCCGGACACCCAGGGCGCCCGGCACTTTTCGCAGTAATCGATGTCCATCATGGCCAACCTCCTAAGTTCCCTGGCCTTCACACTGGTCGACGGCATAGGCAAACCACTGATCGATGCGCTGGAGCACCGCAATAGCGTCGTCATCGCTTACACCATCAAAACCAGAGTCGCTTACTTGCACAAACACTTGGGCGGCCAATTGGACACTGTCCACCCACTCCGTCGCAGGAGTAGCAGTGTCGAGCCCCTGGCGTTTGGCAATCTTGATCATGGAATCGATATTGGCGGCGGCAAACCGTGTTTGCTGGGTGGACTGAGTAGGTTGACCTTGACCTGCGCGGTCAACTCCTTCGTTGAACGATTCAACCTGACCCACCAGGTCGTCACATAACTCACCCATCGGGTTAGCGGCAACTTCCACTTCAGGTTTTTGGCAGGCCACCAAGAACAGGGCCAAAACAGCAGTGAGTAAGGCCATGGCGGTGGGGCGAAGGCTCACCATGGGACAACCACCAAAGAAGGGGTGTGCCGGAGGGAACCAACCGAAAGGAGAGAGGAAGGGACACAACACGGACCCTCCGGCACGTAAACAGCAACCACGGAGGAATGGAGAACTCGGTGTTCGCTGTTCATGCTTTCACGCTAGGGCGCACCACTGACATTGGGTGCGAGAGTCCCGTCTACACGAGCGGTGGCGCCGGGTATCCCCGTGACGGAACGGATACTCGGCGCCACCTGGCCACGTGCAGAGAGTGGAAACTCTGCTGGTCGTGCGCGTTATTTTAGGCAGAGGCGTGAGGATTTTCTAGTGCCCTACCCGTGGGGTTCTCGTGGAGAAACTCCATCTATGAAAACCGACTCGGATAGGCAATCTCATAGAGTGCAATAGCCCTCCCCCGCTCAACGGGGGGTGTTTTCGAGCCACCGTGCACCTCACACCCGACTAATTGGTGGGTGAGCTGTGCAAACTGCTGCCACATGGCGGCCACTGAGTGGCCCCCAGAATCATTGCCCCCGCTACAACGGCATAGGGAATTCTTTCTCCTGCGTTCATGAACCCCCCTTGCCTGACTCTCGACCGATGGCGCCGCCCACTCCACAAAGGCACCGCCCAAAAACCTTGTCAGTATGAAACTACAGCCGTCCCCTGACACTGGCTAGAGCCTGTTGCGATAGGCCTCTCTGCGGTGGGCAATACGAATCACCGTAATCGTGACCGTCGTGCCCTCCACGGTGTAAATCACGCGGTAGTCACCCACACGTATTCGCCAGGCTTCTCGCGTGGCAAGCTTCTGGGCTTTAGGCGGGTAGGGGTGTTGGCGCAGCAGCTCAATAGCCCCCACAATCCGGCTTTGTGGTTCTCGCTCTAGTCCTCTGAGTTCTTTGGCAGCTCTGGGGGTCAGAACGATCTTCCAACTACTCACTCGTAGCCGAGGTCTCGTTTGACGTCGTCCCAGGGAATCAGATCAGAGCCCTCTTCGAGGGCTTCATCGAATGCGCGCGCATCATCGATTTCTTCTGCTGCCTCAGTGAGGTTCTGGTAGACCACGGGGTCAATCATGACCGCGATGGTCTCACCGTGGCGGGTGATATTCAGGGGCCCTTGAGACACCTGACTCAAGGCATCGGCAAAGGATTCACGGGCTTCTGAGACGGAGAGGGAGGTCATGAATGTAGTGTACAGAATCACTCTTTTTGTGTACAGAATAACTCTCAGCAGTGTTGAAAAATCCCGATTTTTCGGTTCGGGGAGACCCCCTACCCCACTAGCCTGGTAGCTACGCCCTCAAACCAAAGGAGCATCGTGGCCGCAGAACACCGTCGCATCGCACTGGTCGGAACCGGGGCAGTGGGCTCCTCGCTGGGCTCGGACATGATCGAGGCCGGACTCGATGTGACCTTCATTGACCAGTGGCCCCAAAATGTCGAGGCGATGAAGGCTGACGGGTTGACCGTGAACCTGCAAAGCGGCACGCACACCGTGCCAATCGCGGCGAAGCACGTCTATGAGGTCGCAGAAATGCGCGGGTCGTTTGATGTGGTGATGACCGCGGTGAAGGCCTATGACACCCGCTGGGTGATGGAGCTCATGAAACCCCTCATGCGCGAAGACTCGGTGTTTGTGGGCTTACAAAACGGCATGACCATTGATGAGAGTGCCGAGATTCTGGGTTCAAACCGATCGATGGGGTGTGTTCTGGGTATAGCGGCGAATATGCCAGAGCCGGGTGTAGTGAACCGCGAGTTTGATAAGACCGAGACGTGGTTATCGGTGGGAGAAGTCTCCGGTGAGATGACCGACCGCTTAGCGCTCGTGCACGAAGCCCTCTCCCACGCCGCACACGTGGAAATGACCAACGATATTCGCTCGGCTAAGTGGATGAAGCTTCTTGCCAATATTCCCGAGATGCTGCCCTCCGCGATCTTGGGCCTACCTCTTCTTGAGGCCGCACACACTGAAGGTGTGCGGGAAGTGATGGATCAGATGTCCCGTGAGGCCTATGCCACTGCTATTGGCTTAGGCATCACCATGCTGCCCACCCTGGGACTCACCCAAGACCAGGTGGTCGATTCAGACGAATACGCCGTGGGGCTACTGGACGTGATTTTGACCTCTTATTCACGCCCCGGCACCAAAGTGGCGGTGTTGCAGGATTGGCTCAAAGGCCGTCGCGCCGAAATTGATGCCTTCAGCGGTTACATCGTGAAAAAGGGCGACGAATTGGGTGTGGATGTGCCGGTCAACCGCGCGGTGGTGGAGATTGCGAGGCGCGTGGAATCCGGTGAACTCACCCCTTCACCAGAGAATCTGGCGTTGTTTCGCGCAGCTCTCACCGCCTAGCCCCCTCACGAGGAGTGCCGGGACTGGTTGCCCCGCACTCACTATCTACGCGGCGATTCCGGGTGATGCGACAGGAAGCCCTAGCTCCTTTGCTGCCTGGGCCAATCGCGTGTCGTAGGTGATGAGTGCACGCATTCCCGAGGCGTTCTCCATAGCTGTTGCGAGATGAATCGCATCGAGCGTGCGCAAGTGCGGAGAGCCCACGATTGCAGCTTTCTCGATAATTCCTTCTGTGATCTCAAACTCGCTGAAGGTTTCCAAGACCTCGCGGGCCCGGCTCAGGAGTGACCCATCTCTGCGTCTCGTTGCCCGGAGAACCTCAATCCTGGAGACCGCGCTCGTGATGAGCGTCTTTGCCGACCTCTCGTCGGAGAGCACAAACTCTGCAAGCGCAGAGGACTCCGCTTCTGCCCAAATCAGTTTCACTATGGCCGAGGAATCAACGTAGAAGAAACTCACAGTCTCTCTTCTCGAAGTTCCTCGAGTATTTCGCTCAACGTGGGACCATCACCCTCATAAGGGATGGGCTCCATGGCGAGCAGTTCCTCCACCGTCTTGGTCGCAGGCCTGATCTTGTCGGTGCTGAACACGTGGCCGGAAGGCGGGTTGATGAGTTTGTTATACATATCGGGGCTCACCATATAGGCGATGGCCTCGCCGTGACGGGTAATTTCCACAGGGCCATCGCCTAGTTGGGCGATGACGTCAGCGAGGGCCTCACGGGTTTGGGATACGGGCAGAGACTTCATGGGTAAAAGTGTACTAACTTTTGTTTTTTGTACCTATTAGGTCTAGGGCAAATCGAGGTGCACCGAGATAGAGCGCTCGAGGTCTCTCATCATCAATGGGTTGACCGTTCGCCCCGTCTGACGCACTCGCGAGATATCGACTGCTCTGATTTGCTCAGTTTGAACAACACCATCCCTTGAGAGCCCAGTGAATACTGCTGGTGCGGCCACCTGATGAGCGTATGGTGTTGTTCTGGCGGAAGTGAGAGGAACAACGGTGACGACACCTCTTCCCGCGCGCTGGGCCGACGCGTTGGCAACATTATTGGACACCACGATGGCGGGTCTCATTTTGTACTGCTCGGCACCCTCTCCCGGAGATAGTCGCACCCAGACAACCTCGCCGCGTCGGAGGCTCACCACGACTCTCCTTCTGTAGATAGACCGTCGCCCTCGACCGTGTCCCACGCAGAGTCTGCTTCCGCAAACGCTTCCTCGTAACCGGCCTCGAGTTCGGAGAGCCGCCACATACGAAGCGCTTCAGAAAATGCCGCAGATCGTGACGAATATCGCCCCTCGGACACCCGAGAATCCACGAACTCAACCTGCTCATCCGGAATATTCACACTAATTTTCATACTTTTTACACTACCTAGCATCTCTCCAGTGTGCTGGTCGGCCCAGGGGCTCGTCACGCGGCGGCAAATGATTTGGACAGGCGCTCATGTCCCCGGGGTGGTGGATTAGTAGTCCCCCGTGCCCTACACTGACTAAGTCGGTCTGGGATGTGCCTGGAAAGCGTTGTTGTGATTCCTAAGCCCGGTATGCCTCACATTCTGTGAGCCAGGGCCACAACGATTGTGTGCCACTTCTCTGACTGAATCGAATACCCATGTCTTCGTATGCCCCCCGTTCGTCCTCGCCCGCCCGCAGTGGCCGCAAACCCCGCCACGGCTCTGCTGGTGCACCCAGCAAGAGACGCTTTGGCGACGACCCCCGCGCGGGTCGTCCTCGCGGGCCCCGCCAGGAATCCAAATCCGCACCGCGCTCGGAGCGCCCCTCCCGCGAGGACTACCGCGAGCGCAGCCCCCGTCAGCACGACGACCAGCGCCCCGCACGTCCCGCCCGCGATGGTGAGCGTAAGAGCTTTGACGGTGAGCGCCGTCACAACTCCCGTCCGGATCGCCGCAATGGCGCCCCGCGTCACGGCGGTGCGGAGCGCGACGGTGGTCGCCCCCGTCGGAGCGAACCCCGCGGGTCGCGCAACGACCGTCGTAACTCACGCACCCCCGAGGTGTTGCCCGAGCGCTTCCGCGGCACCGTTGTGGAAGCCACCGCTCACATCGACCAGTCCTTCGCTTCATTAGGCGTGGGCAAGAGCATCGCTCAGGCCTTAGCCGAAGCAGGAGCCCACTCCCCCTTCGCCATCCAAGCCGCCACGATCCCAGTGGGCCTGAACGGCAGGGACTTGTTGGTGCGCAGCCACACCGGCAGTGGAAAGACCATTGCCTTTGGTGTGACCCTCGTCGAAGCAGTGCTTCGCGCCGGTAATGGCAAGCGCCGCGAGTTTGCTCGCGCACCGAAGGGGCTGATTGTGGCTCCCACCCGCGAGTTGGCCCTACAGATTGACCAGGTGATTCAGCCTCTCGCCCGCGCTGTGGGACTCTTTACCACCCAGGTCTATGGCGGTGTCCCCCAGGGTAAGCAGGTGGGTGCTCTTCGTCGCGGTGTCGACATCGTCATTGGCACCCCAGGTCGCTTAGAAGACTTGATCAAACAGGGTCACTTGGATTTGTCTGAGGTGATCTGCTCGACCATTGACGAAGCAGACCACATGGCAGAGCTGGGCTTCATTGAGCCCGTGCGTCGCCTGCTGGAACAAACTTCACCCGAAGGCCAGCGACTGCTGTTCTCCGCCACCCTGGATAAGCAGGTGGCGAGCCTCGTTGATCAGTTCCTCGTCGACCCCGCCATTTTTGAGCTGCACGACTCTCGTGATGACCACACCAGTGTGGAACACCGCGTGATGGTGATTAACCCGCGTGATCGCATGGAAACCGTGGCGTCTCTGGCGCGCGGTGCCGGAAAAGTGTTGGTGTTTAGCCGCACTCGCCGTGGTGCGGAAGAACTGCGTGACTATTTGGATGATTCTGAGATTCGCGCCGTCGACCTTCATGGGGATTTGAACCAGAACCGCCGTCAGCGCAACCTCCAACAGCTCACCTCGGGCCGTGTAAACGTCTTGGTCGCAACCGATGTCGCAGCGCGCGGTATTCACGTCGATGACATTGACCTCGTGATCCAGGCTGACCTGCCCGATGACTCAAAAACCTACGTGCACCGCGCTGGTCGCACGGGGCGTGCGGGCAAGTCGGGTGTCGTGGTCACCTTGGCCAGCTCAAAGAGCACCCATCGCCTCGGCGGCATCCTGCGTGACGCTGGTGTGGAGGCAGAAGAAGTCGGAGCTGTTCGCAGCTTCTAATTGTTCGCTAGCAGCCTGGGGGCTAAGAAATCACGACCCCAAGCTGCCGGCGAATCTCTTCACCGGTGCGCAACACCGACAAAGTGTCGTCGTGGGTGTGTAGCGGTGACTCCAGAAGGCCCTGGGACACATAGTGCGCGAAGTGGTTTACCTGGTAACACAGGCCCGCATGGCCCTGAATCTCTCCACTGTGTTCCCAGCGGGGGCCGTGGGCGTTATAGAGGGCGGGGCGAAGCTCCAGTGCGCTGGGGATGAAGAACGGGCCATCGACCAATACGACCCCTTCCGTGGCGGAGACCGACGCCACAGTAGGTAAATGGGCTTTGCCGGAGACGGTGATGACCGCTCGAGCACCACTGTCATATTCCAAAACGGCCGAAGCGAACGATTCGGAGGTGCCTTCGTGCAAGGTGCCCGTAGCCGTCACTGTGACGGGGTCACCTAAGAGCATGTGGGCAAAGGAGAGGGGGTAAATCCCCATATCGTGCATGATGCTCGACTGCCCGGGAATCCACAGCCGCTCAATCGTGCGGTTATCTTGACCAAAATCTGCTTGGAGGACCTCGACCTCACCGATCACGCCACCAGAGACCAGCTGGCGCAGGATGCTCGCTTGGGGCAAATACCGCGACCACATCGCCTCCATCGCAAAAACCCCCGCTTCGCGCGCCGCAGCATAGATTTTTTCGGCGTCGGAAACGAGCAGGGCAGAGGGTTTCTCGATCAGGACATGCTTTTTCGCCGCAATCGCGAGCAGAGCATCTACCGTGTGAGTGTGGGGCAGGGTCGCCACATACACCGCATCGACCTCGTCATCTGAGACCAGGTCTTCGTAAGTGCTGTAGTGGCGGGGAATTCCGAATCGCTCAGCAAACCCCTCGCCTTTACCCGGGGTTTTCGATGCCACGGCGACAATGCGCTGCGTGGTGTTTTTCTGCACCGTATCGGCGAAGACTTCGGCGATGTCTCCCGCGCCCAGGATGCCCCAGCGCAGGGAGGGAACCAAACCAGGGTCGATTATCTCCGGCTCGGGAAAATCGGAGAGCGTGAAATCTTTGGGAGCCCCACCAAACATTGCCATGGCTCAACGCTAGCTCAGCGAAGCGGAATCTCACCTTCCCCATACATCTCCCACCGCTCAGCGGGTTTCGCGAGGAGCGGGGTGAGGGCTTCTTTCAGGCGCATAATTGCTGGGGTCTCGAAGTGCGCCTGCCAGGCGTCGCGGTCTCGCCAGCGTTCAATCAAGATGACTGCGCCGTCGACGCATTCAAACATGTCGCAGAGCTCGCAGCCATCTGCCCGTCGAATCTCTTCGATTTCCGAGTTCATCGCTCCGATGACGTCATCTGTGCGGCCCGCGAGAGGC